>Ga0315542_1000877_pt1 | contig 18999 bp, 14 predicted proteins | sample SalMarSW160120MG_FD_202541 | JGI IMG/M metagenome (GOLD analysis project Ga0315542, IMG submission 202541) | Salt marsh sediment microbial communities from the Plum Island Ecosystem LTER, Massachusetts, United States - Salt Marsh Sediment SW1601-20 ... | reverse complement strand
TTTTTTCTCCAATGCTGATTTCGCCCGGGTGATACGCATAGAGCCCCTGATGCTGTTTTAATTTCAAAAACTCTTGGGCCAAGTCATTCCTTTTAGCCTGCACAGCTTCTATTTCCATCTGTTTTTTCAAATATTCGAAACCGATTCCCAGTTGTTCCCAGGCTTTTGCGTCTGACGCAGCCAATTCCATCATCCCCTTTGAGGAGTACAGAATATAGAGATTCGGCACATTTTTGAAATGCACGTCTCCCAGATTCATCCACAAAAGGCCCATCGCTTTTCCTTTCTTTTTCAGTGTTAATTCTTCCTGTTTTCCTTTGACAATGACCACCACTTCATTTTCGGTGGTTACTTTGCCTGAAACGGTTAATTGTGTGCCGTTGAAAAAAGTGCCGATGGCAATGAGATTGGGCTCGTGTTTTGCTTTTACAGACACCATTGAATTTACGGGCTGGGGATGCCACATGAAAGATGCAATCATGATGACAATGGGTATCCATATTCTATTTCTTATCATTTTAATGTCCCCCTTTTAAAGCTAACATAATATGCGGCGTAAGTAAAAGATCCAGAAGCATTTTAACCATAACAATCAAAACCAGGGAAGCCAGAAGGATCTTCAGTTGATCTCCTTTGAGTTTTTTGCTGATTTTGGCGCCGAACTGTGCACCCAGTGTAGACCCTAAAAGGAGGATCAACGCCAGAATAAAGTCGACGGTATGGTTGCTGTAAGACTGCATGATGGTCACATTCACACAGGTGAAAAGAATCTGAAAAAGGCTGGTCCCGACAACCACATGCATGGGCATGCGCAACAGATAAACCATCACCGGCACCATAATGAAACCGCCGCCGACACCCATAATTGCCGCTAAAATTCCGACGAAAGTGCCCAGTACCAGAGGCATCAGCATCGAAAGCCTTATCCCTGATTTTTCGAAATCGGTTTGCCACGGCAGTTTACCGATTAATTTTGCGTATTTTGACTGTTTTTGGGGGGCGGCGATGGCAGGGGTTTCCTTCTTTTTTAACGCCTGAAGGCTTTCAATGAACATATACGATCCAACAAAGCCGAGCATCAGAACATAGGTGATCTTGATTAAAAAATCCGCATTTCCCATTTGCCTTAAAACTTTGATGACCTGAACACCCAACGTCCCTCCTATAACACCGCCGATCAAAAGCAAGATGCCCATTTTGAAATCGACATTTCCCATTTTGTAGTGCGCCAGGGTTCCGGAAGTAGAAGCCCCGACGATCTGGTTGGAATCGGATGCGGCGGCAATGGTGGGAGGGATACCGATCATAATCAACAGCGGCGTCATTAAAAATCCCCCGCCGACCCCAAAAATTCCCGAAAGAATTCCCACAAGGCCGCCCAAACCAAAAATAAGTAAAATATTCACGCTATTCCCGGCGATTGGTAAATACAGGTGAAACATTATCCCCCCCCTTTTTTGTTGTTTTTACGGTTTTTTCATGCACGACTTCGATACGGCAATCGATCCTGTGGCGGATCTTTTCAAGAAGATTATCAAAATCCTCTAAACGCCCATCCTGGGGAGTGGGTGATCCCACAACCAGCATGGTGATCTTGTTCTCCTTGACGAACTTAACCAGTTCATTATCGTATTGGCCATAGGTGATATAGTAATCCACCGGTATCCCTTCTGATATTCCTTCTTCGATCAGCGACTCAAGACTTGACTTCATCGAAGCCTCTATATGGCGCATCAGGCTTTCGTCTGATCCTTTGGTCGCATGATCAATGACCAGAAGAAAATATAATCTTGCATTAATTCTTCTGGACAGGTTGAGGGCGTGAACCGCAGCCCATAAACTGGTTTTTCCGGGATACAACCCCACCAGGATCTTTTCCATTATAGCCTCCTATCCTGAACTTATGAGCAAATTGCATGCCAGCATGGATAATCCGCCACAAAACCGGCGGACAAGTTTTAAAAGGATGAAAAACCAGACCAAAGATGAAGACCTTATCTAGTTGATATTAAATTACTTATAAACGGATCAAGAAGGCTTGCCCGCCGGTTCTATGGCGGATGCGCTCCCACTGGACATAAAGGGGAAATGTATTTAAAATGGGAATAACAGCGTCTATCTATTTCAAATTGAAACATTTGGCAATGAAATGGATATTGTTCAACAAAATAAGGGGGTTGAAGCGGATGGGCAATAAAAGAATGTTTCAATATGAAAAACCAGGTTAAATGGGGGAAGGTGAGAATCAGTTTTTATTCAGCAAACCGTATTTTTTCATTTTTCGCCATAATGTGGTGCGGGGCATGTTGAGTATCTTGGAACTTAAGTTTTTGTTATACCCTGTTTTATCCAGAACTTTGGCGATATGATGTTTTTCCACTTCTTCAAGGGCCTGCAATCCTTCGCCTTCGAGGGTGTTAAACTCGAGCTTTTGGAGATCCTGGGGTAGATCGTTGATTCGAATGACGTCGCTTTCAGCAAGGGCTACGGATCGTTGGATAATATTTTCCAGTTCTCGTACATTACCGGGGAAATTGTAATGCATAAGAATTTCAAGAGCATGAGATGAAATTCCTTTAATTTTTTTCTCAAAGGGGCGGCTGTATTTTTCGATAAAGTAGGAGACCAGCATAGGGATATCATCCTTTCTTTCACACAGTCGGGGGAGTCTTAACGTAACTACATTCAGACGATAAAACAGATCTTCACGAAAAGATCCATCAGCGACGGCCTTTTTGATATCTTTGTTGCTGGCGGCAATGAGGCGAATATCCAAATCGACAGGTGTCGTTCCGCCCACACGAAGTATCTGTTTCTCCTGTATAACATGCAGTACTTTTACCTGCATGGAAGGGGGCATCTCTCCGATTTCATCGAGAAAAAGCGTTCCGCCGTCTGCAGATTCAATGAGACCGACCTTGGTAACAGATGCACCGGTAAAAGCGCCTTTTTCATGGCCGAACAGTTCGTTGCAGATCAATTCCTCTGTGAATCCCCCGCAATTGAAAGAAATAAACGGGCGATTTTTTCTCGGGCTCAATTGGTGAATCGATCTGGCCACAAGCTCCTTTCCGGTACCGCTTTCACCTTGCAACAGGATATTGCAATTTACGATGGCAACTTTCTTGATCATGGCAAAGATTTCCTGCATTGCACGGCTGGTTCCTATAAAACCTTTTAAAATATCTTGTCCGTTGACGGCTTCCCGTAGACGCCGATTCTCTTCTCGTAGCCCTATTTTTTCTTTTGCGCCTCTGGTAAGCAAACGGATTTCATCCAATTTGAATGGTTTGGTTACATAGTGATAGGCCCCTATTTTAATGGCGTTGATGGCCGAGTCGATGGATCCGTATCCCGTAATGATAATGACTTCCACATTGGCATAGCGCTTTTTAAGTTGGGAAAGGACATCCATGCCGCTTACATCCGGAAGTTTTAAATCGAGAAATATGATATTAAACGGTTGTTGAACCATGCGTTGCCAAAAAGATTCACCCACCTGAAATGCTTCCACTTCATATCCGTCTTTTTCAAGGGCCTGTTTGAGTCGACGGCAAACCGTTATTTCATCGTCAATGACAGCGATTCTAAGCCGCATACTCCGTCTCCTTTCCATTATTTGCGGCAATCGGCAAGTATATTGAAAACGTTGTGCCTACGTTTATCTCGCTTTTAACTTCGACATAGCCGCCATGTGTCCGAATAATACCGTATACCAGGGAAAGACCCAGGCCTGTTCCTCGGCCCACGGGCTTGGTTGTATAAAACGGATCGAAGATATACTTCATATCTTCCGGCTTTATGCCGATCCCGGTATCTGAAAAATCGATTCTTATATAGCCATCCGGTCCCGGTCCGGTGAGAATGGTAATGATATTTTCTCCGGACAAATCTTTCATGGCCTGGATTGAATTCAACAGGATATTAATAAAAGCTTGCTGCAGATCCTGGCTTCTTCCTTTAATGGAGGGCAGATCTTTACTGTTTTCCCTTTTTAAGTAGATACCGGTTACCATAATCTGATTCCTAATCAGTTTAATCGTCCGATCCAGAACTTCATTAATAGAAAGTTCTAATAATAACGGACGTTCGGTCCTCGAGAATTCCAGCAAATTTTTAACCACCTGGCTGGCCCTGTCTGCCTGGGCGAGAATCTCCATCATCATTTCCGAAGCTTCCTCTTTTGTCATCTCCGTGAAGTCTTCCATTAAGCTTTCTGCGGTCAGAGAAATATTGTTCAGAGGATTGTTCAGTTCATGAGCAATACCTGAAGTAAAGGTACCGATGGACGCCATTTTTCTCGATTGTAACAATTGTTCCTGTTTTGTTTCGAGTTGTTTTGCCATATCATTGAATGTCTCTATCAGATGGATGACCTCGTCTTCTCTTTCCGATTCATAAACAATGGGCCGGAATGTTCCTTTTGCCGCCTCTTCAGTTGCCTTTTGCATCAAAGCAACAGGTTTGAGTATCCCTTTGGAAATTAATTGAAGAATCAAAATCATAAATACGATAAAGCTGACTATAAAGGTTAGGGGAATAATCATGATTCGATGTATGTCTTTTTGAATTCGCTGGCGTTTGGTCATGATAAGTTCGTTTGCAAAATCGACCATTTTTTTCCCTTTGGTTCGAATCATCTCAACATTGAGTTCGCCCTTATCCGTTTTCACACGTTTCATATTTTCATCTAATATGGTTTTGTAAACCTTTAGGTCTCCTTGAAATTCCATAAATTTATCGTCGCCGATAACACGTTCGACATCTTTTGAAAGTTCACGGGAGAAGTCTTCAATTTTAAAAAGGTAAAATATGGTTTCGTTTAGACTTTCAATATCTTTAAAATAAATAAAATTTTTCTCATAACGCCTCATTTCGAGGATATTGTCGCGGAAGTCATCAAATTTTTGAATAAGCTCCATTTTTCCCTGAAGGGAAAATATATAATGGTAATATAGAACATGGAGTACACCGATAAAAACCAAACAAACAATAAGCAATACCGTAACCTTACTTTTTATTGTTTTCATAATAAAATCTCCGAAAAAATACTATAAATCTTAATCAACAAAAGTCTATGATGCCCCAGAGTCAATGTGACCCTGTGGCAAAGAAAAATCGTCAAAGCGACCACTACGGATTCGGCAATCCCGACAATGGCCAGAGTGGCAAAGAAGCCAAGAACAAAAATGTTCCCCTCTATGACAGGCTATTAAGCAGATTTGATGCCAATTAAAAGATTAGCTTTAATAGCAATAGGTTAAGATGGTCGATCAAAATAGTAAAAGGGTTTTGAAATGTAAATATCGAGATAATGAAGATAGGGGTGGAATATTTTCATAAATAATTTTACTATCTTGTGTCCATCCAGAAATGGTAGATTTTGGTTTCCGGCAAGGCCCGAGCGAGTTTTCAACCGCAGTCATAGCGAGCTATTTCAAGGATTGAAAACGAGCGAGAACGCCGCCGGGGACCGAAAGATGCCGTTTATGGATGGACACTAATTCAAGACCAAATCAACGACCTCCTTTAATTCATTTATTTTGATGATATCCAGATCCTTCTTGATATCTTCCGGAATATCTTTGATGTCGGCTTCGTTTTTAGCGGGAAAAACAACTGACTTTACTCCGGCCCTGTGAGCCGCAAGAACTTTTTCCTTTACCCCCCCCACCGGAAGAATTCTGCCGGTTAAGGTCAATTCTCCCGTTAGTGCGACATTTCTTTTACAGGGACGGTCTGTTATCAAAGATATAAGAGCTACGGCGATGGTCAGGCCGGCTGAAGGACCATCCTTGGGGATTGCACCTGCCGGTACATGGATATGGATATCATAGTCTTCGAACATCTTGTCGGAAATACTTAATGATCCGGCATTACTTCGAATATAGCTCATTGCCGCCTGAGCAGATTCTTTCATCACATCACCCAATGAACCAGTTAAGATAAGATTCCCTTTTCCTTTCATCTTGGCGGCCTCGATAAAAATAATCTGCCCGCCCGCCTCAGTCCATGCCAGGCCGGTTGCCACACCTATTCTTTCTTTGGCTTCAGACATTTCAAAATAAAATTTTTTGGGGCCCAGCAGGCTCTCCACCATTTCGGGAGTTATGATTTTCGGCGGGTTTTTATTTTTATCGCTTAAGACTTCCCGGGCAATTTTACGGCAAACGGAAGATATTTCGCGTTTAAGATTTCTCAATCCTGCTTCTCTTGTGTATTCCCTGATGATTTTGTGGGTTGCCTCTGAAGTAAAAACAGGGGGGTTATCCGAAAGACCGGCTTCCTCTATTTCTTTGGGTATTAAGTATTTAGAGGCGATCTTTTCTTTTTCTTCTTCGGTATACCCCAAAAGGGTAATGACCTCCAGACGGTCCAGAAGCGGGCCGGGAATCAGATCAAGGGCGTTGGCCGTAGCGATAAACATCACCCGTGACAGATCAAAGGGAACATCCAGATAGTGGTCAACAAAATGAGTGTTTTGTTCCGGATCCAGAACTTCCAGCAATGCAGCGGCAGGGTCTCCTTTGAAGTCACGACCGATTTTGTCGATTTCATCGAGCATAATCAACGGGTTCTTGGTTTCCGCGCGTCGAATTTCCTGGATGATTCTCCCGGGTAACGCACCCACATAGCTTTTACGATGCCCCCTTATTTCAGACTCATCCTTCATTCCGGCCAAAGACATGCGTACGAATTTTCGTTCCAGACTCCGGGCAATGGACATCCCCAGAGAAGTTTTTCCGGTACCGGGGGGTCCGGCAAAACAAAGAACAGGACCTTTGGGCTCCAGCCGAACCATTTTCTTGAACAGCGCTTTCTGGATCGTCGATCTGATTTCATCAAGCTTCAATGGTTTTGTCAGGTAGTGGTATGATCCCTTTTTCATGGCCTCAATAGCCGTTGACACTGTGGCGTATCCGGTGATGATAATCACTTCCGTGGCCGGATTAATGGTCTTTGCTTTTTCCAGGACCGCCATCCCATCGACCTTTCCCATTTTAAGATCCGTTACAATGACATCAAAGGCGTTTTGCTCCAAAAAATCCAGGGCTTCAGCTCCGCTGGCAGCGGTATTGACCTGATAACCGTCTTTTTTAAAAACATGCTCCAGATTCCGTCGGGTAATTTTTTCATCATCCACAACCAAAATTTTATGCCGGTGAGACATCTTTAATATTCTGACTGCAAGATGTTCAAGAATCCGATCTTTAATCTGAGCCAGTCCATAATGTTCTTGATTCAAGATGGATTCCGCCCGCTTAATATCAAGGTTGTCATCGGTCATTTTATTCCAGGGAAGGCTGACCAGATAATCGATATAGTTAATGCCGATGGTGTATTCCGCACTGGATGGGCTGGTTTTCGTGAGCCGTTCTATTTCTCTAAAGGCTACTTTTTCCACCGGTTCCGGCATCTTGGATTTAATAACATTTTCTTTTAATTCATCTATTTCCGATGACAGTTCCTCAATTTGTCCTTTTCCCCTTTTAAATATGCGCATGATCTTACCTCATTGGGCTTTTTCCTGAATAAAACAGATTAAGATCAGACTCGCAACGGTTTTTTTTGGGGGGAAAAATACAAAACAGGGTTGACGTTACAATCTGCAACATAGCGATTCTTTTCTGCAATATACCATAACCCATTTTTATTGTTATGAAAAATATCTATACTTGAAACAGCGTTGCAAATTGTAACAGTTAAAGCCCGATCCTTCCTGCCCCCGGATACACAGATAAAGATAATAATATCAATATCATGTGTCAATTCTGATAGGGGTGGCACGGAAGGTGCAATCTTACATCAGCAAAGAGGAAAAAATTCTAACACATTTTTCAAAGGAGGAATTCAGCCATGTTTAAATTTAAAGAGACATTCGACAGATTGATGGCAGCCATAACTTTCGCCCAAGCCGGCGAACATGAAACAGCTCTGGATATCCTGCATGACAAACCGGAAAAAAGAAGTCGGAAACGCACCAATGTACGTATCCAGCGCAGGGAAGAAACCCGTAACGATATGAGAATGTAACAAAAATTGGTTTTTGGTCTGCAAAAGGGGAAAAAATGGAAAAAGTTTTATTGGCCATTGACGGAATTACACCTGATTCAAAGACATTTCGCTATGCCGTAGAACTCTGCAAACGGATAAAGGCGGAATTAAGGGTTTTCCAAATTATCCGGCCACAAAATTACAGTAAATACCTTAAAGAACTGGGACAAAAGACCGGCTATGCGAGGATGTATATCCAAAGTTCCATGGCGGCTGCGGCCTTTGCCGAAGCCGGTGAACACGAAAGTGCAAAAGAAATAATGGCCGAAGCCTCAGAGCAAATTAAACGCCTTTTGTCGGAATCGCAAAACCAAGGTGTTCAATGTCACTTTTCAATGAAGCGGGGTAGCCCCGAAAAAGAGATTGTTGATTATGTCAATCAGCATCGGGATGTTGTTTTAACCATTTATAATTCTTCTGCTGAAGATGTGGAGAGGACGGGTATTTTTTCTGAAAAGAAAAATGCGATTACCAGCATAAAAGAGAAGCTTGCTGTTCCGCTGGTGGTTGCGAATGCGAAATAAAAAAAAATGTAAAAATAAACTGATGACGGGAGGGTATTACAATGGCTGGAATTTTTGGAAGAATCAAACAAAAATTGAGTAGGGCCGGCAATAAAATGGATAAGTACCAGGAGGCAATCACCTTTGCCGAAGCCGGTGTATCCGATTATGCCATGGACACAATGGCAGAGCAAAGAGAAGAGCAGGAACCCACAAAACTGCTGGTTATGGGCAGAGAAAGCACTTTTTCCAAAGAGATCATCGACTATGCTCTGGATATGGCGCAGCGGATGTCTTACGAAATTCTGGCCTTAAATACCGCTCCGTTATCCTGCGAAACATTCAAGATGTTTTCATCTTCACGCAATCAGGTTTGTGAGGAGTTTAAGAGCATGTCAGAAAAAAGTGCCGGCCTGTTTCAGGAAGCGGCCGTTGAAAAAGGGATTCCTTTTAATCACGTGGTGATGTTCAGCGAGCCGGAAGAAGCGCTGGAATCCATCACCAGAGAGCATAAAGACATTGCTTTTGTGGTTTCGGAATCGGTGGAAGATCGTGAGGAAAGCAGAATTGAGGAAGGTGAACGACTCCACCGAAATCTTTACGTTTATTCCATGGTGTAATTATTTATTTACAATTTGTTCCAATTTGAAACAAACAAACAAATTGATGGCAAATAACCCATAACTGAAATGAGTTAAAGCATAACAGTCGGCCAGAGATATAATTGTTACTAAAACAGAAGATTCTGATTTTACAAAGATTTCAGATCTTCTGTTTTTTTTTACCAAAACTGTATTCCATATTGCAAAAAACTTAAATTTATGCATTATATAATTTTTTTAGAAACTGCGATATAAAGGGGGGAGGTGGAATGGATACACATTTCATTTTTGGTCTTGTACTTGTTGCCTTTGCATTCTGGCTATGTTTTAAGTTCAGACAAAAGAAATGACCAAGATTATAAAAAAGATTTCGAAATTCTAATGTGTTGAGACAGGAAGGGATATTCAGCGATGACACTTGAAATGATTTTGACCATGATTGTACTGGGTTTTGCAGTGGTTCTGTTTATTTTTGAATGGGTTCGCGTTGATGTTGTGGGGATCATTATGATGGCTTTGCTTCCCCTTATCGGTCTGGTATCGCCGAAGGAAGCATTTGTTGGGTTAAGCAGTAACGCCGTTGTTTCCATCATGGCGGTGATTATCATCGGCGCCGGTCTTGACAAGACAGGGGTAATGAACAAAGTGGCCGGGCCCATCGTCAAACTGGCCGGCAACAGCGAAAAAAAAGTGATTACTCTGATATCCGGCACTGTGGGAATCATCTCCAGCATGATGCAGAACATCGGCGCTGCGGCATTATTCCTTCCGGCCGCCCAGCGAATTGGCAAAAGAATGGGGGTGCCGGTGTCCCGCATCCTGATGCCCATGGGATTTTGTGCCATTATCGGCGGGACCATTACGCTGGTGGGTGCCAGCCCCACGATTCTGTTGAATGATTTGATGGTTCTCGGCGGAAAGAAGCTGGAACCCTTCGGTCTTTTCACCCAGACCCCCATCGGAATCTGTCTTCTTACCAGTGCCATTATCTATTTTATCATTTTTGGCAAATTTATCCTTCCTGCCGCAGAAGGCGAAGCGGAAAAGGGGGTCACGGCGTTGTTGATGGAAGCTTATGAAGGGCTTGAACATACATTTGAAATCCATATCCCCGATAATTTTAAAGATCCCAGAATGTTAGGAGACCTGGCCATCAGGCCCAAGTTTCTGGTGACCGTGGTGGCTATTAATTTTGCATCTGAAAATGAAAAAACGTTTGTGCCGAAAAGTTCCCATAGGATTTCTCCGGGAGATGATATTGCCGTTATCGGAAAGGTTAAAATGGTTCATATGCTGGCCGAAGAATACGGATGGAAGATTAAAGACGGCCTGGATATTTTTGCAGAGAGCCTGGCTGTAATTAATGCGGGAATGGCGGAAACGGTGGTTTCGCCCCGGTCTGAATTGATCGGAAAAACCATGAGCCAGGTTAATTTTAAAGAATTATACGGCGTAAATCCGGTGGCGCTGTTTACCGGAAATAAGATTATTTACAGCAACTTAACACATATTCGATTGCAAATGGGAGACACACTGCTGTTGCAGGGGCCTTGGGAGAAATTTCACATTTTAAGAAATCAGCCGCAACCTCGAGCGCTAACCTTTGCTACAGCCCTTGAAGGTGAAATCATGCGTCCGGAAAAGGCCAAATTGGCCATGGTCTGGCTGGCAGTGGCACTGGCGCAAATTATTATTTTTAAAATTCAGCTTTCCGTAGCGCTGATGTCCGGCGCGCTGGGAATGATTATCACCGGCGTGCTTTCGGTAGACGAAGCCTATCGCGCGGTTGACTGGATGACGGTTTTCCTTCTGGCGGGATTGATTCCCCTTGGCATGGCTTTTGAAAAGACCGGAACTGCTGCGTTTATTGCAAAATTCGTTTTGGGAATGCTCGGCCATCCCTCTCCCATTGTGCTGCTCGCTGCGGTGGGTGTCATGACCTCTTTTTTCACCCTGGTGGTTTCCAATGTGGGTGCTACAGTTTTGCTGGTTCCACTGTGTATGAACATGGCAGTCATGGCCGGCGGTGACCCTAGAATGGCCGCACTGGTTGTCGGGTTGTCTGCTTCCAACACGTTTGTGCTGCCCACACACCAGGTCAACGCGCTTATCATGAGGCCCGGGGGGTATCGAACGGTGGATTATGCCAAGGCGGGTGCGGTGATGACCGTCATCTTTTTAGCAGTGGAATTGACCATTATCTATTTCTTTTATGGGATTCAGTAACCACAGGTTTGATCAGAGAATACAAGGAAGTTGAAATCAAAATATACAATTATCACGAACGCACGAAAAATAATATTTTTTTCGTGCGTTCAACCTTTCGTATTTATCCATATTTGAGATTTGATTCGAGCCGGTTTGTTTCAAAAAACCAAACGGTTTTAGATTTAGAAAGCGTGTTTGTTATTCAGGAGGTGACAGGTTATGGCGGTTATCACGATTTCACGGGGAAGTTTCAGCCATGGTCAGGAGATTGCTGAAAAGGTGGCCGGAACGCTGGGGTATGAATGTGTAAGCAGGGAGATTCTGGTTGAAGCCGCCCAGCTTTTCAATATTTCGGAAAAAAAGCTAATCCGATCGCTGAATGCGGCCCCCAACATTCTCGAGCGGATGGTCCACGGCAAAGAAAGGTATCTTGAGTATATCAAAGCTTCACTCTTGGGATATGCCAGAAAAGGGAGTGTTGTATACCATGGCCATGCCGGTCATCTTTTACTTACTGAGGTGCCTAATGTGCTGAAAGTCAGGCTACTTGCCGAAAAAGATGACCGGATAGTTTTTCTTCAGCAAAGGCGGAACATATCAAGAGAACAAGCGTTAGCGATTATTGAAAGTGAAGATAAAAATCGTGTTAACTGGACACGCTACCTTTATAAGATGGATCTCAATGACCCCTGGCTATATGATATTGTAATTAAAATCGGCGGGTTGAATATTGAGGATGCTTGTGAAATCATCTGTCATGCAGCCCGGAGCGAAAGCTACCAAAGCACCGATGAATCGAAACAGGCTATCGATGACCTTGCCATTACCAATCGCGTTCAAGCAGAGCTTAAATCGATCTGTGACGCCCAAGTCTTTGTTAAAAATGGGGAGGTTCAGGTTAAGGTTGCGGCCCAGAAAAGAAGAAAATCAGGTTACATCAGTCCGGCATTACAGCATCATATCGGAGAATCCTATCAGCATGATTTAACTCGACAGATTCATGAGATTGCACACAAAGTTCCCGGAGTAAAAGACGTTTTCTGCCAGGTTGACATGCCGTATTATACATAGGGATTGGGAGTCAGAGGTTTCCAATCTTTATGGATTATAAGCTCTAACATCAATGTAACTTAGTGTACCCGTATGAAAATAAGTATTAGAAAAAAGATCTTTCTTGCTTTTGGGATGTTTATGGTAATTAGCGGGTTAATTTGGCTGCGAAGTTATCATAGCCAGTATATTCTCAATCAAAAAATTCAGATTATCGAAAGAAAGTACGATCTTTTTAATACCATCCTGGAAGCCCGCCGATACGAGAAAAACTACTTCTTAACATTTGATAGAAAGAATATTGATCAGACCCTAAACTATGTAAATACAGCCGAGGACATTCTTTATGATATTTTGAGCAAACATTCGAAATATACACTGGCTAAAAATCTGGATGAACGGTTAATTGAACTTAAGGAGTATAAAGACTCTCTTATAAAACTTCTAAAGATGCAAGAAGGCGGACACTTAATGGTTCCGCAGGATGTTATCCAACTCATCCAAAAGCAGGGGAGAATTATCACCAGTGAATTGGAAGAAATCGTAAAAAAGGAAAGTCAATTTACACGGGACCTCATCGGAAAATCCAGGATGATCCATCTGATAGCCCTGGCCCCTGTTTTTATCCTGTCTGTTCTTGTTGCTCTTTTTTTAATCTTTAATGTGGATCGTCCTCTAAAAACCATTGGAAATGCCATTATAAAAATAGCCAGAGGGGATTTTCAAAACATACCGGAAATTCATACCGGTGATGAATTTGAATCCCTGGTGACCAGCCTCAATAGTATGATAGAGGAACTGAACAAACGAAACAAAGAGCTGGTGCAGGCCCAAAAACTGGCTTCGCTGGGGAGATTGACTTCGGGTGTGGCCCATGAACTGAATAACCCGCTGAATAATATTTCTACGTCCCTTCAAATATTGATTGAAGAGCTGGAAGACGACGACCTTGAATATAAAAAAGAGCTTTTGATGGGTGCGGAAAAAGAGGTGGAACGGAGTAAGGAAATTGTTAAATCACTGCTGGAATTCGCGCGGGAGAGATCACATACGTTAAAACAGGTTTATTTTAAGGATCTGGTTGACAATGCAATCAAACGGGTTAAATCACAGGTGCCGGAGAATGTAACTCTTAAAGTGGAAGTGCCCGATGATATACAGGCCACTGTCGGTTCTTTAGGAATTGAACGGGTTTTAATCAATCTTATCGTAAATGCCGTTCAGGCCATGAAAAATGGCGGGGAGGTTACCGTCAAGGCTTGCAAACAGGAAAGTGACAGCGGGTTTTGTTTCCAGGTGATAGATACGGGGGAAGGTATCCCAAAAGAAATTATATCAAAGATTTTCGACCCCTTTTTCACTACTAAAGAAGTCGGTAAAGGTACGGGTCTGGGGCTTTCCATTATATACGGCATTATTGAACAACATGGCGGCAAAATTAAAGTCTCCAGTGAAGTGGGGAAAGGAACAACTTTTATTTGTTTTTTACCTTATAATCAGCCTGAATAAGGAACTATTGGTATTCCTAATCTCTAATTCCAGATATTGTTAAGTTAAATAGGACGCAGATTTTCGCAGACCCGCCTGCCCCATGCGAGCTCGCCCGCCAGCCAAGCAAGGCGGCCTGGGGCACAAGCGGGCAGGTATACACAGATAATACTGTTGTTTTACAATTTAAGAATCTTGACAATCTGTGTTCATCTGTGTCCCAAAAAAGAAAATTCCTATATTATGGAGAAGAATAAAGAAATCATTCTTGTTGTGGAAGATGAGGATATCGCGCGTAAAAATCTCGAACATATCCTCGTGAAAACAGGATATGACGTCATCTCCGTAAACAACGGGAAAAAAGCCATGGAATTGCTTCAATCAAGAAACATTGATCTGGTCATCACTGATCTGAAAATGGAGCAAGTGGATGGGATGCAGGTGTTACGGAAAACAAAAGAACTTCAACCTTACACCGAAGTCATCATGATAACCGGCTATGCCACCGTGGATTCATCCGTCGAGGCCATGCATCAAGGCGCTTATTACTACATTGCAAAACCGTATAAGATCGGAGAAGTCCGCAAGATCGCCAGAGAAGCCCTTATAAAAAGACAACTACAACTTGAAAATCTGGAACTTAAAGAAACACTCAAAAGGTGCGTGCAGATTTCCTCTATCGTGGGCCAAAGCAGTACAATGATAGAGGTCCAGAAAACCATCAATCAGATTGCCCCCTCTGACATTAATGTTCTAATACTTGGAGAAAGCGGAACCGGCAAGGAACTGGTCGCCAGGTCGATCCACCAGCTTAGTCTACGTTCCGAAAAAAAATTCATCGCCTTTAATTGTGGCTCTTTCACAGAAGATTTGATGGCCAATGAGCTGTTCGGCCATGAAAAGGATGCATTTACCGGCGCCACAAAAGCAAAAGCAGGCCTGATTAAAGTGGCGGACGGGGGAAGTGTTTTCCTGGATGAAATCGGAGATATGCCGTTGACCATGCAGGTTAAACTATTACGTGTGATTCAGGAGAAAGAGATTTTGCCGGTTGGCGGAGAAAAACCGATTTCTGTTGATGTGCGTTTCATCGCCGCCACTCATCGCGATCTCAAGGAGGATGTGGAGAAAGGTCATTTCCGGCAGGATCTGTTTTATCGTCTCAATGTGATTACAATAAAACTTCCCTCTCTATCCAATCGTGACGGTGATATTCCGCTGCTGGCATATCATTTTCTGACTCAAAAATGTGAGGCCATGAAAAAAGATGTTAAAAGTATTACCAGGGAATCCATGGAATTACTCTGTCAATACACATGGCCGGGCAATATCAGGGAATTGGAGAATGTTATCGAAAGAGCCGTGGCCCTGGCAAGCGGACCGGAGATACAGGTGGTTGATCTTCCCGAATATATCAGCAATCTTTCGGTTGAAACCTACCGCCGGCATGATTCCGAGTTTCCCACTTTGGAGGAGCAGGAAAAAAACTACATTAAATGGGTACTGGATAAGTGCGATGGTAATAAGACCAAGGCGGCAAAAATAATGGGCATTGACCGGGTATCCCTCTGGCGCAAAATTAAGCGATTTGAGATCGATTCATCAGGAGAATAGCTCGATATTTTGCGAAAAATGATAAACAAAATAACAAACCAGGCTAGTGCCCCACGGAAAGAATTCCGCTGGCTGCGGCGCTAAGGATAATGACTTCGATTAGCGCTATAATTGCATAAACTGTATCCTTGTTTTTAAGGAGCGTGGGTACGATTGCAGCATAACACATGATGGTAACCCCAGCCAGCAGGGCAATGCCGATAAAATTAATAAAATCCCCATATTTTAGCATATACAACCAGGCCCATCCGTTTTTGATCTCAGCGCGTTCAAGATAGTCATACACATTCATTGACCAGTAGTCGGAAATTTTATCCAACGGAATATATGGATCCATAATGCCAAATACATAGAGGGCATAGGTTATAAAAAGGATCAGTAAACCGAGGTACATGCCCTTTTCAAGTATTCGGGCATAAAGAAGCTGTTCGGGGGTTGCTTTTAACAGGTCATTGGTCTTTTCTTCCATATCTTTTCTCCTGATAAAATATTGTTATGATCTTATATGCAGTTAAATTTTGAATTAAAATCCTAAACCTTTGGACAGGGCTTTAGCACCGGCAAAACCCAGGATTCCGATCACCATCCACCGGATAAATGTAGGCTTGGCGATTTTGAGCAAACGAACCCCCACAAAAGATCCGAGCATAATTCCCACAAGAGACGGCACGACCATCATGGGAATCACACAGCCTTTGTTCATATATATCCATGCCGCAGACGTATCTGTAATGGAAAGAAGGAATTTGCTGGTTGCCACACTGATTTTCAGCGGTGCGCCCATCAGAAGGTTGAGGACCGGCACATTTGCCCAACCGGCACCCAGTCCGAACATACCGGCCATAACTCCGATGATGACGAACAAGGCTAATCCAAGAGGGGTTCGGTGTATTTTCCAGTCGATAATCTCACCGGTGCTGGCTTCCTGGTAAATCCCGCATATGTTGAGCGCCGAAGAGAGTTTGTCCGCCTTGGGAACATCCGGAAGTGTCGATTTTTTGGCAGTTAGCATAAGAACGCAAATACCGAGAATGGTGACTCCAAGGGAAATTTGAACGATGTTGGTGGGCAGCGCAAGGCCGATCATGGCACCAATGATCGCACAGGTGGAGGCGATAAGGGCAACCGGAATTGCCAGTCTCAGGCTCGCAAGGTTCATCTTTAAAAGTCCGGGACCGGCGGCCAGTGCGCCGGAAAGGGCTACAAGAAGTCCGGTGCCCCGAACAAAGTCCAGATGAAAAGGGAAAAACCCGCTGATGATCGGTACATAAAGCACCCCACCCCCCACACCGCCAAGTACTGCAAGTATTCCCATAATAAAAGTGACGAAAAAAAGTACAATCGGCCAGAACCACCATGCATGGCCATTTGAAGCAGCCTCGGCTGATACATCTGCAAAAGCAGGGGATATCAATACAGGCAAAGAAAACAAACCAATTAGAATGATCATCCACAATTTACCATTCTTCCCCATCTCTTCCTCCTAAACAGTTATCTTCAATATTTAAATAAGATTATCTTCAACATTTCAAGAAGATATGTGCCGATAATAAGCCAAACCGGAAAATCTGACAAAGATTGACTATGAATTGAGCAAATTCTCTTATACCACCTATCCTGCGATGTCAATTGAAAATATAGTATGAATCAGGTTAGTTCGCTTCTTTCATCATAACTTCTCAAAATGTTCTGGTGTATTAAATGGTGATATTGAACCGAATCCATAATTTATTGAGAGGTTACCTCTCATCGCCGTTTAATGACAACCATCGTATTGGGAGCATTACCGATTTGTTAAAATGGTTTTCACCCATTAACTTATTCATTTTTTGAGCGAAAGCCTTGCAATCAGGTTTCAGGTGTCAGGAGTAAGAAACGAATTGGCTGATACCTGAAACCTGATACCTGATACCTGAAACCAAAAAGTCTTGGATAGCAATTAACAAACTGGTAATGCACCCATCGTATTGTTATTCATGAACGAGGACTTATGGGCATTCTTGGATTATAATGCAAGTTTACAAGTTTTCCTCTCTATGATAAATAGATAATATGGGATAAATCCATAAAAGGTCTGTACAAAAACGAAACAATAATATAGTAGATAATGCCGGAAAAATACCCATACCGTTTCATGGCAATGATGTTGCATCCTGATTCGATTTGGCATATTATGTCCCGGATTCCGTGATATATTACAGGAAATTGGTTCTTAAGCCACCTGTGAAAAATATGCTTCGATCCAAAGACATATTTTTCCATAAGAGGTATTAAAAAAAATAATGAACTTCAAGAACTTATGGACAGGTTTAACCAAAAGTCTCTTACATGAGTCTGGTCATGAGGCTTCAAATCGCTATCGTATACTCAGAAGAAATATTTTTATATTGATGATCCTGATAACCATAATTCCCCTGATCATAATGGCGGTTATCTACCAGCATGAATATCACTCCAGTATTAAACAAGAAATCGTCATTCCATTGCAAACACTCACAGCCAAGACCAAGCACACTTTTGAGCTTTTTTTCGAAGAACGCCTTTCCGTAATTAGATTCATCGCCTCTTCCTATTCTTTTGAAAAACTTTCCGACCAAAAGACCATGAATCGCATTTTTAATGTACTTTTGAATGAATATTGCTGTTTGGTGGATTTGGGCTTAATTAATAACAAAGGCATCCAGTTGAGCTATGCCGGGCCTTATAACTTTTTGGGGAAAGACTATTCAGAACAAAAATGGTTTCAGGAAGTGGTGGTCAAGGGAACTTACATCAGCAATGTATTCATGGGGTATAGAAAATTTCCCCATGTGGCTGTTGCCGTGCTGAGACGAACAGAAGACGGTTCGTCTTATATCCTTCGTGCGACTATTGATACCAGCAAGTTTGACGATATTATCGCCTCCATGGGACTGAATCCCGAAAGCGATGCCTTTTTAATTAGCCGTAGTGGAATCATACAGACCTCTTCCAGGTTTTACGGGGAAATAATGGATCATTGCCCGTTGTCATTTCCCCAGGGAAATTATGAGGCCATTGTCACCGATGCAATAGATCCCCGGGGCCGTGAAATACTGGTCGCTTGTGCGCCCTTTTCAAGTGCAGAATATGCTCTGGTTCTGGTTAAACCCAAATCTGATGTGTTGCACACCTGGCATACGCTCAGAAGTCGAATGCTTTTTGTTTTTATCTCCAGTGTCGCGCTAATAATTCTGGTGGTTTTCAAGCTTACGGACACGCTTGTAAAACGGGTAAAAGAGGCCGATGAAAAACGTGAATTAACCTACCGTGAATTTCAGCATACTCATAAGCTTTCATCAATCGGTAGACTGGCTGCCGGTGTGGCCCATGAAATCAATAATCCCATGGCGATTATCAACGAAAAGGCGGGCTTGATGAAAGACCTGGTTGCATATGATGAAAACTTCCAAAAAAAGGAAAAATTTCTGGGACTGATAGATTCGATACTTAAATCGGTT
>Ga0315542_1000876_pt1 | contig 19009 bp, 17 predicted proteins | sample SalMarSW160120MG_FD_202541 | JGI IMG/M metagenome (GOLD analysis project Ga0315542, IMG submission 202541) | Salt marsh sediment microbial communities from the Plum Island Ecosystem LTER, Massachusetts, United States - Salt Marsh Sediment SW1601-20 ... | reverse complement strand
AAAACATGACAAGCTCCGAGAAATTGCATATGTCTAAAACAAATGATGCTGCTTTCTTCGATGGCGAATCGGAGGCTTATGCTGAAGCTATGGCAAGACTTCGTCAGTATGGCGGAGCGTAAATCTATTCGTAATCATTCCGCATTATCATTGATTATGGATTCTTCATCGTTCTAATAGCTCCACCAGGTGCAACACCTTTAGGGCAAGCTTTGACGCAGTTCATAACAAGATCACATAGAGATACACCGTTCAATGCATTTGCAGATTCAAGATATCTCTCAGGATTCATCACTCTGCTATCTTCTGCAAACCTCAATGCTTTTGTTAGGGACGCAGGACCCAAATATTCTACCTGTTCCGCATTGACAGGACATGAGCCATAGCAGATGGCACAGAGAATGCAGTTGACATATCGTTCGATCTTCTTCCTATCAGATGGACTCTGAAGGTGTGCTTCCTCACCTTCCTCTGGATCAATCCACAGTTTCATTGTTTCTAGAGCACGATAGAATCTGGTCATATCTACAACAAGGTCTTTCTCCACTGGCATATTAGGAAGTGGTTCGATCAGAATCTCATCTTCAGGATTCCATCCTGGAGGAGTGTCGGTTAGAGCAGGGAACCTCTTGAGATTCATTGCCAGTCCTTGTACCTCGCTTACTTGAGTTCTACATGCTAGACGAGGCTCTTTGTTGATGAGCATTGAGCAGCTTCCACAGACTGCACCTCGACATGAATATCTAAATGAGAGAGAAGGATCCATCTTATCTTGAATCTGAAAAAGTGCATCTAGAATCGTCATGCCTTTTCGTAGTTCAATCTTGTAGAGATCATAGTGGGTAATCGTACCACCCTCTCGGCTTCGAGCGATTCTCAATTTCATTAGTAGGTCCTCTCCTTTACTTCGAACATTCCAAGATTTACGTCTATGAATTCAGTTTTCACATAATCATCGATTTTTGTGAATAAGGAATGTTTTAAGAAATTATTATCATCACGCACAGGATAATCAAGCCGCCAATGGGCTCCACGACTTTCACGGCGCATTAGGGCACCCATGGTGATGACTTCTGCAAGGTCAAGCATGTTTTCCAGTTCGAGAATACGTATCAAAGAATAGTTGTATCTCTTATCACTATGGCCCAAAAAGATATTCTTGAATCGTTCCTTAAGTTCCTTTATCATACTGAGTGCTACTTTGAGGTCTGCCTCTCTTCGATACACTCCTACAAGGCTGTCCATCGTAGTACCCATTACCTCACGAATCTCATAGGGAGATTCACCAGACTCTTTCAACATAATCTCTTGGAGTTTTTCCCGTACTCGGAAAGCATCATCTTCAACACATTCCGAGCTAGGCTCAGGAGCTGTAGGTAAGTACTCTCCTATTTTTTCGCCAACTATTCTTCCGAATACAAGAGTTTCAAGAAGTGAATTTCCACCTAAGCGGTTTGCCCCATGTACACTCATGCACGCAGCTTCACCAACGGAATACAAACCAGCTATTGGTGTTGCTCCATTCTTGTTTGTATGGACCCCGCCCATTGAGTAATGTTGACCTGGTTTAATAGGGATTGGCTCATCGATAGGATCAACACCCGCGAAGTAGATAGAGATATCTCGAATACCTGGGAGTCGCTCCAATATCTTCTCACGCCCAAGATGACGCAGATCGAGATGCACATATTCTCCTTCTATTCCTCGCCCTTCGTTGATTTCGGTTCTAATTGCACGAGCAACGATATCTCTTGGTGCCAACTCCATCTTCTCAGGAGCGTACTTGTCCATGAACCGCAGACCTTCTGAGTTGACAAGATATCCCCCTTCACCTCTCGCACCTTCACTCATGAGAATACTTGAGCCATAGAGTGTTGTAGGATGAAATTGGACAAATTCCATATCTTTCAATGGCGCACCAATTCGAAACGCTAAAGCACAACCATCACCAGTATTGATAACCGCATTTGTTGAATGACCATATACGCGGCCGAATCCACCAGTCGCGACGATTACCGATTTTCCAATAAAACTATGAATTTCTCCTGAAGCAATTTCAAGAGCCGTTAACCCGCAGATACGTCCTTCGTTCTTAACTAAGGATGTTACAAACCATTCGTTATAGAATTTAACTCCACACCTGAGAGCCTGTTCAAAAGTGGTATGAAGGAGATTATGGCCTGTTCTATCAGCAGCATAGCAAGTTCTTGGAAAAGCGGCACCACCAAAGGGTCTCTGGGCAATCTTACCATCCTCTGTGCGAGAAAATGCTGTTCCCCAACGTTCGTTTTCAATTACAGCTCTAGGTGCTTCCTTTGCTAATATCTCGGCAACATCTTGATCTGCTAGATAATCAGCGCCTTTGACAGTATCAAAAGCGTGGCTCTCCCAAGAGTCACCCTCTCCAATTGATGCATTAATACCGCCTTGCGCTGCAACGGAGTGAGAACGTAGTGGATGAACTTTCGTTATCACCGCTACATCAAAATCCTTTGCCAATTGGATTGCGACTCTAAGTCCAGAAAGACCTGCTCCAATAATGAGTAGATCGTGTTTGTGTTGAGTAATAGTAAGCACCTCTGATTAATCAATACACACAATTCGTTATATTCTGTTCCCTAAACCATCTTGGAAGGATCAAGTAGCTCATCAAGATGTTCAATATCTATTTTCTCTTCAAGAATGACTTCCCTGATAGTCTTTCCTTCTCTAAGAGCTTTCTTAGCTATCTCTGCAGCTCGGTCATAACCTATAACGGGTGTAAGCCTTGTGGCAAGCATCAGACTCTGGTCGAGTTGGTGTTTTATTCGGATTTCATTAGCCTTTAGCCCTTTCAGGCAATTCATAGTAAACGAATTGATACCAGCCCCAAGAAGTTTCATTGATTCTAACAGATTGACAATCATCAATGGTTTACACATATTGAGGTCCAAGATGCTACCATAACCCTCCGAAGCTGCAATCGCAGTATCGTTCCCAATAACTTGAATGCAGACTTGGATAAGTGCTTCAGACTGTGTTGGATTAACCTTACCTGGCATAATAGAGGACCCAGGTTCATTCTCAGGAAGTGACAATTCACCAAGTCCTGCGCGTGGACCACTGCCCATCCAACGAATATCATTAGCCATCTTGATGCAGGTTAGTGCTATTGTTCTCACTGCTGCACTTGCTCTTACAATGGCATGATGAGAGGAAATACCTTCAGCAGGGATGGGATTTACCTTGAATTTGAAACCAGTGATTTTCTGAAGTTCTTCAACCGCCTGCTCTGCAAAACCTTTGGGAGTGTTGAGCCCAGTTCCGAGCGCAGTACCCCCGATTGGAATAATCATTAGCGACTCCCAGACTGTACAGAGGTCCCACTCAATTGAAGTTTCTATTTGTCTTTTGTAGACTTCAAACTCTGTGGAAAGAGGAATCGGCACAGCATCCATAAGATGTGTACGCCCAACCTTCACAATTCCTCGGAATTCTTCTATTTTCTCATCCAAGGTGTTCATTAGAAGTGTAAGAGGCTCCATCAGGTCATCTCGAAATGCATATGCAGCAGCAACGTGCATTGCGGTGGGAATGACGTCATTCGAGGATTGAGAGGCATTAGCATGGTCGTTAGGATGTACTGGACTCTTAGTGCCTTTTGGCTGACCGAGAATCTCGTTAGCTCGATTGCTTAGTACTTCATTCATATTGACATTAGTCTGAGTGCCTGAGCCAGTTTGGAACACATCTATTGGGAATTGGTCGAGAAATTTCCCACCATTGATAATCTCATCCACGGCTTGTCCTAATGCATCACCAATTGTTTTGTCAATCTTATCCGCAGTCCGATTCGCATTTAGGCATGCTTTCTTAACTTTCGCGAGAGCTAGAATGAATTCCCTAGGTAAGGGCTTCCCACTTATTTGGAAGTTCATTAAGGCTCGCTGGGTATTGATACCCCAGTAGACATCTGCAGGAACATCTAGTTCACCAATCGAATCCTTTTCTCTTCTTGTTTTTCCCATCTTATGCATCCTCTTATTGGAGTTGACTCAACATCTATCAAAGCATCAGGTCATCTATTATCTTCTGAACATCTTTTAGATCTGTAGGATGATCTTTTAGAGCTCCCTTATCTGGCAGTGCCATCCCAGAGGCAAGATCAGGACGTTCTACCTTATAGAAGACTCCTACCGGATATCGGTCACCATTCTCCATCGCTTTCGCAAGAGCTTGGAATTTATCTGTGAGATCATGGTCATTATCTTGTAGAGAATATGTGTGTTCGTTGTAGTATTTCCAAGTTAGTTGGTGATTCCAAGTTACACATGGTTGGAGGATGTCAATGACTGCAAATCCCTTGTGACGTATAGCTTCAACCATTAGTTTCACGAGCCCCTTCTGGTCACCTGAGAACCCACGAGCAACGAATGTTGCTCCTGCAGTAATTGCTTGTGCAGTTGGATTTACTGGATCCATCGGTGCACCTGGTGGTGGTGGAGATGTCTTTGATATGTATCCTCTCGGAGCTGATGGTGAGAACTGCCCCTTCGTGAGACCATTCACTCCATTGTTATGAATGAAAACAGCCAAGTTTACATTCCTACGCGCAGCATGCACGAAGTGTCCGAGACCTTCCGCTAGACAATCGCCATCACCAGTATGAACTATGACATCTAGATTTGTATTCACAACATGCATTCCAGTAGCAATTGGGATGGGGCGACCATGTAACGTATGAATGCTGTTAACTCCACCAATATAGTGTGGAATCTTACTAGAACATCCTATTCCTGATGAGATTGCAACCTCGTGCACGGGCCTATCAAGTTCAATGACTGCTTTCTTCAACGCAGCTAAGATTCCATGGTTACCACAACCAGTGCACCATGTGACTTTTTGTGGATCTTCAAGCATTTCTGGTGTAATCATACGATACTAGCCTCCTTTAATTCACTAATTATCCATCCGGGAGTCATCGGTCTCCCATCATACTTGTTGACATGTTGAGTGACTTCTAACCCAGTTTGCATTTTTACAAGTTGAGCAAACTGAGATGTGATGTTCTGCTCAACTGCAATTACCTGCTTTGCTGTCGTAAACACCTCTCTGAGCTTTACTGTACGTAGAGGGTAGACATCACAGAAATGCAGTTGATTGATTGATGCCCCATTGGATGCAAGGATCTGCATCGCCTCATTTGCAGCACCCCAAGTCGAACCCCAAGTAAGTAAAGTTATTTCTGCTTTCTCATTACCAAAGATCTTTGGTGGCTCTAAATCAGCCATGATGGCAGGTATCTTGTTCATAAATTTCTCAACCATGAGAGCCCTTAGCTTCGGGTCTTCAGTGATATGTCCATCCTCACGATGAACGTTTCCTGAGGAAACAACAGTCTTGCCCTCATCACCAGGAAAGGCACGAGGTGAGATCCCATCCTTAGTTAACAAATATCTCTTGTAGTCAGGATCAGGTCCTTTCTTTGCCAGTTTACCATAATCTCTCTTGACACCGGATACATCAATTCTGGGAATGTTCATCACTGAGTCTGCGAAATATTGGTCGCCCATGATCATTACAGGAATCTGAAACTTGTCAGCGAGATTAAAAGCTCGGGTAGCAACATCAAAACCTTCAATCGGATCCTTAGGTGCTAGTATAATCCGGGGAAATTCTCCTTGACTTGCAAATGTCATGAAAAGGAGATCTGCCTGCTCTGTTCTTGTTGGTAGCCCAGTACTAGGACCAGGTCTCTGTGCATTATAGATAACAACAGGAGTTTCTGTCATAGCAGCTAGGCCAAGAGCCTCAACCATTAGAGAAAAGCCACCACCAGAGGTTGTCACCATCGAGCGCGCACCTGCATATGATGCACCAATAGCCATCCCTAACGATGCAATCTCGTCTTCAGTTTGTAACGCACCGATTTTCAAATCAAATGCATGTTCAACAATATCCTGAAACGCAGAAGTAGAAGGGCTCATTGGATATGATGAAATCCATTTCAGATTCGCAGCAATTGCTCCTAGTGCAAGTGCTTTGTTTCCTGTAAGTATGAGTTTATCCTTGCTAGGACCACGCTCCAGAGATTCAAGGTTGTATTTGCAAGTTCCCATAAAATTACTCTTTGTTAAATCATACATCGCTTTTGCAACATCTACATTCGCTGTTACAATTTTCTCACCTTTACGTCCGAAGAGATCACTCAAGACTTGCTCAACAAGAGTAAATGGAAAATTGATGATCGCAATAATTGCGCCCAACGCGGCGGCATTCATCATCTTAATGTTGCCACCAACCTCTCTTGCAGTCTTTTCCAATGGTGCTGAAAAATGACAGGCTTCTAAATCATCAAACTCGATTCCCTCATCAAAAATGATTACTCCACCTTCGGTCAGCCTGTCTCGCTGTCCTACAACAGCATCCTTTGATAGAGCAATAATCACATCAATGTGATCAACTGAAGCATGAATCGGTTTGTCACTAACTCGAATTTGAGTGAAGTTGTATCCTCCACGGATTCGAGATTCAAAGTCTTTTATTGTGAAGGTGTAGAAGCCAGCTTGCACAAAGACCTGAGTGAGTAGGTCTCCAATAGTATCAATGCCTTGACCAGCTTCGCCTCCTATGTTGAAGGAAATTTCCATTATTACCATTCTCTCCCAGAATTGCTTTTCTCTTGTCCTCAACATTCTTATGTGCTTCGCTAGGGTAGCTAAAATCCTTTAGTGCTATTCTGTTTCAAGCCACTCGGTTTTCGCTTCTGGTTCTGATTCTTTCTTTTCATCTTCATCAGAAGATGGGAACAATCGATACCACAAATCTGGCTTCTTTGGACTCCACCAGTGATGATCACCTAAATCTCCACGCCAAGGAGAGGGCATCTCAGGCCCTGGAATCTTGTACAAGAAAATGAGTCCAGCAATGAATTGAAGCGGTATCGGTCCAATGAATAGCAAGCCGCCTATGAGATTGAATAATCCTGTCGTTATGAGCCCAAAGAGAGTTGGTATCGTAACACTAAGTATTCCAACCCAAATAGCACTATACCTTGTGCATTGTCCTCTATAGTAGCGAACTATTTTCCAAATATATGCAATATTGAATATTGTCAAAGGTAATGTGAACCAAATATTGAATATCAAAAACACAGGAAATAAGGTAAATGGGACATAGTATCCAAGAGTGTAAATCCAGATAAGAGAGTAAATCATGAGATCTGGACTCATACCCCATCCTCCAGAGAGTACGACGAATGCATTGGTTGGAAGAATCCCATAAGGTACAATCAGTGAGATCAATATCATAAAGAATGCAATAACACCCGGACTTGTCCCATAGATTTCTAGGTCTGAATCTTCCTCTTCATCCATCCAACACTGCCGCTTATATGTACATTCAATCTTTGTCAGATATATCACTTTTTATTTTAATTTCAGACTCGGTAATTTTGAATGGCGTTATCATTCACTGACGTTAATCCCTCACTTAATGCCTTAATTTATAGTTAAAAAAGAAATCGAAAGTCCAACTATCATACATCGGATGAATATGATAACTGCTTGAATGTTCAATTGCTGGAATACTATACTCGATGGAATTATATCTTCATTTCACACGATAAGCTGAAGCAATGCAAGCATCTAATGACAATGAATCTAAGCGAGTAGATACATATCTCTCGTTATTGACTACAATAAACAATGGTATTATGGAGTTACTAGGTCCTGCTTCTAAAGGGCTGATATTTGGAACCGGAGTTGAGGAAGGAAAACGGATTGCTTTAGATTTTCAAAAGACAGATACAATACAGAGTGCGATAAGGACCTTAAACAAAGCATTTGAGGGTGTGTGGAGTATTGAGTTGCATGAAAAAGAAGGTGAGTCACATTTCTTTATTGATAATATGGGTCAACCATCATTCAATGTGCTTGTGCGAAATTGTCCAATCAGAGCTGCAGTGAAGGCAAAGAATCTGGAACAATGCGGTCCTATCTGCTATCTCACCAATGGGTATCTCTGTGGTATGCTTGGTGAAATCTTGGATGAGAAGATCGGAATGGATATTGAATACGCTGGTCCTCTTGCCTGTAAGAAGAGAATATTCTTCCGAGTTTAATCCTGTACAATTTACACTCATAGTTCTACATCTTCATCCAACCATCCTTCTAACCAATCAGCATCATGTTTCATTAACAAGTTGGTGAGATTAATGACTTTGGATTCTGTATCATGCATCGAATGACGTCTTCTTATCCACCAAGACAAGTCTAGGAAATATCCCTTCCATGGTGAAACATAATCAGGGTCTCTGAATTTGTAAATGAAAATAACACCTACACAGAATTGAATAGGAATTGGAGTTATAACGTAAGGAAATTCGAATGTAATGAATAAGTAAAATGTGATTACTGTTGGAGCAATTATACTAAGAATCCCAACCATCAAAACTATATCTCGTGAAGCTGTGTTAGAGAAAAAGCGATTGATCTGAATGACGAAGAGGTAATTTAGTATACAAAGTGGAATGGTCAAAATAATCTTTGAAGCAATTTCTACTTTAAAGGAACTACTGATCATATATATTGGACTATAAATTTGGGATTCTAGATTTTGAAAATTGAAAATGAGATTGATGCCACCCACTGGGAAAAACAGTGTAACTAGAAGCATGTAAATTCCGATTACATATGGACAAGTACCATGGAGCTCAAGGAGATCATTTATGTCATCCTTACTCCAAGGAGTGATATCACTAAGCTTACTGGTTAATCTAAATCCAATGTCTACCTTTTCGTCATCGGATTCGGAATCCTCAGTCTCCGTCAAGAACGTTATTCCCTCACATTCCTTGGCAATAAGGTTACTAAAAAAGGAGTTGAAAGTAATAGACTCGTACCAATTTTCCTCGCATAAGAGACAGTTGGTAAGTTTTAAAAGCGAAGAGCTAGCACAGTTTTATTAGCAGTACAAGCCGAAGTGCTTGTACAGTTTTAGCAAATGAATAGCAGATTACTTTGTAAAAGGTATCAAAGTAGCTTGCGAAAAAATAACCTTTAGGGGAATAAAAATGGCACAGTTGTCTGGAACACCCGTCCTCATTCTTAAGGAGGGTACTTCAAGAACACGCGGAAGGTCCGCTCAACAGAACAACATCATGGCAGGTATTGTCATCTCTGACGCCGTAAAGTCCACTCTAGGTCCACGAGGCATGGATAAAATGCTCGTTGACAGTCTTGGAGATGTGACAATTACAAACGACGGCGCTTCAATCTTAAAAGAGATTGACGTTCAGCATCCAGCTGCAAAAATGCTTGTCGAAGTTGCAAAGAGTCAGGACCAAGAAACAGGTGATGGTACAACAACCTCGGTTGTTATAGCAGGTGAACTTCTGAAGAGAGCTCAAGAGTTACTCGAAATGAAAATCCATCCTACAATTCTCGTTGGTGGCTATCAGAAAGCTGCTGAGGAGGCAACCAAGATACTCAACTCTATTTCAGTATCCATGGAAGGAATGGACAAGAAAATCCTCACTGGAATTGCTACAACATCAATGAATAGCAAGTCTGTATCTGCTTCAAAGGATCACTTTGCAAAGATTGCAGTCGCTGCAGTTCTTCAGGTTGCAACCAAGACCAATGGTGGTACTAAAGCTGATATTGATATGATCGAAATCATCAAGAAGCAAGGTAAGAGCCTCACTGAAACCGAGCTCATTACTGGAATGGTTATCGACAAGGAAATCGTACATGCATCCATGCCAAGGAAGGTAGAAGGTGCAAAGATTGCTCTGGTCAATTCGGCCATTGAAATCGAGAAGACTGAGTTCGATGCAGAAATCAAAATCGATAGTCCAGATCAGATTCAAGCATTCCTCAACGAAGAGGAACGCATGCTTAAGAGCATGACCGAGAAAATCATTGCTACAGGTGCTAATGTTCTCATCTGCCAGAAAGGCATTGATGATGTTGCGCAGCACTATTTAGCCAAGGCAGGCATTATGGCAATCCGAAGAGCTAAGAAGAGCACCATAGAGAAATTAGCTAAAGCAACTGGCGCAAGTGCAGCCACAAGCTTAGATGAGCTAGACGCAAGCTCTCTCGGTGTAGCTGGTATTGTCGAAGAAGTCAGAATTGGCGACGACAAGCTTGTTTATGTTCGCGACTGTAAAGATCCTAAGGCAGTATCCATCGTTATTCGTGGTGGTACTGAACACGTTGTTGATGAAGCAGACAGGGCATTACATGATGCACTCTGTGTTGTCAGAAACGTTGTCGAGGATGGAACATACGTCGCAGGTGGCGGTTCGACAGAAACAGAAATTGCAAAGCGCTTAGAAATCTACGCCAACAAGGTCGGTGGTCGTGAGCAGCTCGCAATCGAAGCCTTTGCTGAATCACTCCTTATTATTCCTAAGACTCTTGCTGAAAATGGTGGTCATGACCCCATTGACATTATTGCAGACCTGAACAAGGAACACTCAGTTGACACAGGCCTGTGGTTTGGTGTCGATGTCACTAATGGTAGGAGTAGCGATATGATGAAGGCTGGAGTAATTGAGCCTGCTCGTGTCAAGAGCCAAGCAATTCGCGCAGCCGCAGAAGCTGCTCAGATGATACTCAGAATCGATGATGTCATCGCTTCAAAAGCTACTGCTGGTCCTCCACCAGGTGCTGGTGGAATGGGCGGTGGCATGGGCGGTATGGGCGGCATGCCTGGCATGATGTAATATCGAACATGCATAGATGAAATGGAGCCGCAAGGCTCCACTCATTCTCTTTTTCAGAGATGTATTTGAAATGTCCAGAATATTGATAGTAGGTGCGCATTCCTTCGACTCCGGTAAGACTCATCTAGCTCTTGATATTGGAAAACACTTGAAAGAATCAGGACAATCAGTTGGATATTTCAAACCTATTAGCGGTCACAATTACTGGTACAACTATGAGCATACTAAGAGATGTTTAGATAGTGGGAAACTCGTATCGAAAGATGCAAGTCGTGTCAAGGAAGAGCTTGGTATCAACAACGATCTGTACCTGATAAATCCAATCCATAGTCTCTTCGTTCCAGCTAGAATCGAGAGGCCGCTACAGAACATACGATCAAGCCTCGGGTTGGGCGGAGCAAGTTCTGTTCTAGTGATGCAAAGATTCAGTCGACCAGTAGATAATGGGTTTGATACAACAATGGTCATTGCAGATTCACTTGTAGAAGAAGAGATTGTAATTTTAGGTCTTGATGAAATGGGAAAACTTTCTCACAATTCAAGCATACTCTCTGCAGATAACCTTGAAACATTTCAAGAATTTGAACAACAGCAATTCGAATCAATTGTTTCAGAAGCATTTGGAGAGATTGAGAAGTCAGCTGATACCATCATCATAGAATCATTCAATGACTCAGCATGGCCATGGGAAAATCTTGTAGAGGTCAACCATGTGCTGGTTGTAACTCCAGGGTATATCTTCAGATACGATCCAGAACGCTTTCGTAAGGCAACATTCCTATACCACAGAGGAAGTTTGCCAGTACGAGAAGTGACATTTAGGCGGATGTCGGACTTGCTGAAACCCACACATCGTATCGAGATTAAACCTGATACACAACTCGATTGCGATAAAATCACCGCCATAGGAATTGAGTGCCACACAGGAAAGAATGATTAAGCACTAGTGATGAATTTTCGCTGCGCAATAGGGACTAAAACAATGGAGAAATAGAATTGACAGAGGACTTAGATTGGGAATTGATAATCATTGGTGGTGGCCCGGCAGGAATGACGGCAGCTATCTATGGAGCGAGATATGGACTTAAGACCCTGCTAATCGAAGGCAAGGTTTTAGGTGGGGCACAAGCTACAAGTCCAGGTATTGAGAATTATCCAGGATTCACATACATTGTTGGAATTGATCTTGCAACTAAAATGAAAGAGCAAGTCAAGAAGTGTGGGGCAATCATAAAGGAAATCACTGATGTACGCAGTATCGAACGTGAAGGTGAATTGGGTGATTTTCTGCTCGATACTCGTCGAGGTGTCTACCGAGCTAAAGCCATTATAATAGCAACTGGTGGAGGTCACAAACATCTTAGTGTTCCAGGTGAAGAAACACTGACTGGTCGTGGAGTTTCATTTTGTGCAACATGTGATGGTCCACTATTCAGAGATAAGACCGTAGCTGTCATTGGGGGAGGAAATACTGCAGTAACTGAAGCACTCTATCTTGCAGAGGTCACTAAGAAGGTGTATCTAATTCATCGAAGAGATGAACTCAGAGCTGAGAAGATTGTTCAAGACTATGTTTTCAAATCAGATGTGGAAATTATTTGGGATACTGTTGTAAAAGAGATTAAAGGCAACGATCTTGTGAATACTCTTGTTCTTGAAAATGTAAAGACGGGCAAACAGACAAATCTTGAAATAGAAGGCGTATTCATCGCATTAGGATCGAAACCTGAGAGTACTTTAGCAAAGAGTATTGGTGTAGAAACAAATGAAAGAGGAGAAATTCTCGTTTGTTCAAAACAATCTACCAACATTCCAGGAGTTTTTGCAGCAGGAGATGTTGTAGAGTCCATGAAGCAAATTGCAGTTGCAGTAGGTCATGGTGCTATTGCCGCAGATTCAGCCTATTCGTACATCAGGCAACTTCAGAGAGGACCAATAGGTTACGCATAGTAAAAGGAAAGAGTGGCAAGTCTCAGCTGCTCACCGTTTCTTCATCGCATTACGCTCCGACAGCAATAATGGCCTCATCGACTGCCAGTAACACCAATACCAAAGGCGCTTATCAGTCTGTGGAATAGCGACTAAGTAGAATCACGAACCCACTCATTGTTAATCCAGTTAAGTCCAAGAATCGTAAGTAGAATCAGTTCAATGACAATCGTTGAACCAAATATCATAGCGGGAATAATAGAAACTTGAAAACTAAGTGAAAGCAAAATAGACAACGTTATGATTACAAACTGGATTACAAAGAGAAATGAATGAAAAGGAGGTATGATTGAAACTATGAGGTAGAGTAGTGCAATGTAAGCGATGCTCATTCTTCTTGATACGAAGAGAAAACCACACAGTAGCTCAATGAATATCGGTGGGATGAAAAGCAGGAACATTGTAGATCCAAGATAGATTGGAACTTGGGGTTCATAGGTAAATGAGATGAGGATTATCACTGTTGCAAATAGAATATAGAGTAATCTGAAGAAATGCAGAGATGCAAGAACACGAAACGACCAAATTGGACTAGTCCTTTGTTCAATCGCAAGTGCCATATTCTTCTACCGCCTCCACAAGCAATCAATACCAATTTTCATAGATAAGTTCAATGTACCGAGTATTTCTTTCCTGATGTTAGTACGACTCCTGATTATGGGAAACGTTAATAACATCCTCCAAGTCCGATGCTCAACACGCTGAGTACACCTTCTCAGCTGCATTAAAATTTGACCGGGATGTCGACATGAAAAGGGTCAAGGTAATTACAATTGCATTCGCATTTATGCTCGTGTTAGTAGCAGCAACAGCACAACCTGTAGCTGCAGCAAGTAGATCGGATTCCCTAAGATCCTATATCAGTGGGAGATATGATGAAGTGAGAGGTGGGTATAGTCCTCCAAGTGATAATGTCGTTCGAGTTGACGCGACTTACGGAGCTATTCTTGCTCTAAATGAACTTGGAAGTCTCACTGTCAGACCACCACCGGTCAATCTAACTAAAGTTCTGGATTCACTCATTATGCGACAATGGGAAACAGATAGACAAGGTAACGAAACCGGTATTGATTATGAGAGATACGGAGGATTCAGTGAATATCTAGTCGGTCCTGTTACAATGAACATGGACATGATGGGTACAATTCTACTTCATCTTCTGAAGATGAAGAATCAAGCAGACTATCCCGGAATCACTGCAATCGATATCGACAAGGACGCTTTACTAGTACACCTTAATCGTGCCTACAGAGCAGATGGTGCTTTCAGCGCAATTCCAGGTCGGAATCCTGAAATCGTAAGTACATATCAAGCGCTTTTCATTATTGATTTCCTTAATACCTATGATGCAACTCTTAATGCATGGGATATTGTCAACGAAACTGCAACAATTGAATGGATCAATAGTTGTCGCAGTGGTGACGGATTCAAGCTAAGCCCTGAATCAGACATAATTGGAGTTACTGCAACAGCGGCTGGTATCATGGCACTTGAGTTACTGCCAAGTATAAGTACGGTTCCCGGACTTCAAGCTGCAACCAACTGGGTTCTTGCTAGACAAATCGATGACTATGTTGATGAGGATTTCATTGGTGGCTTTGAAGAAGGAGTTGCTACAGGTGATCCGAATTTTGTAACTACATACTATGCTCTAAAAATGCTCGAGTCATCAGGTGATCTTGTATCTGCAAATCAGACTACTTTGAAAGATTTCATCTTGAATTGTCAAGTTGAAGATGGTTCATGGGGCTATCTTCCTGGAGCTGAAGTTGGTTCGTTAGTATACGCTGGACAAGCTTGTGAACTGCTGAATATGATAGGGAATGCAGCCAATATTCTAGCAAGTTCAGAAGACCCGTATAGTCCAGGAGGATTCATTCTGGACTGGAGATACGTTGTAGTTGCCGGAATAATTCTAGTGGCACTTGTGATAGCAGTTGTCAGTGTCCGAATGGATTAACGGAGACAAAACTTTATCACATTCCTACTGAAAACTAATCAATAGGGCCATTGCGGCCTCATTCAGGTGTAATGTATGGAATATTCCGATATTAATGAAGAGTCAATCCCAAGGTACAAACGAGGGTATGAATGGTTCTCTCACCTAGCAAATGCGAGTCTTTCGAAGAAAGAGTGGAAACGTTTAGGATTGTTCTCATTTTATGATGCACCATACGCTGAGAGTGATCTTCTATATCTCTCCCCAAAGCAAGTAATTCTAACTACTGCTAAACTAGCCAAGAAGAAAGAAACAAGCCTTATTCTTGTGGTAGATGCAATGGAAAAAGAAGAGATGGGACTTAGCACAAAGGCAGGATATGATCAGTTCATGGAAATATTTGAGGGTCTATTTCCTGATGCAACGAAATTATACTTTGGACCAAAAGATACAGAGCGAGAATGGCTTCACGAGTTTCAATCCCTAAAGATACCCCTAAGTTGGCTAGCAAAACGTCCAAATGTATTTTCTGAAGTTCTATCAGATGCATCACCAGTTGGAGAAATAATTGGGCCCGCGGATGCAATCTTTGAAGACTTCGCGGGAATGATAGAAGTTCTTGTGGAAAAATTAGGTCCACCTTCTCTAACAGAAGAAGTAATGGGTAAGATTCGAAATACAGAAGCTAGTGAATATGCTGGAGAAGCTGTTGGATTGATGACTGTTTTCATCAGCCCGACAACTGCAGTGACTCGAGGTGTGAAGTATCTAGGAAAATTCATGAGTCTTATTAAAGACCGTAGAAAGCAAGAAATGAAAGACGTCTATCTAGAATGGACTGAGAGAGTTCAGAAGGGCTACTCTGAAGAAAACCTCAGAAAGTTCTTCGATGATTCTCCAGATTTTACATCAGGTCTAATCGAAGCTGCAAGCTCATTCAAACCTATACTCTTAGTAATTGAAACACGGGGCACCCTTTATGATTTGTTTCTCCCACTGGTGCTACAGCATTTGGTGGAAGAGATTGGATACATACCGCCACACAGACGCCCAAAGATGATTGATGACAAAAAGAAGAAAAACAAGCAGATGCGAGACTTCGATGCTGATGAGATGAGTTATGAATCAATTGAAGGAATAACAGAAGAAGACCTTCCTCCAGTAACTGATCAGCTCATTCAATCCATGATTGAAAAGGAAGGTGAGGTCTCTCACGTGGATATTGATATTTCTGAAGATGAATTTGAAGGAAAACCAGAAACGATACTCTTCTTGGATGCGGCGACACACTTATCCAAGTTCAATAAATCGTTCAAATTTGCATTAAATATTCCTGAAAAGTTTCCAAATATGTCAGTAGCAGCTTCATTTTTCACAGATAGAGAAAAAATTAGTACAGCTCTGCAGGAAGGCGTTCTTGAATATATGAAAGAAAGAGCTTTGATATTTGATCTACATCCAGCACTGTTTGATAGAGCGACAGCAAGAATGCCTGTTTCTAGAAAAGCATGGTTAACCGGTGAACTCCAAAAGATGGAAAGAATTCGTTCTGGGGGAGAAGTTGCGTTTCTCGAATATGTAAGTAATGCAGATCGCAAATGGAATCTCCGCGTGGTGGAAAAGCCAGAAATTGAGGCGTTAACAAGGATTCGCAGATGGTTTGGTGGAGCTAGGTAATAAATAGAACATCCCACAAGAGATATAATCAATACCGACAAGATGCTAATTGACTGTCCGGAGGCAGAAACATTTGACCAAGGGCGATATGACTCAAGCAAGGGTTCTAAAAATTGAGAAGGGTGACACGATCACTCTACCAGCAGACTTCATAGAGAGAATCGGTCATCAATACGGCTTGACCATTCTTATCATGAAAGATGGTAACGTAAAGATGTACCCAGTTGATAGCTCACACGTAATGTATCTAAAACTCGTGATTGATAAACTCAGTAAGAGCTTTCTAGAAGAACTCACAATGGTCTTCATGGAAGTCGGCCTTGAGGACATTCTCTTTACTAGTGGAATTTGCCAAGCAGCTGACCAATGTTATTACGAGTGTTATTTTACACCTCAACAATTGAATGTTGAAGTCGGAGCATTCAATCAACGATTGAACAAGATTACCGGTGTCAAGCAGGTTATGCTTCAAGACGTTCCAACGTAGTCTAAAATCTCTTCCTTCAGGTAAATCGGACATAGTAACAATCAGAGGATATTGGATTTCAATGTCAGGGCTTGCAGTGCGTCCAGAGGTACAACGGAACGCAGATCCTGAGAATTTACTGAAGTTATTGAGGATTCACTTAGACCAATCTTTCGAATTATTACGCGGAGAGCAGAGATGTGCGGTACTATTCTCTGGAGGAGTGGATAGCGCTCTTGCGGCTCATATGACGAGTCAAATATGTGATGATACACTACTCATTACCGCTCGTTGCAAAGATTCGCATGATGAGAGGGTGGCAGCACGAGCAGCAGAGGTAATGTTTCTCAATCTCATCGAAATGCAAATTGACTCAGAATCATTATGGAATGTGCTTCCAACAGTAGTTCATACGATTAAGACGCGAAAACGTATGGACGTCGAGATTTCAATTCCATTCTTTATCGCCGCACAAGAAGCACAAAGACGAGGTTATCCTATACTTGTTTCAGGACAAGGTCCAGATGAATTATTCGCGGGATATGCAAGGTATGAGAGATTACTACATTCTGAGGGTACAGAAAAAGTTGAGGAAGCTCTCTGGGCAGATGTTTCTATTACTGATGAGGCAAATATCCGACGAGACACTCGTGTCATCAAATATCATGGACTTACTCCATTCTTTCCTTTTCTAGGTCAAGAATTTGTTAAGACAGCACTAACAATACCTGCCACATTGAATATCAATCCAAATAAAACTCCATCAAGAAAATTGGTATTTAGAGAGTTAGCAATGAAATTAGGAGTGCCAGAAGAAGTAGCAATGACTCCAAAACGGGCAACGCAATTTAGCTCTGGAACCTCAAAAATGCTTGCCAAATCTTTACGGGAACACGTGAAGGAAATGAGAGAGCTCAATAAGAAAGAATTGCACCCTGCTATTCAAAAATTCCTAGACGAAATGAAATTGCAAGAACCGAGGGCTAACCACCAGTAATGAGTGGGAGGATAACTACACTCTCATTTCCATCGATTCGAAAATCTAAAGGTACGCGTTTACCGTCAACAAGTATAACATGATCCGTGGAAAGCTCCAAGTCAAGAAGCAGGTCCGCTACTGTTTTCGATTCTTCCACAACCACTCGTTGAATGTGTTTCTCCTTGAGTGCGTCTGACATTAGAACCACTGATAGAGTATTTGCGGCGAACCTTATGAGGTTAATTCACATAGCATACATCGACAAAGCTCTATGCTTGAATCAACAATCATCATCATCGAGTCGTTAGCCATAAATAGCTGGAACAATCTCTTTCTTTCGTCGGCATAATACTACAGAAATGGGAAACAATCGGTAATAGTCGTTACAAAACTGGCAGCAACAACGCAATGTTCATAAGAACCTTGCAAGCAGAACCGTAAAATAATGACGTAACGCAATTCGACGTTCACCGATTTGTTGTATAAGGAGAGAATTGCATATGGTTGGTATTATAGGATATGGAGTATACATCCCACGCTATAGGATTAAAACCACAGACATTGCGGAGGTCTGGGGTGATTTTAGTGGGTCAATCGGGAAGGGACTTGGTGTATTTGAAAAGTCAGTACCGGGACCCGATGAAGATGTAGCCACAATTTCTGTCGAGGCTGCACGTAACGCCGTTAAACGAGCTCAGATAGATCCCAGAGATATCGAAGCAGTATATGTAGGTTCAGAATCACACCCCTACGCAGTAAAGCCTACGGGAACAATGGTCGCTGAAGCTATTGGATGTACACATGATATGACATGTGCGGATCTTGAATTCGCATGTAAAGCTGGTACAGCTGGAATCCAAATGTGTATGGGACTTGTGAAATCTAAGATGATTAAAATTGGTCTGGCTATTGGTTCAGACACTGCACAAGGAAGGCCTGGTGATGCTTTGGAATATTCAGCAGCAGCAGGCGGTGCAGCTTATCTAATTGGGAGTAAGAACCCACTTGCTACGATAGAGGAAACAGTTTCATTCACCACAGATACACCAGACTTTTGGCGGCGAGAGGGAGAAGATTATCCAAGTCATGGTGCCAGATTCACTGGAGAGCCGGCGTACTTTAGACACGTTGAAGCAGGAGCTAAATCTTTGCTCAAAAAGACAAAGACCACAATCGATGATTATGATTACTTTGTCTTCCATTCACCTAATGGGAAGTTCCCGGTCGCAATGGGTGCGCAACTTGGAG
>Ga0315542_1000875_pt1 | contig 19009 bp, 14 predicted proteins | sample SalMarSW160120MG_FD_202541 | JGI IMG/M metagenome (GOLD analysis project Ga0315542, IMG submission 202541) | Salt marsh sediment microbial communities from the Plum Island Ecosystem LTER, Massachusetts, United States - Salt Marsh Sediment SW1601-20 ... | reverse complement strand
ATCCAATATCTGCACGCCTTCACCGATGCGCGCATTTTTATCAACAATCGCCCGTTGAATGATGCAATCCTTCCCGATGCCGGTATCGGGTCGACTTAACTGTATATTCTCATTCAGTTCTTCTTCGGTTTCGTAATAATCCCGGCCCATGATTACGGATTGCGTAATTTGAGCTCCTTTACGAATTCTTGAACGAATGCCGATCATTGAGTCCTCAATCCTGCACTCCTCCAAAATCGCCCCCTCATTGATGACGGAACGGCAGACATGGCAGCCTGTGATTTTAGCGCCGGGCAAATAGCGAGGGCGTGTATAGATGGGAAATTGCGCCTGATAAAAATTGAATTTGGGAACTGGAGCTACCAGATCCATCATGGCCCTGTAAAAAGTACCGATGGTTCCGACATCCTCCCAGTATCCATTGAACAGATATCCGAATACGCGTTTTGTACGAATGGCATGGGGAACGATTCCTTTGCCGAAATCTGCATGATCTGTTTCGGTCAGCAGATCCGAAAGCACCTGCTTGTTAAAAAGATAGATCCCCATTGATCCGGTAAATATTTCTTCTTCAGATTCCATTCCCATATTTTTAAGCTGGTGTTTTGACAATCGGAACGGAGCAAGTTCTTCGTCCTTCTGGGGCTTCTCAAAAAAATCCAGAACTTGAGACTTTTCATTGAGCTTTAAAATTCCAAATCCGCCAACTTGTGATCGCTTAAAAGGCAAGACACCGATCGTTACATCCGCGCCTTTGTTGATATGAAATTCAAGAAGCTTCCGATAATTCATCGCATAGAGATGATCCCCGGCCAGAATCATATGGTAATCTATTCCCTTGGAAAGAAAATAACGGAGATTCTTTCTCACCGAATCGGCTGTTCCCTGATACCAGTCTTTATGTTCCATGGTCTGCTGCGCTGCAAGTATCTGCACAAACCCCTCGGAAAACGGAGCAAAAAAATAGGTCTGTGTGATGTGGCGGGTCAGGGAAGTCGAATTAAACTGTGTCAGTACAAAAATCTTTCTTATTCCCGAATTGATGCAATTGCTGATGGAAATATCAATCAAACGGAATTTCCCGGCAATCGGAACTGCCGGTTTTGCTCGATCCCGAGTCAAAGGCCAAAGGCGGCTTCCCGCTCCTCCGGCCATAATAATTCCCAATACATTATCAAGCATATTGAACTGCTCCCAGTTATACTGACTGTTGAATTCAATATATTAAAGTCGTTTCCCTTTTGCAAGAAAAACAGGGACTAAATCGAATTTATTATACTGATCCATAATTGTTCGATAAAAACCATTCTATCATTTATAAGTCTTCAAGTTTTTTATATTTTCCTCAAATGAAATCCCGTTCTTTTTTTTATCTGAATTCAAGTAATAAGTGGCATATCAAAACCGGATACTGATGCTGCTAATCAATAAAAAACCCTCGTCCAAAAATAATTATTGGAAGAGGGTTTGATAAAAATATGCATAATTATCACCACTTCTCAGCTCCCCTCCTTCAGCTTTTCATCCCTTTCGACAGTCTGCAGTTTCTCAACGATTTCAACCAAATCTCCTGTCAGTATTTCCTGCAGCCGATAGAGCGTCAGGTTAATTCGGTGGTCTGTCACCCTTCCCTGCGGGAAATTGTAAGTTCGAATCTTCGCACTTCGATCACCTGACCCGATCATCGATTTCCGGCTTGCAGCTACTTTTGCCTGTTCCTCTTTTTGTTTGATATCGAAAATTCTTGCTCTGAGAACCTTCAAAGCTTTTGCCTTGTTCTTGTGCTGTGATTTCTCATCCTGACAGGTCACCACAATCCCGGTGGGAATATGGGTCATCCGAACTGCCGAATCTGTCGTATTCACACTCTGTCCGCCGGGTCCGGAGGAACGGTATACATCGACCCGAAGATCTTTCGGTTCGATTTGCACATCAACTTCTTCTGCTTCCGGAAGCACGACCACCGACGCGGCAGAAGTATGAATTCGTCCTCCGGTCTCTGTCAAAGGAACGCGCTGCACCCGGTGCACGCCGCTTTCAAATTTCATCTGGCCGTAAGCATGATCTCCATTCACGGCAAAAAATATTTCTTTAAATCCACCCAGCTCCGTGGGATTTGATGCCAGCACTTCGAGGTGCCATTTCTTTTTTTCAATGAATTTGGAATACATCCGGAAGAGATCGCCGGCGAAAAGGGCCGCTTCTTCGCCTCCCGTTCCCGCCCGAATTTCAACAATCGCGTTCTTTTTATCATTCGGGTCTTTGGGGATCAGCATAAGCTTGATTTCCTGCTCCAGTTCGATCCGCTTATTCGTGTTCTCTTCAAGCTCTTCTTTAGCGAGTTCCTTGAGTTCGGCATCGGTGGCATTTTGAATAAGCTCGGTGTCCTCGTCGATTTTCTTTAATATATCCCGGTAAATCTTTACTTTTCCGAATAGTATCTGATGCTGGCGGTGTTCTTTGGCCAGGGCGATCATTTTCTCATTATGAACCGAAGACTCTTCAAGAGCTTTCTCAAGTTCTTTCATTTTCGTTTCGACTTTTTCGATTTTATTTAAAAATATTTCGGTCGTATCCATCTTCAGTCCCAATTTCAGGAAGAAACAATCTCTATCTCGGGATCCACATTCTGATTTAAAGCGCTTTTAAGAGCAACCAGTGCCACATCGAGTTGGTCATCGTCTGGTTCTTTGGTTGTAATTCTCTGTAGCCAGAGCCCGGGAGCCACGAGTATGTGGCCTAATTTCGATCCGAATTTCGTTCCCGACAGCCGGATAATTTCATACGATATTCCGCCGATGACGGGAATAAAAAGAAACCGGATCAAACGATCTTGCCAATCCTCGGGTCTTCCAAGAAACATAAAAACGATAATGGACACAAGCATCACCACCAGCAGAAAACTCGTTCCGCAGCGGGGATGGTGTGTGGAAAATGATTTGACACCCTTCAGTGTCAAAGGCTGGCCCTGTTCATAGGCAAATATCGATTTATGTTCGGCGCCGTGATATTCGAATATCCGCCGGATCTCTTTCCACTGACTGATCAGTCCCAGATAGACCAGGAAAAACAGAAGGCGTATCACACCATCAATAATGTTGAATAAAATTCCACTTTGAACGCCGGTAATCTCGGTTAGGAGCAACGGCAGATAAAAGAAAATCAGAAGACCGAGTCCGAACGCAACTAACATCGTCAATACGATACTCATATTTGATTTAAAATTGGAAGACCGTTTCTTTTTGGATTTTTGTTTTCCTTTTTCGGTTTCGAGTTCCGACATGGCAATATCTGCGGAAAAATTAAGCGCATTGATTCCCAAAACGAGCGATTCGATAAGAATCACTCCTCCGCGAATCAGGGGCCATCCGAAAAATTTCATCCGTTTCGTAAACGAGATATATTTTTTCTTTTTGAGTGTAATCTTTCCATTGGGTTTGCGGACAGCCACAGTGACGAACTCCGGAGAGCGCATCATGACCCCTTCGATGACTGCCTGTCCGCCAACCTGAATTTTTTGTTTTTCATTCATATTTCAATACATCATTCCATAAAAAAACGGAACACGAATCAAAAAATGTCCGCATTCCGTTGAATTTTTAACATGGATCGCTACGATGCCTTTTCTTCTTTCTCTTCTTTTTCAGATTTTTCAACATTTTTTGGTTGTTCTTTTATTTCCGGTTTCTCAACTGTTTCCGGTTTTGCTTTTGTCTCTATTTTTTCCTTTTTTTCTTCCTGCTTGCCTTTCAGTTTGTATTTTTTCATATACTTTTCGACACGGCCAGCAGTATCGATTAATTTCTGTTTCCCGGTAAAAAACGGATGGCAATTCGAACAAATTTCCACATGAATGTCCCCTGTTGTGGAACGGGTTTCGAACGTATTCCCGCAGGCACATATGGCCTTGCACATTTTATATTCCGGATGAATCCCTTTTTTCAACGATGTACTCCTTTAATATTGCTCTTTAATTTGACATAAAAGGTAACAAATTAAACCGCATAAATCAAGCAAAATTTATTTATGCATTCATTGAATTGATCACACTTGGTTCGGCAGGATGTATAACGCGCACGCTATTTCCCTTATCCTTTATTTACACATACAAACAATAACTAGAAATAATAAACCATATCCCGGACAGGCATGAAGTCTTTCATTTTCCAGATGTATATTTTTTTCTTTTCGATAAGATACGATTTGTCCGGTGGATACGAAAACTTTTTCACTATCAAAGAATCAGGCACGACGAGTCTAAATTCAGCGCGGTCAATTGGCTGGCCCCAGCCTTGCGTGGTTTTTAATATGTATACTGCGCTGTCTCCCTTTAATTCCTGTCTGTATCCAACTTGAAACAAGACCGTATCAAAAGAAGCTATTGACAAATCAAATGAAATTCCATATTTGCTTTCCCGTTTAAATTCGGTTTCCCGTCCTGCAGAAAGATTGTAAAGTCGGATCGAGTCAATTTTCTCGCCCGAATAATTTGGAAACGGATAGAAAATATTACTGTGGACCGGTTTGCTCGAGTGATTCAAAAACCAGTAGTAACCTTCAACATTTAGAAAAAAACCATCAAGGCGGAAGGTAACATCTTCTCTGAAGAAATCGGCTCTCTGGCCAAAGGTAGGCAAACAGACAAAAAACAAAAGACAGACAATTTTTCTCATATCACTTTAACAAAATCATCGAGCCGGTTTTCATCCGCTGTTGTTCTATGGTGAGCTGGTAGTAAAATATTCCCGACGGCATTACATTGCCGTTCCTGTCTTTCCCATCCCAACGGACCGAGGCACCATTTTTAAATGGAATAGTTATGATCAACTCCCCTCTCATATTATAAATGCTGATGTCCCCTGCTTTCCTCTTCATCCCATCCGGCAATTGAACAAAGAAATTTGTCGAAGTGTTGAATGGATTCGGATAGTTTATCAATGTAAGCGTATTGTTCCGGGGAGAATGATTATTCTCCACGGCCGTCCCTACATAATCATTGTTTTTTAGATGAATATCCTGAACCACGACCGTATCGGGCTGAATGTCATGCAGTTCAAATGGTTCTATATTCACACTACCATTCCAACCTTCAAAATTATATTCTTTAACGGTAAGATGGCCGACTTGCTCTGTTGGAAACCGACGAAATATCTGGGTTAGATACGTGCCATCCGAATTCAGAGTAATTGGTGTATGCAACACGAAATAGTAGTATGTTTGTAAAAGCCTCGTTACCGGCTGATCATTCATATCGTAAATATACCCTTCCAATGTGCCACTGAATTCCTGAATATTATTGACAGTTCCGAGTGAAGACGTTTTCGTGAGACAAATTACAGTTATGCTATTTTCATGAACTTTCCAGGTACTTCTCATGATTGAATATCCGGACACTGGCTGGCCTACACTGGCCCCGGGTAAATTGCCAAAAATCAATCCGTCTGTTCTAACCTGATTTCCATATAAACTTGAATAGGTATAAAACTCAATTGTATCTCCATCCCGGTTTATTGTGAGTGGAACCGAAAGGCTGTCTGAAGTGATCACACTTAAAGAGAATTCATTGATATAAGTCATTTTAAGTTTTGCTTCACGATTTGATACTTTCAAAATAACACTGTCCGGAAGAACAAGACTGTCAAAATAGTAACCTTCATAACTAAAAGGGGACGAAATTTCCATTGTCCAATCATTATTGTCATCAAAAACAAGTTCTGAAAATACGGTAATTGGAGTATTATCAATCGGGTTTGACCAGAGGAATGATTGAAACACAAATAATATAAGAAATATCAGAATGCTTGTTTTCAGGATTCACCCCCTATTACAATTGACTTCAAACAATCTGATTTTTGCGGTAGAGTTCAATTCGAAAGAAAAACTGATAATTGTTTTGGAGCTGTATTCCTAAACAAAAATATAATCAAGTACTCATCGCATTAAGAAACTCTTTGTTGTTCTTTGTGCCGCGCATTTTTTCAATGAGGAATTCCATGGCTTCGGTCATGGTCAGTTCGTTGAGCACCTTGCGGAGAATCCACAGCCGGTTGAGATCCTTGGCATCGATGAGCAGTTCCTCTTTTCTTGTTCCGGATTTGTTAATATCAATGGACGGGAAAATGCGCCGGTCGGTCAGCTGTCGGTTCAGCTGGATTTCCATATTCCCTGTTCCCTTAAACTCTTCAAAAATAACTTCATCCATCCGGCTTCCCGTGTCGATAAGAGCAGTCGCAATGATAGTCAGACTGCCGCCTTCCTCGACATTTCTTGCCGCGCCGAAAAAGCGCTTGGGACGGTGCAAAGCGTTTGAATCGACACCGCCCGATAGGATTTTCCCCGAGTGTGGAATGACCACGTTGTGCGCCCGTGCCAGCCGTGTGATCGAGTCAAGCAGGATGACCACATCGTGTCCGTATTCGACGAGCCGTTTGGCCTTTTCCAGAACCATGTCCGCAACCTGCACGTGCCGTTCGGCCGGTTCATCAAATGTGGAGCTGACGACTTCCGCTTTGACGGAACGGATCATGTCCGTCACTTCTTCCGGGCGTTCATCGATGAGAAGCACAATCAGTGTAATTTCGGGATGATTTTTCGTAATGGAATTGGCAATCTTCTGAAGAATGATGGTTTTCCCGGTCCGGGGCTGTGCCACGATCAATCCGCGCTGGCCCTTCCCGATCGGCGTGAGCATATCCATGATGCGGGTTGTAAAATCCTTGGCTTCGGATTCCAGTTCGATTCGTTCTTTCGGATAGAGGGGAGTGAGATTGTCAAATAAAATTTTGCTTTTGGCTTCTTCGGGATTTTCGAAGTTGATTGCTTCGACTTTGATCAGAGCGAAAAACCGTTCGTTGTCTTTGGGAGGCCGGATTTGTCCGGAGACAATATCCCCGGTCCTGAGACTGAACCGTTTGATCTGAGAAGGCGAGACATAGATATCATCCGGTCCGGGAAGGTAATTCGTATCGGAGGATCTGAGAAAACCGTAACCGTCCGGGAGGATTTCAAGAACTCCGTCGGAAAAAATATTCCCGTCCTTCTGTGTCTGCGCCTCAAGGATGCGAAAAATCAATTCCTGCTTTCGCAAACCCGAATATCCGGGAACATTCATGTCCTGAGCCATCTGGGTCAGTTCAGATATTTTTAGCTTTTTTAATTCACCGATTTCCATAAAAACTTCCTCCGAAAAAATTGTAATTGATCAAAATCATCTTAATCAACCCGAAAAATCAAACAGCAACCATTAACTCAAGCACGAATTGATAGGATATGATAATTGTTAAATAAGAAAAAATGAGTTCGGTTTGGAAAACCTTTATTTGTGTAGAAAATAATCTAGATTGGATTGTCCGTGTGTTCTCTCGATCTTCCCAAGTTTACGATATAGCGGCCTCTTTAATTATTCACCTTTATACAAACATTAATTTAAATAAAATTTTATCACAGATCAAGTCTTTTATCAATTTTGTCAAAAATCTTTAAAACAGCGCCATCTGCGATTCTTCACTGCCTTTTCCCCTTCCAAAGATCTTTACCTCGCCGTATAGACCGTCATATCCGGGTCGAATATACACATTCCCTTCCCGCACCCTGAGTATTCCTTCCAGAATTTTTTCGGGAACAAACATGGCCAGTTCTTCGCTTGATAAATCCAAAAGGATACGGAATTCGCTTTTCCCTATTTCGATAAGCTGTTCGTACTCTCGATAAACAGTTGCTGTTTCCGCCCCAATCCCGAGGGCCTCGGCAATAATCTCCTGAAGCGGGACCATCCTGATGAATGGAATCGGTTGATCGGGAGAAAAACCTTCAGCACGGTCCGCCAGCGCATCGACACGATTCATAACACCCACCGTGACCGGCTTGCCGCAGACCGGACAAACTCCCTGATGGTTTTTTGTTTCCTTCGGAGAAAACAGCACGTCGCAGTTCCGATGACCATCGTAGTGATATTTCCCTTCTTCGGGGAAAAATTCAATGGTTTTTAAAAACCGGCTCCGGTCTTTCGTGCGGAGGATTTCCGTAATAACCTGATAATCCATTTCACAATCGAAAATGTTGGCTTCCCTGCCAAGTTTGGAAGGGGAATGGGCATCGGAGTTGGAGATTAATGTGACATCATCCAGCCCGGAAAGGCGCCAGTTCATGGCAGGATCAGACGAGAGGCCGGTCTCCACGGCCCGGATATGGGGCGTCCATTCACCAAAGGCTTCCTCAATGGAACCGTACCCCGACTGGCTGCCAAGCAGAGAGTACCATGGCGTCCAGATATGGGCCGGTATCAGCATGCACGTATCAGAGATATCCAGAACCATTTGAACAAGTTGTTTGACCGAAATTTTCAGGATAGGACGCCCGTCCGACGCGATTTTGCCCCAGCCTGAAAAGGAAGCGGCGATTTTCTCGGCCACTTGAAACGAGGGTACAAAAATCAGCATATGTACCCGCCGTGTTTTCCCTCTGTCCGAATAGATGTTGTTTACCTCGGTCGTCAGCATAAAATGAACCGAAGCCGGCTGATCTACTAAACGGAACAAACCGGTTCCGGTGGGTTCCAGCTTCTCACGAAGTTCGGCGAAATAGGCGGGATGTGTGAAATCTCCGGTTCCAAGAAGATCGATCCCTTTGATTCGGGCCCATCTGTCGAGTACATCCACATCCATTTCTTTACTCGTTGCCCGACTGTATTTGGAATGAATATGAAGATCAGCGATAATCCGCGGCATGGCTTTCTCCGTTTGACAGGGAATGTTTAATAACCGTACAAACCCCGCTGGCTCGTACTCTTTTCGTATTTGAGATCTTTCAACATGGGAGACTTGATATTAATGCGGAAGAAAAACCGTTTATACGAACCCGTGGGCGTCCAGGTAAAACGTGCTTCCCAGCAATGAAGGTCGCGGTAAAAAACGAAATCCTGACTGACAAATTCCTTTTCGACCAGATCGAACCGCGCCCGGTAGGTGATCTTCCAGTTTTTCGTGAGATTAAAACCGAGGTTGATATTGCTCCAGAATGTTTTTGAAACATACAGAGGATTACGGCGGTTTTCTGTATAATTCAAATTGAGGCTCAAATCCCAGGGAATGTCCAATCCCGAGACCTCGTCATCAATGTCGAACCGGTCGCCCGGCACATCTCCCAGATTTTCAGTTCCGATCAGCGTGGCCCCGAAATCTTCAGGGGATTCAGGCGTTTTATCCTTTCCGGTTTTTGTTGCTCTTTTGAGATGAATCTGGGCACTTCCATCCAAATAGGTGAGGCGTCCCCATCGGTGACTGAACCAGTCTTTCCAGTCACTCCAGTCGATGTCATCCACGTAAAACCGGTCCACTTTATTTCCGTTCTTATCGGTCTGATAAAACGAATACGTCGTATTCAAAGTGAGACTGAGACTTTTTCCGGGACTGCCCTGCAGCCTGGATGAAAGATCACCTAACTTAAATTGTGCGGCCTTCCAGTTATAGGAAGTCGAAAGATCCCAGTTAAAGAGATCGAACTTCTTGATATTATCCTCTTCACCCGTTTTCATTTGAAAGAGGTTCCTTAAAGAAGCACTCAATGACTGGCTTTCCCCCCTGGGCGTGGATCGAAACAGAAGATCAGAAAAATGGTCTTTCATCGTAACAACGCCCAGTGTATCTTCAACGGCCTGATAGTATCCATATTTTTCTTTTGAGAAATCAGGCTGATAGGATAAACTGATGCTGGGTGTCATGACATGACGAAACTGGGTATTTTTCAAAAAAGGAAACCGGAACAGACCGTACAGCTTTGTATTCATCGACAAGGAACTGCTGAATGTGCGAAGCACGAAGAATCCCTTCTTTTCCCGTTCATTGATTGAATTGGTTGCAGGATCGAGAGAATATTCCATTTGACGGTCGTACCACGTTTCACGATAGCTGATCCTCGGACTGAATGTCAACCATCCAAATAACTTTGGAGAACTGTAAAGACTCAGCAAATTGTCCCATGCTGTCCTTCTCTTTTCAACCACATCATTGCTGGAGTAGCTGCTTTTTTGCCTCGATTGGAGTGCCTGAATAGTGAATGAATAGGGCATGGTGATGGCATCATACCAGTGGCTTTCTGAGGATTTTTTCCCGGTGCTGCCGGGTTTCGGCAGAAGATTGCTCCATTGGTTGGAAATGGTAATCTGAGGCAGCACTTCCGAAACATCGTCCGTTTCAAGATTGCGTGTCTGATTCAAATAAACATCAATTTTCCCGGATCTACCGAGTTTTTTATTCAATTTGGCATTGGACCGTATTTCCCGCTTCAGCCGGTATTCCCTGCTCGTGCTTAAATCGTTATAAAAATTGCCGGAACTGACAAACTTTCCGTTGACAGAAAAAGTGGTTGTTGGCGATATCTGCTGAAAATGGTTTACGACCAGATCCCATCGTCTTTCTTTCACACCGGAAATATCGAAGTTTTTCCGAGTCCAGGAACCGGAGATACTTCCACTGAGTTTGTACCGGACCGCATATCTCAGATTGCCCCTGAAAAGAGTACCGCTCTTTTCGAAATAATCGAACGAACCCTTGAAATCAAAGTAATCACTCGGCGCCCAGTAATAGCCGATTCCTTTTAAATACCGGTTGGAATACGCAACATTATTAAGAGTATAGGTGCCCGAACCGTATCGGGGAATCAGAATACCCGAATGCCGGCCTTTTTGAATGGGAAAGTATCCGAAAGGAAGCGCGGCTACCGGCACATGCCCGATGAACATGACAATCGGTTTCATTACTACCTTGTCATTGATTATAATTTTCATTTTCTTGGACCAGAAGTGAAAATGAGGATTTTCTTTTTTATCACAGGTCGTATATTCGGCTTCGCCGACATTCATTGTTTTCGCTTTGACCATCTTAAGCACGTTTCCGTAATAAAAACCGTCTTCGTAGGCGGTTCTTCCCCGGACCACGCGGCCCTTGCGCGTTTCAAAATTATAGACCATGACTTCGCCGGTCATCACGTCCCCGGATTCCGAAAATTCGGGAATATTCGTAAGTTGTTCTACCTGAATAGAATCACCGTCCTCATTTTTGATCCACACCGTATCCATGATCCCTTCGGCAAGCAGAAGCCGCTGATCCCAATCCACGGTAATGCGATGTGCGGTCAATACCATTTTTTGATAGGCAACTTTGGATTTCCCCGTCAGAATGGTTTTCTTTTCACTGATAAAATTCTCGATGGTCCGGGCTTCGTAATGAATCGGGCCTTCTAATTCCTGTTTCGTTTTTTTCTGTTTTGATATTTCAGTTTTAGTCCGAATTGTATCGGCAACAGCAGTTGTGTCAGTCTGACCGAACAAATATTGAAATGAAACAAGAATGAAAAAACCGGCGAGACACAGAATATGTTTTTGAAATGGATTCAATGATTCTTTAAATTCCAAATGAAGAAAATTTATATGGATTACAAACCAAGCTCAACGCTCATGGATTGTCAGTTTCTAATTTAACGTTTCTGATTTCCGATCTTCGGTTTCCGTTCTCCAGTCTCTGATTATAGTTTTCCTGACTCAAACGCCGCGAGCCACGCAGCGCCGACCAATCCTGCACTGTTACCCAACTTCGCCGGAACCAGATCCGCAGCCTCGGCAAGAACTCGCAGACTGTTTGCCTTCATAGTCTCGAGTGCAGGTTTAAGAATCCGGTCTCCGGCTTTGGCCACGCCCCCTCCGACAACGACCCGTTGAATATTAAGCAGATTAACCGCGTTGGCCAAACCATATCCGAGATAAATTCCGGTCTGTTTGAGAACGTGGAGCGCGAGTTTGTCTCCCTGATCAGCTGCATGACTTACATCCACCGGCATTATTTTATCCGGATCCATTTTAGACAGAATGGAATCGGGATTCGCTTGAAGACCTTCCTGCACCTGTCGCAAAATACCTTTGGTGCCCACATACGCTTCCACGCATCCCTTACACCCGCAGCTGCACATCCAGCCGTTATAGTCGATCAGCGTATGTCCGAATTCTCCGCCAGCGTCAACTGCGCCTCGATAGGGCCTTCCGTCCAAAACCAGGCCGCCTCCTACACCCGTTCCCAAGGTGACAAGCAGCATGTACTTTGTTCCCTGTCCGGCACCATAAGCATACTCGCCCCAGGCGGCCACATTGGCGTCATTATCCACCACAACCGGAACGTCCAGTTCACCGGAAAGCATCTCACCAAATGGTTGATTCTTCCATTTCTGCATGTTGGGCGCTTCATAGAGAATCCCCTTTTCCACATTGACCGAACCGGCTGTACCAATGCCCGTTCCTTCAAGTTCGCAATCGCCCTGCTGACCGACAAGTTCCCGAATCGTCTGCGCAGTGCGCTTGAGCATCTCTGCTGCCGGTCTTTCCGCCTGAGTCGGGATTTGAGTTTGATTGAGAATCTTCCCCTCTTTTGTAACCAGTCCGATTTTAACGAATGTACCGCCGACATCCACGCCGGCGAAAACTGTCTGCTTCATTGAGAACCTCATTCATTTCTGGATGATTTGGTTTGTATTTGTTTTTCCGGATTGCGGCGCTTGGCCCACCACGTTTCCAACCGCTTTTTAATGTTCTTTTCTTCCCCGATTTCTTTGGGGCGATAATAGATACGATCCTTGAGACGGGGAGGCAAATGCTCCTGCGCCACAAATCCGTTTTCGGAATTGTGGGCATATTGGTATTGTTTCCCGTAATCCATTTCTTTCATGAGCTTTGTGACAGCATTGCGAAGGTGCAGTGGAACCGGCTCGGGCGGCGAGCTTCGGACTTCTTCGCCTGCTTCGGAAATGGCCACGTAAGCCGCATTGCTCTTGGGTGCGGAAGCGAGATAGGTCGTCGCCTGGGAAAGGATGATCCGGGCCTCCGGCATGCCCACGGCATGCACAGCCTGAAACGCCGCGTTGGCAATGACCAGTCCGTGCGGGTCTCCGTTGCCGATATCTTCGGAAGCAAGAATGATCAGGCGGCGTGCGATAAAGAGCGGATCCTCACCGGATTCGAGCATCCGGGCCAGCCAGTAAACCGCTGCATCGGGATCTGACCCGCGCACAGATTTGATGAATGCTGAAATCGTATCATAATGAAAATCCCCTTTCTTGTCGTAAAACAGAGTCCGTTTCTGCATTGCTTCCTGAACGATTTCGATGGTGACGCCTCTTTTCCCGTTTTTCTCCGGAGCCAGCCGGCTGCACAGCTCGAGTGTATTAAGCGCGATCCTGCCATCTCCGTTCGAAAGTTGAATGAGATATTTTTTAACATCCTCCGGCATTTCCATATGGGATTCCTTGAGTTGCCGGTCTTCGGCCAGTGCGCGATCAATGATCGTTTCAATCTCCTTTTCGGTCAGGCTTTCCAACCTCAGAACACGGCACCGTGAAAGCAGCGGCGAGATCACTTCGAATGAAGGATTCTCCGTGGTGGCGCCGATAAGAACAAGTGTGCCGTCCTCGACCGAATGGAGCAGCGCATCCTGCTGCGCTTTATTGAACCGGTGAATTTCATCGATAAAGAGGATGGATTTTTTGCCGAGACCTTTTTGATTGACCACGGCCTGGTCGATGATTTTCCGAACATCTTTTACGCCGGCCGTAACCGCGCTGATTGAATAAAACGCGGCATGGGTCTCACCGGCAATGATCCGGGCCAGTGTTGTCTTGCCGGTTCCGGGCGGCCCCCAGAAAATCATGGAAACCGGATTGTCCTCTTCGATGATTTTTGTCAGGATTTTTTCGGGTCCGACAAGATGATCCTGTCCGACAAAATGTTTCAGTCTTTGGGGACGCATCCTGTCGGCCAGAGGAGGATTTTTTGATGCAGAAGGGGATTGTTTTTCAGCGAATAAATCCATAAATTAAATGTAACTGTAATTGATCTTAATGTCAAGACGTAAAGGTTCTCCTTAACAAGTGAACTTTTTCAGTTCAAAATCCGTATGTAAAAGCATATATTATCACAAACGGATACAGCTTTGAAGATTGTTCAAATCAAATCCCTTGTCAAACAATACCAGAAAGGCAAAATCGAGATTCCGGCCCTTCGCGGCATTTGTTTGGACGTCGATCGAGGGGCTTTTGTTTCTATTGTCGGCCCCTCAGGATCGGGCAAATCCACATTGCTCAACCTCATCGGGGGTCTGGATCAAACCACATCCGGACAAATATTCATCGGAGACAAAGACCTCACCCGGATGAACCGGGCCGAACTCGTCCACCACCGCCGGAATACTGTGGGAATGATTTTTCAATCTTTCAATTTGATTCCGTCCCGGACCGCCCTGGAAAATGTGATACTGGCCCTCGCTTTTGCCGATACACCAAGAAAACAGAGAAAAAAAATCGCTTCGGAACTTCTCGATCGGGTAGGCCTGTCCCGGCGTCTGGATCACAAACCCGGCGAACTTTCCGGAGGAGAGGCCCAGCGGGTCTCCATTGCACGCGCTCTCGCCAATCGACCAGTAATGCTTCTGGCCGACGAACCTACCGGAAATCTGGACAGTCAAACATCCAAGGAAATCGTTTCCCTTTTAAAAACGCTGAACAAAGAGAAAAAAGTAACCGTATTGATGGTAACACACGAAGAAGAACTGGCAAATCAGGTTTCGCATCGAATAATCCATCTGCTCGACGGCAAAGTAGACAGGGAAGAGTCATTGGAGAACTTTCCATGAAAATCGGTGATTTGACACAGATGGCCTTTTCCAACCTCTGGCGGACCCGGCTCCGGACCTCGCTCACAGCTCTCGGTGTCATCATCGGCATCGGTGCGCTAATCTCGATGGTCTCGTTCGGAACGGGATTGCAGAAAAATGTGACCTCCGTTTTCAAAGAGAATGATCTCTTTACCAGTCTCTATGTGTCGCCTCAAAAAATCGATACGGAACAGATATTGGACGGAAATCTCGAAAAAACCGCGGGCTATTTTGTAAAAGGCCCTCCCTCTCTTAACGACTCCGCTCTGATAAAAATTCAGGCGATTCCTGGTGTGGAAATCGCTTTCCCCGAAATCCGCTTTCCGGCAAAAATCCGGATTGGAAATAAAGCAGCCAAAATCACACTGCAGGGACTGCCGGCTTCTATGAAACAATATCGTCCATTCTCAAATCTCGCATACGGGACTTTCTTCAGCGGTAACGCGGAAAATGAAATCGTCCTGACACAGAAAGCGCTGCAAAAACTTGATCTTCGTCTGAGAGATGCAGAGGATTTTAAAACCATCTCTCTTGAAGATTCGATAAAGGGTATCCGGTCGATCGATTCGGATTCACTGCTCAACTGTGAGATCGAAATCGCCACTTCGGTTATCGATCTGAAAAAAATATCCGGCAATCCATTCCAATATATGACCCGTCTTTCCAATCCTCCGATTCGTGAATCCAAAGAAAAAATGACCATCGTTGGAATTAATGCCAAAACCAATCCTTACGATACAGGAAGATTCTCCGGGGACGTTCTCGTTCCGCTTGAAACGGCCCGGCAGATCCCCCATCTAAGTTTCTCCAGCGTCTGGGAGATTTTGGGAACGAAAAATGATCCCGACAGCTACAACGCTCTTTATGTCCGGGCCAAAAAGATCAAGGACGTGGAACCCATTCGGGAAACCATCGAAGCGATGGGATTCGGCGTCGTTTCAATTACAGACCAGTTAAAAGAAATCAGAAGAGGATTCCTGATTCTCGATACAGCGCTCGGAGCCATCGGTACCATCGCGCTCATCGTAGCAGCACTGGGCATCATCAATACGATGATCATGTCCATCCTGGAAAGAACCCGGGAAATCGGCATCATGAAGGCCATCGGCGGCAGTGAAACCGAAATAAAGGGAATCTTCCTGATCGAATCGGGATGCATTGGAATCGCTGGAGGATTATTCGGCCTCCTTCTCGGATGGATCGTGACACGCATCGCCAATCTCGTCGCCAATTTTTATCTGTCCAAAGAAGGGGCACCTTTTATCGACTTTTTTTACATTCCTTTATGGCTCATCCTCGGCGCGCTTGCATTTTCCATTCTTGTGAGCCTGATCGCCGGTCTCTATCCAGCCTCAAGAGCGGCCCGGATCGATCCTGTCAGAGCACTTCGACACGATTGAATAAACCGAAAAAAAGGACAACTTTCAAAATCGAAAAAAACACTTGACTTTAACAATCGTTGTTCTGTACATTTTCGTATGTTCATTCATCATATTTTTTATCTCGGATGAAATTATCAGCAGTGTTAAACCGTTAATGATAAGGAGGTCAAAATGCAGAAAAAGTCTCTTTTTCTCTTGACAATTCTCTTATGCATGATTTTTACAAGCTCGCTGGTTTTTGCACAAATCGAAGAAAATCTCGAACGATATACCGAAGGAAATGCCGTGGGATATATCAAGCCTCTTGTGAATGGAATAGGTGCCAATATGAATCGCGGCTGGTATCATTCTGCTAAAATACCCAAGAACGGGATCCGGCTTCGCATCGGTCTGGTGGCTATGATTGCTCCGTTCATGGACAAGGACAAGACTTTTGAAGCCGAAACCGAAGGCACATTTACCCCTCAACAGACAGCAGAGGCATCCACTGTGGTCGGCAGTGAAAAATCCGTTTCTGTGAACGGAACAGGAGGAACGACCTATATATTCTCGGGCGGATTGGATATGAACGCCATTCCATTTGCCGCTCCGCAGATTACTGTCGGTGCCATTATGGGAACAGAGGCGACCCTTCGGCTCTTCAACAGCAGCTGGCTGAACATGGGCGGCGATTCCGAGATGGGTGATATTTCACTCTTCGGCATCGGCGTTAGACACAACATCAATCAATATATACCGTTATGCCCTGTGGATATTGCTGCCGGCGTTTTCTATCAGAAAATCAGCGTCGGCGGGGATTTACTAAAATTTACAACACTTCACATGGGCGTACAGGCGAGTAAAGGACTCGGCCCGATTCTTCTCTACGGCGGAATTGGTTTGGACAACAGCAACGCCAAACTCGAATACGAATACAATGGTGAATTTGGGAAATACGGAGTCTCAATGGATGTCGATGGAGACAACGGCGTTTTAATGACTGTGGGATTGGGTTTCAATTTTCTGATTCTGCACTTGAATGCCGATGCGTCATTCGGCATAAGAACAGTCTATTCCGCCGGTTTGAACTTTGGTATATAAAATCCTTAGGAGGAAGTTATGAATAAAAATATTATAAAAATTGTGATCTTCGGTATACTGTGCCTTCTTTTAATGGGTTTTAAGTGTGAAACACGGTACGTCGAAGTCCCTGTGTTGGGTACTGCAGACCAAACGATTCAAATCGATGAAGCTGGCACCGCTTTCTCTGAAACAGGAATGGTCGATGCGACAGAAGTGGTAAACGACATTATAGAAAGCAGCGCATATGAAGAAGTACTCGGCATTCATCTGCAGGGCATCACTTATACAATTATCGATAACGAAAGCAATCCGGGAACAACTATCACAGGAACCGTACAGGTCAGTGCGACGGGGGCGCCAGGAACGGAACAGGATCTGATGACACTCAGTGGAGTAAACCTGGCATCTGTTGAAGGAACAGAGCAGTCACCTTCGCTGGACAGTGATGGCGTTTTGCAGATCGATCAATCCATTTCTCCGTTTTTCCATGGCGACAACAGAATCTATTTTCACGTAACAGGGAATGCGTCATCATCTCCCATTAAATTTAAAATCAAGATCAAGGTGGCTGTCGTCGTACTCGGGAAGGTCGAAGTCGATGTGCCGATGATGTAGAATAGCTGCATACATAGAAAAAGGATTTTTCGAGTTCTTTGTATATAAAAACCGCAACGTTTTAATTTCGTCCCGGCTAAAGTAACCTGTATCCAATAAAGAAGACAGCAGCTTTAGCCAGCACATCATAAAAAGAGTTTAAAAGCCGGGCCAATGAAGTATAATGGTTCCGGCTTTTTATTTTCTCGACTCAGGAAACAATCCAGAACCAGCTTAAAGAAGTGCCTGAAGGAAAATAGTTTACAGTACATTATTCTTCTCATCAATACATTTGATAACAACCCACCAAATGTATGTTGACATTGGATAATTTTTTCATTATCATCAAACGACATTTCAAAGTTTGAATATATTAAATGAAAAAAATGGAATCTATCAAAAATCTTGGTTTCGGCAAATGGTATCAGGATCATGTCGATTCCGATAAAACAGCCGATTATCAAATCGCCAGAGTGACTGCTGTCAACAAAAACAGTTACGTCATTCACAATGGTACAGGCGAATTATTTGCGGAGATCGCCGGGAAGCTGATGTTCAATGCGGATTCTCCGCTGGACTACCCCACCGTAGGCGACTGGGTCTATTTGCAGATTTTCAACGAAGACTCCCTCGCGGTGATTCATGAGATCTTTCCGAGAAAATCACTGTTAAAACGAAAGACTGCCGGAAAGAAGATTGATTTCCAGCTCATCGCCGCGAACATCGACACAGCCATGATCATGCAGTCACTCGATGGAAATTACAACCTCAGACGGCTGGAACGCTATCTCGTTATGGTCAATGAGGGCGGCATTCATCCGGTGGTCCTGTTGAGCAAAAGCGATCTATCCACACCGGATGAAATCGAAATTAGGAAAACGGATATTCAGAAAATCATGCCGGACATCCGGATCATCGTTTTCAGCAATCAGGATCATTCGGGATTGAACGATGTCAAAAAATTACTGGCTCCGGGAAAAACGTACTGTCTGCTCGGTTCTTCCGGCGTGGGGAAAACCACACTGCTGAACAACCTCGTGGGCGAGGCCCTGTTCGAAACACAGCCCGTCCGGAAAAAGGACAGCAGGGGAAGGCATGTCACGGCCCGGCGCCAGATGATCATTCTGAAAAACGGGGCCATGATCATCGACACGCCCGGCATGCGGGAACTGGGAAACATGGCCGTGGAAGCGGGACTTGAAGACACATTCAGCGAAATTGCGGAGCTGGCCGATTCGTGCCGGTATCGCGACTGCACCCATCTTCAGGAAGAAGGCTGCG
>Ga0315542_1000874_pt1 | contig 19013 bp, 10 predicted proteins | sample SalMarSW160120MG_FD_202541 | JGI IMG/M metagenome (GOLD analysis project Ga0315542, IMG submission 202541) | Salt marsh sediment microbial communities from the Plum Island Ecosystem LTER, Massachusetts, United States - Salt Marsh Sediment SW1601-20 ... | reverse complement strand
AGGCCGCTGCGCAGATCTCCTTCGACTGTATCCAGTGCGGCCTGTGCGCGAGCCGCTGCATGGGCGAGATGGCCCAGTACCACATCGCCCAGCTCGCCCGCCGGCTGTGGGCCGGCAAGCTGGCCCCGAAGGCCGAGCACCTGGACGAGATGTGCGCCACGATCGAGGGCGGCGCCTTCGCTCCTCTGCTGGCAGAGCTCAAGGCGGCCTCCGAGAACGAGCTCAAGAAGCTCTACACCGAGCGCGAGATGGAGCCGGCCATGGCGGAGGAGGGTTGGAAGCCGTCCTCGTCCGTGGGCCTGGCGTGAGAGGTGCAAGATGCCGTACACCCCTGAACTGAAGGAGCTCATCAAGAAGGTCGAGGCCACCCGGCCGGAGCGGGTCGAGCGCAAGAAGCGCGGCGAGGAGGTCCCCTTCCTGGACCTGGACCAGCGCAAGGCGCGGCTCGAGTTCCACCCCGACTTCAAGGAGGAGGGGCGCCGGGAGCTGAAGGTCGGGCCGTCTGCGGGCTACGCCATCGCCCACGAGATCGCCGACCTGCTGGAGGCCACGAGCCGGGTCGACCCCGCGAAGGTGGATCTTTCCCAGCCGGCCTATGACACCGACGTGCTCGTCATCGGCGGCGGCGGCGCCGGCACCTCGGCCGCCATCCTGGCCGCCCAGAAGGGCGCCAAGGTCATCATGGCCACCAAGCTGCGCCACGGCGACGCCAACACCATGATGGCCGAGGGCGGCATCCAGGCGGCGTCCAAGGGGGACAAGGACTCCCCCTACTTCCACTACCTCGACGTCATGGGCGGCGGCCACTTCACCAACGTGCCCGACCTCGTGGAGACCCTGGTGACGAAGGCGCCGGATGCGATCCGCTGGCTGGAGCACCTCGGGGTGGGATTCTCCAAGGATCCCGACGGCAGGCTCAAGACCATCCACGGCGGCGGCACCTCGCGCAAGCGCATGCACTTCGCCGCCGACATCACCGGCGCCGAGATCATGCGCACCATCCGCGACGAGGCCCGCAACATGGCCGACTCGATCCAGGTGCTTGAGTTCTCGCCGGCGGTGGAGCTGGTGCTCGACGACAAAGGGCAGTGCGCGGGCGCCGTCCTCTACAACATGGAGACCGAGGAGTACTTCGTGGTGCGGGCCAAGGCGGTGGTCATGGCCACCGGCGGCTGCGGCCGGCTCCACATCCAGGGCTTCATGACCACCAACCACTACGGCGCGACGGCCGACGGCATCGTCCTCGGGTACCGGGCCGGGGTGCCCGTGTCCTTCCTCCACACCGTCCAGTACCACCCCACCGGCGTGGTCTTCCCCGAGCAGGCCGAGGGCATCCTCATCACCGAGAAGTTCCGGGGCGCCGGCGCCAACCTGGTCAACGTCCACGGCGAGCAGTTCGTCAACGAGCGCGAGCCGAGGGACGTGGAGGCGGCCTCCATCATCAAGGAGTGCGTGCACGACGGCAAGGGCGTGCCCACCCCCACCGGCCGTCTCGGCGTGTGGCTGGACTCCCCCATGATCGAGATGCTCTCCGGCGAGGGCACCGTCCGACGCGAGTTCCCCGGGAAGTACATCCTGTTCAAGCGTTATGACATCGACATCACCAGGGAGCCCATGCTCATCTACCCCACGCTCCACTACCAGAACGGCGGCCTGGAGTTCGAAAACACCGGCACGACCTGCGTCCCCGGGCTGTTCGTGGCCGGCGAGCTCGGCGGCGGCATCCACGGGGCCAACCGGCTCATGGGGAACTCCCTCCTCGACATCATCGTCTTCGGTCGCATCGCCGGCACCTCCGCCGCGGATTACATCGCCGGGGGCGTCCAGCAGGGCGCGCTGACCCTCGAGCACGTGGCGAAGTACAACGCCGAGGCCGCCGCGGTGGCCGACGGCCGGGTCGCACCGGCCCTCATCCCGCTGTACACGGACGAACGCGTCCGCGAGCGCCAGCTCACCGCCCACTACGTGGGGAACGTCCGGTAGGAAGCATAGAGAGTCGGAAGGACGATGCACCGGACATCACCGAGGGTGGGCGGGCGGCCGTGAGGTGATGTGACATAGCGATCCGGATCCTCTGGCGAGCCAACGCGGCGGGGCCTCGGCCCCGCCGCTTCCTTGTCTGCCATGCTTCCAGACGCCACCCGCGCCCGCGCCCGCGGCGGCGATCAGCGACAGCGATCAGGGGCCGCGATGAGCGGCGGCGACTGCGGCAGCGGTCAGCCACCGCGAGCAGGTGCAGCGCCGGCGGCCGCGATCGGCGGCGGCGGCAGGCGCGGCGCAGAAATGCGGGGAGGGCGTTCCAGAATTCACGGCGCCAGGCACACCCCCGCGTCCGCGTCCGCGTCCGCGTCCGACGGGAGATCCCCGCCCACCTCGTGTCACAACCATTCGGCACCGCCCGGACCGGGCAGAACGATGCTCCCATTGACACACCGTTGTTCTGTCATGGTGAGCGAGGAGCGAGCCGTCTGCGGCGAGGGACGAGTCGAACCATCCCCCGAAGGCCCGTGGGACGCCTCACAGCCACGAGTCTGGTGCTCTCAGGGGATCCTTCGACTCGCTCCGGCGGACCGACCCTCGCTCAGGATGACACTCAGGCGGGTCGGCCCACCGTCTCCCGATGACATACACGTCTGCGGCACACCCCGCGGGCGCGGTCGCTGCCCACTGCCGCCGCCGCGGCCCCTGATTGCTGATCGCGGACGCTGCCGCCGCCGCGGCCCCTGATCGCTGACGCGGTCGCTGCCCACTGCCGCCGCCGCGGCCCCTGATCGCGGACGCGGACGGGGGCGCGGACGGGGGCGCTACGCCCGCTCGGCGATGCCCGGGGCGGCCGACTCGTCCGCGGGCGGTGGGCTGAGGATCGCCGCGATGAGGCGCTCCGACGGCTCGGACTTGGCCAGGTAGCGCTCGGCGCCGGCCCGGCGCATGGCCGCGGCCGTGGCCTGGTCGTTCTGCACGGAGAGCCCGATCACCCGCACGGCGGGCCAGTGCTCGTGCAGCGCGCGGGTCGCGTCAATGCCATTCATGCCGGGCATGTTGACGTCCATGAGCACGACCTGGGGGCGGCAGCTCGCCACCATTCCCAGGACCTCAACGCCGTCGCCCGCCTGGCCCACCACCTCCAGGCGCGGATCACGCCCCAAGAGGTCGGCGATGCCCTGGCGGACCAGGGCGTGGTCGTCGGCGACGAGCACCCTGATGGGACCTTCGGGCCCGGGCGCCGGCGCCACCGGCGCCACCGGCGCATCCTCAGGACGGGACATGGGACGCAGCGGAGCCGGCTCCCCGACCAGCACCGCTGGCGGCGCCGTCACGCGCACCAGGGTCCCGAGGCCCGGGGAGGAGTCCACCTCCAGCTCCCCTCCCAGTGCCCGCAGCCGCTCGCGGATGCTGAACAGGCCCATCCCGCCTTCTCCGGTCCCCGGTCCGGGCGCGTCGGCGAAGCCCGCGCCCCGGTCCTCCACCTCGACCACCAGGCCCTCGCCCGGCGCCAGCACCCGCAGCTCGCAGGCGGTCGTGCCGGCGTGCTTGACCACGTTGAGGAGCAGCTCCTGGACCGATGAGAAGAGGAGGGCGGCCGCCTCGTCGGTCACCGGCGGCGGCTCCTCGGGGGCGGTGAAGCGCACCTCCAGGCGGTGCAGCCGAGCCATCTCGTCGGCCAGCCAGCCTAGGGCCGGGACCAGGCCGGCCTCATAGAGGGCCGGCGGACGCAGCCTGCGGCTGAGGTCGCGACAGCAGGCGATGGCCGCTTGCATCGCATCCAGGGCGTCCTCGGCCCCCGCCTCGGGGCCCCGCTCCAGGTGCATCCTGGCCGCCACCAGGTACTGCTGCAGCTCGTCGTGGAGCAGCGCCGCCAGCCGCCGCCGCTCCTCCTGCTCCGCAGATGCCAGGGCGCCGGCCATGCGGCGCAGCCTTTCGGACAGCTCGCGCAGCTCGGCGGTGCGCTCCGCGACCCGCTCCTCCAGCCCCTCCTTCGCCCGCTCGAGCGCCTCCTCGGCCCGTTTGCGGCTGGTGATGTCCACCAACGTGAGGACCACGCCGCCGATGCGCTCCTCGGTGTCCCGGTAGGGGTGGATGCGGGCCAGGTACCAGCCCCCGTCCTCCCCCTCCACCTCCCGCTCCACGGGCTCCAGGCGCGTCATCACCTGCCGGGTGTGGACCTCGAGCTCGGGGTAGTGCAGGTGCGCTGCCAGCTCGGTGAGCCGCCGACCGTGGTCGGCTTGGCGAAGATGAAGGAGCTCTCGGGCCCGCGGGGTGAAGCGGACGATCCTCAGCTCGGGGTCCAGGAACAGGGTGGCGATGTCGGTGCTGGTGAGCAGGTTCTGGAGGTCGCCGGCAGTCTGGCGCAGCTCGTCCGTGCGGCGAAGCCTCTCCTCGCTCACTGCGGCCAGCTCCTCGTTCGCCACGGAAAGCTCCTCGCGGGTGCTCTCCAGCTCCTCCAGGGCCGTGCGCAGCTCCTGGTTGGTGCTCTGCAGCTCCTGGTTGGCGCTCCGCAGCTCCTCGTTGGCGGCGCGCATCCGGCGCCGGCCGGCCTCGTGCCCCAGGGCCAGCCGCTCGAGCTGGCGGCGGGCCTCGCCCAGCTCCCGCTCCAGCTCCCGCACCCGGGCGGGGCGCTCCCCGGGCCGCTTCCCATCCGTCTCGGAGGGGGAGGGCGCGACGCCGAGCTCCTCGAAGACCATCAGCAGGAAGCCCTCGAGCTCCTCTTCGGCCGCCGGCAGGACCCGCACGGCCACCCGCGCCGGCCCCGAGTCCAGGCGCACGGGGACGGGACGGGTTCGGGCCTCCCGGCCGTCGGACCGCGCCGCATAGATGGTGGCGCGCAGCTCGGACCACAGGGGCGCGGGCACCAAAGCGCCCAGGTCTCGAGTCGGCTCGCCTCCCGGCACCTCGAGGAAGCGCCCCGCACGGGGGGAGACATGCACGACCCGGTCCTCGGCGTCCACGAGCAGGCTCGGCGGGGCGTAGCGCTCGACCATGCGCTCGTGCACGGCGCCGAAGCCCGTGGGGGCGTCGGCCACCGCCGTCGCGACCGGATGGGTCGCGGCCGGCCCGTCAACCGGGGAACGACGGCGAGCCCACGCCGGGAGCGGCTGCGGCGTCGGCACGTCGCGTCGGCGGTAGAGTGCAGCGGCGGGGTCCTCGCAGGCGAACGGGTCGGGGTCGGCGAGCGCCTCGGTGGGCCCCAGGACCAGGTAGCCGCCGGGCTCCAGCACGTAGTGGAAGGTCCCCACCAGATTCCGCTGGGCGTGCCGCCTCAGGAACCGGAGCAGGTTGCGGCAGACCACGAGGTCCAGGTGCGCGAACGGCGGGTCGACGAGGGGGTCGTGAGCGGTGAAGACCACCAGCTCCCGCAGCTCGGGCCGCACCCTCCAGCCGCCACCATCCGTCACGAAGAAGCGCTGGACGCGCTCCGAGCCGAGCTCCTCGACCTCCTCGGCCGGGTAGACGCCGCGGCGCGCGGCCGCCAGGGCGCGCTCGCAGGGCTCGCTGGCGAACACCCGGATCCGGGGGCGGACCCCTCGCCGGTCCGCCTCCTCCAGGAGGAGCATGGCGATGGAGTAGGCCTCCTGGCCGGTGGAGCAGCCCACCCACCACGCCCGGAGCTGGTCCTGCGCGCCCTTGCCGGCGACGAGCTCCGGGACCACCCGGCGCCGCAACGCCTCGAACGCGGCGGCGTCCCGGAAGAAGGGGGCGGGCACCGGGAAGAGCCCCGCGACGAGCTCCCGCGCCTCCTCCGCCTGCCGGCGCAGCGCCCCCAGGTAGCCGGCGAAGGTGGCCACGTGGAGGGCCTCCATGCGGCGTCGGATCCGGCCCAGCACCAGGGAGTGCTTGTACGGGCGGAGGTCGCGACCGGTGTGGGCCAACACCTCGAGCAGGATTCCCTGCCGCGCGCGCTCCTCCTCCTTCGCCGCCTCACGGGCGCCCCGGGAGGTGGCCGGGTGCGGCGGCACCGCCGCCAGCCGCAGGAGCGCCCCGGGGATGTCGTCCAGGGGAAGGACCAGGTCCGCCACCCCGGCCGCGGCCCCGCTCGCCGGCACGCCGTCGGCTGCGGCCTCCGCCGGATCCTGGGCGATGGCCACGCCTCCCGCCTCCTTGATCCTGGCCAGGCCCGCGGCCCCGTCGCTGCCGGCGCCGGCCAGCACCACCCCGATGGCGCCGGGACCGTACGCGGCGGCCAGGGTCGCGAAGAGGTGGTCCACCGGCGCCCGGTCCCGCGGCCGCTCCCCCGGCGCGGCGATCTTCAGGTGGGTGTCCACCGCCTCCAGGCCGGCGACGGCGGGAACGACGTACACCCGGTCGGCCTCGACGGCGACGTCTCCGGACACCTCCTGCACGGGCAGCGGGCATTCCTCCCACAGACGGTCGGCCAGCCCCCCGGCCGAGGAATTCCCCACCACCACCACCACCAAGGCCAGGCCCGGCTCCGCCGGCAGCCGGCCGAGGAGGCGGCGCAGGGCGGCCGCCCCACCCTCGGAGGCGGCGACCGCCACCACGGGCGGGGCCGCGCCGGTCTCCCTCGCGTCCGGACGGCTAGCCTTCATCGTCCCCCTCGTGACCGCCGCCCTCTCTGTCCCGCCCCGAGCCCCGGCGCAGCTCCTCCGTCCGGTCGCGGACCCGCTCCATGAGCTCGGCGCCGGCCTCCCGCGTCTCCCGCCGCTCCTGCGTGCGGTCGCTGACGTCGTTGAACAGGACCGCCACCAGGTGCTGCTCGGGCTCGCCGACCCGCCAGGCGTAGACGTCGAGCTCGCGCCCCGGGGCCGCCACCGGGCCCTCGAAACGCTCCGGCCGCCCCGTGCGCGCCACCCGGTCGTAGAGCTCGAGCCAGTGGTTCTCGTGCTCCGGGGCGATGTCCGTCATCCGCCGCCCCAGGGCGTCCGCGATCCCGGTGTGGAGGCTGAAGGACGGGCTGACCTCCACGAAACGGCAGTCGACGGCCCCGCCGTCGCGGCCGTACAGGACCTCGACGATGCAGAAGGCCGGCGCCGTCTCGGAGTACAGCTCCCGGTAGCGGCGCTCGCTGTCCGCCAGGGCGCGCTCGGTGGCCAGGCGCTCGGTCACGTCCAGCATGGCGGCCGCGGCGCCCACGATCTCGCCGTCGCGGCGGATCGGGGAGGCGTTGTCGAGGTAGTAGCGGCGGTCGCCGGCGCCGAAGCGCTGGTTCTGGACGAGCTCGTTGCGGGTGTCCTCGCCCTCCAGGAGGGCCCGCGTCAAGGCCCACTCCTCGGCCTTGATGCGCTCGCCGGTCGCGGGCCGCCAGCCGACCCACGCGCCGTAGTCCTGCCACGACGCCGCCTCCGGGAGCTCCCCCCAGAGCTCGCGGGTGGCTGGATTGTGGCGCACGATCCGCCCCCCCCGGTCGGCGATGACCACCCCCACGGGCAGCGCCTCCAGCACCGCGTCCAGGTAGCTCTGCTGCCGCTGCCACTCGAGCTCGGCGCGCTTGAGATCGGTGATGTCGATGAGCGAGATCACCACCCCGGCGATGCGGTCGCCGGCGTCCCGGTAGGGCTGCATCTTGAGCTCGTACCAGCGGCCGCTGTCGCCCTGCAGCTCACGCTGGACCGGTGCCAGCCGCTCGATCACCCGCAGGGCGTCGTCCAGGAGCCCCTCGTAGCCGAGGTAGTCGGTGATGTCGGAGAGGGGCCGGCCGAGGTCCGAGTCGCGGACGTTGAAGAGGTCGCGCACCCGGGGCGTGAAGCGGACGATGTTCAGCTCCCGGTCCAGGAACAGGGTGGCGATGTCGGTGCTCGCGAGCAGGTTCTGGAGGTCGTCGGCGAGCTGGCGCAGCTCCTCCGCGCGGTGCCGGTTCTCCTGGTTCACCGTGGCCAGCTCCTCGTTCATGGACTGGAGCTCCTCCTTGGAGGTCTCCAGCTCCTCCATGGTGGAGCGCAGCTCCTCGTTGGCGCTCTGCAGCTCCTCGTTGGAGGCCTGCATCTCCTCGCGGCTGGACTCGTACTGCGCGATCACCGTCTGCAGGCGCCGCCGGCCGAGGGCCAGCTCGGCCTCGAGCTCGCGCACGGTGGCGGCCTCGACCCGCACCCCCTCCTCCTCCCCCGCGCTCGGCGCCGGCTCGTCCAGCTCGTCGAAGATCACCAGGCAGAAGCCGTCCAGGTCCGGCTCCACCGCCGGCAGGGCGCGGACCTCGACCTCGACCGGCTCGCCGCCGAGCTGGAGGGGGATGGGGCGGGAGTGGGCGGGCCGACCGGACTCGCGGGCGGCGTACAGCACTGCCCGCAGCTCGGCCTGCAGGGGCTCGCGGGCGAGCATGAACACGTCGGTGGTGGGCTCGCCGCCGGGCAGCACCAGGTAACGGCCGGCCCGGGCCGAGGAGTGCACGACCTCGTTGTCGGTGTTGATCAGCACGCTGGGAGGCGCGTAGCGCTCGACGATCCGCTCGTGCAGGGCGCCGTAGCCGGTCCAGGCGGCGGGAACCGGCGCCTGGGAGGCCTCATCCGAGCCGACGCGGAGCCGCTCGCCGCGACGCACCGGGAACGCCGGCAGGCGCGGCTCGGGCACCGGCACGTTCCGCTTGCGGAAGAGGGAGACGTGCTTGTCTTCGGAGGTGAAGAGGTCCGAGCGGTCCACCGTCTCGCTGGTGCCCAGCAGCAGCAGGCCTCCCGGCTCCAAAGCGTAGTGGAAGAGTCGCAGCACGTCGTGCTGGACGTCCCGCTGCAGGTAGATCAGCAGGTTGCGGCAGACGATCAGGTCCAGGTGCGAGAACGGAGGGTCGGCGAGCAGGTTGTGGGCGGCGAACACCACCAGGTCGCGCACCTCCGGCCGCACCCGGTAGTGGCTGTTCTCCTTGAGGAAGAAGCGCTGCAGCCGCTGCGGCGACACGTCGGCGGCGATCTCGGCCGGGTAGATCCCCTCGCGAGCGCTGGCCAGGGCCCGCTCGTGGAGGTCGGAGGCGAAGACCTGGAGCTCGGGGTGGCTGTCGTGGCGGCCGGCCTCCTCGCGCAGGAGCATGGCGATGGAGTAGGCCTCCTCGCCGGTGGAGCAGCCGACCGACCACACCCGCAGGCGCTCCTGGGGCCCCTTGGCCGAGAACAGGCGGGGAATGATCCTCTTCTCCAGGGCCGTGAACACATCCTCGTCCCGGAAGAACTCGGTGACCGTGATGAGGAGGTCGTTGACCAGCTCCCGGTTCTCCTCGGGACGTGAGCGCAGGAGCTTGAGGTACTTGGACAGGCCGTCCACGTGCTGGAGCTGCATGCGGCGGCGGATGCGGCGGATGACCGTGGAGCGCTTGTACTGGCTGAAGTCGTGCCCGGTGGCCGTGCCGATCTCGGCGAAGACCCGCTGCAGGAGCCGCTCCTCGTCCTCGGCGATGGGCTCCTCCTCGACCACCACGGGAATCCGGGGCCGCGTGGTGGCGATGCGCACCAGCTCGGAGGGGATCTGGTCCACCGGCAGGACCACGTCCACCATCCCCGACGCGATGGCGCTCGAGGGCATGCCGTCGTACTCGGCGTCCTCCGGGTCCTGGGCGATGGTCACCCCGCCCGCCTCCTTGATCCGGCGCAGGCCGAGGGTGCCGTCCGAGCCGGTGCCGGTGAGCACCACCCCGATGGCGCTGCCGTCGTGGGTGTCGGCCAGGGTCCGGAAGAAGTGGTCGATGGTGGCGCGCTCGCGGGGCCGCTTCTCCAGCTCGGACAGGCGCAGGTGGGTGTCGATGGTCTCGATGTTGGCGTTGGGCGGGATCACGTAGACCCGGTTCGGCTCGAGCTGGGTGTCGGCCGAGATCTGCTCCACCGGCATGGCGCAGTGGGGCTGCAGCAGCGGCGCCAGGTGGCTCTCGTGCTCCGGGGAGAGGTGCACCACCACCACGAAGGGCAGGCCGGTGTCGTCCGGCGTGTTGGCGAAGAAGGTGCGCAGCGCGGCCAAGCCCCCGGCTGAGGCGCCGATGCCCACCACCATGGGGGGCTCGGACGAGTCCAGGGGCGTGGAGCGGCCGGCCGCCTCAGGGGTTGGCCCCTGCTTCCTCTTCACGGCGCCGCTCCGGCGAGGGCCCTTCCCGGCCTCCTCCGCCTTCGGTTTCGGCCGCCTGGCCTTCCCCTTCCGACCGCCCCCGGCCGTCTTCTTCTCCTCCCGGGCGCCGCCGTCAGCCTTCTCGGGCTGACCTCTCGGCTCTGTGCGGTCGGCGCTCATGACGGACCTCCCGCTCTCGGACGCGGTCGAGGCGACCATGCCTCGCCGCGCTCACCGCCACCAGTATCCCGTGCCGCGCCCCGCGGCGCGACCCCCCGGAAGGTCCTGCGGTGGGAGCGCTTTGCCGAGTCTAGCACCGCCGGACAGGTCCCAGGCCCGCCCCTGGGGCCAACCCCCATGGCCCTCCCCCATCCTCGACCCCGCCGCCGACGCTGCCGCCGCTGCTCGCCGCCTCCACGTCGTGCGGGCCGAGGGGCCGGGCCTCGTCAGCCGGCCGGCGATGCGCTCAGATCGCGGAGGAACACGGCCACCGCGTCGCCAACGACCTCGGGCCGCTCGAGCGTGGGTGTATGTCCTGCCCCGGACACCACCTTGAGGCGGCCCCTGGGCAGGGCGGCGGCGAGGGCCTGGGCCTCCCCCACCGTCATGACCTGGTCCTCCGAGCCCACGATGACCAGGGCCGGCTGGTCGAGCTCGGCGAGCAGCCTGGTGCTGTCGGGACGCGCGATCATGCCCTCCAGGCACCCCACCAGGACGTGGTCGGGAATGGCCTCCGCCGTCGCCCGCAGAGCCTGGACCACGGCCGGCTGCCGCTCACGGGTGGAGGGCCCCACCAGCGCCTCCAGGAGTGTGCCCAGCACCTCCTGCCTCCGGCCGTCACGGATGGCCGCGATGGTCTGCCGCCGCCGCTCCACCCCCTCCGGAGAGTCGGCGGTGGCTCGGGTGTCGATGAGCAGCAGGCCGGCCAGCCGACGCGGGTCGCGGGCCGCCACCCGGAAGGCCACGTAGCCGCCCATGGAGTGGCCTCCGAGCACGAACCGCTCCAGCTCGAGGTGGTCCGCGACCCTGAGCACGTCCTCGGCCAGATCGTCCATCCCATAGTCGCCGTCGGGCGCGTCCGAGGCGCCGAAGCCGCGCAGGTCCATGGTCACAAGCCGGCCCGCCTGCTCCAGGATGGGCCGCAGCGGCGCGAAGATCTCCGAGGACAGGGGGAAGCCGTGCAGGAGCAGCAGGGGCAGCCCCTCGCCTCCGTCCTCGACCGCCACCTCGTAGCCACTCATAGGGACTCTCATCGTCGCCTCCGCTCGCCGTGGCCGCGCCCATCCCCCCGCGGGGAGCGGGTCGGCCCCGCATCCTCGAACAACCGGTGGATGGAGCTTCCTGTTTCGCGCCGGGGCGGGTTGAGGGCATCACCGGCAGGCGTCAACGGGGCAGGTCCGGGTCTTCCTACGCCACTCCCCCGGCGCTCGAGCCGGCCACGATCAGCTTCGCCGACCTGGAGCTGGTGGACGTGCACGAGGCGTTCGCCCCTGAGCATCCTTACGCCGCTTCGCGGCGGTGTCACATGGCATGACATACGACGTTCGGGGATGGCCGGCCGACCCCACCTCTCGTCATCCTGAGCGAGCAGAGGTCTCCCGGAGCGAGTCGAGGATCCCATCAGAGAACCAGCCACGTCCCACCGGAGACATCGAGGGAAGCTTCGTCGCTACGCTCCTCAGGGTGACAGGAGTAAGGGCGTGTCATGAGGAGCGACGAGCCTCCGGCGCGCTGGCGGTGATCTGGGAGGGGCCGGCGGCCCGCCGGCGCGAGGCCGCAGAGCGGAAGGTCTTCTATCTGCCCCGCATCGACCGCCCCCGGCCGCTGAACGTCACGAGGTGGGGCGAGGTGGCGGGGGTCCGCCTGCGGAGCGTCCGCCGGCTGATTGACCTACTCGCCGATCCGGAGGAGCTGATGCTGGCGGTGTAGCAGGTCTGGCGGGGAGTGCGAGCCGGCACGGTGCGGTTGTGCTTGACAGGACATCGAGCTCAGCGCTCACGACAGCATGGCTGCCGTGGCGCACAGAAGATCGAGAATCCAAGTGAACCTCCTTGTGCTCTACCACGTGGCAGCGATCGTCGTCCTCGCGGCCCTCACCTTCCAGGTGGCGGCCAATCGTCGCCACCTGCTGCGCCTCGGCGCTGCCGCGCCCCCCGCCTCCACACCCATGGTGTCGGTGCTGATCCCGGCCCGCAACGAGGCGGCCAGGATCCACGACAGCGTCCGGGCCTGGATCGCTCAGTCCTACCCCCGGTTCGAGGTCCTGGTCTACGACGATGAGTCCGTCGACGACACCGCCCGCCTCGCGCGAGCCGCAGGGGACGGCACGATCCAGGTGCTTACGGGCGCCCGTCTCCCGGTCGGGTGGCGCGGCAAGGCGCACGCCTGTCACAGGCTGCGCGACCAGGCCCGGGGGCAGGTGCTCATCTTCGCCGACGCCGACATCGTCCCCGAGCCCCGGACCCTCGCTGCGGCCCTGGGCACGCTCACCGACGCCGATGCCGGCGCCCTCTCCGCCCTCCCCCTGCACACGGGACGGGGGCTCCTCCTCCGCGCCCTGGCCTCGATCCAGAACTGGTCCGCCCTCACGTTCCTCCCCACCTGGGCCGCCCATACCTCGCGCCGGACCACCTTCGCGGCTCTCAACGGCCAGTTCATCGTCATCCGGACCCACGTGTACGACGGCGTGGGCGGCTTCGCCGCGGTGCGCGGCTCGCTCGCCGAGGACACCGACCTCGGGCGCCTCCTGGTCGAGAGCGGTCACCGGGTGGTGTTGACGGACGGGTCGCGCCACCTCCGCTGCGAGCCGTACACCCGCCTGCGCCAGGCGTGGTCCGCGAACGTCCGCAACCTGGTGCCCATCTTCTTCGGCTCGGCGACCCTGCTGGCCGCATCGGTCCTCGGTCTCGGGGCCCTGTACCTGTTGCCCCTCTTCGCACTGGCTGGGGGGCTGGCCTCACCCACCGAGCATCCGTGGCTGCTGCTCGGGCTCCCCGGGGTGGAGATCACCTGCGGCCTGCTCGGCCGGCGGCTCTGCGACAGCTTCTTCGGCTACCCCTGGCGGATCACCCTGCTCCACCCTCTGGCGGTGGCGGGTCTGCTGGCCATGGGCGTCGGATCGATCATGAACCACCGCATGGGGCGGGCGGTTGCCTGGCGCGGTCGCAGCTATCGGCTCGGCGACGAGGCCGCCGGGACGGGGCCCTGAGGCAGGACGGTGAAGGCCACGGTCGTGCGGGGCCGTCCCTGGCGCTGGGTGCTCCTCGGCGTGGTGCTGGCCGCCGCGGGGGTCGTGGCCTTCCTCCACCGTCACGACCTGGCGCACGCCATGATCCTGGTGGTGCGGGTGAAACCGGGGTGGCTCCTGCTGGCTATCGCCATCATCGCCGGCGTCTACGGGTGCCGTGCCCTCGTCTACGACGTCACGCTGCGCCTCCTCGGGTTCTCCCTGGGTCGTCTCTACCTGTGGCGCAGCGCGGTGGTCGCCACCACACTCCACCAGCTCATTCCCTCGGGGGGCGCCAGCGGGTACGCCTTCCTCACCTACGCCTTCCATGACCGCGGCGTGGGCGGTGGCGAGGCGTCGCTGACGGCGCTCATCGACACCCTCAGCAACGCCGCGTCGGTGGCACTGCTGGTGGTGATCACCCTCCCCTACCTCGGCCTCACCGGTCGCCTGAGCGGCGAGGAGCTGGCCGCGATCCTGATCCCCGGCGCCGTGGTCCTGCCGTTGGCGGGAGTGGTGTTCTGGCTGCAGGCCCGCCGTGATCGCCTCGTGCGGTTCCTGCTGGCGGCCAAGCGGCGCCTCGAGACAGCCCTCCGGCGGAGCTGGCCGGACCGGCCGCTCGTGGACTTCGTCGATCAGTACGTCGCCGGCAAGGCGGTCATCGCCCGGCGACCGATCGTCTTCGCGCTCCTGGTCGCCCTCCAGGTCGCCGCACTCGCCCTGGACTGCGCCGCGGTGTATGCGGTGTTTCTCGGTCTCGGTGAACGCCCGGACCCGTTCGTCGTGGCCATGGGTTTCGTGGTCGCTCTGGCCGGGCTGACGGTGATCGTCGTGCCGGGGGGCGGGGGCAGCGCGGAGGTCCTCATGAGCGCTTTCTTCGCCGCCTCGGGCATCCAGCTTGACGACGCGATCGCCGCCACGCTCCTGTACCGGCTGGTCTCCTTCTGGCTCCCCACCCTCTTCTCGCTGGCGGCGCTATGGCGGTGGTGGGGGCTGAGAGGGAAGCCCGCCGGCCGCGACACGAGCGCGTCGAAACCCGGCCGGGGTACCATCCGGGGGTGCGACCGCACACGCGCCCCCTAGGCTCGTTCCGCCGCCCCGGATTCTGGCTCACCATCGTGCTGGGCGCCCTCCTGACCGGTTGCGCCTTCGCGCCCCCCGTCGCCCACCAGGACGGTCTCGGACCGACGGCGCTGCATGCCGTGGCCGTGCACGCCGACGACGGCATGGTGTCGACCGGGTCGGCGGAGGCCTCCCTGGCCGGCGCCCGGATCCTGGAGGAGGGTGGCAACGCGGTGGACGCGGCGGTGGCGGTGGGCTTCGCCCTCGGCGCCGCCGACCCCGGCGGCTCCGGTCTGGGCGGCATGAGCTACCTCCTCATCCACCTCGCGGACGGGAGGGACGTCGCGGTGGACGGAACGGCCCCGGCGCCTTTCGCCGTGGATGGCGCCCGGCTGCGGGAGCTCGCCGCCACCGGCGAGGTCTCGGGCCTGGCGTGGAGCGCCGTTCCGACCACACCGGCGGCCCTCGTACACGCCCTCGAACGCTACGGCACCATGGATCTGCCGCAGGTCCTGGCCCCCGCCGTCGCCATCGCCGAGGGCGGGTTCCAGCTCACCGCCCATCACCTGACCTGGATCAGGGACTACCTCGAACCACTGCGGGCGTCGGAGTACCTCCGCTTCCTCGTTCTGCGGAACGGGCTCGACCCCCCCGGGGTGGGCGAACGCCTCTGCAACCCGGATCTGGCCGCGACCCTGCGTCTGCTCGCCTCCGATGGCGTGGAGGCCTTCTACCGCGGGCCCATCAGCCGCGCGATCGAGAACGACATGGTCCGCCGGGGCGGCTTCGTGCGCCGCGCCGACCTGGCCACGGTTCGGGTCCGCGACCTGGAGCCCGCGCGCACGGTCTACCGCGGCGTGGACGTGCTGTCCTTCCCCCCTCCCGGAGGAGGCGGCACGGTCGTCGAGACGCTCAACATCCTGTCCGCCTTTCCGTCGTCCCTGCTCGCCGGCAGCTCGGTGGAGCGCCTGCACGTGCTGCTGGAAGCGTTTCGCATCGCCCAGGCCGATGGTCGCCAGCTCGCTCCACCCCCGGACGCGTCCTTCAGCGCCCCGGCCCTGAGGTACCTCACCCGGGATTTCGGCCGCCGACGCGCGGCCCTGATCGTTCCCGCGAAGGTCCTCGACGTTTCCGAGCTGGAGACGCAGCCCGGCTTCCACAGCCTCGGCGACCACACCACCCACGCGTCCGTGGTGGACAGCCTCGGCAACGTGGTCGCCCTCACCCAGACCCTCGGTCGTCAGTACGGCGCCAAAGTCGCGACCGCAGGGCTGGGCTTCCCCTACAACAGCCTGTTGGAGAGCTTCGACCTCGATCATCCCGGCGGCCCGGCGGCGCCCCGCCCACGGGCCCTCTATCCCACGGACATGGCGCCCACCATCCTGCTCTCAGGCGGCACCCTCGTCGCGGCCCTGGGGAGCGCCGGCAGTGAGCGCGTGCCCGAGTGCGTGGTGCAGGTGATCTCCAACCTCGTGGACACCCGCCTGCCCCTCGCCGACGCCGTGACCGCACCCCGTGTCCTGTGGGGCGGAACGGAGCCCCACAAGGCTTACCTCGAGATCGCCCCGCCCTGGACGGAAGCCGACGCCGACGCCCTGGAGGCGATGGGGTACGCGGACATCTACCGGCTCCGCTTCCCGCCGCGCATGATCGACCTCACCTTCTTCGGCGGCACGAATACCGTGGCGCGCGACGCGGCGCGGGGTGGCTTTCTCGGGGTCGGCGACCCCCGCCGCCTCGGGGTGGCGGCGGGCCCCCGGGGCACCCCCTGATCCGGTGACGCCGCCGCCGGAAACGGATTCGTGTACAGTGGGCGGACGGATCGCGGCACCGACCGCGGGGAGCTGCACATCATGACCGTCTCGTACACCTGCCCCTACTGCCGAGGGGTGCTCAACCCGGGCGGTAAGGTCATCTTCGTCATCGAGCAGGGGACAGGCAGCGGGTTTCTGCTCCTCAGCCCCGACCTCGGGGACTACACGGTGCTGGCCGGCTCGGCATCGGTGGCGCCGGGAACGGTCTACACCCTCCGTTGCTCCGTGTGCCGTCGCGACCTCGTGTCGCCGGTGGACAGCCGGCTGGTGGAGATCCTGCGCCGGCAGGAGGACGGCTCGGAATCGAGGGTGATCTTCTCCCGTGTCGCCGGCGAGCACGCGACCTTCGTGTACGAGGCCGGCGAGCTGAGCAGCTACGGGGAGGACGTCGACACGTACTCCGGTCTCGACTTCTTGGGCGCGGGCAAGCACCGCTCCCCCGAGTCCCACTGAGCCGCCGGCTCGCCAGCATCGCGCGGTCCGGAGCATGTCTCCCCGTCACTCCACGATCCGGCGCATCCTGCGCCGGACCCTCGTCGCCGTCGCTCTCACCGCGCTCGCCGCCGCCGGGGGTCTCGGGGCATACCTGGCGATCACCTGGCCCGACGTGGCGGCACTGGCACGCAGGAACCCTGCCGACACGGCCTTCATCGCCGCGGCTCGGGAGCGCGGCGTCGTGGTCCGCTGGACCTGGGTGGGCTACGACGGGATTTCGGACGACCTGAAGCGGGCCGTGCTCGTGGCCGAGGACATCAACTTCTTCTCCCACCATGGCTTCGACACCGGCGAGCTGACCAACGCGGTCCGCGAGGCCCTGGAGGGCGACCGCCTGCGGGGCGCCTCCACCCTGACCCAGCAGCTGGCGAAGAACCTCTGGCTGTCCCCGTCACGGTCGCCCCTGCGCAAGCTCAAAGAGGCGATCCTCACGTGGCAGCTCGAGCGCCACCTGAGCAAGCGGCGGATCCTGGAGCTGTACCTCAACGTCGCCCAGTTCGGACCCCGCATTTTCGGTGCCGAGGCAGCGGCGCGATCCTACTTCGGGGAGAGGGCCGCCGAGCTCGACCAGGAGCAGGCCGCGGAGCTGGCGGCCTCGCTGCCCCGCCCGCGCACCTGGCACCCGGGTGTGGAGAGCCGCGGCTACCGTCGCTACGTGGCCCGGATCATGCGTCGGATGGAGCGCGCACAATGGCTGGAGCGGCTGCTCTGACCACCCGTACGGGCCGGTCGGCCGTCGGCGTGGGCCGGTCACCGCCACCCGTTGGACACGATCGACTGCGCCGCAGGGGCCCTGGCAACGACTCCGCGCCATCCCACCAGTCCAGACCATTCCTCAAGAGACCCTGGGGGAATCCCCTATCTATCGAGTGATCAGGCAGTAAGGGCCACAGTCCATGATAGACTTCGGCCCTCAGAGGAAAGGGTTGTCTCATCTCTGGAGACCACCTCCGAAGGCTCGAGAGATCGTGAACGGGGTGTCCGCCGCCGCTTCCGGCCGCCACGACCGCGACCGGGCGAGCCCGCCACGCTGCCAGCCGATGACGGGTGTGGTGGCAGGATTGCGTCTGCGCCCGCGCCGTACCGAACCAGGCAATGCCGAAGGGAGGCCCGTCCATGCTGTCCCGTGATCTCCGTCGAATCGTGCAGTTCACCCTCCTCGGCCTCCTGGCGGCCCTCCCGGCGACCTGGGCCGAGCACCCGGCCATCACCCTCCTCGACGAGAACGGGGACATCATCAACCCGTTGACCGGAGAGAACGCCTCCGCGGCCTTCTCCACGGAGCAGACCTGCGGCCTCTGCCACGAGTACGACACCATCACCCAGGGCTACCACTTCCAGATGGGCTGGAACGTCATCTCGGACGACTTCGGCGTCAAGGAGGGCAGGCCCTGGAGCCTGTCCAACGCCTTCATGGGGCGGTGGTACCCCTACGCCTACCGGCAGCTCGCCAAGAAGCACAACGACACCGCCGACGAGATCGACCTCACGGTGTACGACTTCGTCGGCTTCTCCTCCCCCGGGCCGGGACAGCCGCCGTGCGGAGCCTGTCACCCCGGCGGCGGAGGCTTGGTGAAGGATCGGGACGGCCATCGCTACGACACCTACCTGGCCGAACACCCGGAGCTGGCACAGGAGTTCGACGGCGACTACTACCAGAGCAAGTGGGTCGCGAGCGGCGTCGTCGAGGCGGACTGTCTGATCTGCCACCTCGCCAACTACAACTACGACAACCGCGTGGACCAGCTCAGCCAGGGCAACTACCGATGGGCGGTCGTGGCGGGCTCGGGGATCGGCCTGGTCAACGGAGCCGTCTCCCGGGGAGACACTCCGAAGGTCCGTTATGAGACCCGGTTGTTCAACGTGGACGGCACCATCAGCCTCGAGATGTCCTGGCCTCCCCCCGACGACAACTGCATGTTCTGCCACGGCACCTCCGACGAGACCAAGCGGGGCTTCACCTGGAACGACATCTTCAACCCCGACGTCCACAACCAGCAGGGCATCAGCTGTGCGGCCTGCCACCCCGCACAGCTCGACCACCAGATCGCCAAGGGGCACGAACCCGAGTTCACCGGCGCCCCCAAGTACGACAACACCATGAAGACCTGCGCGGACTGTCACACGTCCGGCTACCTCGGAGCCCCCATCCCCCGCCACGTGGCCATCCGACCCTCGCACCTGGACAGCATCGCCTGTCAGAGCTGCCACATCCCGCAGAAGCACCGGGTCGCCGCCGAAGGGATCGACACCACCAGCGGCAAGATCGTCCTCTACTACAAACCCGCCGACGCCAAGAAGGCCGGTGAGCGCGGAACCTGGACGCCCAACTACCAGCGCGAGGGCTACAAGGTCATCTCACCGGTCAATCCGGTGCAGGCGGTGTACTGGGGCAACCGCACCCGGGACGGCATCGTCTGGCCCCTCTTCCTGAGGGAGGAGGC
>Ga0315542_1000873_pt1 | contig 19022 bp, 16 predicted proteins | sample SalMarSW160120MG_FD_202541 | JGI IMG/M metagenome (GOLD analysis project Ga0315542, IMG submission 202541) | Salt marsh sediment microbial communities from the Plum Island Ecosystem LTER, Massachusetts, United States - Salt Marsh Sediment SW1601-20 ... | reverse complement strand
CTCGTAGCTGGGGAAGGAGCACATGGCCCTGGACCCGGCATCGCCCGAGGCGTAGATTCCGAGAACGTTGGTGACTGCGGCCGGATCGCTGGTGCAGGTCGGCTGCTTGACCGCGCCGGTGCTGTCGCGATGGAGCGTACCGTTGCACACCGGATCCTGGTACGTGAGGTCGTGGGTGATCCGCAGGTCGTTGCTGGTGACCATGTCGAGCTGCGCGAAGCTCGCCACCGCCGGCGGCGTGGTGCTGGCGTCGGTGGCGCCCGTCGGCCGGTCGGGGCCGCCGAACGACTGGACGTTGCCGTTGACGTAGATGACGCCGTTGAACCCGGTCTCGTCCTGCGTCCAGCCGTTGTTCTTGAGCTCGTAGAGGACCTTGTTCGAGTCCTCGCGGTAGAGGGTGCACTTGCTCGACCTGGTGCACACCTGGATGTACTGGTAGACGGCGGCGTTCGCGCCGGCCGAGGGCTGCCACGAGCCGGTGGAGCTCTGCACCAGCTGGTTGCCGCTGGCGTCACCAGCGTACAACCGGACGGAGCTCGTGTCGCCGTTGATGTAGAGCCCGCCGTTCTTGGCCGCATTGAGCTGGTTCTGTCCGTTCGTTGGCATCGGGATGTCCTTGGCCTGCCAGTCGACGGCGCCCTGGAAGGTGGGCGCGGTTCCCTTGTAGCTGGCTCCGGACGCCAACGTGGTGGCGGAGATGAAGCTCGTGCTGCCTCCGCTGGACGGCATGAACCAGGCGCCCGGGGTGCCGGCGTCGTTCTGCCCGGCGCTGCCGACCTGCCCCAGGAACGTGGCCTGCCCGCTGCCGTACTCCGAGGACTTGTAGGGGTCGCCGTAGAAGGCGAAGTTGCCGTTGGTGTGCACCGGGCCGTTGAACAGATAGGAACCGGTGAAGAAGTTCTGGCCGCTCGAGCCCGAGTTGTCGATGACCTGCTCGGAGTCCGTGAAGAGCGCGTAGCGCGCGAAGCTGCCGTTCCCAACGGTGAAGTTGTACTGGCCGGTGAGGGTGAGGGTGCGATCGGCGCTGCCTTCCTTACCGGACACGATCATCACGTAGGGGAGGCTGTAGGTCTGCGCAGCACTACGCGCACCGCTCAGGAAGCGGCCATAGCCGAGCTTGACCGTCGTGGTGCCACCGCTCCCGTCGCACAGCGGCATCGTGCCCGTGAAGCTGATGCGCACCTTCAGGGCCTCGCCGCTCGACAGGGTGTAGGGGCCGTAGCAGCCGCCGTTGAGCAGACGGCCCTGGAGCTGCGCCGCCAGGTTCTGCAGGTTCGTGATGACGGCGTTGGGATCGGGCGACGTCGCCGTCTGGCTGGTGTTGTTCTTGTCGAAGACCCAGGTGCCGTTCTGGCCGAGCGTCCCGGCCAGGGCCTCCGTGGTGATCTCGCTGCCCAGCTCGTTGCGGATGGGGCCGCCGAGGAGCGCGGCGCCGAAGTTGCGGGCGCCCTGCGCCACCGCCAGCGTCTGACTGATGCGGATGTTCGAGCGGGTGTGCTTGGCGTTGTTCAGGGTGAACAGCGCCACCAGGCCCGTCAGGATGGAGAGCACGGCGATGAAGAGGAGCGCCGTGATCATGGCGAAGCCGCGGGTGTTGCGGTGGGGGGACATGTCGGCTCCTCTCATGGGCATTGGATGTTCGGGCTCCCCTGCACCGTCTCGACGAACTGGAGGGGGGACGACGTAAGGGTGAACTGCTGTGGCAGCTCGACGTAGCTGGTCAGCTCCTTGCTGACGGTCTGGCGGCCGTTCTTGCCGCTCATCTTGAGGGTCACCGCCACCCGCACCACCCGAGTGCCGGCGGCGGTGGCGGCGTCGGGCGTGTCGTACGATGCGCCGTCGGCCCCGATGTACCCGAGCGTGAAGTCGTCGACATTGAAGGCGACCGGCTGTTCGATGGCCGTCATGAGGGGCGTGCCGCTGACGCTGGTTACGTTGACGCCGGTGGCGCGGATCAGCAGCTTGTTGGTGGCGTCGAAGCGGTAGCCGATGGCGGTGGCCTTGACCGCCATCATGTCCTGATCCCAGCAGATGGTGTTGGCCTGGTTGGAGTGGACGGCGGTCCAGTCGTGCCCGGTGGCGCCGGGGTTCTTCGACAGGACCAGCGCCGTCCCCTGCCCGTTGTTGGGGCTGAGCAGCAGCAACAGGTCACCCGCCGCCCAGCTGAGGTTGTTGGGCGCCACGACCTGGAAGTTGTCGGCGTTCTGGAAGTTCTGGGCCGTCTGCGCGGCACCCTTCAGCACCTGGTAGGCGCTGGTCTCGTCCATCTGCATCAGCGACACGTCGTGCTTGTCCGAGGCGTAGGGGACCTTGGCGAGCATCCCGAAGCTGGCGTTGCGCAGATCCTGCGTGACCAGCTCCATGGTGCGCCGCAGCTGCGTCTGCACGTTGACGTTGGTCTGCACGTGGCCGGTGTAGCCGAGGTAGCCCACCAGGCCTCGCGTCACGATGCCGAGCACCACCACCAGGATCGCCGCCGCGATGAGCACCTCGACCAGGGTGAAGCCGTTAGAAGAGCGTGTTGGCTTCCGCACAGCTCGTCCCTCCCTGGATCGCCCAGCACACCTTGATGGAGTAGTGCCGCAAGGGTGTCGCCAGCAGGCTGGTGCCGGAGACCGTCGGATCGAAGGCGTCCACGTTGGTAACCGTGGCGCACAGGTGTTGATGGTCGTTTTGCAGGTAGCTGCTACAGCTCGTCGGGGCTGGGGAGATCGTCACGGGCTGCGGCGAGGGTCCCTGAGCGTACACGATGACCGTGGAGGCGCCGTTGGCCACGTTGATCTGGTGCTGGGTCACCTGCGCTCCCAGGCCGGCCAGCACCTGGCTGGCCTCGGTCGACAGCATGGCGTGCGAGTTGGACCGGAAGCCCGTCACGTAGACGCCCACGGCCGCGGCGATGACGATCAGTAGGATGGCCAGCGCGACCATCACCTCGATCAGGGTGAAGCCTGCCAGGCGCCTCATTCGACCACCACCTGGCCGCCGACCGAGATGAACATCTTCTCCGAGCGCCCTGGGCCCGTGAACGCCAGGCACGGGAAGGTGTAGGTCTTGTAGCTGCAGGTGTTGCTGAGGTTGGTGAGCCGGTAGACGAGGCCGGGCGCGGAGAAGCAGAACCAGCCGGTATCGCCCACCGAGACGCCTGTCGGCGCTGGCTGCGTGTCCAGGGTGGTGGCCAGGGTCGGCGCAGAAGAGGCACCGGAACAGGCGGAGAGCGTGCCCCCTACCGGGCCCCAGCTGTAGCCCGTCGGCGAGAACTCGATGGCGTAGATGGTGTTGGTCTCGTTCGCGCGGCTGGTGGCGTCGGCCACGGCCTGACTGAAGCCGGCGACGTATCCCTGGTACGCCTGGCCCTGCCCGAGCCGGTGCAGCCCCGTGATCCCCGCGGTGATGAGGATGCCGATCACCGCCAGGATCACCAGGATCTCTATCAGGGTCATCCCGTCTTGGCATCTGCGGCGCGTCACAAGAAATCGACTCCCTATACAACGCGAAACGAAGAACGACGTTCGGCCGATCCGACCCCGGCGTATCGCATGGTCAACGGGACGCGGTGCCATGCACTACGCGTGGGCTCGGGACGACTGTAGCGGTGACGAGACGCTTGCGCATCCCCCAGATGGAGGGGGTTGGATCAGGTGGGGTGAGTCGACGGTGCCGCGCAGTGAGTGCGAGATCAGTGCGCGGTAGACGAGAAGCGTGGACGCAAACGCACCTGCGCTGCCCGCTCGAAGGCGTAGGCGAGACCGATCAGCCGCGGCTCGGCGTAGGCCCCGGCGAAGAAGGACAGACCGATGGGCAGGCCGTGCACGGCCCCGGCGGGCACCGTCACGTGCGGGTAGCCGGCCATCGCCGCCGGCGTGGCGCAGCCGCCCATGCGCTTGTCCCCGTCGATCGGGTCGATCGTCCAGGCAGGCGGCTTGGTGGGCGCGACCAGCGCGTCGAGCCGGTGCTCGCGGAGCGCGCGATCGATGCCCTCGTCGCGCGCGGCTCGGAGGCACGCCTGGCGTACCTCCCGATGCGTGGCCTCGTCGACGGCGCCTTGCGCTACGGCGCGCTCCAGCAGCTCCTGGCCGAAGAAGGGCATGATCCGGTCGGCGTGGAGGCGGTTGAACGCCACCACTTCCTCCAGGCTGCGCACGGCCGCGCGCGGGTGCCCGGCCAGGTAGGCGTCCACGCCCGCCTTGATCTCGATCAGCATGAGCTCGAGCTCGGGAGCGTCGTCCATCCGGTCGCGCCCCAGCTCGATCGGATCCACGATCTCGGCACCGAGCTCGCGCATGGTCGCGACCGCAGCCTCGATGACGGCGTCGGCACCCTCATGGCGCCCGAAGCAGTCCCGGGCGACGCCGAGGCGCGCGCCCCGCAACGCACCGTCGTCGAGGAAGCGGGTGTAGTCGACCTGTGGCGCGTCCCTGGTGACCGGATCCCGTCGGTCGGGACCCGCCATGGCCGTGAGCAACGCCGCCGCATCCGCGACCGTGCGCGCCATCGGGCCCGCGGTGTCCTGCGAGGCGGCCACCGGGATGATGCCGCTGCGGCCGACCAGACCCACGGTGGGCTTGATGCCCACGATGCCGTTGAACGACGCCGGGCTGACGATGGACCCGTCGGTCTCGGTTCCGACGGCGCCGGCGCAGAGCCCGGCCGCCACGGCGACCCCCGAGCCCGAGCTGGAGCCGCCGGGGGTGCGGTCGAGGGCGTAGGGGTTGCGGGTCTGCCCGCCGCGGCTGCTCCAGCCGCTGCACCCCCGGGTCGAGCGGAAGTAGGCCCACTCGCTGAGGTTGGTCTTGCCCAGCAGCACAGCGCCGGCGCTCCGCAGCCGCACCACGACGCCGGCGTCTTCCGAGGCAACGTTGCCCTCGAGCGCAAGCGAGCCCGCGGTCGTCATCATCCGGTCGCCAGTGTCGATGTTGTCCTTGACGAGCACGGGGATGCCGTGCAGCGGCCCTCGCGCTCCCCGCTCGCGGCGCTCGCGATCGAGGGCGGCGGCGATCTCCCGCGCCTCCGGGTTGAGTTCGATGACGGCGTTCAGCGTCGGCCCGCGCCGGTCGATCTCCGCGATGCGGGCCAGGTACGTCTCCGTGAGCTCCAGCGCGCCGATCTCCCCCGCCGTCATGGCCGTCTGCAGCTCCGCGATCCCCTTCTCCTGCACGTCCAAGGTTCGTTCCTCCGGTCCCGGCCTCCGCGCCTCCGCACGGTCCCGCCAGCGTATGCAAGACTACCCCGGAGCACCCCGGAAGGCGGACGCGCGAGGCTCCGGCAGCGCCCGATGCATCGGCGACGACCACGCCCGGGTCCCCACGGGATGCACCATGGACGGGGACCGACGTCGCAAACGGTCGCGCGGCGGCCTCGTGCGCGCGAGAGAGCGCGAAGGGAGCTGGATTCCTGCCGATGGGGGAACGCAGAGTCGTCATTACGGGCCTGGGGCCGGTCACGCCGATCGGCACGGGTGCGGCCGCCTTCCACGAGGCTCAGCTCGCCGGGGTGTCCGGAGTGGGACCGCTGAGCCGGTTCGAGGCCTCGGGTCTCCCGGTGCGCATCGCTGCCGAGGTCGCCGTGGACCCTGCCGGGCTCGGCGACCGCGCGGCACTCCGTCGGCTCGACCGCGTGGCGATCCTGGGGCTGGCGGCCTCCGCCCTGGCCGTCGAGGACGCCGGGCTCGGCGACCTGCTCGACGGCAACGGTGACCGTACGCGCTGGGGTAGTGCCGTTGGCACGGCGCTGGGAGGCATGGAGAGCCTCGAGCAGGCCGGCGACCGCGCCAGGGAGCGTGGCCTGGCGCGCGTCGACCCCTTCCTGCTTCCGAAGATGATCGGGAACGCCGTTTCCGCGCAGGTCGCCATGCGCTACGGCCTGCGGGGACCGATGCTGAGCCCCTCCACTGCCTGCGCAACCGGCACCGACGCGCTCGGCGAAGCTTTCCGCGCCGTGCGCAACGGCGAGGCCGACGTGATGCTGGCGGGGGGCGCCGAGGCACCCCTGACACCCCTGTTGCTGAGCGCGCTCTCCGGTATGGGGGCGCTTTCCCGACGCAACGACGAGCCTGGCTGCGCCAGCCGTCCCTTCGACCGTGAGCGCGACGGCTTCGTGCTGGGCGAGGGTGCGGCCGTGCTGGTGCTGGAGTCGCTCACGCACGCCGAGCGGCGCGGCGCACGCATCTACGCGGAGTTGCTGGGCTACGGCCGGAGCTCGGACGCCCACCACGTGACGCAGCCCGACCCCAGCGGACGTGGGGCGGCGCTGGCGATGCGCAGGGCGCTCGACGAAGCCCGGCTCGAGCCCGACGACGTGGACCACGTCAATGCCCACGCCACCTCGACGCCGCTGGGGGACGCGGCCGAGGCAACCGCCATCGGCCGCGTGTTCCACGACCGTACGGCCGGCCTGCTGGTCTCCGCCACGAAGTCGATGACGGGCCACCTGATCGCCGCGTCGGGCGCCGCCGAGGCCATCGCCACGGTCCAGGCGCTGGTTTCGGGCGTGGTCCCGCCGACCATCAACCACGCGCGCTCGGACGACGGCTTCGCCCTGGACCTGGTGACCCACGCCCCACGCGAGGCCCCTCTGCGTCGAGCGCTGTCGAACAGCTTCGGATTCGGCGGCAACAATGCCGCCCTGGTCTTCGCGCGTCTCTAGGCTCGCGTGGACGGAAGGGGGTGCGCGCTGCGCAGACCGAGGATCCCGAGACCGTGCCCGAGCTGGAAGGGATGGTGAACGAGTTGGAGTTCCTGTCGAAGTCGAACGGCGCCTGGATGACTCCCGAGGTGGTGGAACGCTACCTTCGGGAAGGGTCCTGGTCGAATGAAACCTGGTGCGACGTGCTGGAGCAGGCCGCCCGCGACGCCCCGGATGCCGTGGTGCGCGACGACGGCGAAGCGCTCGACCTGCGCACCTTCCACCGGCGTGTCCTGGCCCTGGCCGGAGCGCTGCGCGAGCGCGGTATCAAGCCGGGCGAGCGCGTGGCCGTCCACCTGCCGAGCTGGAACGGCCTGGTGGCGGCGCTGTTCGCCGTGAACTACGTGGGTGCCGTGCCGCTGATCGTGCAGACCCCGTTCCGCGAGCGCGAGGTGCGCTACGCCGCCGAGCTCAGCGAGGCCGTCGCCTACATCGGACCGGGGCGCTACCACGCCTACGACCACCAGGCAATGGCCCAGAAGCTCAAGGCCGACATCCCCAGCTTGCGCCTGACGATCGGCGTCGGCCCGGATGCGGAGCAGGCCGACCTGCAGCTCGCCGACCTGATCCGTGAGGCCGACGGGCGCTACGAGGTGGGCGACTTCGCGGACACCCGCCCCCACCCCGGCGACCCGGTGATGGTGATGTTCACGTCCGGCACGACCGGGCGCCCGAAGGGCGTGACGCTCCTCCACGGCAACACCCTCTTCTGCGCCCGGGCCTACAGCGAGCGGCTGCCGATGATGACGAGCGGCAACGTCCTGATCGTGGCGCCCATCTCTCACCTCACGGGGCTCGGTGTCGGCGTGATGCTGTCGCTCTACCAGCGTTCCGGCTGGACGGTAGTCGACCTGTTCACGGCGGACCGGGTCCTCGATCTGGCCCGGACGACCTCGCCAGAGTACCTGGTGGGAGCCCCGCCACACATCCTGCACCTGCTGCGCCGTCCGGAGCTCGACGACGTCGACTGGTCGAGCCTCAAGGCGGCGGTCTACGCCGGCGCCCCCATCCCCGAGGTGAAGCTCCGCGAGTGGGTCGACCGCACCGGCTCCTGGGCGATGGTCTTCTACGGCTGGACCGAAGGCTTCGCAGCCACCATGTCGAGCCTCGACGACCCGCTGGACGTAGTCGCCACCACGGTAGGGCGCCCCATCCCCGGCGTCGAGTTCCGGCTCGTCGACGACACCGGCCACGAGGTCCCCGACGGTGAGGCCGGAGAGGTCTGGGCGCGCGGCCCCAACTTCGCGGCCGGCTACTTCATGCGGCCAGAAGCGACGGCCACGGCCTTCACGGACGACGGCTGGTTCCGCGGCAACGATGTACTGGTGCGTCAACCCGATGGCAACTACCGCTACCTCGCTCGGGCCGACGACATCATCAACCGCGGCGGGGAGAAGATCGACCCGCGCCAGGTCGAGGAGATCCTGGTCACGCACCCGAAGGTGCAGGAGGTCGTGGTCGTCGGCGTGCCCGACCCCAAGCTGGGCGAGCGCGTCTGCGCGTGCGTGACGCCGGCCAGCGAGGGCGGCGCCGCGCTCACGCTCGACGAGCTCCGGGAACACCTCAGCGCGCACGACATGGCCCGCTTCATGTGGCCCGAGAAGCTGGTGCTTCTCGACGAGCTGCCCACGACCTACAGCGGCAAGGTGCAGCGCTACGTGCTGCGCGAGCGCTTCGTGCAGACGGCGGTGTAGCGGGGCACCGACAGCGGGTGACGGGAGGGGCATGCGCATGAGCGCGCACACGCCACGCACACCAGCCGTCGGCTCCATGCGGGGCGCCTGGCAGCTCCATCTCCTGGGCGAGACCCCCGAGATCGTCGGGCCGGCAGGTCGCTGGCGCCCTGCTCGAGGGGCCTGCCTCATCCTGGCGTTCGTGGCGCTCGAAGGACCCACGCCAAGGGAGCGGCTCGCGGGGTTGCTGTGGCCCGAGAGGCCGGAGGCCCGAGCCCGCGCCAACCTGCGGCAAGCCCTCCTGCGGATCAGCCGGAGTGCCCCCGTGCTCGACCGGGAGGCCGTGGCCCTGCGCGAGGGCCTCTGGGTCGACGCCCGCGACATGGATGCAGGCGAGCTGGCGGGGATCGCTCCCGCGAGCCTGCTGGGCAGCCTCGACGCCTCCGACCTCCCGGAGCTGGCATCGTGGCTCGATGCAACACGCGAAGCCGTGCTCGAACGGCAGGCGGAGGCGCTGAGGTACCGGGTCGGCACGGCACGCTCCGAGGGCGACCTCGCCGCGGCCGTGCTGGCGGCCGGCAAGCTGGTACGGCTGCGACCCTGGTCTGAGGATGCCTACCGAACCGTGATGAGGCTCGAGCTGGCCCGCGACGAGCCGGCTGCCGCCTTGCGTGCCTACGGCCGGCTGCGACGTGCGTTGGCAGAGGACGTGGGCGCCACACCTACCGCAGCAACCCAGGCGCTGGCCCGGCAGGCGGCCCGTGCGGCCGCCGGCACCCTCCAGAACGAGCTGCCTTCCTCCACCACCAGGGGCGGGCCGGTGGCCCGCTCGGCGGAGGCGGGCGGCTGGATGGAAGAGGGCGCATCGCTGCTGCAGTCGGTCCTGGGCGCCTTGACCGAGCCCGACGAGTTGGCACGCGCCCTCGTGGATCTCGCGTGGTTGGAGCACCGGCTGGGGCACAACGCAAGCGCCGAGGGCTGCGCCACACGAGCCCTCGACCTGCTCGGGCGACGCGAGGGAGCATCCTCGACCGTCGCCGAGGCCCACTTCGTCCGAGGCTCGCTTCGCTGGGCCCGCGGCGACCTCGACGGGGCCCGATCCCGCTGGGGGGAAGCGCTGGAGCACCTGGACCGCGACGATGGCTTCGCCGCGCTTCGCATGTGCCTCAACCTCGCCCTGGTCGAGGACGCGCTCGGGCGAAGCCGGGATGCCAACGGTCACTACCTCCAGGCCCTCGCGCTCGCGCGCTCCACACGTGAACATGCGACGGAGGCCAACATCCTCAACAACCTGGGCGTGCAGCTGGTGGACGACGGGCGGGTCCAGGACGGAGTCGATCTGCTCGAGCACGCCCTCGCGCTGGCCCGCCTGGCGCGCGATCGCTTGCTGGAAGGGTACGTCCTGGACAGCCTGGCGCGGGCCCGGCTGCAGCTTCCGGAGCGGGACGCGGCGACCCGTTCCACGCCGGCGCGGGCGGCCGCCAACGCCTTCACCATCGCCTCGGAGACCGGAGACAAGCGGCTCCAGATCGAGTCGTTGCTCACCCTCGCGCGCGCCGAGCTCCGGGCCGGGCGGTCGGCCGAGGCGGAGCGGTGCGCCCGGGCCGCCCTCCGGCGGGCCACCGCCGTGGGCTGGAAACCCCTGATGGAGGCCGCGCGAGGCCTCCTACGAGCAGGAGCAGGAACTGCGGGCCGTGACGCTCGCGTGACGGGGAACGCGGCAGGCTAGCCGGGAAAGGAGGACGTCTCATGGCCAAGCTGCTTCGATGTCGGGACCTGGGCTTCGATTGCGACGCGGAGGTTCATGCGGAGGACGAGGACGAGCTGCTGCGCATCGTCGCTCAGCACGCACGCGAGGTGCACGGCGTGGAAGAGGTCGACGACGCCATGGTCGACAAGGTCCTCGCCTCGATCCGTACCACCTGAAGCCCACCCACGTACGACGGGGGCCACGCCCGTGTGGGTGTGGCCCCCTCCTCTTGGCGGCACGATGGACGCGCCGGGAAACCGGTCAGCCGTCGCTCCCCGCCACGTCCAGGAGGCGCCCCTGGGGACGCCCTGCGTCCGCACCGCTGCGCCCCGCCCGGGTCCGTCCCGTTCCAACCGGCGTCGTGTCGATCGGCGCACCGTTCTGCGGCGCATCGTTCGTCCGCCCGCGAAGCAAGCCGACGAAGCGTTGCACCAGGCTGGCTGCCAGGCCGCGGTGGCCGGGGCCCTCGATCGCCGTCCTTGCCAGCCGCTCGCGCTCGACCTGCCTGGTCATGTCCGCGTACCGTCCCCGCATCGCACGATGTGCCGTGTAGTCGTTCATCATCGTCCGCCTTCCTCTCTCCTTCAGATGCCCCCATTTCAGCGTGATCAGGGGGCACCGTGGTCACGACGATCGGGACCGCAACCGGGACAGCGACCGTGACAAGCGGTGCTACAATCGCGCTCGACGCGCAGGCAACGAACGTTCTGGGGAGACGGTGAGTGCAAACGCACCCCACGACCACACCCGTCAGCGCCGCCATCGCCCGCGCCCACGGCACCCCGGCATGACCGCCGATGCCGACGTCATCGTGGTGGGGGCCGGCCTGGCCGGCCTGGTGGCCGCCGCCGAAGCGGCCGACGCAGGCCGGCGCGTGCTCCTGCTCGACCAGGAGTCGGAGGCCAACCTCGGCGGCCAGGCCTTCTGGTCGTTCGGTGGGCTGTTCCTGGTGGACTCGCCCGAGCAGCGCAGGCTCGGTGTCCGCGACTCGGTCGACCTGGCCTGGCGCGACTGGCTGGCGACGGCCGCCTTCGACCGGGAAGACGACGCATGGCCCCGGCGCTGGGCCGAGGCGTACGTGGCGTTCGCCGCGGGGGAGAAACGTTCCTGGCTGCGGGCGCACGGCATCCGCTTCTTCCCCATCGTGGGCTGGGCCGAGCGCGGCATGGGACGCGCGGACGGTCCGGGCAATACCGTGCCGCGCTTCCACATCGCCTGGGGCACCGGCCCGGCCCTGGTCGAGGCGTTCGCACGGCGGGTTCGGCGGCACGAACGGGCGGGCCGGATCTCGCTCCGCTTCCGGCACCGTGTGCGCGAGCTCGAGGTGAGCGGAGGCGCGGTCAGCGGCGTGGCGGGCGACGTGCTGGAGCCCGACGATGCCGAGCGCGGCCACCCCACCTCGCGCACCGTCGCCGGCACCTTCAGGCTGGGGGCCGGCGCCGTGGTGGTCGCATCGGGAGGCATCGGCGGGAACCACGAGCTGGTGCGCCGCAACTGGCCGACGGAGCGCTTGGGCCCACCCCCGACCACGATGCTCACCGGCGTCCCGGAGTACGTCGACGGCCGCTTGCAGCTGGCCGTGCAGGCCGCAGGTGGCCGCCTGATCCACGCCGACCGCATGTGGCACTACACCGAGGGGGTGCGCAACCACGAACCGATCTGGCCGGGCCACGGCATCCGCATCTTGCCGGGTCCGAGCAGCCTGTGGCTCGACCCCGACGGTCGACGCCTCCCACCTCCCTACCTGCCCGGCTTCAACACCCTCGACACCCTCCAGCACCTGGGGCGCGCCGGACACGCGTACACCTGGTTCCTTCTCGACCGGCGCATTCTGCGCCGCGAGCTCGCGCTTTCCGGCAGCGAGCAGAACCCCGACCTCACCGGCAGGAGCTACGCCCGGCTGGTCCGCGGCCGGCTCGCCGGACTGCAGCCGCCGCTCCGCGCCTTCCTCGATCGCGGCGAGGACTTCCTCCAGGCCGCCACGCTCGAAGGGCTGGTCCGGTCGATGAACGCCGTGGCCGGGGAGGAACGGCTCGATCCCGATGCCGTACGAACGGTCGTGCAGATGCGCGACGAACAGCTGTTGACCCGCTTCGGCAAGGACTTCCAGGCCATGGCCGTCCGCAACGCACGGCGCTCGCTGGGCGACCGGCTGCTCCGTGTGGCGCAGCCGCACCGGCTCCTCGACCCCTCGGCGGGGCCGCTCGTGGCCGTGCGCCTCCGGGTGCTGTCCCGCAAGACGCTCGGCGGGCTGGAGACCGACCTGGACGGTCGCGTGCTGCGGGAGGGAGGCGACGCCTTCCCCGGCCTGTTCGCGGCCGGTGAGGCCGCCGGCTTCGGAGGTGGCGGGATGCACGGCTACCGTTCCTTGGAGGGGACCTTCCTCGGGGGGTGCCTGTTCAGCGGGCGCGTCGCCGGTCGGGTGGCCGCGGGCGGCGGCACGGCGCATCCGGCTCGGCCGCGCTAGACTCACAAGCACTCCGCACCGGGTCACGCCCGTGCCGCGGAGCGCCGTCCCCACGCCCTGTGCACGACGTCCCGGCTTCGACGCCCAGCCAGCATCGTCGCCGCATGCATCACCCCCGTTCGGGAGGAGGAACCGACTTGCACCACCCGGCCCCGTCCCAAAGCCCGAAGCGTGGCCCAGTGCCCCGGCGACCCCGCGCCCGCACGGTCCATATCGCCCTCGTCGTCCTCGCCCTGGCGCTGCTCGCGCCGGTCTGGGCAGCCGCCCAGACGTTCACGGTGGTCACCGACCAGAGCCAGGCAAGCTACAGCGTCAGCGAGAAGGTCGTCGGCCTGGCCCTGCCGCGGGACGCCGTCGGCGTCACCAAGCTCGTCTCCGGCTCGATCGTCCTCGCGGCGGACGGCACGGTATCGCCCGGCTCCAAGCTCACCGTGGACCTTCGCGGCCTCACGAGCGACGCCGCACGGCGCGACCGCTTCATCCAACGCAACACCCTCCAGACCGACACCTACCCCGATGCCGTGCTGGTCCCCACCGCCCTCGAGGGCCTCCCCTCGCCGCTTCCCACCAGCGGCACCGCGACCTTCAAGATCGTTGGCGACCTCACCGTCCACGGCACCAGCAAGACGGTGACCTGGGACGCCACCGCCACCTTCTCCGCCGACGCCGTCACCGTCAAGGCGACCACCGACGTCACCTTCGACGACTTCGGGTTGCGGCGGCCCGTCGTGGGGCCGATCCTGGCCGTGTCCGACCCGATCCATCTGGAGGTGGACGCCACGCTCCGACCGGCCGCGAACTGATCGCGGACGCCCTCCCCGCGTACGGCGACGACCCGAGGACGGCGCGGACGCGGGCGGCCGACGGGCGGGCCCGCGCCCCACGAGAAGCGACTTCGCAACCTGCTACCCTGCTCGACGTGGCGCGCCGCCACCGTTCGTGAAGGGACCGGGGTCATGGACTTCCAGGGCAACATCGTTCTCAAGGAGAACTACAGCTTCCTCGTTTCCGACGCCGACGGCGCCGCACGAGGAGGCGAGAAGGGGCTCTACGACCGCGACACCCGGTTCCTCGCTCGCTACGCCTGGGACCTTGGCGAGGGCTTCCAGACGCTGCTCCTCCACACGCCCCGGCCCGACACGCTCCACGAGCGGAGGGGGCGCCTGCGCGGGCACGGCCAGGAGGTCGGCGTCGAGCGCGAGCTGTCCCTCGCCGCAGGGAAGCTGAGTGACGTCGTCACCGTCGAGAATACAAGCATGGAAAGGCAGGAGCTCACCCTGCGTCTCGAGCTCGGGGCGGACTTCGCGGACCTGTTCGAGGTGCGCGGGTGGTTCGCTCATGCCAGGGAGGCCCCGACCCGGCAGGTCACTGCGGACGCCGTGACCTACCGCCACCGCGCCGACGACGGAGTCGAGCAGCGGGTCGAGGTGCGCTTCTCGTGGGGTCCGCAGCGCTTCGAGGGGGAGACCGCCGTCTTCGAGGCGCAGCTCCAGCCGGGCGAACGCCTGCGGATCGAGGTGGAGACGATCCTCCACAACCCGGTCGGCTCGGAGCGTCCGGGTCCCGCATACGATGCCTGGCGAGCATCCTTCGCGGAGCTGCTGGGACGGAGCGGAACGCCCGCCCTGCGCCAGGCTGTCGACGACCTACGAAGCCTGTTGCTGTTCACCGCCGAAGGGCCCGTGCTGGCTGCCGGCATTCCCTGGTTCGTGGCTGCCTTCGGCCGTGACGCGCTCCTCGCCGCCCACCTGCTGCTGCCCGACCGCCGCGACGTCGCCGAAGGGACGCTGCGCTACTTCGCCCGCCTCCAGGCCCGCTCCAACGATCCGTTCCGCGCCGCGCAACCCGGCAAGATCCCGCACGAGATGCGCTTCGGGGAGCTCGCCCGCACCGGCGAGGTGCCGCACGCCCCCTACTACGGCACGGTCGATGCCACGGCGCTCTTCGTCATGCTGCTGGGTGCCCTCGAGGACAGTGGCGCCGACACCCTGGTCGAGGAGCTGGCTCCGGCGTGGAAAGCCGCCCTGGACTGGATGACCGGGCCCGGCGACCCCGACGGCGACGGCTTCCTGGAGTTCGTCGCGACGACGCCCCATTCCGGCACGGGCCTGAGCGTCCAGTCCTGGAAGGACTCCGGCGATTCCATGGCCCACGCCGACGGCACCCTGGCAACCGGTGCCATCGCCGTGTGCGAGGTCCAGGGCTACGCCTTCGCCGCCTACCGCGCGGCCGCGGGCTTCCACCGCCGGCTCGGCGACGGCGACGAGGCCGACCGGTGGCTCGAGCGCGCCGAGCGACTCAAGGAGCGCTTCCACGCCGCCTTCTGGCTAGAGGACCTCGGCACCTACGCCCTGGCCCTGGACGGCGCCAAGCGCCCGCTCGCCGTCAAGAGCTCCGACGCCGGTCAGCTGCTCTGGACGGGGATCGTCCCCGAGCGCGTGGCGGGCCGGCTGGTCACCACCCTCTTCGACGAAGACAGCTTCAGCGGGTGGGGCTTCCGCACCCTCGGGGCTCGCGAGCGCCGCTACAACCCCGTGAGCTACCACAATGGCTCGGTCTGGCCCCACGACACGGCCCTGATCGCAGCGGGGCTCGAGCGTTACGGTTTCCACGAGGAGGCGAGGCGGGTCGCGCGCGCCATGCTCGAACTGGCCGACAGCCAGCCCGACCGGCGGCTCCCCGAGCTGGTGGCCGGCTACCCCCGCCGGCAAGAGCCGCCGGTACCGTACCCGGTCGCCTGCCGCCCACAGGCCTGGGACGCTGCCGCCGCGGTCTACCTCTCGCGCCTCCTCGACGGGTGAGGCGCGTGCACGGCAGCGGCGTACCCCTTCCGGGCATCATGTGCGCTGGGCTGCGCCCCGCACCTCTGTCGCGGCTAGGCTGGGGCCGTACCCGCCGCTGTGCGGGCCGCCGCCCTGGCGCCCGTGCGCGCGCAGCGGGGCCGCAAGACCGGCCAGGGAGGTCGTCATGGCCATCCATCTGAGTATCGAGATCCGCCGGCCGAGCCGCGTGGTCTTCGCCTACATCTCCGATCCCGCCCGGCTCCCGCAGTGGCACCACGCCATCGACTCGGTCGAGAAGATCACCGGGGGTGACAACCGCACGGGCGCGACCTACCGGGTCGCGCGAACGCTGCCCGCGGGCCACGTCGAGAACCGCGTGAGCGTGACCGAGTTCGACCCGGAACGTCGCTTCACGATCGAAAGCCAACCCGGTCCCAGCCCCTTCGCCTACCGCTTCCGCCTCGCGCCCACCCAGCAGGGGACCCGCGTCGACGTCGATGCCAGCCGCGACGGCGTCGAGCTCGACCGCCCTCCGACCATCCCGCCTGCGCTTGCCTCGGCGCTGTTCCAGCGGCGCATGGCGGACAGCCTGCGGCGACTCAAGCGCGAGCTCGAGCACGGCGCCGTGAGCGGCGCGTGGGTCGACTCGTAGCCGAACGCCGCGGCTCGCCTTCGCCGTCGCCGCGGCAGCGGCGTCCGTCGGCCTCCGGGTAGTTCCAGGCGCACCGGCGAGAGCATGTCCGGCGAAAGCCGCGCAGGATCGCACGGGCACGCGCCCTTGACGCGGAGTCGCGCGCCGCGCATCATCGAGTCCCGCCCGGCCCGTCCCTTCGATCGTTCGTTCCCCTGTCGCAGCTCCCCTCGTCCGCTCCGCGATGGCGCCCGGTGAGGCGGCCCGACCGCACCCGCGGGTGTGCGGTCCCGGGTTGCCGGGCCCGCGCCCCGACTGCGCGGCCGAGCACCCGCGCAGCGCCACGGAGGAGGAGCCATGATCGTGATCCGCGACGTGTTCAAGCTGAAGTTCGGAAAGGCCCGGGACGCCCAGGCCGCCATGCGGGAGTTGCGCCCTCTGCTCGAGCGCCTGGGGATGCCCGGCGCCCGCGTGCTCAGCGACCTGGTCGGCGAGTACTACACCATGGTCCTCGAGACCACCGCCGAGGACCTCGCCAGCTACGAGTCGACCATGGCCCCGATCATGCAGAACGACGACTGGCAGCGCCTCTACGCCCGGTTCGTTCCACTGGTCCGGCACGGCTACCGCGAGATCCTGCGCATCGTGGAGTAGCCGGCCGGGGGGGCGGGCCGGGCCTGGTCCAGGGCGTGAGGCCACGAGTGGCCCAGCTCATCCGGCGCCGGTCGGGCGGGCCGTAGCATCGACCCATGCACCGAACCTGGCCGGTCCTGGGGGTCCTCCTGCTCACCAGCGGCCTGCTGCTTGCCGGCTGCGGCACGCTGTCGTCGCCGGCTCAGCCTGCGTCGTCACCTCCGGCGGGGCCTTCGGTGGTCGCGCCACCGCCCCAGGCGGCGACCCTGCTCGCCCTGGTCAACCAGGCCCGCAGCAGCGCGCGCAGCTGCGGGTCCACGCCCTACGCTGCCGCCGCCCCGCTGTCGCTCGACGGGCGCCTCACGCAGGCCGCACAGCTGCACAGCGAAGACATGCAGACGCACGACTACTTCTCCCATACCGGCTCCGACGGCAGCACGCTGGTGCAGCGCGTCGAGGCCCAGGGTTACAGCTACTCCTGGCTCGGAGAAGACATCGCCTACGGGTTCACGACCCCGTCCTCGGTGATGGCCGCCTGGCTCCAGAGCCCCGGCCACTGCGCCAACATCATGAACCCCCACTTCACGAACCTGGGAACGGGTGTGGCTGGTACGTACTGGACGCTCGACTTCGGCGCACCACCCTGAGCACGGCCACCGCTGAAGGAATCCCCCGAGCCGCGCGGCGACGCGAGGCGCGCGTAGCATGCGGCATGGACCACGATGCCGCCACCGCGACAGCGGCCTGCCCCATCTGCGGCCGCTCCCTTCCGCGTTCCGAGCTCGTCCCAGCGGCCTTCGTGCGGCCCGGCGTGCGCAACGCCGTTCACCGCGATCATCCCGCCTGGTCCGACGACGACGTCATCTGCCGTGAAGACCTCGGCCGGTACCGGGCCGACTACGTCCGCACCATGCTGGAAGCCGACCGCGGCGAGCTCGACCAGATGGAGAGCCAGGTCGTGCAGGCCTTCCAGACCCAGGACCTCCTCAGCCAGAACGTCAACGAGAGCTTCGATCAGAAGCGCCGGCCCGGGCAACGCATCGCCGACGCCATCGCCGACTTCGGCGGCTCCTGGAGCTTCATCCTCGGGTTCCTCGCGGTCCTGGCGCTGTGGATCGGGATCAACGCCGGCCAGCTGCTCCGTCACCCGTTCGACCCCTTCCCGTTCATCCTGCTCAACCTGGTGCTGTCGTGCCTGGCCGCCATCCAGGCTCCGGTCATCCTGATGAGCCAGAACCGCCAGGAGGCCAGGGACCGAATGCGAGCGGAGGACGACTTCCGCACCAACCTCAAGGCCGAGCTCGAGGTGCGGCTGCTCCACGAGAAGCTCGACCATCTGCTCCAGCACGCCTGGGGCCGGCTCCTGGAGATCCAGCAACTCCAGCTCGACCTCATGGCGGAGCTGGAGAAACACCGCGCTTCGACGCCCGATCCCGACGTCCGCTGACCCCCTGCAACGCCGAGCCTGACGCGTGTTTACCGTCGACGAGGCGGGTCGCGGCATCCTCGCCCCCACCCCGTAGCGAACGCCCGCCGTGGTGCGGTAGCGTGGCCGCGCGAGAGCCCGTAGGTTCGCGGTCCCTCGGGGCCCGGCTCTCGCGATCCGGAGGCGACGGATGGCCCGGGAGCCCCACAACCTCGGCACGCAGGCCCAAGGGCCCGCTCTACCAGGCCGCGCGACCGGGAGTCTGGCCGCCCGGACGTGGCTGGCGTTGGTCACGTTGCTGCGCAGAGAGGGCGGAAACCTCGTCCTGATGACGGCCGGGGCCGTGCTCTACGCTGCTGCGTTCGACCTCTTCCTCGTGCCGAGCAACGTCGCCCCGGGCGGCATCGGCGGGCTGACGCTGGTGTTCACGCACTTCGTGCCTCTTCCCGACGGCGTCGTGCTGTTCGCCCTGAACATCCCGCTACTGCTGCTGGGCGCCGTGCAGCTGGGGGGTCCGCCCTTCCTGGCTCGGACGCTCTACGTGGTGACGGTCACCTTCATCGGCATCGACGTCCTGGCGCCCTACCTCCCCCACGCCGGGGCCAGCCCCGACGCCCTGCTCAACTCGCTCTACGGCGGCGCCGTCACCGGCATCGCCGGAGGCCTCGTCATCCGTGCGCACGGCAACATCGGCGGGACCGGCATCCTGGCCCGCGTGCTGCAGCGGCGGACGGGCATCCCCATGGGCCAGGTGTACATGTTGACCGACGGTGTCATCGTGATGCTCATGGGGGCCGTCTTCGGATGGGAGCGTGCCCTGTACTCGCTCGTCGCGCTGTTCATCAACGGACTGGCCACCGACTACGTCACCGAGGGACCCTCCATCGTCCGCACCGTCTTCATCGTCACCGATCAGCCCGAGAACGTGGCCGCCGCGCTTCAGATGCGCATGCACACCGGCGTCACCGCGTGGCACGG
>Ga0315542_1000872_pt1 | contig 19039 bp, 14 predicted proteins | sample SalMarSW160120MG_FD_202541 | JGI IMG/M metagenome (GOLD analysis project Ga0315542, IMG submission 202541) | Salt marsh sediment microbial communities from the Plum Island Ecosystem LTER, Massachusetts, United States - Salt Marsh Sediment SW1601-20 ... | reverse complement strand
GAATACGAGCCTACCATGGCCAGCCACCTGCGTCACGAGATAAAGTCCACGAGATAAAGTCCCAGGTTGCCCCGGGTCTGGGTAGCATGGTAGCCTGATTGTGATCTAACGAACCAATCCTCGACTTCAAGCCCAGAGTCAATCGTCGATGTCCGATGTAGGCCTCATCTTTTGGATTCTCGTTTATATCGGGGTCACCAGCATAGGCCGAACCATATCCAAGCGGAAGGCGGACATGCATGCGGAAGAGGATTTTGCCTCGGGCTTCGATGACGACGGGGGCGAGAACGTTGCACGTCATGCCCCGCTGCATCTGCCGTCCAAGATAAACCTCCCCTTCGCGGCTCGCTGGCAGCGTCGATTCCACCGGTTGCTGAGAAGCAGGAAGCTTGCATTTTACGAGTTCGACAACCAACCCGACGGCGACAACGATCGGATCAACGTCTCCTTCTTTGGTCCATGCAGGCCGCTCACCATCAAAATAACGATAGAGGGTCAAAAGCCCTTGAATGTTGCAAGACTATGGATCACGCAGAACGGTGACCAGCTATCCATTCCATTTGGATACAGACGGCGTGCCGACGCGAACAGGACCTATCTGACCCTCCTGCTGTCGGGCAGGCTCTCCATGGGCAAGCTCAGCATCGAGATGGAAAAGAGCCCGCAGGCATTCCAGTACCAGTACCGTATTGCGTTTCAGGTCATCAAGGAAGCACATCACGAGAGCGCTCTCTTGCGTCAAGGCTTCTCCGCCCTTAACAGACGTGAACGAGGGAAAGGTTTGTGCACGCTCGAGGCCTACAATGAACTCTGCAACAGGAATCCCCACGTGCACTATCAGCTGGCGGTGCTGTACGGAGCGCAGAAGGAGTACCTGCTAGCCGAGGAACACGCCCTGCGGGCGCTTGCCCTCGGATTCGCCGAATCCGGTTTCAGCCTGTATCGTTCGTATCTCGAGGCCCAGCAGCGGGAGGCTTCCGTGTCGGCCATCCGCGCGCTCCAGGCCAAGGTCATAGACTGGGACCTGCCGGGGCACCTCGGTGTCGTCTCCCTGCAAAGGGACGTGCGCTACACCCTGGCCCTGCACAACTGCCATCTCGTGAAGTATCGGGAACTGCTGCAGATCAGGCGTCGAGCAGCGGGTCGCATGCTGCGGCAGCTGAGCTTTGATTTCGCTGCCGACCACGAATGGCTTCTCTATTCGACCCTGCGCATCGTTCACCCCGATGACGAGATAGAAGTGGTGCCGATCGAGCATTTCATGGTGAGCGATGCCGAGAGCAAGAACATATTCATCACCGTGGAGAACAAACAGAAGGGAAGCTGGATCCTCCCGGATCTTGAGATCGGCGACGTCATCGAGTGGTCTTACGATCTGCTCTGCCGGGATCTGACAATCGATGAGATTCCGCACCCCTTCATCCTCGTCAGTCTCGCGAGCGATAGCTTTCCAACTTACTCGGCGCGCCTGGAATTCAAAGTTGGCCTGCGGGACAAGATCTCTTTCGTCACGCGGAACATCACGCTGGAACCGAGGGTCCAGGTGACGGATGACGGCAGATCGAAGTCGCACATCTTCGATCAGCAGCGCTACATCCTTTTGCGGAATACGGGATTTCCCTACGAGAACAACTACCTGAATCCCGTGATCGCTTGCACGAGCGGGGGCCGTGACTGGGCCAGCGTTGCGGCCGACATCATGCAAAGTATCGCCGGCAGGGAGCCCGTGCAAGAGACCGTGCCCGCTCAGCTGGCCGAGGTGCTGGATGCCGGCTCCGACAAGACATCGTCCCTGGCGAATGCGTTTTACTGGATTCGAGACCGGATCAAGTACGGCGCCTTCAGATCGGGATCGATGCGCATCGGGCAGGCAAGGCGAGCCGAGAAGCTGATCGAGAGGGGCATCGGCGACTGCAAGGACAAGTCGTACCTGCTGGCCCTGGTGTGCGAGAAGCTGCAGATACCATACAACTACGTGAGCGTTTCGGTGGAGCACGGCACAATGGTGGAGGAATTGCCCGCGGATCAGTTCGACCACGTTTTCATCAGGGCCAGGCCGGCCGAGCAGTGGCTGTATCTGGACGCGGCCAGCGGCATGTCCACCTTCGGCAATCCGCCCGCCTGGTGCCAGGGCTTGACGGTGCTCGCGCTGGACGAGGCCGGAACGCGCATCCCTGTTCCCGAGGACGACCCCGAGAAGAACCGGCTGGTATTCCGCGAGTGCGTGGAATCCATGACGGACGGCTGGCTCGACGATGCCGTCACCATCGACCTCGCCGGTCACAGCGCCAGGTACTTCGACGAGCGCTGGAAGGCACTTTCCCTCAACCTCAGCGAGCCCCACCAGGCTGCTCAGCAGGTTTGCCGGGAGTTCATGCCGTCGCTGGCCCTCGCCGAGCACGAGAGGCTCGCCGACACGACCGGTTCCGACAGCTGCCTGGTCACCGGCAGGGGACGACGCGGTCCAGCCGTGGAGATAGGAGACAGGCGGATCATCCAGCTCAGCTGGATGGTTTCGTGGCTGCCCCTGGCCCACTGGCGGCTGTTCGATATCAGCAGGCTGTTCGTGTTTCTCTTTCCCCTGACCATGCGCCTGGAGGTGACCATCGGCGGCGAGCTGCATCGACAGCTGGTCGATGTTTCCCGGATCCCCACCCTGGAGAACGACATCTGCTCGATCCGTGAGGAGCTGCAGACGGGGCCGGCGGCCACTACGCTCCGGCGCACGATCACCATCAAGCGCAAGTTCGTGCGCGGCGATTGTTTGAAGGATCTGCCGGCCACCTTCGAGGGGCTGGAGGCCGCCCTGCAGGCGGTGCTGGCCTTCGGCGGCTGAACCGCCGGCCGAGATTCCTGGAAACATATTCCGGGCATCTGCTGTTTCGGCAGCATATCTTGGGGCGAGCCGATGCGGCCAATCCGCCGTCGGTCCTCGCCGCGCGGTGTCCTGGATTCCGGTGGGAACGAGGAGGGAGCTCCCGGCAACCAAGGCCCGCGGGTTCCCGCGAGCGGGCCCGCGAGAGCGGGTTTGTTCTGATCCATCGAGGCACATTCCGGGGCGGTGTGAAAGAGACATGAGATCCAGGCTCTGGATAACGCTTGCGCTGCTGCTCCCGGCGGCGGCCTGGCTGGCCGGCTGCTCGCGCAGCGGCGGCGCGGCGGGCGCAGGCGCGGGGGGCCGGGGCGGGCGCGCCGCACAGGCCATTCCCGTCGCCGCGGTGGAGGTCCGACCCCGGGACCTGGCCAGGACGGTGGCGGTGACCGGTCCGATCGAGCCGATCCGCACGGTCATGGTCAACGCCCAGACCGGGGGCACCGTGCTGAAGGTGCTGGTGGAGGAAGGGGACCGGGTTCACACCGGTCAGCTCATGGCGGAGCTGGACGCGCGCGAAACGGCCGCGCAGCTGGAGCGGGCCCGGGCCGTGCTCGCCAATGCGGAGGCTGCCTTCCAGCGCGCGGAGCAGCTGCAGGCCGACGACCTGACATCCGCCGCGGAGGTGGACGTCCTGCGCTCGGCGTTCGCCATCGCCAGGGCCGACGTCGAGCTCTGGCGCACTCGGCTGGCCTTCAGCCGCATCACGGCCCCGGTTTCCGGCGTGGTCACCACCAAGCGGGTCGAGAAGGGCAGCACGGTCTCGGCGAACGGCGCCATGTTCACGATCGCCGACGACTCGCTCCTGGTCGTACGGGTCCGGGTCTCGGAGCTGGACGTGGTCCACCTGGAGCCCGGCCGGAAGGCGACCCTGCAGCTCGACGCCTATCCGGGCGTGCAGATCTCCGGCTACATCCGACGGGTGTTTCCCAGCGCCGACGCCGCGAGCAGGCTCGTGCCGGTGGAAACGGTTCTGGGTCCCTTGCCTCCCGGGGTGAACGCCAGGCCCGGCTACCTGGCCCGCGTCGACTTCGCACTCGACAGCCGGACAGGAGTGCTGGCCGTCCCGGCGGCGGCCATCGGGGTCTCGGAAGGTGGCAGCTTCGTGTACGTCGTCGACGCCGATACGCTCAGCCGCAGGCCGGTGGAGACGGGCCTGACCACGGAGGGCTGGATCGAGATCACGCGGGGACTCGCGTCCGGAGAGCGCGTCGTCAGCTCCGGCCACGTGAACCTGCGGCCGGGAGCGAAGGTCCGCATCACCGGAGCAGTGCCGGTGGCCGGTTTGGGTGGTGAAGAGCCGGCGACCGCCGGGGAAGGCGGGGAGCCGGGTTCCGCCGCCGTCCAGTCTGCAGCGGCCGGGAACACCCGATGACCGGGCGCAAGCAGCCGGGCGGGCTGTCGAGCCTCTCGATCCGGCGGCCGATCGGCGTGCTGGCCTGCGCGTCGGTGGTCGTGGTGGTGGGCCTGTTCTTTGCCGGGCAGCTTCCCCTGGACCTGTTGCCGCAGATCATCTATCCGCAGATCCGCCTGCGCGTCACCTACCCGGGCGTCGCCCCCGAGGTCATGGAGGAGCAGGTCACCAAGGTTCTCGAGACGAGCGTGGCGACGACGGAGGATCTGACCGAGCTGGAAAGCGAGACCAGCGAGGGTGACAGCGACCTCGATCTGCACTTCAACTACGGCACGGACATAAACTTCGCCCTCCAGGATGCCTCTAAGAACCTCGACCGCGCCCGCTCCCGGCTGCCCATCGAGGCCGATCCGCCGACCATCCGCAAGCTCGACCCTTCCCAGATGCCAGTCTTCGAGGTGGGTTTCAGCTCGCCGACCCGCGACCTGGTCGACCTGCGCAACTGGGTCGACCTGCGCCTGCACCCGCAGTTACTGACGGTCGAGGGCGTGGCCGCGGTGGACGTCGCGGGCGGCCTCGTCCGCGAGATCCGCGTGACGCTGGACCAGGAACGGCTTCGTTCCTACGGTCTGACCGTCTCCGACGTCCTCGGGCGCATCCGGGCCGAAAACCAGGACATCGCGGTCGGCAACGTCACCTCGCCCAGCTTCGAGATCGTGGGCAAGACCGCCGGCAAGTTCCGCAGCGTGGACGACATACGGAAGGTCCTGCTGACGGTGCCCGGCACCTCGCAGCGGATCCCGCTCTCCGAGATTGCGCAGATCACGGACACCCATCAGGAGCAGAGGCTGTGGGCGCGGCTGGACGGCGTGCCGGCGGTCAAGCTCTCGGTCAGCAAGCAGCCGGATGCCAACACGGTGACCGTCGCGCAGGGCATCGGCGAGCGTCTGGCGCAGCTGGCGAACTCGCGGTTCATACCCGACGACATCCACTACGAGATCATCTCGGACCAGTCGTTCTTCATCCGCAACGCGATCGCCGGCGTCCGCAACGCGGCCATCATCGGGGCGACGCTGGCGATGCTGGTCGTGCTGCTGTTCCTGGGCAGCCTGCGCAAGACATTCATCATCGGCCTGTCGATTCCGCTGGCCGTGCTGGCGACCTTCGCGATGATGGGGATGGGACGCCTCACCCTGAATATCATGAGCCTGGGCGGTCTGGCGCTGGGCATCGGGCTTCTGATCGACAACTCGATCGTGATGCTCGAGAACATCTTCCGCCACCGCCAGCTGGGCGTCTCCGATCCGGTGGAGGCGGCGGAGCGCGGTTCGGCCGAGGTATCGTCCGCCGTGGTGGCCTCGACGTTGACCAACCTGGCGGCGGTGGTCCCGTTCCTGCTCATCACCGGCCTGGCCGCCCTCATCTTCCGTGAGCTGATCCTGACCATCTCGTTCGCCATCGTCGCCTCGCTGGCGACGGCGCTGACGCTGGTGCCGATGCTGTCGGCCCAGCTCGCCAGGATCGAGCGCAGCAGTCATCTTGCGGGCAACCCGCTCGTGGTCGGCTTCAATCGCGGTTTGCTGCGCTTCACCGCGGGCTACCGGGTGGTCGCCGCCCGGGCCGTGAGGTACCGCTGGCTAGTGGTCGGCGCGGCGTTCGCCAGTCTGTTCGGCGTCCTGGCCCTGACGCGGGGGCTGGGCAACGAGTTCCTGCCCGCGGTCGACGACGGCAACGTGGGCGTCTACGTCCGGATGCCTCCCGGCACATCGCCCGAGCGCACCAACGAGGTTGCGCTCCAGCTCGAGGAGCTGGTGACCGGGATGCCGTACGTCCAGCACGTCTTCACGACCGCCGGCGGGTACCTGTTCGGCGGCTCCACCCTGGCCAGGGGCGGCCGGGGCTCGCTGAGCATCCAGCTGGCGCCGGCCAGCCGGCGGCGCAGCATGCCCGCCACCCGCTGGGTTGCGATCCTGCAGGACAAAATTAACCGGCTGGGCATCCCGGGCGCCCAGCTATTCGTGCGCCCGCCGCGCATCCGCGGGCTGCGCACCAACTGGGTGGGCTCGGACGTGGCGGTGTCCATTCAGGGCGACGATCTGGCCGAGCTGCAAGCACTCGGCCACGAGATGCAGCGGCGCATGGTATCAATCCCTGGCCTCGAGGGAGTCGAGCTGTCGACGGAGGAGGCCAGCCCTCAGCTCTCCATCGAGATCGATCGACAGCGCGCCGCCGATATGGGCCTGGACGTGGCGCAGGTGGGCCAGACCGTCAGGACGGCGCTCGACGGCACGATCGTCACCCGCTACACCGATCGGAATAACGAGTACGATATCCGCGTGCAGCTGCCTCGCGAGGCTTTCACCAGCCCGGAAGATCTGGGCGCGATCGCCCTCTTTCCGGGAGACGACCAGCCGATCTACCTGCGCGACGTGGCGAATGTGCGGCTGGGAACCGGACCGACGACCATCCTGCGGGTCAACCAGAATCGCCAACTTAGGGTGACCGGCGATGTCAACAACGAAATCGCCAGCGTCGGCGAGGTCACGTCCAGCGTGCGCGCTGCGCTGGCCGATCTGCAGCTTCCGAAGGGCTACTCGCTGATTTACGGCGGCGAGGAGCAGGCGCTGCGGGAAAACCAGCGCAACCTGACGATCGTCACCCTGCTGGCCATCTTCCTCGTCTTCGTCGTGATGGCGGTCCAGTACGAGAGCATCAGCGATCCTCTGGCCATCCTGTTTTCCATCCCGCTGGCCCTGATCGGCGTCGGCCTGCTGCTCTGGATCACCGGCACGCCGTTGTGCGCGCCGGTGCTGCTGGGCGTGATCCTGCTGGCCGGCATCGTGGTCAACAACGCGATCCTGCTGGTGCAGTACGTGGAGATCGCGCGCCGCGAGAAGGGGCTGCCGGTCGAGCAGGCCGTGGTGGAGGCGGGCGCCGTGCGCCTGCGCCCGATCCTGATGACGTCGGCCACCACGGTGTTCGGCATGCTGCCACTGGCCGTGGGACTGGGCGAGGGCTCGGAGCTGATGCAGCCGCTCGCCATCGCCGTCGTGGGCGGTCTGACCGTCTCGACCCTGCTCACGCTGATCGTCGTGCCCTGCGCCTACCTGATCGTGAGCAAGCTCTCCAGCGGGTTGAAGCGGCTGGTCGTCGGCGGTCGAGGCAGCGAACACGGGGATGAGCATGCGGCCTCTGATCTGGTTCCGCAGCGACCTCCGGCTCCGTGACAACCCGGCGCTTCATCACGCGTCGCGGGAAGCCCGGCATGGACTCCTTGCTGTCTTCTTCCTCACCCCGGCTCAATGGAGCGCCCACGACTGGAGCAACGCGAAGGTCGAATTCCTGGTTCGCAGCCTCGAAGTGCTGTCGCGCGAGCTCGCGCAGCTCAACATCGTATTTCTCGTCGAACGGGTCGCCGATTTCGCGGGCATTCCGGAACGGCTCCTGCAGCTCGTGAAGCGGCACCGCTGCGATGCGCTCTACTTCAACCGCGAGTACGAAGCGAACGAGCAGCAGCGCGACGAGCGGGTGCTGGCGAGCTTCCATCGAGCGGGGATTGCAGCGCATGTCTTCGCGGATCAGATGGTCGTCGAACCCGGCGAGCTGCGGACAAGAGCCGGCCGGTTCTACGCGGTCTACGGGGCCTTTCGCCGGCGCTTCCTGGAGCGGATCCAGCGGCCGGAGCTGCTGGAGGTGCTGCCCCGCCCCCAGCGCCAGGAGACGCTGATCGGCCGGCCAGGAGCGATTCCGCAGCGAATCACCGGCTTCAGGCTCACCGGAAAGTTCACGTCCCGCTGGCCCGCGGGCGAGCAGGCCGCGCGCTCCCGGCTGCGGGGATTTTTGGAGAAAGGGGCTCGCGACTATCGCGACAGGCGGGATCTGCCCGCCAGGGACGGGACGAGCCGCCTGTCACCGTACCTGGCGCTCGGCGTGCTCTCTCCCCGCCAGGTTCTCGCGATGGCCAGCGATCACGGGAAGCGCGCAGGAGGCAGTCCCGGACTCTCGACCTGGATCGATCAGCTCATCTGGCGCGAATTCTACCGGCACGTGCTCGCCGGCTTCCCCCACGTGAGCCGGTCGCGTCCCTTCCGTCCGGAGGGCGACGCCATCCCCTGGCGCTACGAGGAGTCCGAGTTCAGGGCCTGGTGCGACGGTCGCACCGGCCTGCCCATCGTCGACGCCGGCATGCGCCAGCTCAACGAGACCGGCTGGATGCACAACCGCCTGCGCATGATCACGGCGATGTTCCTGGCCAAGCATCTGCTCATCGACTGGCGCATGGGCGAGCGGTACTTCATGCGCCGTCTCGTGGATGGCGATCTCGCCAACAACAACGGCGGCTGGCAATGGTGCGCTTCCACCGGGACCGACGCCGCCCCTTACTTCCGGATCTTCAACCCCTGGACGCAAGGCCGCCGCTTCGATCCCGACGGCGATTTCATCCGGCGACACGTTGCCGAGCTACGGCACGTTCCGGCCAGGGATCTGCATGACCCCGAACGCCTGCGGAAGCTGTCGAGGACGACGCTCGACTACCCGTTCCCGCTGGTCGAGCATCGCGCGGCCCGGGAGCGGGCCATCCGGATCTTCGGGGCCGTGCTGGGGAGAGGAAGGCCGAGGTCATGACCGCTGGTCTCGAGGCATCAACGAACCGCCTGGAAACGACCGCCGGAGGCTCCGTGTTTGTGACCGGCGCCACCGGCTACATCGGGGGGAGGCTGGTTCCACGATTGCTGGAGGCCGGCTATCAAGTGCGGTGCCTGGCCCGAGAGCCCCGGAAGCTCTCGGATCGTGTCTGGGCCGCGGACCCACGCGTCGAGATCGTCGGGGGCGATGCCCAGGACATGGCCAGGCTCTCCGTGGCCATGCGTGGATGCCAGGCTGCCTATTACCTCATCCACTCGATGATCGTGGCCGGCCCGTCCTATCGGGAACAGGATGGGCGGCTGGCCCGGGGTTTCGCCGCGGCGGCGGAGAGAGCCGGGATTGGACGGGTCATCTACCTGGGGGGCCTCGGCGAGACCGGCGGGGGGCTCAGCGAGCATCTCGCCTCGCGCCGGGAAGTCGAGGCGGCCCTGGCTTCCGGTTCCGTTCCAGTGACCGTGCTACGGGCGGCCATGATCATCGGCTCCGGTTCGGCGTCGTTCGAGATCCTACGCTACCTCGTGGAGCGGCTGCCCGTGATGGTTACACCCAGGTGGGTCGGTACCGAGTCCCAGCCGATCGCGGTCACCGACGCCCTGCACTATCTCGTCGCCTGCCTCCAAACGCCGGAAACGGTCGGCCACACGCTGGACATCGGCGGGCCGGACATCATGACCTACCGCGAGCTCATGCAGTTGATGGCGAAGGTGCTAGGGCTGAGAAAGCGCATCATCGTCCCCGTGCCCGTCCTGACTCCCCGGCTCAGCTCGCTCTGGATCCATCTCGTCACGCCCGTCGGGCATCGCATCGCGCGGCCGCTCGCCCTGGGATTGAAGAACCGCGTCGTCTGTCGCGACGATGATGCCCAGCGGATGATGCCTCATCGGCTTCTTTCCGCGGAAGAGGCCATCCGCGCCGCCGTGGGACAGACGGCCAGCGGCGAGGTCGAGACCACGTGGATGGATGCCGGTCCCATCCCGGGCGATCCGGACTGGGCGGGCGGGAAGACTTTCGAGGATCGGCGCCAGGTCGACGTGCGCGTCTCCGCGGAAACTCTCTTCCGCACAGTCTGCCGGGTCGGTGGCAAGCAGGGCTGGTACGCCGCCGATCCACTGTGGAAGCTTCGCGGATACCTGGATCGACTGGCCGGCGGTCCGGGTCTTGCGCGGGGGCGCCGGCACGAGGACCGGCTGGCCTACGGGGACGTTCTCGATTTCTGGCGGGTCATCGGGATCGATCCCGGCAAGCGGCTGGCCCTTCGCGCCGAGATGAAGCTGCCGGGCGCGGCGCTGCTCGAGTTCGAGATCCGTCCCGGGTCCGACACCCCTGCGCACTCACACCTCGTGCAGACGGCCAGGTTCAAGCCGCAGGGGCTGCTGGGACTCCTCTACTGGTTCGCGGTGCTTCCGGTTCACGGAATCGTGTTCCGCAGCATGCTCGAGGGGATCCGGCGTGCGGCCGAAGCGGATCAGTCAGCGGAGCTGCACCATGGTCGAGCAGGGTAGGTTGTGCCGCGGAGATTGTGTTTGACCCGCGGAGCTCGGGAAATACCGCATGAAGCTTGACGGCATAGAATCAAGAGATCAAATAATGACCCTCTCCGGGGGCCGAAACACATTCTCCGCGGCACAACCGTTGATTTATGCATTCGTTCAAGTCATGTTTCGTATTGTGCCTGGCCTGCAGCAGCCAGCGGACACATTTTCGATGGCACAACCCAAGCAAATGACAACAGATACCGCAGGCAGGCTCTCCGACACATCGCCCGGGACCAGCGGGGTCCGCAGCGGGAGCATGCCGTCCTGCCCTGCGAACTGGAGGCCGTCCCAGGGGATGCCACACAGGCGGGCGTCCATTCCAGACATGATGGTGCCGGCGACGCAATCCTGGACAGGTTGCCGGTCGTGGCCCTTCCCTACCGGTGATACCCGGCTCCCATAATTCGAAAAAACGAGCTTTTTATCATAGAAAATCTCTGATATAATGCGCCCACATCCGGATTCCGCGAGAATGTTCCAACCTGGGAAGCAGCACGAAAGGAGGGCACGGGGACAGGTATTCCATCGGTCATCGGATATCGGCAGCTGCCCAACCCGACTGTTTCTTTGTCGCGGGCTCGACATCGTGGCAATGCATCCGGGGCCGCCCGTCGAAGAATCAGCCATGCTTCTGTCATCATCATGGATTGGAGGGGTGTGGTTATGAACCGATTGCTAGTTGCTTTGATGGTGCTTTGCCTGGCCAGCATGGCCTTCGCAATTGACACCGACAACACTCGCCAGGTCATGCCCAAGATGGACACTCATGTCGGTCAAAACCCGGGTCAGCCGGATGCGCGCGAGGGTGGGGAGACCATCGCCACGGCGGTGCCCATCGCGGCTCTTCCCTTCACGGACACCGGGAACACCTGCGACAACATCAACGACTACGACGTGGCTTGCAGCTACACTGGCTCGCTGTCGCCGGACGTGGTGTACTCCTACACTCCGACCGAGAATCAGCTGGTCGCGATGGACCTTTGCCTGTCCACCTACGACACCAAGATCTACGTCTACGACAGCAGCATGAACGTCGTCGGCTGCAACGACGACTACTACTTCGGCGATCCCCCGGAGTGCGGGCTCTACACCTCCTATCTGGAAGCGCCGATGTACGTCGGCAACACCTACTACATCGTCGTGGACGGCTATGGCAGCGACTGCGGGGACTACTATCTTACCGTGACCGGCGGCCCGCTCTGCGACGTCGTCTGCAACCCGGATGCCGTCGTTGAGGGCGAGCCCCTGTACGATGGCTACGACGACAACGTGAACGGCGGCTGCAACTCGTCGCCCTATGTCTACACCGACTTCAACTGGATCAACCAGGGCTACGGCGACTGCGGCCTGCTGTGCGGCACGAGCGGCTGGTTCCTGGGACCCGCCGGTGAGGAGTACCGTGACACGGACTGGTTCACGGTCGTCGCCAGCGGCACCATGCTGTCGATGACGGTCGAGTCGGAGTTCGAGGCCTTGATGTACATCCTGAACACCGACTGCGCCAACATCCAGGTCGTGGCAGGTCCGGCCTATGCTCCGCCCTGCACGCCCACGACGTTGACCGCCGCCACGGTGCCCGGGACCATGTACAGGGTCTTCGTGGCTCCTTCGGTGTACTACTACGGCCTCACGCTCGAGTGGGATTACACGCTCGAGGTCTGCAACCACGTGTACGACGTCATTCCGACCGAGAATGCCTCGTGGGGCAGCGTGAAGAGCCTGTACCGGTAGGAGGCAGGCGAGCCATCGCCAGCACTTCCGCGGAGGGCCGGGAACGAAATCCCGGCCCTCTTTCCATCCCCCTGGTTCAGTTCCGCGCACGTTCCCGGGGCGCGCACGTCCCCCGGGGCTTGACCGATCCATCGCGAGAAGTCCAGAATGAGCATCGACTCTCCGCAGCAGCGTCACGGACAGCCCTGCTGGACGTGTCGGGTCCGGATCGCAGACGCATCGGAGGCCGGGAATGCAGAAGCGGGGTTGCCTGAAGACTGGCCTGTTCGGTTGCCTGGGCCTGCTGCTGATCGCACTCCTGGTGGTCGGGGTGACGGCGCTCGTGGCCCGCCGCGGGGTCCAGCGGCAGAGGATCGAGAAACAGTCGCTGGCGCCGGTGGCCGTGCAGCGGGCCGAGCAGGCGCCGGCGAAGGGTGGACGCCTGATCCTCGACCTGGCCGACGGGGAGTTCGAAATCATGCCGTCCGCGCCCGGGGAAGGGGTGAGCGTCGAGGCGCGCTACGACCAGGAGTCGTACGCACTCGCGGACAGCTTCGAGACCCTGCCGGACTCGTGGGTCTACCGGGTGCGCTTCCGGCGGACGATATCGGGCCTGCAGGCCCTGATGCAGGCCATCCTGGGCGGGGACACCGAGACCTGGGTGCACGTCCACGTCCCCCCCGACGTGCCCATCGACCTCGTGATCCAGGCGGCCGAGGGGGGGCTGGAGGCCGAACTGGGCGGGCTCTGGATCACGCAGGCGGAGATCCGCTTCGAGAAGGGAGGCTTCAGCCTCTCCGTGGACGAGCCCCTGCGGGCGCCGATGCAGAGCCTGGCGATCCACGGCAGGATGGGCGGCTTCGAGGCGGTCAAGCTGGGCAATGCCAGCCCCCGGTCGCTGGTCGTGGACTGCAAGATGGGCGGGGCCGACGTCGACCTGCGCGGGAACTGGCTCGGGGACTGCGACGTCCGTCTCGCCCTGTCCATGGGCGGCATGAGCGTCACCGTACCTAGGGAGGTCGACGTGCAGGGCCTGGCCGATTCCGGCATCCGGCTGCGTCCGGCCAATCCCGAGGTCCCGGGCTCCCCCCCCATGCTATACTTCTCCGTATCCCAGAAGATGGGCGAAGTCGACTTCACCCGCAGGTAGCAGCGTATATCCGTGAGCTGAGTCAGCAACCACGAGCGAGGAGACCGGAATGCATGGGATGCGAGGGCCCGTCGCCATCCTGACCGTCACGATGCTCTGCCTCCTTGTTTCCGGGGCGCTGGCCCAGACTCTGTGGGAAAAGCAGCCGGCGGATCCGGTGCTACCCGTCGGGCCCGCCGGCTCCTGGGACGAGATCATGGCGGTCCCCAACTCGGTGATGTTCCATGAGAGCATCTACAAGATGTGGTACGAGGGCGACGACGGGTTCGGCTACGCCACGTCGAGCGACGGCCTCGCGTGGTCCAAGCATGCCAGCAATCCCGTGCTGCAGCCGGGTCCGGCCGGGGCGTGGGACGAGGTGGACATCGATTGCGCGACGGTGGTGTATGCCCAGGGCCTCTATCGCATGTGGTACAGCGGGGTCGATGCCGCGAACACCAATCGCATCGGACACGCCTTCTCCGACGGTGGCATCGCGTGGACGAAGCACGAGGCCAATCCGGTCCTCGACCTCGGGCCTCCCGGCTCCCTGGACGATCACGAGGTCATACACCCCTGCGTGATCTACGAGGATGGCCTGTACCGCATGTGGTACAACGGCCATGATGGGACGACCCAGCGCATCCTCTACGCCTTCTCGACCGATGGTGTCGAGTGGACCAGGTTCACGGAGCATGCCATGTTGGAGCCCGGACCGCCGGGATCGTGGGATGATGCCGAGCTGGGCCCCATGTGCATCCTGCCCGGGCTCAACGCCTACCGGATGTGGTACAGCGGCTGGAATCAGGACCAGGAGTTTCGCATCGGCTACGCCTGGTCGCCCGATGGGCTCCTGTGGCGGAAGAATCCCCTGCACAATCCCGTGGTGGAGCCCGGCGCAGCGGGTCTCTGGGACGATGCGCTCGTGGCCCTACCGAACGTCCTCCTGGACGGGGCCGAGTTCCGGATGTGGTACGGCGGCGGCGGCCCCGTCTACCAGACGGGTCATGCGACCTCTCCGGACGTCACGTCCGTCGGGAACGAGCTGGACTTCGACACCGGGGGCCAGGCGAGGTGTTTCGTGCTCCACCAGAATCATCCGAATCCCTTCAATCCCCGCACGCTCATACGCTATGACCTGTGGGAATCCGCGCCGGTCAGCCTGCAGGTGTTCGACGTGGCGGGGCGCCTGGTGCGCCGGCTGCTGGTGGGAGACACGGTCGGGGCGGGCGCTCATGCGGTGTCCTGGGACGGCCGCGACGATGCCGGCCGCCCGGCGACGGCCGGCGTCTACTTCTACCGGCTGGCGGTGGCGGGCTCGGTCGAGACGGGCCGCATGACCTTGATCAAGTGAAGCCGGTCGGCCGGCCATCAGGATGCATGCGAGATTGCCTTCCTCGTCCAGCGGGTGCCGGTTGGTGAGACATCCCCTCGGAAATCTGCGAAACCCCGCGAACCTTCCGCCCCGATGTTCCGTATTCGACAGCATCCCCGACTGGATAGCGCCCGCTTCTGATCTGACGCCCTCGTCAAGGAGCCGATGCCATGCCCAGGACGATTGCCGAGCGCCCATTTCCGATCATGCTGGCCCTTTGTCTCGCGCTGCTGGCCACGAGCGTCGCCGCCCAGGACGACGTGATCCCCTTCGACTCGGACCGCTGGGTCCGGTACGACGGCCAAGTCGTCGAGCACGCGGGGCGGACGTGTCTGATGGGCTCCGCCTACCTGCCGCACATCGACTTCCTGAACGGGATCATCGAATACGACGTGATGGTCGACGGGTCCCGGAGCTATCCCGGGATCACCTTCCGGGCGGTCTCGCAACTCGCCTACGAGGAGTTCTACATCCGTCCCCACGCCAGCGGGCTGGACGACGCCCTGCAGTACTCGCCGGTGATCGGGGGCGTCTCGTGCTGGCAGCTCTACAACGGTGACGGGTACACGGCTCCCGTGGAGATTCCGCGCGGGGAGTGGATCCACGTCCGGCTGGAGATCCGGGACCGGCAGGCGCGGGTCTTCGTGGGCGATCCCGAGGATCCCGCCCTCCTGATCCGCCGGCTCCAGAACGAACCGGTGGCGGGCGCGGTTGGTGTCAAGTCGCGCCGCGACAGCTCGGCCTTCTTCTCCAGCTTCCGTGTCCAGAAGACGGACGACCTGCCCTTCGATCCGCTGCCGCTGCCCACACCGCCCCGGGGGCTGATCACCGAGTGGGAGCTGTCCCGGTCCTTCAAGGCGGCCGCCGTGCCGCAGCGGACCTATCCGGATGCCGCGCTGCAGGAGCGGCTCGACTGGCAGGCCATGCCCACGGAGCCCGGCGGTCTGCTGAACATCTGTCGCCACGCCACCCGGAGCATCAACGGCGAGCCGGACGTGGCCTACGCGCGGTTCTTCCTGGAGGCGGAGCAGGACGAGATCCGCCAGCTCTCCTTCGGCTACAGCGACGTGGCCACGGTCTTTCTCAACGGCCAGCCGGTCTACACCGGCAACAGCGCCTACCACGGGCGCTCGCAGAACTTCGCCGGCATCATCAGCCTCGAGGATGCCCTGCACCTGCCGCTGCACAAGGGGCGCAACGAGCTGATGTTCCAGGTGATGGAATCGTTCGGGGGCTGGGGCCTGATCGCCCAGGACAACAGCGACGACTACCTGCATCCCGGCCTGCGGCGGCTGTGGCAGCTGGAGACGGAATGTCGCCTGCCGGAATCCGTACTTTACGATCCGCAGCGCGACGTCCTCTACGTCAGCAACTACTTCCGCGGCGGCAACGAGTTCATCTCAAAGATCGACCGGGACGGCCGCATCGTGGCGGCGGAGTGGATCACCGGCCTGAACCGCCCCACCGGCATGGCCCTGCGGGGAGACCGGCTCTGGATCGTCGATCGCACGCACCTGAGCGAGATCGACCTGGAGAAGGGTGAGATCGTCCGGCAGCACAAGCTGCCGGATCCCGGCTTTCCCAACGATGTGGCTTTCGACGAGCAAGGCGTCGCGTACGTCTCCGACACCCGCGGCGGCAAGATCTACCGCTTGCGCGGCGACGACTGCGAGGTCTGGCTCGAGGGCGGCGAGGTGATTGACCCCAACGGCCTACTGGTCGACGGCGGGCGGCTGCTCTTCGGCAACTCCAGCGATGGCAGCCTGAAGGTCGTGGATCTGTCGACGCGGGAGGTGCGCACCCTCGCCAGCTTCGGCGCCGGGGCGAACGTGGACGGCCTGCAGCCGGACGGCGAGGGGAAGTACCTGGTCTCCGACTTCAGCGGGCGGCTGTTCCGGGTCACGCCGCAGGGCGAGACGACGGAGCTGCTGAACACCACCGCCTCGGGCGCCTTCTGCGCGGACTTCGCCTACGTACCGGACCGGAAGTTCATCGTGGTGCCCGGTCTCTACGACAACCGGCTCACGGCGTACAGGTTCTCAGGGCTCTAGACCGGATCGCGGACGCCGGGGCCTCACGGCCCCATCCGCCGGCCCATCATGCGGAGGCTCCTTCGAAAATCGACGGAGGAGCCCACTTTCTCGCAACCGGAAACGCCCCTCCTGCATTGACCTTAGAAACACCCATCACCGCGGGAGCGATCCTTGCCCAGAGTGCTCGTCGTGGATAGCGATGTTCGTGCACGTTCCGATATCAGGGCCGCCCTGGAGCGGGCTGGCCATCAGGTCGAGGAGGCAGGGGACGGCAAGGCCGCCATCGAACTCCAGGAAGCCCACCCGTGCGACCTGCTGATCACCGAGATTTTCCTGCCCGAGAAGGACGGCTTCGAGACCATCGTCGAGCTGAGGCATACCTTCCCGGACCTGAAGATCCTGGCCATGTCCGACCGCGATCGCGGAGCCCCGGAACCCTACCTCCGCGCGGCACGCCTCATGGGCGCCAACGATTCCTTCGCCAAGCCCATCAGCACCGAGGCCCTCCTGCAGATCGTGCACGATCTGCTTTCATCGGCTCAATCCAAGGAGTAGGGAATCATGCACGTCCTGGTCGACAAGGAACTGCCGCGCAAGGCCGCTGGTGAGGGCCCCAAAGTGGAATGCCCGTGCCGATGCAAGGAATCAAGGGCTGAGAAGGAACCGGACGGCCCAGACGCTAGTGCCTCCGTTCATTGGGGCACACATTACAAGCTCAACGGATAGGCTGTCCCCGGTATAAATGAACAGCCCCGTATCCCTCGAAGTAGGCTCGCCATTCCTTCATCCGGCAAAGGGTGTCATCCACCCTCATGGTGAATGTTCCCATGTACTCGGCCTCGTCGTTTTCGATCATCTCCATGAGTGAATCGTAACAGCATTCATAGAACGCGCCGTCTTTCTCGACCATGGTGTGGGGGGGCCATTCAGGATCCCTGCAAAGTCCTTCACCTTCATGCCCCTCTATATTTATATCATCAAAAACGATCCAATTAGCTCTGCCCTTGAACAACAACCCTTCCACCGCATAAAATTCGCCCCCGTTGGCGGCAAGCTGCCAGTTCCAATCCTCGTACTGCTTAATTGTCATATCGGGACTACCGACGAAACGCTTGGGCATGGACCAACTGCCATAGATTGGCTCCCCTTCGACCGTCACACCGGTTTGCTGGAGCTTGCCATCATCGCTGCCGACCTCGTGATTGTTCGCCAGCAGAAGGGCTAGACCGGAGGCGAAGACGACAGCGGGCAAAAGCAAAGAAGGACGGCGTCTTGGGTAACGGGATTTCAGCGTCAGCCGGAGATTGCGCTTGAAATCGTCCGACAGGCGGGTGCCCGGCGCGGAACGCCTCAGGTCGCGGTCCAGCTCGTCCTGAAACTCATGCATACTGCCTTTCTTCGCGCTCATCTAAGCCTCTTCCTTGTCATGGTCTTTGGGATTCGATTCGGGGAGCCAGCGCTCCTGGAATAGGCGACGGCGAACGATCCGGGCCATCCAGTCACGGTCCCGCTTCAGGCGCGACTGGATCGTCCCCTGGCTGACATTCAAAATGGCGGCGATCTCGCGGACCTTCAGGTTCTCCCAGTAATGGAGGATGAAGATGTTCTGGCTCAGCTCGTCCAGCATCTCGAGCAGGTCCAGGATCAGGGTCTGCTCCTCGCTGTACTCCAGCTCGTCCAGGGGATTGCGCCGCCGGTCGGGCAGGTTCTCGGCGCCGGTGAGATCGGTGAACGAGCGGGATTGCCGGGCCCGGAAGTGCTCTCGCACCAGGTTGAGGGCGATGCGGTAGAGCCAGGCGCCGAACGTCACGCCCTGGAAGCGGAACAGTTGCAGCTTCGCCAGGGCGGTCATGAAGGTGTCCGCGGTCAGATCCTGGGCCAGATCCGGGTCGTGGGTCCGCCAGAAGATGTAACGGTAGATGCGATCCACGTATCGGTCGTAGAAGAGGAAGAAATACTCCCGGTCGATGCGCACCAGCAGAAGCCAGCGTTTCTCGATTTCCAGGGGATCCCTGCGGAGCGCCACGGATTCACCTCCGGCCTCTCTGCGACGATGGATCAATTATACAATGCCGCGACTCTCATATGGTTGCACAATGAAGCAATTTTGTAAATGGATGCGGGCAAAAGAGCTAGGAAATCATGGTGTGCTGAAGGAAGACCAGGGTCTCGGGCCCGCCCCTCAGGAGCGACAGATAAAGCCTGAAGAGCCCCTCCTGTCGCCGGCGCACGCTGGCGCAGAGATCCTCGGAAATGGTGCAAGAACAGGAGCTTCGAGAGTCCCAGGCGGGGGCCAGGGCCAGGAAGCAGATGTCGCAGAGCCGCAGCGCCCAGCACTGGCGGCACCGATCGCTCAGCGCCCCGTAGAAGGCGGCGAACAGCTC
>Ga0315542_1000871_pt1 | contig 19058 bp, 20 predicted proteins | sample SalMarSW160120MG_FD_202541 | JGI IMG/M metagenome (GOLD analysis project Ga0315542, IMG submission 202541) | Salt marsh sediment microbial communities from the Plum Island Ecosystem LTER, Massachusetts, United States - Salt Marsh Sediment SW1601-20 ... | reverse complement strand
TCCCTTAATAGAGATCATACTTGCAATGTATTAGTTTCTAATTAAATTTCAAAAAGTAAGATCATCACTTGTTTTTAATTTTTTTATTTATAAATAACTGTAATGTATTGAATCTATGATAAGAAATTTGTTAAATTTTGACGAAAATATTGAAGATGAGTTGTTTGAAACTGATGAAGATTTAGATTTTATTAATTGGATGGAATTGGAAGGAAATTCAAGAATATCGGAATTATCAAGACAACTGAGAACGTTTTTCAATTTTAAAACAATCATTATCTGTCATCGATTTTCAAATCATAGTCCAAAAATTAAAAGATCTGATAATAAAAATATTGAAAATATTAAAAATGAGTTATCTGCCCTAATTTATCAATATAATATTTCTTTAAAAAAATTAAAAATATCTAAAATTGAGAATTTTACTGAAGTAATTAAAAGTATTTTGAAAGAATGCAATTTTCACCAAGATAATGATCTGTTGGTTATCTTAAATGAATTGAAAAGCCTTGGAAATAAAATCTGGAAGACACTTCATTTATTATCCGAACTTTCTAATATTGGAATGAATTTGGTATATATTGCTAGTAATATCGCTGAAATTTTGTCGTATATTGAAAGCATCTATTTTCTTCCATATTCCTTATTCTATAACGGATTAAATCTGTGTTACGCTCAAATTAGTAGCGAAATCTCTAAACTCTTAAAAAATGCTGACGTGAAATCAAACACAAATACAAAAATAGGTAGCAAAAAGGTGAGTTTATTTGAAAATTAAAAACTCAACCCAAGTTTCAAGAAGAAATGTTCAAGAAGTAAGGATAGCAATTTGTCCTGACTTTAAATGTTCATATCTTAAAAAGATTAAACCTCTAAAATTTGGCTTTTTTGGCTTTAATAAGTATCCAAAATGTCCTAGACATAAACTTAATCTAGTTTTTATTGATGAGTTTGTTAGAGATTTTTTTAATGCAGTCGAATCTTGTATCTTTGGAAGGAAGATTAGCTTTAAATTTTCTTACAAGGTTTTATGATGGGGATGGAAACTATCGTGGGGGGATGTCAGCGAGAATAATAAATACAAAGAAAGAATTTTTAGAGGAAGTTGCTGACTTATATGAAATTCCAAATAAGGTCCACTTGAATAATGAAAAAAGAATAGATAAAAAAACTAATAAGATATTATGGAAAACTAAATATCAATTACATTTGAGCCCTGACATTTTTAAGCAAATGCTTATTTCATATAAAAATAGTTTACAACGAAAAAGACCAGAGGGATATAAAAATGATTTATAATTTAGAAAAATAAAATTTTTTACTCTATATTATTTTAAATTAATTACTTAAAAGAAAGATGTTGTGAAATTAAATGTCAGAAATGCAAGTACCGATAGTAATTTCGAAAACAGATTGTCATAGATGCAAAGAATTGAAAGAATGGCTTCATGAACACGATGTGAACTATATTGAAAGGGATATAAATGATGAAGAGTTTGTCCATCAATTACTCCATGATGAGAACTTTTTAAAGACATTCTGTGACGCTGAAGGCTGTATAGTTAACACCCCCGTAGTTATTTACAAGGGGAAGTATTGGTTTAAAGAACTCTGGGGATTTGATGGTTTACGTAAGAAAGAAGCAAGAAAGCTATTCGGAGTAAACTAATTAAGTGTATATTTTAATTTCAATTCGGTATTAATTTTTACTTTTTCTTATTTTCGGAAAAATTTTCCCAACTTTATCCCTATATTTTATATAATCTTCACCGAAATACTCAATTAAAGCATGTTCTTCAGTATTAATAACACTGAGATATCCATAGATCCCAATTAGCAGTATCAATAGAATTGGATTAAACGTTATTAGTGGAAGAGAAACAAATCCCGTGATATAATGAAAATAAGAGGGATGACGTACTATAGCATGACCCCAGGTAGTTGAAAGTACAGGTTTCGAGTTCTTTAAATATGTTCCTCTTCCTATTCTCCCAAGAACATCAATAATTAACCCAATAGATGCAATTATTAAGCCAATTAATTGAGAAGTTAACTTTACTACTAAAGGAATGAAATTTAATATGGGAAGTGAATATAAATCAGCGTGTAGAAAAATAGATACCAGTGGTATTATGGTAATATAACCCCAAAACAAGATAGATGGAATAACAAAGCAAATGCCTTGAAGTGCATTTTTAAACGGTGGAGAGGGATAATTTGCACCGCCTCGTTTAAAGATCATAGAGATATCAAATGGTAAATGAACTATAAGATATAATAACATATAAAAAATGAAATACACGTTGAAAAAGATATAGCTAACTTCCACGTTTAAACTCCGCTAATCTTTTTATTACCTTCCGAATGCTCCTTAATCCTTCTTCATCTTCTTCTATACCCCCTTTTCCAGCATCTTTTGTCCACAAAGAAGCCCCTAAATTTGCTCCGAATGCTCCTCCACTTAATGAAATGATATGATTTTGTTGATAAAAGTCCAAAATAGTCCTAATTGCGATTTCTTGACCTCCACTTCGGTCACCTCCCACTGCTAAAGCCGTACCATATTTATTCTTAAAAACATCTGGATTTTGAGCAATTATCGCTCTACAACGATCCATTACAGTTTTTAATTGTCCAGAAACATTACCTTGAAAAACTGGAGTTCCGAATAACAAAAATTTTGCTTTGATTAATTTAGGATAGAGATCTTGAATGTCATCCTTGTGGATACAACCTTTCTTTTCTCTGATGCAATAGTCACAATGGATGCAAAATTTTATCTCTTTCGCTCTTACGGTCCAAAATTCAGTAGAAAACCCAAATTTTCTATTTGCATAATTCAGAGCATATTGTACGGCATATTCGGTTCCCTGTTTCCTTGGACTTCCACAGATTCCAAGTAGATAATTAGGATCCACCATAATAAAAATGTAAGTTCCCTTGGTTATTTATCTTTAATTATTTTTTTTGAAAAAGTTTTATACTCTGTGAAATTATTAACTAGGATATAGTTGGAGAAGACAAGTTTAGCAAGGATTAAAATAAAATTTCCGGATAAAATTTGGATTTCAGAGTTGTTTAAAAACTTTCCAGATGTTAGAATGGAGATTCAATATTTTTTACCTTATGATCTCGAAAATTCTATTGGTAATTCAATTATTGAAGTAGTACACTATGATCTGAAGAATGTAATCGATTTAATACGTGATCACGAATCAGTTCTGGAGTTTAGTCTTCTTGAGCAAGAAGATAATCGGGTGAAGTTTAATGTGAAAACTTACGACCCGTACTTATTATACGCTCTTATTAAATGCGGAGTACTAGTTGATTTTCCTGTAAATGTAAGACAAGGAAATGCGTATTGGAGATTAATTGCAAGTAGAGATAGAATTGACCAATTACTCACTATATTTGATGTTCGAAAAATTGATTATGAATTATTGAGAATTGGAAATTCACCCTATAACCTTGAGGATGAAAAATATCAGCTCTCTTTAGAAGAATCCAATGTTTTAAGTAAAGCAATAGATCTCGGTTTTTTTGAGATTCCTCGAAAAATCTCCTTAGAGGACTTAGCTAACCATCTTGGAAAATCTAAGTCAGCTTTATCTGTGATGCTTAGGAAAATCATTAAGAAAAAAGTAGTAGCAGAAAAATAAATCAATTTGAAAAATTATATCCATTCTTCGCTTAGTATCCCGCCTTTTATCCCGATCACAACCCTTTTTATCGGAACCTTGCGAATAGCCCGATCAACTGCTTGTTGAGTCATTCCTAATAACCCTCCACAACAAGGGACTTCCATCATTACTACTGTTAAAGTATTGATCTTTACATCGTCTATTAAACTGCGAATTTTCTCTATATATGATTCCCTACCTAGATCTAACTTAGGACAAGCAATCGCAATAGATTTTTCTTTCATGAAATCTCTATGAAAATCGCCATATGAGTAAGCAACACAATCTGCAGCAATTAACACATCTGCTCCTTGATAATAGGGTGCTTGAGGATTAATTAAATGCATTTTTATTGGCCATTGCCTTAAAGTAGATTGAATTTTTTCAGATACCTCATCTTGTACTACTGGTGCACTGAATGTCATAGTTTGAGTAGAAGGGCATCCACACTGATGGGATTGCTCGCTAAAAATCCTTTTAACCTCTCCAGTATCCACTTGTTCATTCTTCTTCATTCCTTCTAAATGCTTTTCAACCTCTTCTTCGTCAAATTCTAAAGCTTCTCTTTCAATAATTTTAAGGGCTCCAACATTACATGAACCTATGCATGCGCCAAGTCCATCGCAGAAAACCTCATTTACAACCCTAGCCTTTCCATCAATCACTTTTAATGCTCCTTCTGCACAATCAACCACGCAATTACCACAACCAGTACAAAGATCTTCATCAATCTTTATGATTTTCCTTGTAACTAACTTATTTTGTTTTGTTTCAGTCATAATAAAAAAAAATGGAAATTTTGTTTTATTTTTAATTTCGAACATGTTCATTGATTTTAGGAATTATAATAAAAAGCTTAAAATAACATCATAAAACTATTTCACTTATGAAAATCGTCATAATTGGAAACAATGTTGCTGGCACTTTCACAGCTCAGAATATTCGGAATATTAATCAAGAAGTTGAGATCGAGATCTTTACCCAAGAAAGTTATCCTTATTATTCCAGAATAAACCTACCGGAATTGATTTCGAATAAGAAAGAGATTGAAGATTTGATCGTTTTTAAAGATAAGTGGTATAAAAAAAACAACATTGACTTATTTTTAAAACATCAAGCTACTTCAATTGATACAAAATCGAAGATCATCAACTTTGATAATCAAGAAAAAAAAGTTGAATATGATAAATTAATTATGACTCTTGGAAGTACTCCAAATATTCCACCTATTAAAAATGCACTAGAGATGAAAAATAAAGGAAAAGGGGTTTTTACCCTCCGAAGCATAAAAGATGCTTTTGAAATTCGAGATTTCATTAAAGAAAAGAATGTCAATAATGCGATAGTTATTGGGGGAGGCTTGCTAGGTTTAGAGTTAGCTAACCAAATTAAAGATTCTATTCACAGTACCACTGTAGTAGAATTTTTTCCTCGCTTATTACCAAGACAACTCGATGAAGATTGTAGTTTAATGCTTAAAGATGAAATTGAAAGTCGTGGGATTAATGTAGTTCTCAATGCATCTACTGATGAAATTTTGGGAAATGGATCGGTTTCTGGAATACGATTAAAAAGCGGTAAAGAATTTGATGCAGAAATAGTGTTGATACAAGCGGGAATAGTCCCTACAACAGAGCTTGCTAAACAAGCAAATATTAAAACAAATCGAGGAATTATAGTAAATAAATTTTTAGAAACAAGTGAAAAAGACGTGTATGCTGCTGGTGACTGTATTGAATATAACGAACAAATTTGGGGTATAATCCCTGCGTGCATGGAGCAATCAAAAATTGTAGCGGCATCAGCTTTAAATCTGAAAAAGAAAGAATACCATGGTACTATGCCCAAGAATACGTTAAAAATTGTTGGTGTGGATTTAACATCGATTGGTATCATTGATCCAGCAAAAGAAGAGAGTTCGGCTTGGAACATATTGAAAAAAGCAGATAAAAAAAGTTATGATAAAATCGTTCTTAAAGGTAACAAATTAAAGGGAGCAATATTATTTGGAGATACTCATGCAGTCTCCTACGTTAATAAGAAAATGGAACAAGATGTATCTAGAGAAGAATTATTAGAATTATTAGAGCTTTACAAGTATAAATGTGATGGTTGTGGGATGATTTATGATGAAACAAAGGAGGAGGTATTATTCAAGAATTTACCAGATGACTGGAAGTGCCCAAATTGTGGTAATCCAAAAAAAAATTTCAAGAAAGAGAAATATAAATGACAATCCATAGATGTAAAAGATGTAATTACTTATATATTGACGAGGAGCAACCCGTTTGTTTCGATGATTTAGAGGAAGATTTTAAATGTCCACGTTGCCGATGTGGTAAATACATGTTTGTCAAAAAAGAGCCTTTAAAATAAATTTATTTTAACCAGTTTTTAGAAAATAATCTATAATATTTTTTAAATTTTCAAAAACTACCTTTTTTTATAATGAGTTTAGATATCTTAATCAAAAGCGGGAAGATTATAGATGGGACTGGAAATCCATGGTATCGTGGGAATATCGGCATCAAAGATGGAAAAATTACCGATATTAGCTTAAACTTGAGAGAAGATGCAAATAAAATTCTTGATGCATCCAATTTAATAATCTGTCCCGGATTCATTGATATTCATTCGCATACTGATTACATCTTACCGGTAAATAGAAGTCAAGAGTCGACACTGTATCAGGGAGTCACAACCACAGTTACTGGTATGTGTGGCGATGGAATGGCACCTATTCCCGTAGGTAAAGAAGAGGACTTCAAAAAGATCGTTGCAAAATTAGATCCGGTTCTTCAACAATTTGATTATCCTTACCATACGTTTTCTGAATATCTTGAATATAATGAAAAGAAGAGAAATTCAGCAAATTTAGCTTTTTGCGTTGGATATGGGAATATTAGATGGGCTGGTGGTCAAGGCTTTGAAAATCGCGATGCGACACCAAATGAAATGGAACAGATGAAATTTTATTTGCGAGAAGCCATGGAAGCAGGAGCTTTTGGGATGAGTACTGGTTTGATTTATGCTCCTCAAATTTTCTCTAAAACGCGTGAAATAATTGAACTTGTGAAAGTTGTTGCAGAATTTAAAGGAATATACTTCTCTCACATTAGAAGTGAAGGAAAAGACATAATCAATGCAATTCAAGAAGTTATAGAGATTGTTGAACAATCGGGATGCATTGGTGGTCAAATTGCTCATCATAAAATAGCAGGAGAAGCTTTTTGGGGGAGAAGTAAACAAACTTTAGAACTGATTGAAAAAGCAAATGAAAGGGGAATCCATATAACTTATGATCAATACCCATATAACAGAGGTATGTCTGATCTTGTAACTGCTCTCCCTCCTTGGGTTCGTGAGGGGGATAATGATTTAATTATAAAAAGAATAAAAGATACGGAAACTCAAGAAAGAATCAAGAAGGATGTTGAGGAAGGAATCGAGGGATGGGAGAATTGGATTCAGAACGAGGGAATGAAGAACATCTATATTTCAACCGTGGTTTCTGAAAAATGGAAAGATACAGCAGCTTTAAACATTCCAGAGATCACACGAATGAAAGGGTTAGCTGACGATTGGGAAACATTTTTTCAGTTACTCATTGATAACAATTTATCGGTAGGGATTACTATTGAAAGCATGAGTGAGGATGATATTCGAAGGATAATGAAAGGACGGTATCACATGGTTGGTACTGATGGATTTGGCATTCCTGGAGCATTCACCGCTGGAGCATTTCATCCAAGATGTTTTGGAACTTATCCTCGTATTTTAGGAAAATACGTGAGAGATGAAAAACTTTTAACCCTTGAGGATGCGATAAGAAAGATGACCTCGTTTCCAGCCTCCAAACTGAGACTAAAAGATAGAGGGCTCATCAAACAAGGAATGTGGGCGGATCTAGTCTTATTTGACCATCATAAAATCAACGATAAAGCCACCTATAAAAATCCATATCAGTTACCTGAAGGTATTCCTCACGTTTTAGTGAATGGCACCATCGTGGTAAAAGATGGAATAAAGAATAAGAAATCTCCTGGCAAAGTTTTAAAATTCAGGCCTTAATTCAAACAATTTCTTTTGGGAAACGAGATCAGATATAAATACATGGATGACAATTTATCATTAATTTAAATTATATCAAAAGGAAAATATAATGGAAAGTGAAATTGTTCACTCGAAATTGAACATGGCTTCGTATGGTTGTGGTAAAGCTCTGAATGAATTCTTTTCAATGGCCTTTGGAGCAACAGCTTTTTACTTTTATGAAGCTGCGCTCGGTTTGGATAGCTTATTTGCTGGTATCGGATTTATTATTTATGCAGTATGGAATTCTATCAACGATCCGATCATTGGATATTTTACAAATAGGCCCTTTAAATTTACACGAAAGTGGGGTCGAAGATTTCCTTGGATGTTAATTGGGGGTATTCCATGGATTTTCTGTTACTTTCTTATATTTGTTCCACCTTCAACAGCACAATTACCAATGTTCTTTTGGTTGATATTCACAACATGTCTTTTCGACGGTTTTGGCTCTTTTTGGTTCGTAAATTTCATGTCGTTATTCCCTGATAAATTTAGGGGTGTTAGAGAACGCAGAAATGCATCAGGAATTGCTACACCAATTGGTATACTGGGAATCGCCTCAGGAGCAATTTTACCATCACTTTTTTACCAATATGAACATCCAGCTACTTTCGTTATAGCTGCCGGAGTTGTAGTTATCGGAGCTATAATATTATTCGGATTATCAATCCCCGGCAGTCGAGACGAAAAAGTTTATGTAGAACGCTACTTGGCAAATTATGAAGAGAATCCTAATAGACAACCATTTTTTACAATGTTAGTGAAATCCCTAAGGCATAAAAATTTCTTGGTTTTCATTATAACTTACTTACTTTATCAGTTTTTAGTTGCTTCAATGATTGCATCGATCCCATATGTTAATAACTTTTTATTAGGTCAAGAAGCTAGCGCAACTACAATGATTATGGCTGGGTTTCTGATTGGTGCCCTTATTTCAATCTTTTTCTGGATACGTGCTGCTCAAAGAACCAATAAAAACAAAAATGTTTTAGTTGTTGCGGGATATTATCTAGCAGGAATGACTCTTGTTTTGTTCTTCGTACGCGATTATTGGATAATGGTTATATTATTAATCGTTTGGGGGGGTGGTTTAGGTGGTTTTTGGGCCATTTATCCCCCTACTTTCGCTGAAACTATTGATGAAGCCGTTTTAATGTTTCAAAGTCGAGAAGAAGGGATATATAATGGAATATTTCAGTTCTTTGGACGACTTTCAACTGCTTTACAAGCAATTAGTTTTTCTGTTGTTCATATGTTAACGGGATATGTCGAAGGGAACCAAACTTCTCAATCGGCAGAAGCTATATTTGGCATTCAAATTCATTTTGCGTTAATACCTGCAATTGCAATGTTTATTGGTGTTACAGTATTCTTGCTGTTCTATGATTTGACTCCTGAGAAAATAGAAGGCATAAAAATCAGAATAAAGGAGCTTGGATTATAATTCAATTTAAATGGTAATGAGATTATCTTTTATCTTATTTTTTTTATACATCTATTTATAATGTATTAAATTAATCTTATTAAGTAGATAATTACTTATCCATAAGTAATTAGTATCAAATTAATCTAAGGTGATAAAAATAGCTAAATATGAATGCTCCGCGTGTGGGTATGTATATGACGAAGAAGAAGAAGGAACTAAATTTGAAGACCTACCCGATGATTGGGTATGCCCGGTAAATTAAATATTATTTCAATATTTTATCTGGTTTGCGGGGTCGACAAAAGTTTCTTCAATAAAATCTCAGATTAAATAACGAAAATCGTATAGAACTTATTTTTTTTCTTACATTTTTATTCTTAAGTTTTTGTATTGGTTTAATGAAAAGGCAAATTCAGAATATAATCTAAAGAAAATCCATTTGAAAAAGAAATGTTATGAGTGGCAGGTATTAATATAATTCTCATTCATTCCATTTCAGTAAGTCTATAAAAAACGTAAATTTATTGTTAATGAGAATCAAATTGAAAAATATGAAAATGAAGACTAAAATATTATTATCTGGTCTTGAATTCCCCGAGGGGCCCCGATGGCGAAATGAGAAATTATTTTTTTCAGATTTTATTGGAAGAAAAGTCATTGCCGTCGATAATAAAGGTAAACCTGAAATTATAACAGAATTGCAAGACTCTCCATCGGGATTGGGTTTTTTAAATGCCGGGACGATGCTAATAGTTTCAATGCAAAGACGCTGCTTGATGCGTTTAGATCCAGATGGATTAAAGATTCATGCGGATTTAAGCAAGTTTACAGAATATAACTGCAATGACTCTGTAACTGATAGTTATGAACGAACTTACATAGGAAATTGGGGCACTAAATCCCTTGAATCCCCGGCAAAACCGACAACTATCATCTTAGTAACTAAAGATGGTGATGCAAGAATAGTTGCAGAAAATCTAATTTTCCCAAATGGATGTATCGTGACTCCAGATTGTAAAACTTTGATTGTAGCAGAAACATTTGGGAACAAATTGACTGCTTTTGATATTGAAAATTCAGGGAACTTAATAAATCGGAGAATTTGGGCGGAACTCGAAGATTTTACACCAGATGGCATATGTCTTGATAAGGAAGGTGGGATTTGGGTTGCAAATCCATCCAAAGCGGAAGTCTTACGTATTTTGGAAGGTGGTGAAATCACTTCTAAAATTAAAGTAAAAGGAACAAATGTTTATGCATGTGCTTTGGGTGGAGATGATGGTAAAACTCTTTTTCTTTGCACCAGTCAATTTTTAGAAGGAAAAAGATCAAGTGGTAGAATTGAATTTCAAAAAGTTGAAATCCCAGGGGTAGAGATTCCGTAAAAGAAGGAAAATAATCTCGTCTAAAATAACTATATAAAGGAATTCTAAGTTGAAAATGAGTAAAAAATTTTGAAATGCTTTATTCTACAATGACATAAGAGTTACCTAAAACTACGGTATTTTCCTTTCGAACTTGAATTATATAACGCCCGTCATCTTTCCAACCTTCTGTCGTAAGAGTTTCTCCGGGAAACACGACATCTTTAAATCTTGCACTAAATTCTTTAAAGCGAGAAACATCTCCATCACATAATCCATTCACGATAGCCCTTGTAGCAATACCATATGTACATAAGCCATGAAGGATTGGTTTTGGTTGACCCGCTTTTTTAGCAAAATCTGGATCTATATGTAGTGGATTAAAATCTCCGTTTAGTCTATAAAATGCTGCTTGATTCTTGCTAGTCTGATATGAGCTGCTAAAGTCCGGTTCTACTCCCTTGGGAGGATTTATAGATTCACTTTTGGGTCCTGGATCCCCTCCAAAACCCCCTGATCCAACAACGAAGAAAACATACTTGGTATCAAAGATGTGCGCATTTTCTTGGGAATATCCAGAAATTTTCACGTGTATGACCGCAGCTTTGCCTTTATCATATATATGTTCTATAACTCCTTTTGTTTTTATAATCCCGCTTGGATCAAATGGTGTATAAAGTCGGATTAATTGCTCACCATGTAATAATCGAACAAAATCCGTTCCCTTTGGGAAGAGAAGTCCACTACCAGCTACTATTGTTGCAAAACTTGGGAATACCTTCATTCCTCCTTTTACCCTTTCATAAACAAAAGGTAAATCTTCAGCTTGAGCACCAATTCCCAAATTGTATAAGGCACATGTTTTCCAATCATATTGAAATGTCCCCTCTTTTGTTTCTCCTACTGAATCCATGTCTATTTTTACCATACTAACTCACGTAATTTCTTTAGTAATAATCTCTTTATAATTTAAACTTTTTAATCAATTTTTAGCTTTATTTGACTAAGTATTATGATTCTTTCATTTTAAATTTCCATGCGAAAATTTCTAAAAACTAGAAAATAAATTTATAATCGAATCAAATCTCTTATACTTAAAATTTAATTCAATTGGTGAAATTTCGCGTGATTGATTTACAAATAATGAAAGACGTTTGGTACGTCGGGTATGTTGATTGGGAAGTGAGGAATTTTCATGGATATTCAACTCATAAAGGATCCTCTTATAATGCGTATATTGTAAAGAGTGGAGACACTTATATTCTTATTGATACGGTTAAGAGACCATACTTTAAGTATTATTTAGAGAATATTAAGTTGGTTTGTGATCCAAAAGAGATTAAGTATTTGATTGTAAATCATGTTGAACCCGATCATTCTGGATCTTTCCCATTAATTATCGAACATTTACCTAATGCGGAAATAATTGCATCAACGAAAGGAGTTGAAATCTTAGAACAACATTATCATGACGAAGTAAAAAAAGAGGTTTTTGAAAAGATTCGAGGGGTTAAAAATGGTGAGAAGTTAGAAGTGGGAAATGGTAAGCAGTTTACTTTTGTCCCCATTCCGATGATCCATTGGCCTGATTCAATGGTATCTTTTATGACTGATGAAAATGGTAAAAATGTATTATTCTCAAATGATGCTTTCGGTCAGCATTTCGCGACATCGAAGCATTGGGATGACGAAAATGGATTCTCGGAGATAATGTGGGAAGCAGAAAAGTATTATGCCAACATTTTACTTCACTTATCTAATTTAATCTCTAAAACTCTTCCCGTGGTTGGAGCCCTTCCAGTTGATATCATTTGTCCTTCTCATGGAGTTTGCTGGAGAACACATCTCCCAGACATATTAGAAGCGTATAAAAAATGGTCAAGTGGTGAAATTGCAGAAAATAGTGCTGTGATAATTTATGATAGCATGTGGGAAAGTACGACTAAGATAGCTAAGGAATTATATCAAGAGATCTGGCGAAGAGGGATTCCTGTTAAGCGTTTTAACCTAACACATTCAGATTATAGTGATGTCATTACAGAAGCAATGAAAGCTAAGGCCATACTCGTAGGAAGTCCAACTCTAAACGGTGGATTATTTCCTTCGGTTGCAGAATACTTGGCTTACCAAAAGGGTTTAAAACCCATGAATAAAGTAGGTTTAGCTTTTGGCTCCTATGGATGGAGTAAGGGGGCGGTTAGAGCGATTATTAGTGAAATGGAAGCAACTGGTATAAACATGATGGACGATTCGATAGAGATCCAATTCGTTCCTAGAAAAACTGACTTAAATTTCACTGAAATTATTGATAAATTAGTAAAAAAAATGGAGGTTTAAAATATGGATTTTGAATTAACTGAAGAACAAAAGGCATTACAGAAAAAGGCAAGAGAATTTGCCATTAATGAGGTTCTTCCAGTTGCAAGAAAGTATGATGAATCTGAAGAATTCCCAATGCCAGTCATTAATAAAGCATGGGAACAAGATTTATTAAATAGTGGAATACCTAAAAAATATGGCGGTCCTGGTTATGGATTATTAGATGCTTGCATTATCGTAGAAGAAATCTCTTCCGCGTGTCCAGGAATTGCAACATCTATTTTTGATAATAACCTTGGCGCCGAACCAATTATAATAGGTGGAAATGAGGAACAAAAAACTAGAATCCTTGGAGAACTTACGAATGAATTCAAATTAATCGCATTTGCAACTTCAGAACCCACAATGGGAAGTGACGTTGCTGGAATGAAATGTAAGGCTGAGAAAGAAGGTGAGGATTACATTCTTAATGGTGCCAAATTTTGGATTACAAATGGAGGATTTGCTGATTATATAACTGTATTCGCAACTGTTGATCCTGAGCAAAAGCATAAAGGGATAGCCGCTTTTATTGTAGATACAAAAACAGAAGGAGTGAGACTTGGAAAGCATATACCGAAGCTAGGTCAAAGAGCGTCAAACACAGTCGCAGTTACTTTAAAAAACGTAAGAGTTCCCGAAAAAAATGTATTGGCAAAACCAGGTCGGGGTTTTGTCTTAGCAATGCAGACTTTTGCCCATACAAGACCTGCAATCGGCGCTTTTGCTACTGGTTGTGCTAGATCAGCAATGGAATATGCTATTGATTACGCAAATAAAAGAGAAGCGTTCGGACGACCAATTAGCAATTTTCAAGCGATTCAACATAAGATAGCAGATATGTATAAAGACATTGAAGCCGCAAGGTTATTGACGCACAAAGCAGCTTGGGAGGCAGATCAAGGATTAGATAATAACATGAGTTCAGCCATTGCTAAAGCATTTGCTTCTGATGTCGTAATGAGAGTAACCACGGAAGCAGTCCAAGTATATGGAGGATTTGGATATTTAAGGACTTATCCGGTCGAAAAACTTTTCAGAGATGCAAAATTATACCAAATTTATGAAGGAACTAGTGAAATACAAAGAATAGTAATTTCTCGCTTTGCTCTTAAGGGTTATAAACATGCTATGCCTAGCGTGTTTAAACGAGACAGATAATCTCACTTTTATTTTTTTTTAATATTTTGAAATTAAATGTTATAATTCTTGAAAAACTTACGTTTGCATAAATTATCGCAAAATAAAGGTTTATTTTCATTTAACCAAACTTCTTTTAATTCATGAATTTTCAGGTAAGAATTATCCTCACTAAATTTAAATAAACTTATCTGTTTTGAACAGTATTCGCATGATCTGTAATCTAAGATTTGCTGAATCTTATCAAGCTCACTCGTGTTTAAGGATTTATAGCATTCACAGCAATGATATTCCAAAATTGGTGATTGCCACAATTTTAGAAGATATTCTGAGGAAAAACCTACATTATCACTCAAAAAATCATAAATATTAAGTTCTTTTCCACATTTCCAACAACTTCTTTTGCTAAAATTGGACTCGAGTGCAATTAATTCTCGTAATTTCTGAATTTTACGCCATAAGGTTGCGTTATTAATCTTTTTAAAATACATTTGCTATTAATTTAAAAAAATACATGATTTTATACTAACCTATTATATTAATTAAGTAGAAAATTCGATAATCTTTTTCGTAGCTGAAATAAAATCATTACAAATGAAAGTGGGTTTAGTTTTAATTCTATTAAGATCATTGAGATGTTCCTTTCCGTGCCCCGTTGTAAGAAAGATCGTGCTAGAACCACCATAATTTCCAAATAAAATATCTGATGGATGATCACCTATCATCCAAGATTTTTTTAAGTCAACATTCCAACCATTTCGAATTTCATTTATGAACTTTTGATTAGGTTTTCTACAAGCACAATTTTCATCTTTTAGGTGCGGACAAAAAAAAGTCTTTTCTATCTTGATCCTATTTTGACTTAGGATTTTTATTAGATGATTATTGAACACATGAAAATCTTCAACAGTATAATATCCTTTTCCTATTCCGGATTGATTGGTCACAATAAAAAGAAGATAATTTTTGCTAAACATTCTTAATCCCTCAATCACACCCGGTAATAATTCAAAATCTTCTATTCGGTATACATAATTCTTATCTTCAATTAAAACGCCATCCCTATCCAGTATAATGGCTCTTTTTTCATTCATATTTTTGAATTTTAAGGTTTTAGTTAAAAATTGAATTAATTGTTTCAGTTTCTGAATAAATTAATTTAAAAAATAAAAAGAAAGAATCTAAAAGTCTTCACACTTTTTTACGAAATAAGATCTTGGATGATCGCAGCTTGGGCATTTCCAATGTTCTGGTAAATGATCCATCTCAACTTCATAACCACATTCAAGACAAACCCAGACAATTTTTTTTCCTCGCTTAAAAAATGCATCATCACCAACCAATTTTAAAAGTTTACCATATCGCTCAGCATGGTGTTGCTCTGCTCTAGCGATGGCTCGTGCCCGTGAAGCGATGTCTGGATAACCTTCTTTTTCCGCAGTATCTGCCAAATTGGGATAAAGAGTTTGCCATTCCATGGTTTCTCCTTCAATGGCTGATTTTAAATTTTCGATTGTTGTTCCATAAGTTGAGGGATAATCTTCACAAACATTGAAAGGAGCATCTTTTTCTTTAAATTTCTGAAACATTTTATAAAAATTCAATCCATGTTCTTTTTCTTGATTTGCTGTCTCTTCAAAGATCCTAGAGACAAACACGTATCCCTCTTTCTTCGCAATCGAAGCAAAATATGTATATCTAGCTCTTGCTTGACTTTCTCCTACATATGCAGCAAACAACATTTTTTGGGTTTCTTTCATAATTCAAACCTCTTTTACTTGTTTTTAATTTGTAATTTGATATATTTATTAAATTTGGGAATAATAATTCAAAAGAGATTTTAACTTTTTTTCTTAGGATTTAAAAGGTAAAAAAAAGTTTATTCATATTCTCCTAACGCTGGTTTAGTTGGATATCCTTTACGATGCCAAGCAATCATTCCTCCTGTTAAGTTTCTTACGTCACTGAACCCTGCTCTTACTAATAATTGCGATGCCATCATTGAACGAGAACCACTATGACAAATAACCACCACTTCTTCATCTTTATATTGGTCTAATTCTTGCACGTTATTGATTAAATCACCAAGAGGTAATAAAGTTGCACCAGGAACATGACCTGTTCTTCCATGAAACTCTTGAGGAGTTCTTACATCAACTAAAACTGCAGGGGCATCATCAGAATCTAATCTATTATGTAGTTCCTCTGCGGTAATCTGGGAAAGTGGTGGTGCATTAGGACCAAGTTTCTCCTTTCTTGTTTTCTTCTTAATTTGAACAGGAGCTTTGACTTCTTCTGAATCTATTTTTCCTTTTTCTAAAATTGCTACTAACTTTCCACTTTCTTTTCCAAGCGATACTAATTTAACTCCCTCATTGAGTTTTGAATATGCCTCAACACTTGATTTAAATCCTGGATCAGTCGCATAAATTCTCAATCTTTTATTTTGAGGTAATTTTTCCAAACCTTTAATTAATGTATTCAAGGGCCCAGGACATGATAATCCACAAGCATCGACATCTACAAACTCATCAGTCTCAGTGGTTTTTGATTCTATCATTTCTTCTACTATCTCTTCAGAAGCACCACATGCTGCAGCTATTTCCTCAGTTGTCATTCTAGCAATCTCGAAAGTTCTATGTCCTCCAGTGAGGTTATATACTTTCTCATAACCTTTCTGTTTCAGTAGTCTTGTTGCTAAATATCCTCTAAATCCTACCTCACAGAATACATATATGGATTTATCTTTTGGAATCTCATCTAATCTACTTCTCAGTTCTAAATCGTCAATGTTATGAGCATCTTCAATCGTTCCAATTTCAAATTCTTCCGGAGTCCTTACATCGAGAATAAAACTATTATTTTTTTTAATCTCCTCTAATTCGTCCCAGTGCCAAATCGGCATATCTCCCCTTAAAAAATTCGAGGCTACAAATCCTGCCATATTTATTGGATCTTTTGCAGAACCGTAGGGAGGTGCATAAGCAAGTTCTAATTCTTCTAAATCGAAAACATTTCCTCCATACTTGATTACGGTAGAGATCACATCGATGCGTTTTTCTGTCCCTGGTCCTCCTACTGCTTGAGCTCCTAAAATTTTACCGGTTGGAATTTCAAAAATTAATTTTATACTTATTGGAATGGCTCCCGGATAGTAACCAGCGTGATTATTTGGATGGACGTAAATCTTCTCATAGTTATAATTTAAATTTTTTACTTGTCTTTCATTCAGCCCCGTAAAAGCTACTGTAAGGTCAAATACCTTCAAAACCGATGCTCCTAATACTCCCTCATATGTAGAGTCACGACCAGCAATGTTATCAGCAGCAATCCTTCCTTGCTTATTTGCTGGACCAGCTAATGGAATCGCCGTGGGATCATGTGTTTGGAATTGTTTAACTTGTATAGCATCTCCTACAGCAAAAATAAAAGGATCAGATGTACGCATGTGATCATTAACTATTATATGCCCCTTAGGGCCAATTTCTAATCCCGCGTCTTTCGCTAATTTATTTTCTGGCTTAACTCCAATTGCTAAAATGACCATATCGGTCTCAATTTTCTTTCCACTCTTAGGAATTACAAAATTGCAATTATTTTCATCACACTTGAAAGAATCTACGGGATCTCCTAATTGTAAGCAAATTCCGTTAAGAATTAATTCTTGGTGAACAAATTGTGCCATTTCTTTATCAATGGGAGAGAGAACTTGCTCTAACATTTCCACAATTTTGACCTTTATTCCTCGTTTTTTCAAGTTTTCTGCCATTTCTAAACCTATATATCCTCCTCCAATAATTGTTGCATGCTTTACATTGTTTTTCTCGGCATAATCCTTTATTTTAACAGAGTCTGGAATTGTTCTCAAGGTGAACGTTGGAACTTCTTCTATTCCTTTAAAAGGAGGAACAATTGGCGACGCTCCCGGTGAAAGAATCAAGTAATCGTATTTCATACTTAATATCTTGTTCGAAGCTAAATCTTTTACCATCACGGCTTTCTTTTCTTTATCAATTGATATGGCTTCGTGATTAACTTTTATGTGGATATTAAATCGATCTAAGAATTTTTCGGGAGTCATTAGTTCAAGCTGCTCACGTTGCTTAATTACATGCCCTACATAATATGGTAATCCACAATTAGCAAATGATACATATGAACCTTTTTCTAATACTGTGATTTCAACGTTTTCATTTAATCGTCTTAATCGGGCTGCTGCTGATGCACCACCAGCAACACCTCCAACTATTAATATTTTATCCATGTTTTTCACTATATTTTTTATAACTTTATCTATTTAGTAATGATTTTGTAATACACAACTTAATTTAGAAAGTAAAAATTTTCATTTAAAACTCACTCTTATGAATTATTTCCTCATTTTCGAAGATTGCTATGGCATGATAAAAATTTCAAATGGAAATTTATTTTTTGAAATACTTGGATTTTTCTTTAAATTTGGCAAAATGGAATTTCTAAAATTAAAGCTAGAAAAAAATAATCAAGAAAGTAATATATCCAATTCCCAGTATAATATGAAGTAAAGCAAATAATCCACCGACCTTAAATAACCTTTTATACGACATGTCTTTAACATCATTCTCTCTACTGATTTCCAGCGTCATCATATCAGCAGCAGATCCTTGAGGAAGGAAATTTCCACCTAAATTAATTCCGAGTATAAAGGCGACAACCAATGGACCAAGATAAAATTCGGGTAAGTTGAACAAAACCCGAATAACAGGAATAAAAATAATTGTTACGGGTGTGTTATCAATCAAACCACTTAGAATAGAGGTTAAAAGAAGAATAATTATCGCAAGAATAAACTCACTCTGAGCAGATATGTTCTCAATTAGTAATTCTATAAAAGAGATTGTTCCATTTAATTCCATTAAACCAACAAAGATAAATAAGCAAATAAAAAAGTAGATAATTTTATAATCTACATGAGATAGGTATTTTGATAAGGAAAATGATTTCTTTCCTTTTTTG
>Ga0315542_1000870_pt1 | contig 19079 bp, 22 predicted proteins | sample SalMarSW160120MG_FD_202541 | JGI IMG/M metagenome (GOLD analysis project Ga0315542, IMG submission 202541) | Salt marsh sediment microbial communities from the Plum Island Ecosystem LTER, Massachusetts, United States - Salt Marsh Sediment SW1601-20 ... | reverse complement strand
TCACATTCAGATGAACTCAGGAAGTATTGAGTTCGTGCTACCATATTTCAAAAAATCAATTCCTCCACTTGTAGTAACATAACATCTAGCATACACTGCATGCGGCTCAATATATTCAACACTATTTGGAATCGCGTGGAAAGCATCACTTTTTGCAAGCAGAAAGTATGATGAAGTCATCTTGGTAGCACCAGATAGTGTATCTTCTGTTGTCAGTGGCATGAGAGTACTTGCTGAGGATGAGAAGAGGCGAAAAGCAATGGGTCTTCGTTGTCGAAAGAAGATAGAGAAAGAATACTCATGGTATAATCAGATAGGTTTCATCGAAGATGTATATAGAAGGGCCATAGAGAGAGCAAATTGAATATGCTAGTTCGATTAAGGAAACAACTTATCAATAAACGCATCTTGGCATGTATCGCACTCATTAGTATAGGTGAGAAGAGTCAATGTTGCATATCAAATTTATCAGAGAAAATGTCGACCTAATTCGAAAGAATCTCGAATGGCGAAGAGACAAAGCCAAACTAAAGGAATTTGATTATCTGTTGGAGCTCGACGAGAGAGTCAGAAATCTAATGAAAGAGATTCAGGACCTTAGAACACAACGCAACAGTCTCTCACGGGAAGTTGGAAAATTAAAGAAAGAAGGATCAGATGCTTCTGAGGTCATGAAACAAGCTGAGAAAGTCAATAAGAGAATTGCAGAAGTAGAGATTGAAACTGGAAATCTTGAGGTGGAGTTAAAGAGAATTCAGATGAGCATTCCCAATATCCTTCATGAAACTGTACCTTATGGAGCAGATGAAGAAGATAATGAGGTTGTGAAAGAATGGGGCGGAAAACCAGAGTTCAAATTCGAAGTAGCGAGTCATGTAGATTTACTTGAAACACTAGATATAGGTGATATTCCAAATGCAGCAAAAATTGCTGGCTCAAGATTCTACTATCTGAAGAACGAATTAGTCATGCTAGATATTGCTATGCAACAGATGGCACTTGGGATGCTGATTAAGAAAGGATATACTCCAATCTATCCCCCATTCATGATGCGACGTGAACCATACGAAGGTGTCACTGATCTTGCAGACTTCGAAGATGTGATGTATAAGATTGAGGGGGAGGACCTCTATCTCATTGCAACTTCAGAACACCCAATGGTTGCGATGCATATGAATGACATTTTCGAACCAGCGGACCTGCCAATAAAATTCGCTGGAGTCAGTACATGTTTCAGGAAAGAAGCAGGGTCTCATGGAAAAGATACCAAGGGCATCTTTCGAGTTCACCAATTCAGCAAGGTTGAGCAATTTGTATTCAGTCTTCCTGAGGAATCATGGAATATTCATGAAGAATTAATCAAGAACGAGGAGGAATATATTCAGGCTCTGAAATTACCATACAGGATTGTGAATGTCTGTACTGGTGATATTGGCATAGTTGCCGCTAAGAAGTACGACCTAGAATTATGGATGCCAGGACAACAGAAGTATCGAGAGGGCGGATCCTGCAGTAACTGTACTTCATATCAAGCAACACGCTTGAACATCAAGTATAGAATCAAGAAAGGTGGGACTGAGAAAGACTATCTTCATACTCTGAATAGTACTATGGTAGCAAACCCGAGAACCATTGTTGCGATTCTGGAGGTTTATCAGCAGGAAGATGGGAGTGTCAAGATCCCACAAGCTCTACACAAGTACTTACCCTCAGGTATGAAAGAAATAGTACCAAAGAAATAGACAGAATAATTACAAGCCGCCTTCAAGGCTCATCTTGATTGCCGCATCGATTGATCTCTGAAGAGCTTCTGGAAGACCGGGTACTTTTAGTTTAACAAACCCACGAATGATGAGAGATGTGGCCTCTTCCTCGGTTAGTCCTCGGCTCATCAGATAGCTCAATTGCTCAGCTCCAACTTTCCCGACAGTTGCTTCATGACTGAGTTCAGCGCCTTCAGCACGAGCTAAAAGCATTGGAACAGCTCGAATGACAGCTGAATCACTGATCAGGAGACCATCACATTCCAATCGTGCTTTTGTCTGTCCTGAGAGACCTACAAGGTCTCCTCTAGCAATAATTTCTGATGAATCTGTAGCAATGGATCTTGAGATTACTTTTCCATTAGTCCTCGGGGCTTCAAGACTTAGGAGACCTCCGATGTCATATTTTGATTTCTTGGTACCATATACAATTGAGTAAAGGTCAGATTTTGCACCGGAACCAACTAACCTAACTTTAGGAAAGGTCTGAATTGATTTGAGTGGACTAAGAAGCGCATAACTGGATATGTATGTGCCATTCTCTTCAACAATTGCAGCAGAGCGTGGGCGGACATCTGTCTTCTCACTCCATCTATGAACCATTGTGAAAGAGAGTTGTGCATTCTTCTTGACATAGAACTCTGAAACCCCCAAGTGTAGAGATTGTTCAACCTCAGAGGGTGTTGCACATCCATTGATAATATGCAATTCAGACCCCTCTTCAGCAATTATGATATTGTGAACATTCTGTACAGATTGATTCTTTTTCATAATCAGACAACTTTGCACTGGCATACCAATCTTGGCTCCAGCTTTAGCTCTAATGAAATATCCATTGTATGTTTCAAGCTCACTTCTTGCTGTGTATTTATCTACATCTACAGGAACAGCTTTCCAAAGATAGTTCTGTAGCCAGTCGTATTGCTTCAAGGCTTGGCTCATAGTCAGTACTTCAAGTCCTTCCTGCGAAAGTAAGACATCTGCAAGAATACTCTCTGTATCAAACTGCATAAATGACGCGGATACTTTCTCTTGAGATGGATCAAATCCGACTTGTTTCACTAATGATTGATCTGCGGAGGATACGTCATCAATCGATTCAATCTTACTCGGCTCTGAAGATGTATACTCATAACTATCAAGATCAATGTCATCACCATATTGAGCCTGTTTCGCCTTGGCAGATTCTGCACGTTTCTTCTTATCATCAGAAGTCATTAACCTGTCACCCCTGCCAAGAATTTCTCATATCCTTTCTCTTCAAGTGCAGGGATATCGCTCATGTTTCCGGTATATACTACTCTGCCTTGTTGGAGAATGTATACCTTGTCAACTTCAAGAAATTCTAGGATATATCGATGGTGACTTATTACCACAAGGGTAGTATCACCTTTCTTTCGTAGTGCCTTCAGTTCACGACCCACGATTTTTAGAGAGTCATAGTCAAGGCCACTGTCTGGTTCGTCAAGGAACATTATCTTTGGACGCATAGAGAGAACCTGGAAGAGCTCACTTCTCTTTGATTCACCACCAGAAAAGCCGTCATTCAGGTCGCGTTTAGCTAGATTTCTAATTCCCAATCGCTCAAAATCACCATACAATTCATCTTTACATGCACAACTTTCGCCCATCAAGTGGTCACTATCAGCCTTACACAGATAGTCGGGACAAATTCTACAAATGAAATCATCGAGCTTCACACCAGAGATACTTGGTGGTGTTTGGAACGCATATGCAATTCCTAACTGTGCACGTTCGGTGATTGTCTTGTTTAAGATAGATTGATTGTTGAAGAGAATATCGCCACCAGTTATTTTATACTCTGGTAGGCCCATGATTGTTTTTGCAAGTGTGGATTTTCCTGAGGCATTAGGGCCTAAGACTGCGTAAACCAGTCCAGGTTCAAATTCTAAATCAACCCCACTTAGAATTGGTACACCACTAACCTCAACACGTAGATCTCGTGTTTCAAGTAAATTCCCACACATCAAAATCGCACCATTCTATTTACTTCAAACTGGAACTAGATTGAATCTGACCAGTTGAGGTCGGTACTTAATTTTTCGTATAAGTACCCATTGTTTGTGCAGATTCGATTTTATTTTTCTCACACATCTCTCGGAAGCTATTCTTATCTACATGCTCTAATGCAGGAACTGACAGAGCGTAGAGCGTGAAAAAATACCTGTGGGTACCAAAAGGTGGAGCGGGACCGCCCCACTTGCATATCCCGAAATCATTCGTAACCTGAAGCCCTGGTGGTTTCTTACCGGATTCCAATTCTTGAACTCCTACAGGAATTCCATGAATGAGCCAATGTATCCAATCTCCTACCGGAGCATCAGGATCATTGCAGATAAGCGCGAAGCTCTTTGTGCCATCAGGAACTTCATCCCACGCTAAATGAGGGCTTAGATTATCGTTTCGATAGGCATTCTTCTCGGGAATAGGTTGCCCTTCAGAGAAGTCTTTACTCCATATTCGCATAGATTTTCATCTCAAATCGGTCTGCTCTCTATTGCAAAATAACACACTTTTGTGTTGTCATGATTCATATCAAAACAAACTAGACATAGAAAGTGGTGAATTATTCAATAGTACTACGTAGCTCGGAAATTTTCTTAGTTGACCAATCTACATACTCATCACAAAGTTTCTTTGGAGGACCATTAGGTCTTAATGCTCCAATTGGCGCACGTTTACCCTCATCTATTTCTATCAAGTATCTGCATCGTACAGAACCCCAGCTATCAGCAAAATCCTGCAAATAGGTTTTCACTACGGTCCGTGCACTTGTACGTTTTGAGTTGAAATCCTCAACATCTTCATTTCCATCGGAACCCAAAAGAAGCCCTAAGCATACCACAGCACCACTGACAGCACCACAAATTTCTCCAAAGCCGGCAATACCACCACCAAGTATAGAAGCAATTTTCATACAATTAGGGTGGAAATCCGGAATTGGTGATTCTCTATTAACACCAATTAACACACTCTCAGCACAATTGAATGAACGCCCATTGTCTTCTTCCATTGAATTCGCCTGATATTTGCTGTGTTAATGATATAATGAAAAACATTTTCGTATCGATAAGATATTCTATCATCAAGCTTAAAACGACCTGCTATTATTCCAACATGGGGAATATCATTGACTGATGTCCAACAAACTTTTGAGAGACTGGTCTCCCTCGCTATTCAGAGAGAGGAGGAAGCTTACGACTTTTACATGAGTGCCGCTGAAGAATCAAAATTCAAATCATCGGTAAAATTACTCCATGAGTTAGCAAATCAAGAAGTAACTCATAAGGAGAAACTAAAGAAAGCTCTTGATGCAGGTGTTTGTGATACCTTCACATGTGAGACGGTAGAAGATGTTGAAAAAATGGACCTGAGTCAGTATCTTGTGGACATTCCATTGAAATCAGATTCAGCTCCGCAAGATATACTCATTGTTGCAATCAAGAAGGAGGCTGCAGCTAACAGCTTCTACAAGGCATTATCCGAGCTCACAGGTAGTGCTGTTCACAGATCTGTCTTCGAAACACTCGCCCTTGAAGAAGAGGGCCACAAGACTCGCCTTCAGAATATGTATGACGATATCTTCCAACCAGATATGTAATGTAGGGAGAGCCACTACGGCTCCCCTTCATTATTTTCTAACAATTCAGTAGCTATGCCTTATGCAGTTTTGGTGCTGCAAGGAAGGTTAAGCCACGCTTTGTAAGCTCTTCAGCTGTTCTATTTAGAGCGTGATGCTTGTCTAGATAGTTTATCAGTTTTTTAGGCATAAGTCCTGCTTCAGTGAGATCTTCCTTCGTTCGGAAGTAATCCAGTATATCTGATGGATAATCTCGGGCAGCATCAATTTCAGGAACTCCACCTTCATGCTTCGCGCTGATATTTTTCACATGATCAGCGAGTTCAAGGAGCTCGTCTAATCGATCATATGGTTGACGTACAATGGATTTGTACGTTTCAGTAATGTGATGTTCTATTCGTACGACATCTTCAAACCCAAAATTTCCACGAATGTATGCAGCACGTTCTATTGTCTTGTTATCAACACTGTTTGATAGGTTGAATCCAATTAGAGGACTTGTCCCATCATCACGGCTGAATAATTTGGCCGTTAGTAGTGTCCATAAACAAGCATATGGATTATCATTGCCCATATATACTGAGATTTTAAACTCAAGGTCTATACCCAGTTTATGCATCATGTAACCGACTAGCACACTTCCAGGGTTGATATTCAATACTTGTTTCACACCATATTTGGTATAATAGTTTAGAAACTCGTCAGCCCACTTCAATGGGAATTCATTTGGCATTCCAACACCACCGAAGTACCCTGTTATTGTAGCAGGACCTCCAAGGTGAACATTAACTGGAGCACCATCGGGACCAGGGTAGGTTCCTTTAGTATCGAGAGTTTCTACATATGATGATCCAGTAATTTGCATTCCTGCAGCAAAAGCAATTACATCGTTATCTGCAGTCTGTTCAACCATTTTTCGGACACGAATAAACCGTCCAGGCATGAGTTCACCCTTCTCAATGGATTGCTTTGCTTCTTCGATAAGCCAGGGAAAATATTGGCATGCACTAATCTCTAGGGTGACCGCGAAGCTATCATCAAATTTCATAGATTGAGCTTTGTCTCCAAGAATTTTCTGTCGATAGTCAGGAACTGTAATGAATGCACCATTATCACGTTGTTCCTGTAACCACTGTAAATCTTTAATGTAGGGAGACTTCTTCTCATCAAGCATTGCAAGGAGATTGTCGATATTTCGAGCTTCTCTTGCTTTCTTGTTTATCTCATCAACCCCTCCATGCTTCTCGATTAAATCGAAAAGATCTTTGATAAGGGGGTTATCTTCCCTGAGAAGGAAATCATTGATCTCTCTCAAGCGGGTTTCATCAATTCTGAGTTTTTGCCTGTCAGTCATGTGTAGGCCGTCCATCTTTTTCAAGAGCTGGTATGACACTCGTGAGTGTCATTCCTGCAGTAATCTTTGCCCTAAAAAACCGTTCCGACGAACTAAATTATGATGTAATATGACTCTATTCTACTGTAATATTCTCAAAAGGTGGTTCTGCTAAATTTTCAGATCGACCAGAATTAGTGGTTCGTAGATAAGAACGAATAGTTGGGCCAATTAAGAGTGTTACAGCTGCACCAATTGCAACTTGTGCTAGATTGACCGTGGCCAGTTCACCTATTGCCACTACGATATCGAAGAGAATCACCTGAGCAATGAAATATCCTGTTAACATTATGATGGATCCCACGACTACTGCAAGAATGTCTCGACCATTCAATCTTGAATGTGTTAGTGTCTTAGAACTCAAATATCCTACTGCCATGCCCTCAAAGCCCTTTACAATTAGTGTAATTGGAGCGTAGAAGGTATACCCAGTGGCTACATCAGCTAATGCAGAACCAACTCCTCCTGCAACAAATCCACCAATTGGACCAAGAAGAAGACCTCCAAGCATGACCATGGTGTCTCCAAAGTTGAAATACCCACTTGTTCCCGGGTATGGAATCTGAATTACGATTGTCATGATTGTTGCAAGTGCAGTCATTATTCCAAGCAGAGCCACATTAATTGCAGAATTGACACCTGAAGGACGAAAGTATTCCATTTCCATCGTAATCACATGCTTCTAATCAACAATTGATAGGATATATAACTTTGAGCCTATATATAGGCATGAATTCCAATGTCCTTTGTATCAGCGTTTGAGTGCACAAAATGTGGGAGTCAGTTTCAAGATGATATTCGTGAAAGAGTATGTCCAAAGTGTGGGAGCTACCTTGGAATAAAATATAATTTAGAGGCTATCAGTAAAATTTTGAGTAGAAAGTCATTGGAATCCAGAGAACTGGGCATCTGGAAATATTCCGAACTCCTCCCAGTTAAAGTTCCGTCTAATGCAGTTACACTAGGCGAAGGTGGAACTTTCCTTCACAGGTGTGATAGACTAGCAAAACATCTTGGATTGAAGTCATTGTATCTCAAAGATGAAACTACAAACCCAACTGGTTCCTTTATCGATCGAGGTACTGCGGTTGAAGTAACAGTTGCTAAAGAACGAAGATTTGACTCATTATGCTGTGGTTCAACTGGAAATCTTGCAGCATCTCTTGTAGCTTATGCAGCACGAGCAGGAATAGAGAGTAATGTCTTCATAGCACAGACAGGAAATGTAGACACAGGAAAATTCTACCAGATACTTGCATATGGTGCTAATGTCACTGTAGTAAAGAACCATGAAGAAGCTCTAGCAAGAGCGAAAGCAGAAAGCTATCATAGCTATGTTGTCAATGCTTATAGCTCGATTTTCTTGGAGGGTGTTAAAACCACTATCTTTGAAATTTGTGAGCAACTAATATGGAATACTCCAGATTGGATAATAGTACCAATGGGAAACGGTGGACATCTCTCGATGATTTGGAAAGGATTGAGAGAGCTTCAAGAAATAGGCCTTTTGGATGATATTGATACTAGAATAGTAGGGGTTCAATCTGCAGACTGCGCCCCGATTGTAGATGCATTTGTAAGTGGTTCAAAAACAATCAAGCCCATAACAAGTGGAGCCACAATTGCTCTCGATATCAGCGTTGGAAATCCATCGTGTGGTCATACTGCACTTAGAGCTATACGGGAATCTAATGGACTGGCCCTGTCAGTGTTAGACAAGGATACATTGAATGCATTGAGCTCAATTGCAAAACTTGAAGGTGTTTTCGTTGAACCAGCTTCAGCAACCACAGTAGCTGCCTTGCACCAGCTAGTACGGTCAAATGAGATTGATGATTCTGATTCAATCGTTTGTATTGTTACAGGAATGGGTCTAAAATATCCAGAGATAGCCCGAAACTTGGTCAAGGGACAATCCAAATTAGAACAACTTCTTAGTCGAGTAGAAGATAGAAAATTCACAACACAAATCGGTCGGACAAAACAGCAAATACTCCAGATCTTGTTAGGAGGCGAATCTTACGGTTATGGGATTTGGAAGAATTTGAAAGATGATTATGGAATTACAATCAAAATACCGAGTGTGTATCAGCATCTATCAGAGCTTAGAAGCGCTGGGCTTATCAATCAGACAAGGATAGAAAGCACATTTGATAATCGAAAAAGAACATACTATGTTCTAACTAAAAAGGGAACAAGAACTATCAAGCAGATAGCAAAGCTAAGTTTACAGTGTTAAGAGAAGTATTTTAACAGAAAATGTGTATTACCTAGAAGTGCGCAGTTTCCAGACTGCACATTTTCTAATGAGAGGAAGAGAATAATGTCAACTAAATGGATTCAAACTGCAGATTGGAAGAATGAAAAACACGTTCCTGCTATTACTATCAATAAGATCGAAGATGGTCGGGCGTATGTAAAGGTACAGGTTGGTAAAGAGATTCCCCATCCAAATACAACAAATCATCATATCAAATGGATGGATCTTTTCTTCTGGCCTGATGGAGCGAAGTTTCCAGTAGAAATCGGATACTGTACTTTTGACCACCATGGAGAAACAGCGGAAGGTCCCGATAATAGCGGAATATACAGTGAACCGATAGCCAAATTCGTGTTTAAGACCGATAAGCCTGGAACTCTAATGGCTACATCCTACTGCAATATTCATGGTCTCTGGAAGAGCGAAACCAAGCTCGAACTCTAAAATATCTAAGTCAAAGTTGAAATGGACCTACATTAGGCAGGTCCATCAACGTTTTCTTTTTCACTCTTTCACTCTTTGAGAGAGCTGTAACCAATTCCCAGCAGGATCCTTGAATGTAGCAAAGAGCGAGAATCCTTCCTTCTTAATTTTCGGAGACCCGAAGAATTTGACTCCCTTTGATTCTAGTACTTTTATTGTTGATTTGATATCATCAACACGGAATGAAACCATGATTGGTTGCTTCTCCTCGTTTGAAATAGGTATGCCAATTGCCTCTATTGCAAATCGTGTTGGAGGACCCTCACCAAGATCATACTCCTGCCATCCACGGTTGGCTGTCTTGAAATTAAGATTTAGACCTAGTACCTCTGAATACCAATTACCAAGAGTTTCTGAATCAAAAACATGTAGATACACAACATCAATACCTAGAATCATCATTTTCCCTCATTTTGATAGTCACAACATGTGACTCTCATCTGTGACCCTCAATAGTGCCTTTGGTATATATACTAAATCTGAGCAGTATATCTTGTGAACTATTATGGCTCTAACAACTAACAACCGAACCAACTCTGAACTGAAGCAGATACGCAATCCCCTCTCCACAGAGGCTGTAACATACGCTTACCTTTACAGGAGATAGATCACTCATGGCTCTTGCTAAGACAAGTAGAATCAAGGCTCCCAGTAAGCCAATCTCAACCAAGGCTATTACTCACGCATACCTATACAGGTGATTATTGTGACTGCTGTTAACAACGCGTTAAAGATTTTCACTAGTACAAGCAACGACAAAGCTAAACGTCGTTGTTTATCTGATGATGAAGTACTCTTGCTGGAAGCAACATGAGCGCTTCTTCTTGATTTTTATTCACTGACTATTTCTAACTACCCGGTTTAACTATCCAGCTGACAAGTTCAGTGGTCATAGGATTATCCTTCATAACAGCTTCTCGATACGATTTGTCTTTGAACACAAGCAGAATATTCTGTATATCAGGATCAAACCCCACTATCTGAACTGCTCGTTGAAGGGCATTTGGTCGAAATGCAATCCAGGTAAGAAACATTGAGAACGCGAAGAGTGCAGAAAAAGCAATAGACCAGAATGGAATCGGTCTTCCTCTATAAAATGAATCTCCAAGAAACATAAGCCCGAAGAAGAGGAAAGCCATTGCAAACCCATCAACAATGAAACAACATGTTTTGTATCTATCAACGCCATCATCTGTATAATGATGGTCCTCACATACATAGATTGGTAACACTCGTAACTTTGGTTGTGGAAAGTTTTGTCTAATACGACTACGTGCAGTGTATCTCGGGTCCCATGCACGATTCAGATAATTTGATCCACTAGAACTAAGAGTGATACGAGAAAGAATAGAAGCTGGAGCTCCACAGACAGGGCATACTTTCGGAAACCTGACTCTTGAGAGCTCTACACGTACAGCTGGTTCTTCGAGATGCAATTTCTGAGGACTCATTACCTGTGCTTCACATCAATTATCATAATGAGTGTATCGAACAAGGTGATATTGAGGCAATTTTATCTACAAGTGTACGGAAGTGGAAGTATGTACTATGGAGAGTTGGTCAAGCTTCGCGCTCTAGAAATGGAAGATCTTGATGTCATTCTGAAATATTGGAACAATCTTGAGATGCGCCAATTTCTTGGAACAGCATGGCCTATGTCGAGAAACGCAGAACGCCAGTGGCTAGAACGAGCTACAACAATGAATCCTTGGAAAGACGGAGGAATTGTTTTAGCAATTGAAGATAAGAAGAATATTGAATTTCTTGGAACCGTAAGTCTCTTTGATATGTCCAAGCAACTCCAGAGCGCTGAATTTGGAATTGCTATTCATAATCCAGAAAATTTTGGAAAAGGGTATGGTACTGATACAACAAAGGTCATGCTCTGGGTCGCGTTCCATCTTCTAGGACTCAACTCGGTATTTTTACGGACGTTAGATTCTAACAAGAGAGCACAACGAGCCTATGAGAAGGCTGGATTCAAGTATGCAGGTACATTCCGTCAAGCAGCTTACATGCTAGGAGAGTTTCATGACTTTCAAATTATGGATGCAACAAAGGAGGATTTCTTGAAAGTATATCCTCCTGGTACGGAAATCGGGAAGCCGTAATATGGCGAAAGAGTGAAAGGCAGGACTATCCCCTCAAACGTAAGAACCAAAAGAGAGCTAGTTGCTAGGCGGAATCGCAACTCAAGCTGTTTTCCAGAGGTCTTCAAATGACGGACACAAAACTCCAAGAACGTGCAATTAACGCCATTCGTTTTCTATCTGCGGATGCAGTACAAAAAGCCAATTCAGGACATCCGGGTATGCCTATGGGAGCTGCCGCGATGGCATATACACTCTGGACGCGCCACCTGCGGTTCAATCCAAACAATCCAAAGTGGTGGGATCGAGATCGCTTCGTACTTTCAGGCGGACACGGTTCAATGTTATTGTATTCGCTTCTCCATCTCACTGGGTATGATGTGTCTATGGAGGATTTGAAAGACTTCCGACAATGGGGTAGTAAAACCCCAGGACATCCGGAGAATCATTGTACCCCGGGTGTGGAAGTTACAACAGGTCCACTGGGTCAGGGTTTTGGAAACTCTGTCGGATTAGCAATCGCTGAAGCACATCTCGCAGCTGTCTTCAATCGTCCTAACTACAATATTGTGGACCACTATATCTATGCCATTGTCACTGATGGGGATTTGATGGAAGGAATTTCTTCTGAAGCAGCATCATTAGCAGGGCATCTGAAATTGGGTAATCTTGTCATTCTCTATGATGATAATTTAATCTCGATAGATGGCAGTACTAATATCACATTCACAGAAAATCGTGGAGCCAGATTCGAAGCCTTTGGTTGGCATGTACAACATATCAAGAACGGTAATGATGTAGATGCAATTGATGCAGCAATTGAAAAAGCCAAGAAAGATCCACGTCCATCACTCATAAGTTGTCGAACACACATTGGATTTGGAATGCCGCACAAACAAGATACTGCAAAGGCTCATGGCGAACCACCAGGAGATGAAGAACTGGATGGAGCTAAGAAGAATCTTGATTGGCCACTTGAACCAAGATTCTTTGTTCCCGATGACGTACGAGAATTCTATTCTCAAATAGGGAATACTGGTGTTCATATTGAAAATGACTGGAACTCATTATTTGAAAAATATACTAAAGATTATCCTGAACTTGCAGCTGAGTATTCACGTCGAATGAAATGTGAACTTACTCCAGGTTGGGACAAGAATCTTCCAGTGTTTACACCTAATGATGGAGAGATGGCAACAAGGGTTGCATCAGGGAAAGTCATCAATGTGCTGGCAAAAAGACTTCCAGAAATGATTGGAGGTTCTGCAGACCTTACTCCATCAAACAAGACGTGGATTGATGGAAGCCCATCATTCCAATCAGAAACCCCAGAAGGGAGAAACATACATTTCGGAGTTCGAGAGCATGCAATGGGAGCTGCAGTGAACGGAATGGATGCCCACGGTGGAGTTATACCATTCTCTGCAACTTTCATGATGTTTTCTGATTATATGAGACCATCAATCAGACTCTCTGCATTATCCCAGCATGGTAGTATCTGGGTATTCACGCATGACAGCATAGGTGTGGGTGAAGATGGACCAACCCATCAACCGATAGAACATTTAGCATCGCTTCGAGCTATTCCCGGTCTCATTGTACTTAGACCAGGAGATGCGAATGAGGTGGTAGAAGCTTGGAAGATAGCAATCAATCGCCGAAATGGACCGACACTGATGGCTTTGACCAGGCAAAAAGTTCCAATATTGGATCGAACCAAGTACAACCCTGCTTCAGGTACAATAAAAGGCGCGTATGTGTTAGCTGACCTTGGCAGAAATCCCGACATCATATTGATTGCATCTGGTTCAGAAGTAGGATTGATTGTGGAAGCAGCTGAAAGACTTCATGACGATGGTGTCAATGTAAGAATCGTTTCATTCCCGAGCTGGGAATTGTTCGAGCATCAAACCCAAGAATATAGAGATTCAGTACTCTTACCTGATGTAAAGGCACGTCTTGTAGTTGAAGCAGGTATATCCCAAGGATGGGAACGTTGGGTAGGAGAGAATGGAGATTGTTTGTGTGTAAACAAATTTGGTGCGTCAGCTCCTGCAAGTATCTTATTTGAAAAGTATGGATTTACTATGGAGAATGTTGTCAAACACGCTCGAAAACTCATTGGTCGTTAAATCATACAAAAGGGCATATGAATGATTGGAAGCATCCATAAACAATATAGTTGGAATTAGAGCCCTCATAGCCCTTATTGGAAATCGTATTTACCTGTCTAGTCAATTTTGGTTATATACACTCAAAGGGAGGTAATCTTAGTGATTCAAATGAATACGAATAGAAAAGCCACACTTGCATTGTTTGCATTAATACTGGTCGGAATTGGCGTACCCCTAGCATCTGCGCAGGGCAACTCCATCCAATACCAGTATTCTGCAGGAATAGTAACCCTCACCACAGATGATATTGCCATCAAGGTGACTGGAAATAATCAAGCACCCCATTTTCACTGGTGGGATCCAAATTCACCTGAAGTTGATTATCACGTGATGTTTGTGAAAATGTTTGAAGCAAATGACACGAACGCTGATGGTGTATTTACCAACGGCACAGACCACATCATTGGAGCTCCATTTGCACTCCCCACAACTGATTGGGATTTTAGCGGTTTTGAAACAGAAGAAGAAAATGGAAACACTACTGCAGTTCACTTTAATTTCACAACTACAACCGAGCATGATCCTCGCCCAGAGGGTGTTGGTGTCAACTATAGTAATTTACCTCCCATGTCAACCTTCGATGTATCAATCGAGGTTAGAGTTCACCTGAATCTATCTACTCCCGGTGAAATGAAATTCGACCTGATTGTTGATGGGTGGGGATGGACCTACGAAGACTCTATTCTAGTACTTCAGTTCACTGTGACTGAGAGTGCCCATGGCCAGCTTCAGGGTTCTGATGCTCCATCTGGTTTCCAGAAAGATGGTACTAAGTTCCAATTCGAGAATGGTTACTTCCAATACGAAGGAACTGCTTTAGCCGCTAACAACACTCTCCAGGTCAAAGCGAGTTACGGAGAAGGAATTGGACAGGAAGCAGGTGAGTCAATCTATCTTGCGTTCGAGAACTTCGGTAACGATACACTCGAATATGATCCAATCCTCGGAATGGATTCTGCTGACTCTACAGGTCTTCCTCTCGACACAATGACTCTTGCTTTGATTGGTGGAGCTGTTGTAGTTCTACTCATAGTTATTGTTGCTGTAAGACGACGATAGAATTAGCTTAGCATGGAAGCAGGCAATCCTGCTTCCCTCCTCTTTTTTATTTCTAATTAATATTGATGAATATAGTACATTGTAGATATTTATTCATAAAAATTCGAGAGCATCTCCCAAAGTTGCTTTGGCTATGACTTTTGACTTATTCATGGTATAAGAAGTAGCAAGTTTACCATACATAGTAGCTGAAAACCTTAACCAAAAGGTATATTTTGTTCGGTGCCTAACTGTTTGGGTACGAACTAAATAGGTTGGACTCATTGTGAAAGATAAGGATACTCGAGACCTCAGTAAAGCCCTTCTCGAAACAGGATGGCCAGCATATCTGACCACAATAGATGGTAGAGGATATCCACAGACAAGAGCAATGTTCAATTTACGGAATAAAGAACGCTTTCCGAAATTGATACCATTTTTTGAGAAGAGAGATGAATTCACTATCATATTCACAACGAATACTTCATCTCCAAAGATTAACGATATCAAAACAAATTCTGCCGCATCTGTCTACTATTGTGATCCAGAATCGTGGAAGGGTGTAATGTTTGGAGGCGAAATTAAGATTGTTGATGATCGAACTGTGAAGAAAGAGATATGGCATGATGGGTGGGAGAAGTATTATCCTGAGGGATACAATGACCCCGATCACACCGTACTCAGATTGACCCCCAATATTGTAAAAGGATGGACCGGAAGTATGACCTTCAGATTGGAATTAGGTGATTCTAAATGATGTCACAGAGAGAAGGTGGATTCCTCATCACCCAGATACATCATCTAGGTCGACGGGTCTTCACAGAACTACTTAAGAAACGCGATATGGAAATCGGTCCTGGGCAGGGTAGGATTCTCTTTGCTTTATGGCAACATGATAATGTCCCAATAAATGATCTGACTAAACGAACTCTATTACGAAAGTCAACATTAAGTGAATTATTAGATAATTTGGAAGCTGCAGGGTATGTTAAACGAATTCAATCAGAGGAAGATAGAAGAAAAACTCTAATCCAATTAACAGAAAAGACTCGAAAGCTACAGAGTACGTACATCAAATTATCAGCAGATATGACCGAAATTTTCTACAAAGGGTTTACACCTGAAGAGATAGACGAACTAGAATTGTATCTTCATAGAATCTTGAAAAATCTTGTATCGCAAGAATCTAACTAAATAATCACCTAGAGAGTTGATGATGAAGAGCAAAATCATATTATTGGGAACAGGAAATCCCAATCCGGACCCAGAAAGATTCGGACCATCAGTAGCAATAACAGTGAATGATTCTTTGTACTTGGTCGATTGTGGTGCAGGTGTCGGAAGAAGAGTGGCTGCAGCGGGGATTCTAGTTTCACAAATCACAAGAGTGTTTCTTACACATTTACACTCAGATCACACAATTGGGTATCCAGATGTCATCTTAACTCCTGGAGTGAATGAGCGAAGCGAGTCTCTGGAAGTATTTGGGCCAAAGGGACTTATAGACATGACTGAACATATCTTGGCTGCGTACAGAGTAGATATTCAGGAAAGAATTGATGGACTTGAACCAGCCAACAAAGATGGATATATTGTCCACCCGCATGAGATTGATGAAGGTATAGTGTACTCTGACAACAATGTACGGGTAGAAGCTTTTCAGGTGAATCATGGGTCCTTAGAGTCATATGGTTACAAATTCGTTTTACCAGATAGAATAGTTGTGATATCTGGGGATACCCGTCCATCAGAGAACCTCATCAAACATGCAGTGGGTTGCGACGTTCTAATTCACGAGGTATATTCTGCACAGGGACTCATAAAGCGAACAACAGAGTGGAGAAAGTATCATTCAGCAGTTCATACTTCTACTCTGGAACTTGCTGAAATTGCAGGAAAAGTCAAACCGAAACTACTCATTCTATACCATCAATTATTCATGAACCGGACTGAAGATGAGTTGCTGCAAGAAATCACCGAACTATATGATGGCAAAATTGTATCAGGAAAAGATCTGGATATATTTTGATCATTAGTCTGAGCAGGAAAATGGATAAAAGCTACAATATGTCAATGCTGCATTGTACCTTGTCAGGGGTGGATTCATTGTATTCTAATGAAGATGATCTGTGGGAAGAGGAAGATTGGGATGACGATGAGTGGGAAGATGACGATGACCTATTACGTTCTATATTGAATGCAACTTACTTAACACAAGTAGACCAATAATCAGGGATTGAAGATACGATGGTAGCCAAGATAGAACCACTCTCAGAATCAAATATTGAGGATGCCCTTAAAATAATATCAGAGGATTCTTTATCCAATATTGTTCTGATTGCAGATTGTACGCAACTGCGAGATTGGTGTGATGTTAGAATTCTAAAAAACAATGAGCGAATCGATGCGATATTCTCACTCTATAGCGATTTGGATTTCTTAGCTACGGCGTTCTGGTGTCGCAGTACCCAGTTTCTTAGGGAGATTATGGCGGACTATTCAGATCAGCTCGTTGGAAAGGAGTTCATTGCAATCTGCACTGAGGAACAATTAGCTCAATTTGGTGAAGCATGTATCATATTGAAACCAATCAAAGAGCGACAGATGATTGCAGACAGAACAACCGAACTACATTGCGAGTGCAAACAGACACCGCAACGATTGAACATGGGCCATGCTGAAGAATTGAGAGAATTATATCGACTAAGTGGAACACCTGCATGGACTTCCAATGCAATGGATCTTGGTCCATTCTATGGGATAATAGAGGATGACGGGACTATTTCTGCAGCGGCAGGAGTCCACTACATGACATCGTACGGGACTGAGATAGGAAATGTAGCAACGCATCCAGGTCATAAGAGGAAAGGGTATGCTGCAGCTTGCATTAAAAGTGTCGTAGATGATGTCTTGAAGATCTCAGAAAGGGTTGTGCTCCACTATTTTGGGGACAACATTGCAGCACAGAAACTGTATGAAAAAATGGGCTTTAGGTATTCATCGGCAGATCCCGTATATTTTGTTAGAGGAACTTGTTCTGGGTAGAATTCAACATTGAGAAGAGCCATTAGGCACATAGTTACAAGAAACTGTGATTGAGATGTCAGAAGTACTAATTCTAACTAGAAAAGAAGTAGAATCATGCTTATCCATGAAAAGAACTATTGATGCAGTCAAAGATGCATACATATCTTTTGCAAATGGCAGAGTACAGATGCCTCCAGTAATGCATCTTGATGTTGAGAAGTATAATGGAGAGGTAGACATCAAATCAGGTTTTGTTGAGGATTTTAACCTCATCGGAACTAAAATCGCTAGCGGCTACTATGATAATCACAAATTGGGATTGCCACCAGGAATGGCCGTTATTGTTCTTCTGGATCTCAAGACAAGCATGCCCCTAGCAATTATGGATGGTTCCTATATTACTGCGTATCGAACGGGAGCTGCGGGTACAGTTGCTGCCAGTGTTCTTGCAAGAAAAGACTCGACAAAGGTAGGCATCATAGGTGCAGGTACTCAAGGGCGAATGCAAGTAATCGCTCTCAATGAGCTATTCCAATTGGAAGAGATTCGGGTGTGGGATATCAAGGAAAAAATGGCAACCAAATACTCCATGGAGATGTCAGGTCTTCTTGGTATTGATGTAAAGCATTTCACAAATCGAGAAGATGTTGTTCGAGGAAGTGACATTGTTGTGACGGTCACCCCATCCAAGAAAGCTTTGGTGAAAAGAGACTGGATAGAAAAAGGGATGCACATCAATGCAATTGGAGCTGATGGACCGGGTAAACAGGAATTAGATCCAACCATCGTGAAACTTGCTGACAAAGTTGTTGTAGATAGTCTTACCCAATGTAGGAGAATTGGTGAAATTCAGCATGCTCTTGCACTAGGATTAATCCAAGAGAAAGATGTCCATGCAGAGATTGGAGAGATATTGATTGGAAAGAAGGCGGGTCGTGAATCTGATGACGAAATTACACTCTTTGATTCAACTGGTTTAGCTGCTCAGGATATTGCAGCTGCGCATGTCGTATTGTCAGCTGCAAAAGAAAAGAAACTCGGGTATTCAACGGAGTTAATGAGCTAAATCAGAGATTGGTCTGATGCATAGTAATTTAACGTAAGAATGTCAAAAAAAAATAACTCTCCAGTTAGGATGAATACTTTGTTAGATGGACATAAGACTGCAGAAAAAACTGAAGACCTTCATAAAATAGACATCCGTTGTAAGATTCGCGAACTCTTGGAAACCTTTGCAGCGACTGAAACTG
>Ga0315542_1000868_pt1 | contig 19132 bp, 20 predicted proteins | sample SalMarSW160120MG_FD_202541 | JGI IMG/M metagenome (GOLD analysis project Ga0315542, IMG submission 202541) | Salt marsh sediment microbial communities from the Plum Island Ecosystem LTER, Massachusetts, United States - Salt Marsh Sediment SW1601-20 ... | reverse complement strand
GGCCGAGGGGGCAGGTAGGAAAGCTCACGGCTCTCGAGTCCTGCCGTGTGTATCACGTGCGCTATTCTCTCGAGAGTCCTCCGTGTGAAGGATGCCCCATTTCATTCACCGCCTGGGAGGAAACAAACGCCCATGTCTCGGGAGATGGACAATTCTCCTGCACCACTGAGGTGAAACTTCCGGGCATCCACTATTTTGTGCTCCGTCTGATAGGGCCGGATGGCGCTGTCGGTCCTCCGTCGAACAGGGTAAAACTGCTCGTGAAGTAGACAAAGAAACCATGCACCACTTTCAATACAAAAACGACGAACTCCATTGTGAAGAGGTCCCTGTGAGAACAATCGCGGAGACCGTGGGAACGCCCTTTTACCTGTACTCTCATGCGACCCTTACACAGCATTTCCATGCCTTTGACGGGGCCTTTGAAGGGACAAGGCACTTGACCTGCTTTTCCATGAAATCCAATTCCAACCTCGCCGTCCTGAAACTGTTTGCAGGTCTGGGAGGCGGTGTGGATATCGTCTCGGGCGGCGAACTGTTCCGGGCATTACGGGCCGGAGTCGATCCCAAGAAAATAGTCTATTCCGGGGTAGGAAAACGGGATGATGATCTGAGATTTGCCCTTTCCTCTGACATCCTCATGTTCAATGTGGAGTCTTCCCAGGAACTCATGAGGTTGAATGATATTGCCGGCACAATGAAGAAGACGGCCGGAATCGCGATTCGGGTGAACCCTGATGTTGATCCCAAGACGCATCCCTACATCTCAACCGGGCTCCGGGAAAACAAGTTCGGCATTGATATCCGGGAGGCGCCCGAGCAGTACACCCTGGCGGCAGGGCTGAAGAATATAGAGGTCCTCGGAGTTTCCTGCCATATCGGGTCCCAGTTGACTCAGGTGGACCCCTTTGTGGACGCCCTGACAAAATTACTGACCCTGATTGGCAACCTGAAAAAGGCAGGTATTCCGATCATCTTCCTGGACCTGGGGGGCGGGTTGGGGATCACGTATGACCGGGAAGAACCTCCTCATCCAAAGGACTACGGACGGGCCATCAAGAAGATGGTCTCATCCGCCGATCTTACCCTGATCTTTGAGCCGGGACGGGTCATCGTGGGGAATGCGGGCATCCTGGTGGCCAGGGTGCTTTACACCAAGTCCACCGCAGAAAAGAATTTCATTGTGGTAGACGCAGCCATGAATGACCTTATCCGTCCGAGTCTCTATAACTCCTTCCATGCCATCCAGCCGGTCCTGGAAAAAAAAGGGGGAAGACAGAAGGCGGACATTGTGGGTCCTATCTGTGAATCCGGGGACTTCCTGGCCAAGGAACGGGAGGTGGATGTTTTCCGTCCCGGAGATCTGCTGGCCGTCATGAGCGCCGGAGCCTATGGTTTCAGTATGTCCTCCACGTATAATTCAAGGCCTCGAGTGGAGGAGGTTATGGTGCGGGAGGATCGTTTTTACACCATCAGGAAGCGGGAAACCTATGAAGATCTTGTGAGGGGAGAGCAGATCCCTGATTTTCTGATGGATGGATGAGGAAAAATGAAACCAATCGAATTCTGGAAGATGAACGGGAGCGGCAATGATTTTATCATCATTGACAACCGTGATCACAAAGTGGCCGATGAGGAAATGCCCGTGCTGGTAAAACGATGCTGCAGGCGGCGGAAATCGGTTGGCGCGGATGGAGTGATTTTTGTCAACGAATCTGATCAGTACGATTTCGCCTGGCGGTTTTACAACGCCGACGGCGGGGAGGCAGAAATGTGCGGCAACGGGGGGCGATGCGTCTCCCGTTTCGCCTGCTTAAAGGAGATCGCCGGTCCGGAGATGACGTTTGAGACCCTGGTCGGGCCGGTGTCCGCAACGGTCAACGGGCGGATGGTGAAGGTGCTCATGCCGAGGCCGTCGGGTCTCTCGCTTGATGTTGATATGGAGCTCCAGTCGGGATGGCTGAGCGCGGATTTCGTCAACACCGGCGTTCCCCACGTAGTTGTCCGGGTGAAAAAACTTGAAAACCATCCGGTGGTGGAACAGGGCAGGGCGGTCAGGTATCACGAGCGCTTTGCGCCGGAGGGAACGAATGCAAATTTTATCAGGATTACCGGCCCTGATTCCCTCGAGATAAGGACCTACGAGCGGGGGGTTGAAGATGAGACCCTTGCGTGCGGCACCGGCTCAATAGCCGCCTCGCTTGTGGCCTGCACCCGGAATCTGGTGAAGTCCCCCACACGGGTAAAAACCAGGAGCGGTGAAATACTGACCATCTCGTTCGAGAAGGATGGAGAGGACATACGAAAGGTGTGGATGGAGGGGAACACGACCATCGTGTACCGGGGAACGCTGCACGAAGAGGCCCTGTAATTCGTGCAACTCCGCCCACGCCGGATTCGACCAACCAACCTAACCCGGATAGACCGGAAATGACAAATGTCAAAGCTCAAATGTCAAGTAAAATCCAAATGCCTCAATGACAAAACATATCCCGGTGCTCTGCATACTGCGGCAACACGCGACGGAGCAACTCAGAGGGATGCTGACTTCTCTTCAATTTGGTCATTTGATATTTGACATTGATTTGCCATTAGGATTTTGGAATTTGACATTCAATGCAGCACAACAGAAATTTTGTGCTCGCTTTGAACGCAAATTTGCTTATAAGGTACTAATGAGCCAAATAGGAGAAGTAGACCAAATAACCCAGACAGAGCAGATCGACCAGACGAACCCCAACAATGGAGGTTAACATGTTTAGCGGATCTATAGTCGCCATAGTAACCCCTTTCAAAGGGGGAGAGGTTGATGAGGAAAAATACCGGGAACTGATAGAATTTCAGATCCAGGGCGGGACGAACGCTATCGTGCCCTGCGGCACCACAGGGGAGTCTGCCACACTCACGGTGGAAGAACATGCCCGCGTGATTGATATCGCCATCGAGGCAGTCAACAAGCGTGTCCCCGTGATCGCAGGGACCGGCGGAAACAGCACAAGAGAGGCGATAGATTTAACGCGGCACGCAAAGAGGTCAGGAGCCGACGCCACGCTGCAGGTAACTCCGTATTACAATAAGCCGACGCAGGAAGGATTGTATCAACACTTCAAGGCCATTGCCACTGCCGTACCGCTGCCCCAGGTCCTGTACAATGTGCCCGGCCGTACCAGCGTCAATATGCTGCCGGAAACCGTTGCGCGCCTCGCGGACCTGCCGGAAATCGTGGCGGTCAAGGAGGCCTCCGGCAACCTGGCCCAGATGGCTGAGATTGTAAAGATGGCCGGCGACAAGATCACCCTGCTCTCCGGCGACGATAATCTTACCTTGCCCGTGCTGTCCATCGGGGGCAAAGGAGTGGTTTCCGTGGTGGCCAATATCGTACCCGAGGATACTGCCGCACTGGTGCAGGCGTGGGAAGAGGGCAACGCGGAAAAGGCGAAACAACTTTACTACAGGCTGCTTCCCCTCTGCCAGGCCATGTTCTACGAAACCAATCCCATCCCCGTCAAGACCTCCCTGGCCCTCATGGGGAAGATAGACAGGGAAATGAGATTGCCGCTTGTGCCGATGGCCCCGGCCAACTTGGAGCGATTGAAGAAGGCCCTTGGCAATTACGGACTTCTGTGAGTGAAGGCATAACAAGGAGAATCGCCGTGGTAAACGCGATTGTTGCAGGCGCTGCAGGCAGGATGGGCAAAAGAATCATTACCATGATTCAGCAGACCCCCGGGATCGCCCTCACGGGGGCCTTTGAGCGTCCTGATCACCCGGCCGTTCACAAGGACGCCGGGGAGGAAGCCGGCGCAGGAAGCATGGGAGTTGAAATTGCTCCTTCGTTCAAAGATGTTCTCGACAAGGGAGATGTCCTGATCGATTTCACCATGCCGGACGCGACCCTTGAGAATCTTCATACGGCGGTTTTCAACGGGATGTCCATGGTTATCGGCACCACGGGGATCCAGGGAGAACGACTGGAAAAAGTGAAGGCGCTCGCAGGGAACATCAGGTGTGTCATGGCCCCCAACATGAGCGTAGGCGTCAACGTGATGTTCAAGATGGCCCGGGAATTGGCGAACCTCCTCGGAAAAGACTATGACATGGAGATCCTGGAAGTCCACCATCGCCTCAAGAAAGATGCCCCGAGCGGGACCGCTATGCACCTTGCCCGGATCCTTGCGGATGCGGTGGGCCGGGATCTTGATAAAGTGGGAGTTTACGAAAGAAAGGGCCAGGTCGGGGAGAGAACGAAGGAGGAAATCGGTATCCAGACATGGCGCGGCGGAGATATTGCCGGCGAGCACACCGTCATGTTCGCTGGTACCGGCGAAAGAGTGGAGTTGATCCACCGGGCTCACAACCGTGATAATTTCGCCAGGGGTGCGGTCAAGGCCGCCCTCTGGGTGGTGGAACAGCCCAACGGGCTCTATGACATGCAGGATGTCCTGGGCCTGAAATGAGAATGAGAGGGTTGGCAGGCACTTTGCACATCCTCGATGGCGAGCACATTATTGAACGTGAGGTACAGGATGGGACTTTTCGAAAAGGCAGGCAGGCTGAAACAGCTTCCCCCTTACCTGTTTAAGGAAATAGATCGAAAAAAGAAAGAGGTCATGGCCCGCGGGGTCGATATCATAGATTTGGGAGTGGGGGACCCCGATATCCCTACCCCGGCCCATATCATCGATGCACTCAAAAAGGCAGCCGATGATCCCGAAAACCACCGGTATCCATCCTATTCAGGGATGGCCGTGTTCAGGGATACCGTGGCCCGATGGTGTGAGAAAAGGTTCGGGATCGTGCTTGATCCCGGAACCGAAGTTCTTTCCCTTATCGGCAGTAAAGAGGGCATTGCCCATTTTTCCCTGGCCTTCATCAACCCGGGAGACATAGCCCTGGTGCCGAGCCCGGCTTACCCTGTATACCGTGTAGCCACCCTTTTCGCAGGAGGCGAGCCCTACATTATGCCGCTTCGAAAAGAGAAGGATTTTCTGCCGGATCTGGACGCGATTCCGGATGAGGTGGCGGAGCGGGCCAGGGTCATGGTCATCAACTATCCGAATAACCCCACCTCCGCAACAGCGGACAGGCCGTTTTTCAGCAAGGTGGTGGATTTCGCGAAGAAACACCGCATCATCGTCTGTCATGATGCCGCGTATACGGAAATGGCATTCGATGGATATAAACCGCCGAGTTTCCTGGAAGTGGAAGGTGCTAAGGACGTAGGACTTGAATTCCATTCCCTTTCCAAGACGTACAATATGACCGGCTGGCGGATCGGTTTCGCAGTGGGCAATGCGCAGGCGATCGAAGGGTTGGGTGCCATAAAGAGCAACATCGATTCGGGTGTTTTCCAAGCGGTGCAGCTGGCCGGCATCGGAGCGCTCAAAGGCGACCAGTCCTGTATCGCGGAAATGGTCCAGACCTACCAGGCCCGACGGGATCTGGCGGTCAAGGGACTGCGTGAGGCGGGATTCACGCTGACCCCTCCAAAGGCAACGTTCTATCTCTGGGTCCAGGTGCCTGAAGGGTATTCATCTGCCTCTTTTGCGGAACGGCTCCTCGAGGAGGCCGGCCTTGTGGTGACTCCCGGAAACGGTTTCGGTGAGCCGGGAGAAGGATATTTCAGGATCGCCCTGACTCAGACCCTGGAGCGATTGTCCGAGGCGCTGGAGAGACTCAACAAGATGAGCCTCTAGCGAGCGGAGTTTCTCCGAATGGCTGAAACCGCATATATCGGAATCGGTTCGAACCTCGGGGAGCCGCTGGAAAACTGCCGGACGGCGATCAGACTCCTTGGCGGAATGCGGGGCTGCCGCATCAAGGACAGATCCAGGTTTTACCAGACCGAGCCGGTGGGAGTAAAGGGGCAGGGATGGTATGTGAACGCGGTGGTTTCCCTTTGGACGGAGATGCCTCCACGACACCTCCTTGAGGGTCTTCTGGCCGTTGAGACCCGGATGGGACGAGTGAGGAAGGAAAAATGGGGCGCCCGGCTCATCGACCTGGACCTCCTCATCCACGGCGATCGGATAATGGACGAGCAGGGTCTCATTGTCCCTCACCCCAGGATGCATGAGCGAAGGTTCGTCCTGCTGCCCATGATAGATCTGGCTCCGGCACTTGTTCATCCGGTGTACGGGAAAACGATGGCTGAGCTTCTTGATGAATGTCCTGGGAAAGGCCAGGAAGTGATTCCCTTGGGAGACAAATAGATGCGGATACTGATTCTCTTGCTCCTGGGATACCTCCTTTACAGGTTCGTTCGGAGATACCTGACAGGAGGACAGGCCGTGAGGCAGCGGGGGGAGAACGAGGGAAGCATCGACGAGATGGTCCAGGACCCCATCTGCAAGACCTACGTGCCCCTCAGGGAGGCGGAAAGGCGGGTGTTCGACGGCAAAACCCACTATTTTTGCAGCACGGATTGTGCCGACGAGTTTGAAAAGCGGTTGAAAAAACGGAAGGAAGAAGAACAGTAAAAGGAGCATGACATGAAATTCTTTATTGATACAGCAAATATTGACGAGATCAGGAAAGCGAATGAATTGGGGATGGTTGACGGAGTGACAACCAATCCGTCGCTGGTAGCCAAAGAAGGAAGGGAATTCAAGGGGCTCCTGAAGGAGATATGCAGCATCGTGGACGGCCCGGTCAACGCCGAAGTGGTAAGTCTGGATGCCGAAGGAATGATCAGGGAGGCACGGGAACTGGTTAAACTGGCCGACAACATCGTGGTCAAGGTTCCCCTGATCGAAGAGGGATTGAAGGCGACCAGGACCCTGTCGGGTGAAGGGATTATGGTCAATGTAACCCTCTGTTTTTCCCCGGTACAGGCACTCATGGCTGCGAAAGCCGGCGCATCCTTCATAAGCCCCTTTGTGGGGAGGCTGGATGATATCAGCCAGGTGGGAATGGAATTGGTTGACCAGATCGTCACCATTTACGACAACTACGGCTATGAAACCGAGGTCATCGTAGCGAGCGTCAGGAATCCCACCCATGTGTTGGATGCAGCCCTGATGGGCGCTGATATTGCCACCATCCCCTACAAGGTGATTTCCCAGTTGATTAAGCACCCGTTGACGGACATCGGGCTGGAAAAGTTTCTCGCCGACTGGAAGAAACTGGGGTAGGAATGGGCAGCGAGAATAGAACAAAGAGAATCGCTTTTTGTTTTTTAACAGTGCTGTTCCTGGTTTCCCTGGGCCCGCAGGCGTTCTCTGATATCTACCGATACAAAGACGAGAGCGGAGTATGGCATTTTACCAATGTCAAGAACGACGCACGCTACCGGCTGTACATCCGAACCCGCCGGGAAAAGGCCTCCACTTACATCAAGAAATACGAGGGCATCATCGAGCAGGCTTCCTCTCGTTTCGGCGTTGCTTCCCCATTGATCAAGGCCATCATCAAGACAGAATCCGATTTTGATCACAGGGCCGTCTCCCATAAAGGCGCCAAAGGGCTCATGCAGCTCATGCCGGAGACCGCCGACGCCATGGAGGTAAAAGATCCGTATGATCCCGAGGAAAATATTTTCGGAGGGACAAGATATTTGAGCCGGTTATTGGCCAGATTCGGGGGTATCAAGAAGGCATTGGCCGCCTACAACGCGGGGCCCGATTTGGTAGAGAAGTATCACGGAATTCCCCCCATTCCCGAAACACAGGATTTCGTGGACAAAGTCATGAACTATTACCGACAGTATAGTGCCAATCGGCCCTAAAATATCCGAGAAGAAAGGCGGCGCAGCAGCAACGGAAATGCAGGACAAGAGAAGGAGAAAAGAACGTTTTCGCGAGGAGGTATTGAACCTCCCGAACAGCCTGACGTTTTTCAGGATCGCCTGCATCCCGCTTGTGCTTCTTTTCCTGAAAATATCCGGAAAACCCGGGAGTTTTCTCGCCGCTCTGCTCCTCGCCCTGGCATTTTTCACGGACATGCTGGACGGATACGTGGCGAGACGCTATGCGTCGGTCACTACCTTGGGAAAATTTCTTGACCCTCTGGCCGATAAAATCCTGGTATCGGTTACCATGATTATGCTTATCCCGCTTGAGCGCATCCCTGTGTGGATGGTCATTGTGATCATCGCGCGTGAAATGGCCGTGACCGGGCTGCGTGGTATCGCCGTGAGCGAAGGCATCGTGATTCAGGCAAGCCGGTGGGGAAAATTCAAGACCATCTTTCAGTGCGTTTCTCTCGTTGCGCTCTGTCTCCACTATACGTACCTGCATATCAATTTTCACGTGGTAGGCATGCTATTCCTCTGGGTGGCCTTGGGCCTTACCCTCTGGTCCGGATGGGATTATTTCAACCAGTTCAGCAGGGAAGTCTTCGTGAAGAATGATTGAAAAATCGGTATAATGGACCTTTCATTATCAGAAGTCGGCGTACCGGGGGAGGTCAGTTTTTTATTGACAAAGAACGGCGGGCCTGTAAAATAAAAGGTCTGAATACGCGGGAATAGCTCAGTTGGTAGAGCCTCACGTTGCCAACGTGATTGTCGCGGGTTCAAGTCCCGTTTCCCGCTCCAGCAGACTCAAGGCCCATTGTGCGATCGCACCATGGGCCTTGAGTAACAGGCGGCATAGCCAAGAGGCTAAGGCAGCGGTCTGCAAAACCGTTATTCACCGGTTCGAATCCGGTTGCCGCCTCCAAGAAACCCCTTCATTAATCAATCCAATCATAAACCGGGGGCATCCTGCGTCATCTTAATACCTGCCGAGACCGGGCAGCCGCCCTTCCGGATTCTTCTTTCTCAAAGTGCCGGTATTTTTCCATCTGGTCTTTCGTCAGGACCGCAGAGAGGCGCCTTTCCACTGAATCCCGATTTTCCTGGATTTCGTGTCTCAAAGATCTCTCCAGGACGTGGCCTCGTTCCCTGTATTTTCTGATGATTTCATGCCGGTCCTTGGCGCCGTCCTGAATAATCTGACGGGCTTTTGCCTGTTGGACTTCGGTAAGTCCGAGGGCTGCCTCAAGCCGGTCAAAAGACTCCCGGGGCGTTCTGTGGTCACCTCTTTCATGTGCCGCTTCCCTTTCTTGCCAGCGGGCCTTCAATTTCGAGTACATTTCATCGATTTTTGTCCTCTGCTCCTCATTGAGGTCTTGTTTCACCGACTGAAGACCATTTTCAATGACGGCCTCCATCTCGGGTTGATATTTCTCCCTCAAATCTTGCAGCTTGATCCTTGTCTGCTCCATAATCCGGCGAACTTCAGCCTGCTGGCTCTTTGTCAGATTCAGCCTGTACGTCAGCCTTTCCATCAGCAATCGGGTAATGGGCGGCCGGTGTCCGCCCCTGGTAAAGTGTTCGAATCTGTGCGAAAAGTAGGCCCCTGTTCCCAACACTCCGGCGAAAGCTCCGACGCACAAAAGAAGCACTATTCCAACCAACAGCTTTAGTTTGTTCATCCCTTTTCCTCGCTAGTTTCCATCCATAAATGGCTATTTTTCACAATCTCATCGTCAATCTACGGGATCACTTGTGCGACGTACTAAAGTACGTCTCCGCGTAATCCCTTGACTTCCTTGATCTTGTAAAAAATATCTCATTTCCGGATTGGAAACCTGCCAGTGCCCAAACTCTATTTGTGGATGGGCACTCGCTACATCAGAAGTGATTGCAGCAGACCATAGTCCATCGGGTCATTTGCCACCAGTTTAGCCATCTCATAGTCAGGGACCATATGAAACTTGAGTATACAGATCCCGAGTATCAAGATCAGTGCGCAGGCTACCGGAGCAAAACGCCACAAGGCATTCCCGAATTGTTCAAAGAAGTTTATCCTTGAACGGGCACGGCGAATGCCTTGAACCTGACGCATCACTCGTGTCTGCCATTGGTCGCCGACAGCAACTTTCTCTTTTTCAAGGTACGCGACACGCAATGTCCTGATTAGATTCTCTTGCCGGTTCCTGGTAAATTTCATCATTTCCCCTCCCGGTCGTTCATCAGCCCGAAAAGGAGCTTCTGAAGCTTCTTGCGGGCGCGGAATGACCGAACTTTCACATTAGCCACGCTCCAGCCCAAAAGCTTCGCCGCCTCTTTCGAGGTGAGACCTTCGAGATAGACCAATTCCAGCACCATCCTGTCCCCTGCGGGGAGTCTTTCAAGGGCCCACTCCAGCACCTCCCGGGCTTCCTCTTGAGCGCCTTTTTCCTCAAACGACTGTCCCGCCCGATCCATGAGGACTTCCTCCAGCCATTCGCGATGTGTTTCAGATATGCGGCTCATGGGGATTTCCCGGGACCGGTACGCCTTCCGCCAGTAGTCGTAGCACGTTCGCACGGCAATCGAAGAAAGCCATTGCCTGAAATTCCCGTCGCTCCTGAAACCCGGGAGGGACTGGAAGGCCCGAATAAAGACTTCGTGGGTGGTTTCTTCCACCGCCGCATAGTTCACATGTTTTTTAACGATCCTGAGAACAAGGTCCGCGTACTTGAGCATAAGTGTTTCGAATGCATTGACATCCCCACCGAGGACCAGGCCTACTATCTGAGCATCATCGGAGTTGCCTGAATCATTGTGCATCATTACGTTCCAGCGGATCGATTCTCAAATGAATTCAAGGTCTGATCAAAGCGTTCACAAGGTCATTGAACAGGAGCTTCCGACGGCGAATTCAGGCGATGCCTGATTCCCTCAAAATTCCCTTTATGTCTCTTCTGCAGCAGGGCTAATTGATCAGGCGTCAATACCGCCTTCATCTCTGACCGCACCCTGGCTCTCAGGACAAAGGAGTCTTCCTTTATGGTTGAAAGCCGTTCAAAGGCCTCGCGTACGTTCGCTTCGTTGAATGGCTCGCTATGCAACGCCTCAAAGAGGTTTCTCCGAGCCTCGAAAGAGTCGTGTGCGACGTTTTTCCGTTCCATTTGGTACTGATCTAAGATTTTGAGCAGTTGGGATCTCTGAGCGTCTGTAAGGTTGAGTTTCAGGAAGGTCTTTAACCCGGCAATTCCGGGCCTTCCCCAGTGCCCATGGCCCATGCCGTCAAAACCTCCGGCAATCGCCGGCACCGCGCCTGCAAAAATTATCACAATCGCCAATGTCAGTGTCAAGAATTTGCTGCGTTTCATATGTGCCTCCTTTTTGGAATTTTCGAAACCCGCTTTCACTATCAAAGTCGCAGGAAAATGGAGAACGGTTACAACTTTCATTCTTCACGGTGTATTTTGACTTCAGTCTCAGCTGAACCCTCCACCTCTGGTGGAGGATCCGGATAGGTTCTCCCGATCCGCGGTGGGATGGCGTGGTGCTCAGGGAGGAAGCCTTTTCTGAAGTGACTGGTGAGAGGGCGCCGTCTTTTCGTGACTTATCAGTGGGGGAACCCGCAGTTCGACGCAGTCGAGAATGCGGAGGGGGTAGCTATCCCACGCTGATAAGTCACTGAAAGGACCAGTCCGGAAAACTCGGAACGGAAGAAATGGCTTCCTCTCTGAGCGCTATTGCCAATCCATTGCAGTGTTGTTATCATTAAAAAAGAGGACAAACGAATCAGGCTTCTGTAACCTTTTCCGGGGATCAAGCGAATATTTTTATAGAGCGGGATCGTCAATTCGGAAAAGAAAGGAGAGCGTCATGAAAAAAATAAAAAAACTCCTTCTGGTCGCGTGTGTGATCATCGGTTTTACCATGCTGACGCTTACGCCGGCATCCGCCTTTCGCGGTCACAGGTACTACTCCGGTCCTCATGCATATTGGGGGGGCGCCCTGTTCGGTCTCGGGATCTTGACAGCGGCCCTCGTGACCAATTCCATCTTGAATCACCCTGAGCCGACTGTGGTGTACCGGCCTGCGCCAGTGGTGGCGCTCCCGCCGAGCACCGTTGTTGAGCAGAGAGTTCTTCCTCCGGCAATCCGAGTGCCGACCCCGGCCACAGGAAAAGCAACAGTGACGGCGGCCCTGCTGAATGTCCGATCGGGACCCGGCAAGGATTTCAGAGTACTTTATCAGGTTCCTCAAGGAACTGTTTTGGAAATCCAGGGGAATGCACCGGGCTGGTACTATGTGAGGCTTTTGAACGGACATTACGGATGGGTGATGACCGAATTCGCAGCCCGAACGTCCCTGCCGGCCGATGGTTGACAGATCGACTCCCGCCTGGAGGTCACTCAGAGTAAGATCTATGACGGGGGAGAGATGCCGGCTTCTCTCCCGTCTGCCTCACAGGGGTCGGCCTGCGCTTCGGCTATCTTTCCAGCAGCAAGGTGACTCAGGACATTCAAGGGTGAATCCCCGCCGGCAGTTGTCTGGAGCTTCCATTTTCAAATGTACGGAAGGAGTCGTTTTCCTCGGGGAGAGGAGGTCCCATGGCTTGGAGGCGTGGGTGCTTTTCCCATTCCTCGAGAAAGAAGAAAAGCAAGGTGATGTAACTTTTCCCGGGCGGGGTGCGAATACAGGAGAAAAGAACAGGAATGGCTCATTTGATGCATGATTCATCATGATTCATAAGGAGGAAGCATGATGCTGAAGAAATCAGGATTTGTCTTTGGATTCCCTGCTATTTGTTTCTTTGCGGGGTTTTTTGCTCTCGTCCCCATACTGACCGAATATGAAGCATGGGCCTTTGAACGCTACGGAAGAGTGGCCCGCAGGCTTCCGCCGGGGAACCGGGAGATACGGCTTAGAGGACATCAATACTTTTACCATCATGGAGGCTTTTATCGACGAGGCCCGTCGGGATTCTGGGCGGTGAGGGCACCCATCGGCGCCATCGTTGTGGGTCTTCCCATCGGATTCAGGACGGTGTTTTTTGCGGGTCTCCCATACTACTATTATGACGGCATCTATTATCGGGCGGTCCCCTCGGGGTACATGGTGGTGGAACCTCCATCCGGAGCGGTCGTGGATTCGTTTTCCGCAGGTTTCAGGAAGGTATGGGTCAATGGAAATGAGTATTTTTACCGGGACGGTGTTTTCTACGTCAGGGAGGCGTCCGAGTATGTGGTTGTGACGGCGCCGGTTGGGGCAGTCATTCCTGTACTGCCGACCGGTTTTGGAACGGTGTTTTTTCAAGGGGTGAAGTACCTTTATTACGACGATGTCTACTACCAGGAGGTCCCGTCTGGGTACGTGGTGGTGGAACCTCCATCCGGAGCGGTCGCTGCCCAGGAGGAATCTCCCGCAAGCCAGGTCCCGGTCCCAAGCCAGCCCCCGGCCGAAACACAGCTTCCGGCTGCATCGTCCGGGAAGGTGACGGTCACCTCGCCTCTCCTGAACGTCCGGTCAGGGCCGGGCATGAATTTCGAGACGGTTACTCAGGTCCGCCAGGGTACGGTCCTGGAAGTCCACGGAAATGCGCCGGGCTGGTTGTACGTAAGGATCCCATCCGGTAAGTTCGGGTGGGTGGCGCAGCAGTTTACCACTGCGGAGCAAACACCCGCGAGTGGATAATATATCCAGTCGTCTTTACCTGACCGGCGCCGCAAGGTCCCGGGACGGACGGAAAGCGCCGGTTCAGTGGCGAATGTGAACATGCATTCAATTTCAGAATGACAGCGAGTAAGATTATGAAACATCTGATCAAGAAAGCTATAGTGGTGGTAATCGCTTTAGGAATCATAGGCGGTGCCGCCGCCTGGTACCTTCAGAAGGAAGACAGCCAAGCCGTGCCTTTTCGTACAGCCGAGGTGAAACGCGGCGATTTGCTCGTTTCAATCAGCGCCACCGGCACCGTTGAGCCCGAGGAGGTTGTGGACGTGGGTGCTCAAGTGGCCGGGCAGATTGTGTCATTCGGAGAGGACGCGGACGGCAAGACCGTGGATTACGGATCGGCCGTCAAGAAAGGAACAGTCCTGGCCCGGATCGATGACTCTTTGTACGCTGCGGATGAAGCGGTGGCTGAGGCGCAGGCCAGGTCTGCCAACGCAGGTGTGGAGGTCGCAAAGGCCAATCTGGAAGAGATGCAGGCGAAGTTCAAGGAGGCCGAACGCAACTGGCGCCGGGCTCAGAAGCTCGGGCCTTCTGAGGCCATTGCCCAGGCAAGCTACGATTCCTACCAGTCGGCCTATGAGACCGCGAAGGCGAACGTCACGGTAGGCCGGGCCAATGTCCTCCAGGCCCAGGCTTTGGTCGCCCAGGCCCAGGCATCCTTGAAACGGGCGGCAAGAAATCTGGGTTACTGCACGATCACATCACCGGTCAAGGGCGTCATTATCGATCGCCGGGTGAATACCGGACAGACGGTGGTCTCGAGCCTGAACGCGCCCAGCCTGTTTCTTATCGCCAAGGATCTCAAACGCATGCAGGTCTGGGTTGCGGTCAACGAGGCAGATATCGGCAAGATCTATCCAGGCCAGCCCGTAACGTTCACAGTGGATGCATTTCCGGGTCAGACCTTCCAAGGAGAAGTCGGGAAGGTCCGTTTGAATGCGTCGATGACGCAAAATGTCGTGACCTATACCGTGGAGGTCCTTACCGACAACTCCAGCGGACGTCTGCTTCCCTACCTGACCGCAAATGTCCAGTTCCAGTTGGACCACCGCACCGGGGTCCTGCTGGTGCCGAACAGCGCGCTCAAATGGATGCCGTCGGCCGATGAGGTCGCCCCGGAGTTTCGGGAAGCATCCGAGAAACCCAGCGAGAAAAAAGGGCGGCCTGAGGAAAAGCCGCAGGTCACAGAGAAGACGCCGCACGCGCAGGCCAAGAGCGCGGCCGGCATCCTCTGGGTGCCTGACGGGGAGAACGTGCGGCCTCTTCAAGTGCAAACGGGATTAAGCAACGGCGCCATGACGGAAGTCGATGGCAAGGGGCTGACCGAAGGCATGAAAATCGTCACCGGCCTGCAGACCGGGTCTGCCCGAAACACCGGGGTCACGAATCCGTTCACACCCAAATTCCGCGCGTCCAGGAGCAAGAAATCCGGGTAATTGTTGGAAGATTTTCATAAGGCAAAGGAATTTATGGAACTCATCGAACTGAACAACATCCATAAGACCTACCAAATGGGTGAGATTTCCGTCCCCGTACTGAAGGGAATTTCTCTCACAGTGGCGCAGGGGGAACTCGTCGCCTTGATGGGTGCGTCCGGCTCGGGGAAGAGCACCCTGATGCATCTTCTGGGGTGCCTGGACCGTCCCACGTCCGGAGAATACTGGCTTGAAGGAGAGGAGGTGTCGCGGCTCTCCGCCGATGAACGAGCGCTGCTGCGAAACCGTAAGATAGGATTTGTCTTCCAGAGCTTCAACCTGCTGCCCCGCACCAGCGCGCTGGACAATGCGGCGATGCCGCTCTCCTACACGGCCGATCATCTTTCCGAGCGGGAATCCCGGCGGCGGGCCGCGGAAATGCTGGAACGCGTGGGGCTGAAGGACCGGCTGGATCACGAACCTTCCCGCCTTTCGGGAGGAGAACAGCAGAGAGTCGCCATTGCCCGGGCCCTCATCAACCGTCCCCCGCTGCTTTTCGCGGACGAGCCCACGGGCAACCTGGATTCCCGCACGAGTGTGGAGGTGCTGCGCATGTTCCAGCAACTCAATGAGGAGGACGGCATTACCATTATCCTGGTCACCCACGATCCCAATGTGTCCCGGCACGCCGAGCGGGTTATCCATATCCAGGATGGCGTGATCGTGGACGGTGCTTTTTCCTCGAAAGAGGAACCGGCCCCGGCGCAGACGCTTTCCGCGGCGCCTGCAGCCAAAGCGCGAGTCGTGATATGAAACTCTATCGTACACTGCGAGCAGCCATGAGGGCATTGCGGCGCAATCCCATGCGCGCGATGCTGACAACGCTCGGGATCGTCATCGGTGTGGGGTCGGTCATTGCCATGATGGAGATCGGCACCGGCTCCTCGTCGGCGATTAAGGATGCTATTTCCAGCATGGGGGCCAACGTATTGATGGTGGTTCCCGGGACGGCTGCCAGCGGAGGGATAAGCTTCGGCGCCGGCAGCGTCACTACGCTGACTCCCGAAGACTGCGAGGCGATCCGCCGGGAATGTCCCGCGGTCAGGGATGCCGCCCCCATGGTCCGTGCTCGGACGCAGATTGTCTACGGGAACCGCAACTGGGTCCCGACGCAGCTTGAAGGCACCACGCCGGCCTACCTGGGTATTCGAGACTTGACCGTGGCTGAAGGGAGCTCTTTCACGGACCGGGATGTCCTCAATACAAACAAGGTCTGTTTGCTGGGAAACACTATCGTCCGCGAGTTGTTTCAGGGAGAATCTCCGATCGGCAAGGAGATTCGCGTCAACAACATATCGTTCCGAGTTGTCGGCGTGCTGGGCTCCAAAGGCGCCAACATGATGGGTATGGACCAGGACGACATCCTGCTGGCGCCCTGGACATCCATCAAGTACCGGGTCACGGGCTCTTCCCTCGCATCCGAGAACCAGAGCGCCACCAGCGGATCCAGCGCTTCTGTGAACACGCTGAGCAACCTTTATCCCGGCGGCCCAAGCCTCTATCCCGAACAGTCGGCGACCCAGGCGGCGGACAACCCTATGCCGGTCCGGTTCGCCAACATCGATCGGATCATGGCGACCGCCCGGAGCTCCCAGGAAATCCCTGCTGCCATCCGGCAGATTACAGACCTGCTTCGGGAGCGCCACCACATCCGCCCGGGCCAACCGGATGATTTCAACGTCCGCGATATGACGGAGATGACCAACACCTTGACCTCCACCACCACCCTGATGACCAACCTGCTCCTGTGCGTGGCCATGATCTCGCTGGTGGTCGGCGGCGTGGGGATCATGAACATCATGCTGGTCTCCGTCACCGAACGTACACGGGAGATCGGGCTGCGGATGGCGGTGGGTGCGCGCTCCCGGGACATTCTCCGGCAGTTCATGGTGGAGGCCGTCGTGCTGTCACTGGTGGGCGGTGCTTTGGGCATACTGCTGGGCCACGGAGGCTCGCTGTTGGTCCGGCTGTTGCTGCGCTGGCCGGTTGCGACCTCACCGGCGGCCATTGCCGCGGCAGTGCTGGTTGCTGCAGCCGTGGGCATCATTTTCGGGTTCTACCCGGCCTGGAGGGCTTCAAGGCTCGACCCCATTGATGCCCTGAGATATGAATAAGGAGATCCCAAAATGAGGAGTAAGGACGGGACCATATCAATCGGATTGCTTCTTTTATGCGGTCTTTTGCTGCTTTGCCTTTCCGCAGTGACCGGTTGTGCTGTGGGTCCGAATTATAAGCCGGTGCAGCCGCACGTCCCCTCCACCTGGTCCGGTCCGGTGTCCTCAACTCCTGCCGGGCTGACTCCGTCCGCCGCTGCAAACCTTGTCGACTGGTGGGTCAACTTCAATGATCCGAGTCTGACATCGTTGGTGAACAGGGCTGTCAAGTCCAATCTGGACGTGAACCTTGCCGAAGCTCGCATTCGCGAGGCCCGGGCTGCCAGAGGTGTCGCCGCCGCAGGGCTGGGACCCACCATCGATGCCGCCGGCTCTTTCGTGCGCAGCAGATCTCCCGGGGCTTCGGGGGCCTCGTTGGCCGGCGGCAGGCGCGTCGCCAGTGTGTATCAGTCGGGCCTTGATGCGGGGTGGGACCTGGATGTGTTCGGAGGCGTTCGTCGGGCGGTGGAGGCTGCGGACGCAGACCTCCAGGCGGCTGTGGAAGACCGCCGGGATATATGCGTGGCGCTCGCCGCGGAGGTTGCCGTCAACTATATCGATCTTCGTTCTTATCAACGACGGATTGCCAACGCACAGGAGAACCTCAAGGCTCAGGAACAGACTGCCGAACTGACCCGCAAGAGGTTCAACGTGGGTTTCGTCAGTGCTCTGGATGTGGCCAACGCCGATGCCCTGGTGGCGACCACAGCCGCCGAGATTCCCCTGCTGGAAGCGTCGGCCCGGCAGGTCATCTACAGCCTCGGTATCCTCCTCGGCCGGGAGCCCAAGGCCTTGATGCAGGAATTATCTTCCCCTTCGCCCACGCCGGTCGCCGCTCCCACGGTTCCTACTGGTGTTCCATCCGACCTCATCAGGCGGCGTCCGGACATCAGAAGGGCGGAAGCCCAGATCCACGCCGCTACTGCACGGATCGGCGTGGCCACGGCAGACCTTTTCCCCAAGTTCAACATTACCGGTTCGTTCGGCTTCCAGGCCGGTACCCTGGGCTCGCTGTTCGACTGGGTCAGCCGTTTCTGGTCACTCGGTCCGTCCGTGAGCTGGCGGGTTTTCGACAACAAGGGGATCCTCTCCAACATCGAGCTTCAGAAGGCCTTCAGAGAAGAAGCCTTCATCACGTATCAGAAGACTGTCCTGAATGCCCTGCAGGAAGTGGAGAATGCTCTCATAGCTTCAGCAAAGGAGCAGGACCGGCTGAAGTCGCTCGCGGATGCGGTGACGGCAAACCAGAAGGCCGTGCGCCTGGCAACCCAGCTTTACATCCAGGGCGAGACCGATTTCCTGAATGTGCTCCAGGCACAGAGGTCTCTCTACTCTACCGAGGATGCGCTGGCCCAGAGCACCGGGGCTCTGTCGACCGACCTGGTTTCCCTGTACAGGGCCCTGGGCGGTGGATGGAAGAACGTACCGCCGCAAATGGAGAAGAAGAGCCAGTAAAGGCAACGCCGCAGATGATGCCTTGCTGGCGATCAGGGCTTACAGAATAGGGTTGACAAACCGCCTTCAAAAAAAATAGCATACCCTCCCAGTATACTTGAGCTGGAATGTGACTGTACACCTTGATTCCTCGAAAAGCAGACAGCATAAGCTTTCCCCTGAACATCGGTCGCTCGGAGGGCCCCGACATTGGGCACGTCCCGCTGACCGGGCCTTCCGGGATCAGAAAACCGGCCATATCCAACCATAGGTGCTTTTCTCCGGAAAGAGAATGGGTCCGGGATCCGCGAAGAAAAGGCCAGGCTCACCCTTCAAGACCTATTTCTACACGTACGAGGGAACCGTCAGGGCCCTGGAGGAGGTGAGCTTCCACATCGACAGGGGTGAGATATTCGGCCTGGTGGGAGAAACGGGTTGCGGAAAAAGAGTGACCGCCCGGTCCGCCGTGAGGCTGATAGAAGCCCCGGGGAAAATCGTCGGGGGGGAAATACTCTTCAAGGGTCGTGGAGATCCTGCGCATGGTCAGCCGTCCCCTGAACGCATCGTGGAGAATTACCCGTTCGAGCTCTCAGGAGGCATGCGTCAGAGTGTCATGATCGCAATGATGGTGT
>Ga0315542_1000866_pt1 | contig 19135 bp, 19 predicted proteins | sample SalMarSW160120MG_FD_202541 | JGI IMG/M metagenome (GOLD analysis project Ga0315542, IMG submission 202541) | Salt marsh sediment microbial communities from the Plum Island Ecosystem LTER, Massachusetts, United States - Salt Marsh Sediment SW1601-20 ... | reverse complement strand
GATGAGATGAATGTAATCTGGGAAAAGGCTAAGAAAGAAGACTAGGGGATTTGCCCTACAGGGCATGGTTGCGACCATTGCCTACAAGGCAAATCTGTAACTCAACAGCTGATAAATTATTTTTGCAGCAATGAAGTCGGGTGATTTATTGGTAATTGAAGGGCACAATTCCACAACATCAAAACCCACAACATTTCTCTCTTTTATCACATCACGAAGAAAATGTATAATCTCATAATAATCAGGTCCGCCCGGTTCAGGAGTTCCTGTTGAGGGTATCAGCGAAGGATCAAAAACATCAATATCTATTGTTATGTAAACATTTTTGGAAAGCTTTTCAATTGCTTTTGTGTATAAGCTTTTATCATAGTAAAGTTCATGGGAATAGAAAATCCTTTCATTATCCACATACGGAAGTTCATCTTTCGACATGCTCCTGATGCCAACCTGAAGAATGGGAGCAAATTCGCGTACTCTTGCCATGGCACAGGCATGGTTAAACACTGAACCCTCATACTCCTGTCGCAGATCTGAATGGGCATCAAGCTGAAGGATTGTAAGATTATCAAAGTACTCAGCAAATGCCTTTACAGCTCCTATAGGAACAGTATGATTACCTCCAATTATTACGGGAAATTTTTTGTCATTTAAAAGTGAAAGGACCCTTTTATAAACAGCACTCACAAGTTTCTCAGGGGATTCTTTCTCAGTGACAGGGTCAACAGTATGTATACCTGTCAGATGAGCCTCAACAGCAGTTTCAACGTCATAAAATTCGAGGTTGACAGAGGCTTCAAGAATAGCATCGGGACCTTTATCAGCTCCCCTTATCCATGTGCTTGTCTCATCATATGGAACAGGTAAGATGATTATTCCCGATTCTGCATAATCATATACTACCTCATCTCCCCCAAAGTTCATATTTCACGGAGTATTAGCCTTTGATTATTCAGTCTTTTTTTTAGGGGTTGTTTTCTTCTTCTTCTTCTCAGCAGCCGGAGTTTTTTCTGTTTTTTTATCTGTCTCATCTCCTTTATCTGCGCCTGCCTCTCCCTCAGTATCTACTTCAGGCTTTTCTTTTACAAGCATATTAAGATTATGAAGAATGTTATACCAGTGAGCTACTTTCTTAATATCGCTCAAATAAACTTTGTCTCTTGAATAGTCGGGTAATATCTCTTCAAACCATGCTTTAAGCTTAAGCGGATCAGTTTTTGGATCGATTGCAGGACCGCCGTTTACTTTTTCGTAAATCATGTCGAAAACTTTTCCAAGAGGTAAATCTTCCTTTTCTGTAAAAATAGCAATATCCTCGAGTGAACTGACTTTAGCAGAACCATAAGCGCTGCTCCTTTTCTTAGTCTCGAGATGTTCAACAATAATTGCATTTTTCCCCTGGGCAATAAATTTGAAAAGCCCTGGTTCACCTGAAATTGCCAGAATATCTTTTAATATCATTTTTTTTAACTTTTGCGTACAAATTTAATTTTTGTTATGTTACGATTGTTTTAATGATGATACTTTTTACTGAATCAGAATAATTATTTTTTTGTATTAGCTCCTTATTGCAAAAATGTTCAGGCAATGTTCCTCTCTTTCTTTATCCTGTTATAAGCTTCATTTACCTTCCTGAATTTCTCATCGGCTGTTTTTCTGAACTCTTCGCCAAGTTGGCTTACTTTATCAGGGTGATACTTCATTGCCATTCTCCTGTAAGCCTTTTTAATATCTTCATTTGATGAAGAGGGATCGATCTCAAGAATTTTATATGAGGAATCTGTTTCAGGAATAAACATGTTCTTTATTGAAAGAAAATCATTTGAAGCTACACCAAGGTAATTTGAAATTTTTTCGATGATCTCAATTTCGGATTTATGTATTGCAGTATCCGCAAGAGATATATTAAACAGGAGGTGCAATAGCTGCAGCCGGGAGGAATAATCCATGTTACCCTTTATCTGCAAGCACACATCCCTCACAGGAATATCCTGCTTCAGAATATCTTTGAGCATCAGCAGGGCCTGTTTTGCAGATTCCTGCCCAAATTGTCTTATAAAGAACTGCTTAACATAGTCAAGTTCCGACCTTACCACTTTCCCATCGGCTTTCATCACCGCTGCAACCAGAACAAGCAGGCTCATTCCAAAATCACCCTGACTGGTTCGTGATGGTCGTGTTGTGTAACCCGAAGTATGAACTGTTGTACTATCAATCATCGATCCGACGAGAAAACCCAAAAGCCCCCCTATCGGCCCTCCCATTACAAAGCCAAGGCCCCCTCCCAGCCATTTGCCAAAAATTCCCATAATCAGTTTACAGTATTAATATGTTTCAGGATATCCTCGTGAATTTTCAGAATAGCCGGGATAATCATATCATTTTCAGAATTATGAATCACATAATCAGATATACTAATACGCGTATCATCATCCATCTGGTTCCGCATTCTATCAAGGACCTGTTCCCGTGAAAGTTTATTTCTGTGAATAACCCTTTCGACTCTTTCCTCCACAGGAGCTATCACCGACGCGACTCTATCCACAAGTTTTGATGCGCCGCTTTCAAAGAGTATCGCAGCCTCCATTATAACATATACGGCATGTTGTTTTAATTCCCATAATCTGAAATGATCAAAAACAACAGGATGCACAAGTGAATTTACTTTATCGAGGAGTTTGCTGTTATTAAAAATAATATTTGCCAGCTCCATACGGTCAAGGCCTCCATTTTGATACATATCCTTGCCAACAATGGTATTGATCTTACTGATTATAACAGGGTCGTTATCCATAATATCCTTTGCCTCGGGATCAGCTGAAAATACAGGTATGCCAAGTACATTAAACACCCTGCATACAGATGTTTTGCCGCTTCCGATACCTCCAGTAATGCCAAGTTTCATCCCTGATCTTCTGATTATGTCCATATCGTCGCCTTTAATCGGAAGATAATTTCTTTTCATTCTTTCCGTTTGCATTGCCAGGCACCATGGCATTTGATCTTAATGCAACCTTTCCCATTGAGAAAAAAAGAGTATCGGGTTTTATGGATGTTATTTCACATTCCGACCGCAACTGAACTGAAAGGCTCCTTGTCAGGCCAGATGTTAAAATGAAATAATCAAGATCATCACTTCCATCTATTTTAACGCAATTGACTTTTGAAATATCAATTATAACCGGTGATTTTTCCCCCATCACTTTTAACTTCAGTACTGAATAACCTGGACCTTTAATAAATAAATTAAGCTTCAGAGAAGGTTTACCAATGACTGATCTTTCTTTCGGAATATTGACAAGCTTCACCGGAACACTTATTTCTGCTTCTATCTCTTTTCCCAGAGAATTCAGGTACCAAAAAATAAATGAGATAAAAAGAAAGAAAGAAAAGCCAACAATATTCCTGTTGAATCCACTTACTTTCTCTTTTGCAAGCTCCGGCCGTTTCTCATTAATTACCTTCACAAAAAAACAATTCCGTTAATCGGCAGATGGATCTTTAAGAAGGGCATTTTTATCGACTTTCAGTCTGACATCTCCCCCAACATCCATGGTTACATAATTGTCTTTTACTTCGTATATCCTCCCATATATTCCTCCTGTAGTAATAACCTTATCTCCCTTTTTAAGTGAGCTCCTGTAGCTGGTCATCTCTTTCTGCTTTTTCATCTGTGGTCTGATCATGAAAAAATAAAAGACAACAAATACAAGAATAAGTGGAAGAAAAGTAACAAGTGGGTTAGACTGCCCGGTACCACCGGCAGGTTGACCCATCAAAAACAAATAAGCAAAATTGGTCATCGTTTGAATTATTAATTATTATTAATTTAATTGTGTTTCTACTTCTGCAGTTATCCTTAATAATACTACCGGGGTGGAGGAATTTGACCTGACAGTGATGGTTTTAGTCTGTTTCCCGCTTCTACCTGAAGTATCAAAAATAACTTCAAGATTACCATTTCCGCCCGGAGGTATAGGCTTTTTATCAAATTTCGGAACAGTGCATCCGCAACTTGTTGATGCTGATTTTACAACCAGATCAGCATTGCCTTTATTCTCATACGTAAATATATATGCAACTTTTTCCCCTTCAGTAACTTTTCCAAAATCATGCTCATACTCTCTGAAAGCTATCTCTCCGGCACCCTCTTTATTAGGATTTACCTCGGATTTACCGGCTGCATTACCGGATCCTTTCCCACAATTTGATACGATGGCAGCAACCAGCACAGTGCATATTATGATATATTTTTTCATACTAATCAATAATATGAGAATTTAAAATTCCCTCATGTTAAAGCTTCCCCGACTAATCCCCTTCCGAATTTATTAAAAAGTCCCTCGTCACGAATCTCTTTTACAATATTATCGAGAATTCCATTCACAAAGGTACTGCTTTTAGAAGTACAATAGTATTTGGCAATCTCAATATACTCATTAAGAGTAACCTTAACAGGTATTTCCGGAAATTCAAGAATTTCAGTTATGGCAAGCTGCATAACCAGTATATCCATTAAAGCAATACGTTCTACTTCCCAGTTTGTGGTATTCTTATCAATTAATTCCGAACATCTTTTGGAATGGATAATAGCTTTCCTGAATAGTATTTTAACAAACTCTTTATCCTCTTCATTTTTGAATAGTGGCATCAGTTCCATATCTTCACCTGAATCTGTCTTGAACTTTTTCAGGGTTTTTTCTACCATTGCAGAGATATATTCCATGTCATCATTCCAGAAAATACTTTGTTCTTCAAGATTAGTCTGAAGGTCTTCGGAATATGAGAACAATATAGTAACAAGCTTTATGATAAATTTTTTATCTGCCTGATAATTCTGATTTCCTGACGACATATACTCATTATAAGCATCCCAGACAACCATCTTATTGTACAGAATGCGAGGTATGTGCGAGTTATTTACCCAGGATAACTTATTGGATGTAATATATTTATTGAAAGCTGTATTTTTTCTCAGCTGAGATATGACCTGATTATCAACAAACCTTCGTTTGGGATTCAGATCAACAGGCGATGGAATCCTTTTCTGAAGTGCCTGATCGATTTTTTCCATGGCAATGTCAGCTATTTCAAGAATAAGCAGCAGCAGATAATGATAAAGATCATAAGTCTTACCTATGCTGAACATAAGTTCCGACTCGGCCTGAACCAGGTTTTCATCATCCCTGCGGTTATATGCATAAAGAGCCATCAAGGCTTTTATACGTAGTAATCTTCTGCTTATCATCTGTAAAGAACCTCAAATTTCCGCAGCAAAAATAATCTTTTTCCCTCAGCCTCAAAACAACTTTGCAAAATTTAGGATTTCCAACTAATTATTAAAACACTCAAGAATATTATATATAGCTAATATTCAGCATAATAATGCTGATTTGATCCGATCAGGAATTTTGATTATCCTTTCAGACAAATATTAATCTCCATTTTGATTTGATAAAATAATTGTTACATTTGACAATATAAAACAAAACCCTAACACTAACTGACTTAGAAATGGAAGAAGAAGCCGGAATAAAGGAAGTCATGAACGGGCATGAAGAAAAGATCGTAAAGGAAGAAATTTTCACCAAAATTGTGCGTGCTGGTAAAAGAACTTATTTTTTTGATGTTAAGGCCACACGCAAGGATGATTATTATCTTACGATAACTGAAAGCAAAAAACGTTTAGGCAAAGAAGGAAAAATATTTTATGAAAAACATAAAATTTTCCTCTACAAGGAAGATTTTGAAAAATTTTCTGATGGTTTAAAAGATGCCGTTACTTTTATTGGCAATGGCAAAGATGAATTAACAGTCCATGAGGCTTCTTCCGAAGCAGAAGCCACGGATGAAAAAAGCACTTTTACAGCCGAAGAATTTACAAACGTAGAGTTTGAAGATCTCGGGAAAAAGTAAGAGAGCTTTTTTATAAATTCATTTTTCTAAGGATATTTCTAAATGTCTGATTATCTACTCCTTATATTAGGAATACTTTTCATGATCATGGGGATAATAGGTTGTCTGGTTCCAGTCCTGCCCGGACCGCCTTTTAGTTTTCTGGGATTAATATTTCTTCATCTCACACATTTTGGTCATTTTTCATATACTACCCTTATCACTCTGGGAATAATCGCAGTAGCAGTTACACTGCTTGATTATATTGTTCCCATATGGGGTACCAGGAGATTCGGAGGCTCTAAATATGGAACAAGAGGGGCCACAGTAGGATTGATCATTGGTTTTTTCCTGGGTCCCTTAGGCATAATATTAGGGCCATTAATAGGCGCTTTCGTTGGCGAAATGATTTTCAAAGATGATATAAACTATGCTATAAAAGCTGGTTTTGGGAGCCTGCTGGGATTTATGACAGGTATAGGTCTTAAACTTGCTGCATCATTTATTATGACATTCTATTTCGTAAAAGAGTGGATTGCATAAGACACTGGACACTAGACACTAGACACTAGACACTAGACACTAGACGCTGGACTCTGTGCTCTGCGCTCTGAGCTCTGAGCTCTGCGCTCTGTGCTAAAAAGATCCCAGGGTTGCCACCATAACAGCTTTAATAGTATGAAGCCGGTTTTCAGCTTCATCGAAAACAATGGAATGGTCAGACTCAAAAACATCTTCGGTGACTTCCATTCCATCGAGGCCGAATTTCTGATATATCTCTTCGCCAATTTTTGTTTCCCTGTTATGGAATGCCGGCAGACAATGAAGAAACTTCACATGGGGATTTCCGGTTTTATTAATAACATTCATATTGACCTGGAAAGGTTTTAAGAGTCTTATCCTCTCCTCCCATACAGAATCGGGCTCACCCATCGATACCCATACATCAGTATAAAGGAAATCCGCATCTTTTACTGCCAAATCAACATCATCGGTAATGGTGATCGTGGCACCAGTGATTTTGGCAGCTTCACGGCATTGGTTAACCAGGGCCTCGGCTGGCTGATAATTTTTTGGAGCAGCAATTCTGAAATCTATCCCCATTTTGGCTGATCCTACCATCAGGGAGTTGCCCATGTTATATCTCGCATCGCCCAGATAACAGAAGACCATCTTATTCAGTGGTTTTCGGAAGTGTTCTGTCATTGTAAGAAAATCTGCAAGTATCTGAGTCGGATGGAACTCATTGGTTAAGCCGTTCCAAACAGGCACCCCGGCGTGCTTTGCCAGTTCTTCAACAATATTCTGACCAAAACCACGATACTCTATGCCATCATACATTCCACCCAGTACCCTTGCCGTATCCTTCATCGACTCTTTTTGTCCGATCTGCGATCCTGAGGGCCCGAGGTATGTAACATGTGCGCCCTGGTCATATGCTGCAACCTCAAAAGCACATCTTGTACGTGTTGAAGCTTTTTCAAAAATTAACGCCAGGTTTTTCCCTTTAAGATGCTGTATTTCAGTTCCATCTTTTTTTGCTTTTTTAAGATTTGCAGCCAGTTCAAGCAGATACTTTATTTCCTCAGGTGAAAAATCAAGAAGTTTCAAAAAGTTACGGTTGTATAAGTTAGTAGCCATTATTACTCTGTTTTAAGATAAAAGACAAAATTAAAAAGATAAAAGTAAAATTCTATTTAACCTGCAATAAAGTAATCTATACTCTTCCTGAAGCCTGTACCCTACTACCTACTACCTACTACCTACTACCTACTGCCTACTACCTACTGCCTTCTGCCTTCTGCCTTCTGCCTTCTGCCTTCTGCCTTCTGCCTTCTGCCTTCTGCCTATCGCCTTTCATCTTCATACTCCATGGTAATTTTGGAGCCGAATTTTTTGTCAGCAAGTTTAAATGCCTCTGTTATCACGCTCTTTTTACCACCATGCTTTATAAAGTCAAGGCAGGCCCTAATTTTAGGTGCCATGCTACCTTTGGCGAAATGTCCTTCATTAAGATATTTGAGAGTATCAGCGTAATTAAGGAATTCCTTGATCTGCTGGTTTGGTTTCTTATAATTAATATAAATATAGGGAACATCTGTAAGAATATAAAATTCATCAGCTCCGATCCGGGTTGCCAGCAGCGAGGAAGCCATATCTTTATCTATAACAGCTTCTGCAGGCCTGACATCATTCTTCTCATCAATATAAACCGGAACACCGCCACCTCCTGCTGCAATTACTATATTTCCTTTCCTCGCCAGTTCATTAATGACAGAATCGTTTATTATTCCTACCGGCACTGGTGAAGGAACTACTCTCCGATATCCGCCATTGGTCCTGACTTCTTCTTTAAATATCCATCCCTTCTTTGAAGAAAGGTCGTCAGCCTGCTCCTTTGAATATATCTTGCCAACACGTTTCTGTGGATCGTTAAATGCCGGGTCATTAATATCTACTATAACCTGGGTAATGAGGCATATTACATTTTTTCTGATGCCATGCTTGTTAAGTACATTTCTGAACATCCTCTCGATCATGTAACCTATGCCTCCCTGGGAATCAGCCACGCATATATCAATCGGCATCTGTGAAATATTGTACAACTGTTCACCGGCATCATTTCGCATCAGGATATTGCCCACCTGAGGGCCATTACCATGCGTAATTACAAGGTCATAGCCTTCATTTATTAAAAAAACAAGGTTTTCAAGAGTTTCGGTCGTATTCTGTTCCTGTTCATCTATAGTGCCAATCTGGTTATCTCTTAAAAGAGCATTACCTCCAAGGGCAACAACGGCAAGTTTTTCCCCCATATTCTATGTGCTTAAGCTCATATTTATCAAATGAAAGAGTTGAAGTTAAAAAAAAATATTACATTTACAACTTTCAAAATAAGATAAGATAAGTGAGATTCAGCTTTCTATTGTTCATTGCATTAATCATAGCAATGGCCTGTTACTCCTGTAATGATAGGGGGGGGAGAAATATTGATCAGGGGGAAATCCATTATAATATTGATTATATAGGCAGTGTTGGTGGTATGCCGAGAGATATTCTTCCAAAATCCCTTATTGTCTCTTTTAAAAAGGATAAGATACTGTTTGAAATGTCAACCCCGATTGGTAATTCAGGTGTTATCAACCTGACTAACCCTGATAAGGGTTTTTATGATACTTATCTCAGCCTTTTCACTTTAAGATTACTTTACGAAGCTAAACAGGGAGAGGTATTTCCGGGTTTCGAAAGCATGGATAGCATGGTTCTGAGAAAAACAACAAAAACAGCTGTAATATGCGGTTATAATTGCAAAAATGCCGAGGTGACATTCCCGTCAACAAATGGAAGAGTTTTTGATATATGGTATACCGATGAGATTGATATAAAAAATCCCAATGAAGCAACTCCTTTTTACAGTATTGACGGAGTGCTTTTGAATTTCTTTTTCCTGATGGGTAAGACAGAACTCCATTTTGACGCAGAAACTGTCTACAGCAAAGATATTCCTGATGCACTTTTTGAAAGGAGAGACAAGTTCATGAGAGTATCCAAAGAAAACATCAGCAAGTTTATCAGGAAGATGATCAGTTTATAAGCTGTAGGCTGCAGGCGGAACGTCAGTCAGACAAATTCATTTATATCCTTTTTGTGATAGAATCTAAATTATTACCTTTGGATTGCTTTTAAAACGGATGATGCATTTTCAGGGCTGTATAATATTTGTAATTCAGGGCAAAAATGAATAAAGTGAAGGAAGAGGGTGGTAAAATGGGAACCAGGGCTGCTAAGACAAAAGGAAAATCCAAATCCTTCTTTACGGATGAAAGGGTCAAATTCGTTTTTGGAATACTCATTACAGGTTTTGCATTATATCTTCTCCTGGCGTGTGTTGCATACCTGTTCTGGTGGAAAACAGATCAGAGCCTGCCCGATTCAAAGATAATTTCCGGTGCTGATGTAGCTGTAAAAAACTGGTCCGGGAAAAGCGGTCATTTTCTTGCAAAAATGATCATAGGTTACGGGTTTGGTTATGGTGCATTCTTTATCCCGCTGATTTTTGGTACATTAGGGTTATATCTGCTCAACTTTCCGAAAATAAAGCTTTTAAAACTTATAACTAAATTTGCCTTTGCGACGATAATACTGTCTCTCATTCTTGGATTTATCTTTGGTGAATCAAATGGCTATCTGATAAGCGGTCCGGGTGGTGCCCAGGGATACCTGATTACAAGATGGATGAATGCCTTCATTGGTATGATTGGCACTGGGGTGTTCCTGGCATTTATTACCGTATCATATCTGGTCTTTGCCCTGAGAGTCAAGCCACATTCATTGGGGTTGAGATTACCATCTTTCATGAGATTCAAAAAAAATAAAAGTGATCTTCATACTGAAAGTACTGATTTTGCTGATCACGATACAAAAATTACCGATGATGTATCATCTGATGAAAACAGAAATGGAGAAGAGCTATTTGAGTTCATTGTAAAGAACACCAACAACATTAATGATCGGGATGACAATAATTCGGAAGTATTTTCCGGGGGGTCTATTATACATGATTTTGATAATCACAACTTGCCTCCCATTCCTTCAGTAGATGGGGTACCTATTAACATTTCACGACCGCATGCCGGTGAAAATCTCTCTGAACAGGAGGTTGAGAGACTGAGAGAGAATTACGATCCCCGCCTTGACCTTTCCCATTACAAATTTCCTCCTGTGTCAATTCTGAAGGAACATAAATCCGAAAGTACTTTCGACAACACAGAAGTCTTTGAAAATAAAGAAAATATAATTAAAACTCTTGGCGATCATAAGATAGCAATAAAGAGTATTTCTGCTACAGTCGGACCCACCGTCACACTATATGAGATAGTACCTGAACGGGGCGTCAGGCTGGCACGTATAAAATCACTTGAAGATGATATTGCCCTAAATCTTTCTGCTCTTGGCATAAGGATCATTGCGCCGATTCCCGGAAGAGGGACAGTTGGTATTGAAGTCCCGAACAAGAAACCTGAGATGGTTTCCATGAGGTCCCTCATAACTTCAAAAGCCTTCCAGGAGACTAAATACGACCTTGCCCTTGCGCTGGGGAGGACAATCACCAACGAACCGTATATAGTTGATCTGACAAAAATGCCTCACCTGCTCGTAGCCGGGGCTACAGGACAGGGGAAATCAGTTGGAATAAATGCTATTATCACATCAATCCTTTACAAAAAACATCCGGCGGAGGTTAAGTTTGTCCTTATTGATCCCAAACGTGTCGAACTGCCTCTTTATATGAAAATTGAAAGACATTTTCTGGCTAAATTACCGGGAGATGAAGATGCTATAATAACCGATACGCAAAAGGTTATCAACACGCTTAATTCACTGTGCATTGAGATGGACGGGAGGCTCGAGCTTCTTAAGGCTGCTCAGTCCCGCAACATTAAGGAGTATAATGAAAAGTTTATATCACGTAAACTGAATCCTGAAAAGGGGCATAAGTATTTACCTTATATAGTCCTTATCATAGATGAGTTTGCCGACCTGATAATGACCGCCGGGAGGGAAATTGAGGGACCGATTGGCAGGTTAGCTCAACTGGCCAGGGCTATTGGAATACATCTTATTATATCGACCCAGCGACCATCTACAAATATTATTACCGGCTTTATAAAGGCTAATTTCCCCACAAGAATTGCTTTCCGTGTCTTCTCATCTATCGATTCACGCACAATTCTTGATGCTACGGGAGCCGACAGACTGGTTGGCCGGGGAGATATGCTGGTATCTTCGGGAAATGAACCGGTAAGGGTTCAATGCGCTTTTATAGATACTCCGGAAATTGAAGAACTGACAGATTTCATTGGCTCTCAGAAAGGATATGCTGATGCCATGCACCTTCCTGAATATATAGATGATAGTGAATCGGGGGTTATTGATGTTGATCTCCGTAAAAGAGATCCTATGTTTGATGAAGCTGCCAGGCTTGTCGTTCAGCATCAGCAGGGGTCCACTTCACTTATTCAGAGAAAACTGTCCATCGGTTATAACAGGGCAGGCAGAATAATAGATCAGCTGGAGGCAGCGGGGATCGTTGGCGCCTTCGAAGGAAGTAAAGCGAGAGATGTACTCTGCTCCGATTTTATAGCTTTGGAACAGATTTTGAAGAGTCTGGAATAAACTTATCATTATGAGATCTATTTTAGTTAGTCTTTTATTTTTTCAAAGTTTTATTGTAACTGTATCAGGGCAACAAGATCCGGAAGCACTAAGGATACTTGACCAGTTCTCTGAGACTGCACAAAAAGCTCCGTCTGTTTCAATGAAATTCAGCCTTATTACAAATAACCAGATGGAAAAAACAACCGATACGCTGCAGGGTAATATCATTCTTAGCAAGGATAAATACAGGCTTGACCTTCCGGACAATACGATATGGTTTAATGGCGTAACTTCATGGAGTTATCTGCCGGCTGAAAAAGAAGTAACAATAACCAAGCCGGATAAGAAAGACAACTCATTCCAGAGTCGTCCGTCAGCTATTTTCTCGATGTATAAAAACGGCTATAAAAGCAGGTTAATTGAAGAGACATCAAAATCATTTCTTATAGATCTCTATCCTGAAGATATTAAAAGCGATCTTATCAGAATACGTCTTACTATAGGTAAACCATTGACAAATCTTATCAGCCTGGAATACAAAAAGAAAGATGGAATTATTGTTACCCTGGTTGTTAAAGATTATAACCTTCAACATAAACCTGCACAGGATGAATTTATATTTCAGCCTTCAAAATTTAAAGATGTTGAGATAAACGATATCCGCTAATCGAGGCTTGTATCTCTCTCCGGATAAGCAATCCTTGAATGATAAATATTCAGAAGTCTTCTCTTAAAAGTGGTTTTTATATCTGTTATATCTTTGAATGTGAGCGGTGCATTTGAAAACTGGTCATCCTGCTCCTGCAGATAAAGAATCCTTTCAACCAGCTCACTGATGCTTTCATCGGTATACTTATCCAGTGTCCTTGATGAAGCTTCCACTGCATCAGCCATCATTACTATTGCAGTTTCCTTTGAAAACGGTTTTGGTCCCGGGTAAGTAAATTCTTTTTGCCTGCTTTTCTCCGATGGATGATTATCGACGTACTTTTTATAAAAATAATATGCCACTGTGGTCCCGTGATGTGTCTGGATAAAATCGATTATCTGAACCGGAACTTTGAAATTTTTGGCCAGTATCACACCGTTCTTAACGTGATTTATAATCACCTTAGAACTTGCAAGTGGATCCATATTATCATGAGGGCTTACTCCATCTATCTTATTTTCAATAAAATAATCCGGGTAAGCGATTTTACCAATGTCATGATACAAAGCACCTGTTCTCACAAGCAGAAGATTTGCACCAATAACCCTTGCCGCTTCCTCAGCAAGATTTGCTACCTGCCTTGAATGCTGAAATGACCCCGGTGCCTCATCGGCAAGTCTCCTTAGGAGAGGCTGATTATAGTCAGATAATTCAAGCAATGTTGTGTCAGAAAGGAAGTAAAAATTCTTTTCAAAGAAAAATATCAAAGGATAACTAATAAGTACAAGAATACCATTCCCTAAAAACCATTTGTATTCTGACCAGTTAAAATCAGTAAATGTCCCTTTTTGCATTAAACTTATACCGGTATAAAGAACTGAATAGCAAATAAACACCATAAGCGCAGCAAAGAACAATCGGCCTCGCCTGTAAATATTTGAAAGAGAAAATATTGCAACGACACCTGCCACAAAACTGGAAAAAACAAAAATGAACTGGTCGGGTACTATCAGTCCGGCCAGCATTATTGTCACCAACAGTATGAATAATGCCAGACGGGCATCATAGAAAGTCCTGATAACAATTGGGATTAATGCAAAAGGAATCAGATATAATATGTTGCGATCAGGCATATCTACTACTATTCTTGTCATAACTACGAAAGCAAGAATAATGAAAATTATAAAGAAGGTTTTGCGTGACACCTCCAGTATTTCAGAGCGGAAATGAGAAAGAAACAAATATAAGACAAGATAACATGATGATACCAGAATAAGAGAACCGAGTACAGTGAAAAGGTTATCTTCTTCTCCCCGCGGCCATATTGCAACAATGACTATTATACTCATCAAAAACAGAACAAAATTGATGGAGTGTTTCCTGGTTGGTTTCAGTATGTTCCTTACTTCAGACATCGACTCTTTTATTGACGAACCTGATTGTTTGTTACAAAAATAGAGTAAATTTTCATAAATCATTTTATTAACCTGCTGGAATTCCTGTAATCCACGATAGGAAACTATCTTTAGGGACACAGAGACCAGGAGATAGAAAATTCAGGATTATTGCTAATTTTGAACCAAATTACTCATTAATGGAAAAATACATCTGCGAGAATGTTTTTGTACCCCTGCGTTCTGCCCCGACTCATAAATCGGAAATGTTGAGCCAGGTTCTTTTTGGTGAAAAATATACAATTGTTGATAAAGCCGGAAGCTGGATAAAGATAGAGACTGTATTTGATAATTACCGGGGATGGATTGACATGGACCATATTCAACATACTCTTGATATGGATGATACATCAGGCCATGTTCTTAACAGATCTTTGCTTTGTCATAAGGATGACGGAACCTTACTGGTTCTTGAAGCCGGGTGCGAGATATATAATCCTGATTTTAAATCTAAAAAATTTACCATAGGAAAATATACGTATTCTGCCGGATCAGATTTCAATGATCAATTCATTTCCACAGATGATAATTTTCCTGACACAGCAATGAAATTCATAAACAGCCCCTACATCTGGGGGGGAAGAATCCCGTCAGGCATTGATTGTTCAGGTTTTGTCCAGCTTGTTTACAAGATCCACCACATTCCAATTCCCCGCAACAGCTTTCAGCAGGCTGAATCAGGAAGAAATATCGATTTTATTGAAGAAACAGAGCCTGGGGATCTTGTGTTTTTCGATAACGAGAGAGGTAAAATTTCACATGTAGGTATGATTATTTCCAGGGGGCTGGTTATTCATGCTTCAGGAAGAGTGAGGATAGATACTATTGACCACCAGGGGATATTCAAACCTGAAATAAATGGATATTCTCACAGGCTAAGGATGATAAAGAGAATCATATAGGCGGAAGGCAGAAGGCAGAAGGCAGGAGGCAGAAGGCAGAAGGCAGAAGACAGAAGTCGGAAGTCGGGAGCCAGTTGCCGGTAGCCGGTAGCCGGTTGCCGGATCTCATACAGATTCGATCTTCGAATTGACAAGTTTAATTATTTCTTCTTCCTGAGCTGCAGCTTTTGAGACAATTTCGTTACCCGAGGCAATAATTGAGTTCGCAAATTGTTTATCATCAAGTCCGCTTGCATTGATCCTAACATTTAAAAAGGCTCCCTTTATGCATGAATTCAGAGCTACTGCACCAACACCAGCATCTGTAACTGAATTTGGATTGCCCTTCCCGACCATTTCCCTGATTAATCCGAAACCTGAAAAGGCAGTTTCCATTACTTTATAAGGGACTAGTATGGCATTCTTTGTTGATTCCTGTATAGCATTCTTTCTTGCCAGTTTTTCTTCTTCAGATTTCTTTGGCATTGAGAAAGATAACATTATCCTGTTGAAGGCATCTGTATCTTCATCAACAAGATTAAGCAGTATGTTTTGAATATCTTTCCCTTTTTCAGCCCAGTCGGAAAACTCTTTCCACCTGTCATCCCATCCCCTTTTATGGCTTGAAAGATTCGCTACCATGGTTCCAAGAGCCATTCCCAGGGCACCAATATAAGCTGACACCGATCCGCCCCCGGGAGCCGGAGATTCAGAAGCGGTTTTATCCATAAAACCTTTCATGCTCATGTCAATCAGCCTTTTTTTATTTTTGTCTGCCATAACGTATTCAATTATTTTTTCCTCAGGTTTAAACTTATGAACATCATTAAGTCCCATCGACCTTACAGCTATCTTTATAAGTTCCTCATCCGAAACACCACACGAACGCTGTTGTTTTTCGAGGAAATATCTGCCGGCATCGAGCACCGACTTCAACGGGATTAATCCTACAAGTTCTGAACCCGTAACTCTTACGCCTCTTGCTTCAGCTTTCCTGCAAACTTCATCAAATGCAATATGAACAGGAGTGACGGAAATATTTGTCAGGTTCATTGAAATCTGTGCAATTCCGTATTCTTCAATATACCATCCAATAGCTTTAACACTTTTAAGTGTGCCTGGTATATTTATTTTTTCGCCCTCTTTACTTATGATATTACGTCCCTTTTCCCTTACATCAAAAGCAATTGCATTAGCTCTGCGTGTGGATGTAGAATTCAGATTAACATTATAAGCCACCAGGAAATCCCTGGCTCCCACAGCTGTTGCTCCGGAACGCTCATTAAACCTGGCAGGGCCAAAGTCGGGTTTCCATGCAGAATCAGCAAGTTTCTTTTTAAGACCTTCATATTCACCCGACCGGCAACTTGCAAGGTTCCTTCTTTCAGGCTTATATGCAGCACTCTCGTAACAATAAACCGGTATACCCAGCTCATTTCCGATGCGTTCACCCACCTTACGTGCATATACCACTGTTTCATCCATTGTAATACCTGAAACGGGTACGAATGGGCAGACATCAGTAGCCCCCATACGTGGATGTTCGCCATGGTGCTTCGACATATCGATAACCTCGGAAGCTTTTTTTACTGAAAGGAACGCAGCTTCAGAAGCGGCTTCAGGGCTGCCGACAAAGGTTACAACTGTTCTGTTGGTATCTTTACCCCGATCAACATCCAGTAATTTTACACCTTCAACAGATTCGATAACATCGGTTATCTGTTTTATAATTGCAAGGTCCCTTCCTTCGCTGAAATTAGGCACGCATTCAATGATCCTATTCTCCATGCAAAAGTATTTTCTATTTGATTTTCTCTGTGTCTCTGTGCTACTCTGTGCAACTCTGTGTAAGTTCTTAACTTTTTTGGTTACACAGAGAAACACGGAGTAGCACAGAGGGGCACAGAGGTTTCTTATATTATAATAATGTTATAAATGTCTTTTAATAATCTTACCTTTAAGAATTACTGTATCAATCAGATCGCTGCCAAAAGCATAAGGCATAAATTCATACGATGGTATCTCCTTTGTAATAAATACATTAGCCACTTTACCTTTTGATATTGATCCATGCGTCTCAGATAATCCCATTGCATAAGCTGAATTTATTGATACAGCATTGATAACCTCTTCCGGAAGCATTCTTAGCTTTATACACCCCAACGACATAATCAGTTTCATATTACCCGAAGGCGATGACCCAGGATTAAAATCTGATGCCAGGGCAATTGGCAGACCTGCAGATATCATCTTTCGCGCAGGAGGATCGGGCATACCCAGAAAAAAGGCTGATCCGGGAAGAAGGGTAGGCATGGTATCTGAATCAAGAAGAACTTTTATTTCCTCATCTCCGGTATATTCAAGGTGATCAACAGAAAGAGCATTATACTTCACACCTGCCTGGATGCCACCTGTGTATCCGAGTTCATTTGCATGTAACTTTGAAACTAGACCGTATTTTAGCCCCGCCATCAGGATCCTCTCCGTATCCTCAACTGTGAAGAAACCCTGATCACAAAATACATCGATGTAATCAGCCAGCTCTTCTGAAGCCACCAGAGGGATCATCTCATTGATTACAAGGTCAACATATTTGTCCCTTTTATTTTTATAATCATCCGGAATTGAATGTGCTCCAAGAAATGTTGCTTTAACCTCTATCGGAAAATTATTTTTAATTCTTTGTATGACTCTTAGCATTTTTAATTCATCTTCAGTATTCAGGCCATAACCACTCTTTATCTCAACGGCCCCTGTTCCCATGGAAATTATTTCATTAACGCGTACTGATGACTGTTCAAATAATTCATTTTCAGAAATATCATGGAGCTTTTTGGCTGAATTAAGGATGCCTCCTCCCCTTTTTGCAATCTCTGAATATGACAATCCGCGTATTTTATCAATGTATTCTATTTCCCGGCTGCCGGCATAAACAAGATGAGTATGAGGATCGCAAAACGAAGGAAAGACCATTTTGCCAGAGGCATCAATTATTTCATAATGATTGTTTTCATGGATAAAATCTGCATCGTTCATTTCACTCATTCTGCCAAAGTCTTTAATCAGACCATCTGACAAATACAGGAAGGCATCAGAAATGGTATTCACCGCCATCATTTTACTGCCGCTTACCTTCAGTTTTGGAGTAAGCTCCGTCTGCACAAGGCACTTTATATCTTTGATAAGTAGTTCTGATTGCATTAATTCATGTTATTTTGGTCCTAAGGTAGCAAATATTAAAAAAAGAGGTTGTTATTTCCATTTTTCTTTATCTTTATCACTATGAACCAAACCTCTGACCTATGAAAAAGACCTTTTCAGTTTTGCTTATTTCTTTAGTTGTGTTTTCAGTATCGGCACAGGAAAAATCAGTGTCAACACAGGAAAAAAAGGTAAAGACCGGATGGAAATTCGGTGGCGCTCTTCCTGCAGTTACATATGATTCCAATCTGGGATTTCAGTATGGAGCTCTTGTGGAATTTTTTAATTACGGCGATGGCAGCAGATATCCGGATTTTTTTGATCATACGTATACTGAAGCATCTCATTTCACGAAAGGAAGCGGGATTTTCAGGTTTATGTATGAGTCAAATCACCTTATTCCTGGTGTGCATTTGACAAGTGACCTCAGTTATCTTCCCGATGAGGCAAATACTTTCTATGGTTTTAATGGTTATGAGTCAGTTTATAATAAAGACTGGATTGATAAATCAAGCTCGTCTTACAAGTCAGCTATGTTTTACAGTTTCAAGAGAGATCAGTTCAGGTTTAAAAATGATTTGCAGGGTAACCTGTCAGGCGATCATATCAAATGGAGCGCTGGTTTCGCTTTTGAAAAATTTAATAATGATTCAGTCGATATTCCAAAACTCAATAAAGGTAAGAAAGATAAATTACCTTTTGTTGCCAACCAGGCTGGTCTTTTTGAATATTACCAGAACCTTGGGATAATTACACCTGAGGAAGCAAGCGGCGGTTGGGTCAATACCATTAAAGCAGGACTGGTATATGACACCCGCGATAACAGGCCGAACCCCATGAAAGGTATTTGGACCGAGATAGGAATTGAAGTAGCGCCAAAGTTCATGGGCAATGACTGG
>Ga0315542_1000863_pt1 | contig 19194 bp, 14 predicted proteins | sample SalMarSW160120MG_FD_202541 | JGI IMG/M metagenome (GOLD analysis project Ga0315542, IMG submission 202541) | Salt marsh sediment microbial communities from the Plum Island Ecosystem LTER, Massachusetts, United States - Salt Marsh Sediment SW1601-20 ... | reverse complement strand
ACGATGCCTGCTTCAAAGCTTGCCAGGCGGCTGGTTTCATCCCATTCCAGCAGTTTGTCCAGGCGGGATAAATCAAGCGTCAGACAGGGTGATGCACCTGGAAGCGGGTTAATATGTCCAACGACGCTGGTGCCACCGCCGTAGGGCACTAATCGGGTGCCGGTGTGTGCGGCATAATCCAGCAAGTCTTTGATTTCATCAGAATTGCTTGGATATGCTACGCCATCTGGGAATGCACCGATCTGTCCGGTGCGCAACGCAACCCAGTCTGCCAGGCTTTGGCCACGCGCATGCTGCAGCCGTTCCAATGAATCAACATTTATTAGCGGGTGAGCTGCCAGGCGTGAATCGGGCACAGTGGCTAAAACATCCCTGAGATTTGCATCTGTAGATTGAATGCCAGGTCCGACCTGTTCCGCCAAAAAGCTGGCAGCAGAAGCAGGAAGTGGGTAAGTTATATTTTCATCACCCCAGCCATTCCAGCGTTTCATAAGCACCATTATCTACCCGTGGTCTCGATCAGATGGATCAGAAATTTTGCTTCACGGCCTGCCATAGTTGTAGACTGTCACTCATCACGCGCCGGGTAATCATCTCTGCCTGCTCGCAATCATGCTGGGAGGTGGCTTGCAGAAGCTCCATATAGAAGGCGTATGAATGTTGCCGCGAAGATGGGAGTTGAAAGTAAATTCTTGCCATGGCCTGGTAAAAATCCACGAATCCGTTCAAAATCAGGGTGAAAATCGGGTTTCCGGAAGCGATGGTCAATTGATGGTGCAGCTCCCAATCAGCTCTGGCATAATCCTCGGACGTGTCTGGCAAATCCTCACATGTGCTCAAAATTGCGCTCACCTGTTCCGGTGATCTTTCAACAGCCAATCGAATATAAGCTGGAGCCATCACCTGGCGCACCATCAGCAGATTCGTTACGAAATCCTCGGGTAAATTTTCCGAATGGCTGACGATTGTTCCCAAAACACCCAGATTGCCTTCATACCAGTAATCCCGCACGCGTGTCTGGCGGCCATGACGAATTTCAATCCAGCCATCGCGCGCCAGACGTTGAAGCGCTTCTCGCAAAGTAGGGCGTGTCACACCCAATTGAACAGCTAACGCACGTTCTGCAGGTAATGTTGACCCGATCGGAAAATGCCCATTCAAAATGGCGTCAATCAGGCGGCTTTCGGCATAGACTGCTGGTTTTGGAGGTGATTTCCATATCGAGTGTAGTGTGGTATCCATTATTCACTCTGTGTCAAGAATTCTACGCATAGCCAAGTGGTCAGTGGTCAGACCAGTCGATTTAAGTATACAAATCTCTTATCGGCCCGTCTAGTGACATTTGTCACAATATTAGGGCAATTCATATCGCCATACGGTAAAAAATCTGGAGAATACCCAAATTTTGATTCACTTAGAAATGGTGTTTACAGGCCGCGTTGAATTCCCCCCACAACAAATTTTATTTTGTGCCAACCGAATAGGAAACGGTTCTGTAAAACAAAACTCGCTACCTGGTATGCAACTCGATATACGTTATACGTCTGCCACGAAAAAGCCTACGCCAAGAATACCAGGGCCTCCATGGGTGACGATGGCTGGAGGAACGTCCGTGACCGGCACTTCGGGCTGATGAATCAAAGTGCCTAATTCTTCTGCTAAATGCTGGCCTGCTTCAGGTACTCCGGCGTGCATAACCGAAAGATAGCCGCAGCCGTCGTCAGGAATTTGTTCCAGGACGATTTCTTTCAAGCGAGCCACAGCTCGTTTATGTGTGCGTTCACGTTCATACTGATCTACGCGTCCATCCCGCAAAGCAAGAATGGGCTTGATCTGCAACACGCTGCCCAGCAGTGCTGCTGCGCCACCGATCCGCCCGCCACGAGCCAGATATTCCAGCGTAGAGACTAAAAAATATACCCGGCAACGTCTGGTTAAGCTCGCCAGTCGTTCCTGGATTGTGTCTGCGTCCAGACCTGCCTGTGCCCATGTTGCTGCCAGTTCGACCATGGTCGCCAGTGGGCTGGAGACAGTGCGGGTGTCAATCACCCGAATATCCGCCTCCGGAAAATCCAACGCAGCAACCTGTGCCGATCGAACTGTACCGCTCACTTCTGCTGAGGGATGAATACACAAGATTGGTTCACCCAATGGGACAAGGCGTTGAAATTCCTGCACAAACAATTCAGGTGGTGGGGCGGCAGTTTTAGGCAGTTCCTTGGAGGTTTTCAAACGTTGCATAAAAGTGGCGTTGTCGATCTCGAGCCCTTCGTAATAAGATTGGTTGCCGAAATTGATAATCTGGGGAATCACTGGAATATCAAAATGCCGAGCAATATCGGCGCGCAAGCAGGAGGTCGTATCCGTTATTATTTTGACCATGATGGCACTCCCTTACGATGAACATGAAATAAAACTCATAATACCATGAACGCTTGATGTTTATCATTGCGTCTGGATAACAAAACGCGAGCAGTGACTTCCAAAGACAACCGAAAATAAACGACTTTTCTGTAACGGGTCCTGGTGAACAGATTATCACAAAGCCGCCTCCGTTGGGTTTGGAAAGCGGCTTTTTCGGTATAGCTGTACTTTCAATTGTTTGGGCAGGAATTATTCAGAGACAATCACAGCTTCAATTCTGGGAAACTGGGCGTGGTTTTGGTTTGGGCTTAAATGCATGCACTAAAATCCTGTAAACAAACAAGAACAGCAGGCTGGCCCCGGTTATCCAATACAAGATCTGAGACCAGAGGGTGTTCGCATCTGTCCCGCTGCTAATGCCATGCAGCATTGCCAGTAGAAAACCTACAAAACTGGCGAAATGGATCAGCCGCCAGCTTCTGGTTCCGATCCTGCTGCGAGCATAAAAGCTGAAGGCGATCACGATCCACAGATAGAATCCGACCTGGCCCCATCCGACCCAAAATGGCTTGTAATTGACACTGGCAAAGGGGGTTACTACCTGGAAAAAAGTATAGTTGATAAAGCGATCTCCCATCAAGATGAGAGCATGGAAAAGAGCGAATGCCAGACCAAGCAAACTGGTGAATTGATGTAAATCAAAGGCCGTAGGCCCACCGGGCCAGATTTTGGCCATTTTATTGGTGATAATCAAGCCAGATGCCATTGAAAGCCACAACAAGCCGTAAGCCACAAAGGCGCTGCCTCGTGAGAGGAACCAATAGGCTTTGGGTGCCGTGCCAAGCAGAGAAGTGGAGAGACCGGGCAGCCAGGCTGGCAGGAGTACGGCTGCGGAGAGCGTTCCTACAACAATCGCCAACTGAATCAGCAGCCAATTCTTCAAACTCAGGGCTGGTTCTCCAAACTCAATTTCGTCCTTAACATTTGCGGTCATGCCTGACTCCATAGGTATCTTTCAAACCCCGGCGTACAAAGCTGTTCTCCATTCTCTAATAGGAGCATACCTGCCAGACTTGGGTCATCAGATAACCAGGACAGTCCGGCCTGGCTTCCTATAATCAAAGATACTTTCGCTGCAACCTCCGCTTCCATTACGGTGGGGGCAATCACGGTAGCGCTGACCACATCAGTTTGCGCGGGCTTACCGCTACGAGGGTCGATAATGTGGTGCTGCCAGGCGCCGTTCTGGCGCCAGCGGCGGTAATCTCTTCCGGAGGTCGCCACGCCACATTTTCCAAGCATTAAGAGTCCAAGATCAGCATCCGGATCGAAGGGATTGGCGATGCTGACCGGCCAGGGATGGCCATCCGCCTGTAGACCACTGATCGCGATATCACCACCGGCGTCCACCAGAGCTGGGCCATAGGCTCGCAGCCTGTGCATCGCACGCTGCGCTGCCCAGCCCTTCGCTACCCCTCCTAAATCCAGCCCCACATCCAATGGCAAACGAATTGAGTGACTGGACGGATCCAATTTGATCAAAGCCATACTGGCCAGCGGAGCAACTTCATAATCTGCCAATCCTATCTGAGCTTGTGACAGGGTTTCGAAACTGCGATCATAACCAGCTTGAACCAGGGCATGAAGCACCGTTGGCGTTACCAGCCCACCGCTGCGCTCCTCCGCTTCTAGCGCGACTTGAAGGACATCCCAGAGAGTCTGGCTGACTGGGACCGGTATCCCGGCGGATTGGTTCAGCAGGCTCAGTTCGCTGTCACTTCTGAAGCGGCTCAAACACTGTTCCCATGCCTCAAACCACTCAGGAACCTGTGCCAGCCTGGGCTGCGACCGGGGAGAGGGGTTATCCAGGGCTGCCAGCATCTGGCAGCCCATTGCTCTGAATTCATGCTTGTAGATCATTTCGATGAACGTGTTTTCGTAACCGGCGCGGGAGCCGATTTTTTTGCCTGGGGTTTTGAGCCACCCAGGAAGATTTTGGCCGGCGCCTGGACAGCTGGCTGGGGGATATTGACGCTGCTTGGTGTTGGACTCGGCAACGGATCAAGGTTCAGCGTCTCTATTGAAGCTGGGATCAATGTCGGAATTGGCGGCAGATCTAACATCAGAACCGGTGCGGGTTGGCTTGGAGTCTCAGTGATTAAAGGCGCTGCAGATATGGCATCCGGATAGGCCTGCCGAGAAAACAGGTTCCAGAAGAGCATAATGGCAGATAAGGAAAGTGCGATAATCAGCCATTTGGCTGCGGCCAGGTCGAGCTTCCCTCTTTTTGGGGATTGTGGTTTTCTGTTCATTTCCATACCTCATCACAAAGCCAATTAATCATCATGGCCTTCATGTTCTTGATCGTTATTCTCGTGTTCTCCACCGGATGAGGACGATCGGGATTGAGTCGAGGAGCTGGCTTTGGGCGCTGATTGTACCGAAATAACCTGTCCCTCCAGGCTGACCAGGACGATATTTCCGGAGCTAAAGGTGACTTTGTATGCCGTAGCGCCGTTGCTGCTTGTGGTTTCTACACTGTACAGGTCCGAGTGGCCCATATATTGTGCTGCAATTTGAGCCGCTTGCTGCGGCGAGACTTGAGCGGGTGAGGTTGGGGCGCTGCTCTGGCTTTGTAATGCTTTGATTTGAGCCTGTAGCGCTTCCTGTTCGGCTTGCATCTGTTGCAGGCGGGCATTAGCCTGGGATATCAAGTCCTGATAAGCTGCTTCGCGCGCCTGAATCGTTTGTTGAATATTTGCATCAAGAGTAGCTGGATCAGGTGATGCAAGATCGGCCGCTTGAGTGTAGGTGGCTGTACTTGCTTTTCCGGCACCTTGAACTGTGGAGACAACGCCACCAAGAATAGTGAGCACAAAAACTGTCAAGACGATTGAAACCACCAGCAAAGTCTTTTGTTTCATCGGGGTATTCCTCCTCCCAGAGACGAGATAAGTGTTCTTTTTGTTTGTACAACGAACGGTAAAGACGGATTGGGAAATCTGAGCACGTTTCCCAACATCGAGAATAAGCTTATCAGACGAAGATTGAAAAATTCTTGAAATCCCTCACAGATTTTCCAATCTAATTCCAATCTTTTTAGGTTAGACTTATCGGTATTACGTTTGATGTTCACAAACTCTACAATGCGGATAGATTTATATGCGGGTCTTATTGATCGAAGACGATAAACGTCTGGCACATCTGATTCGTCAGGTGTTGGAGGGGGAACAATTTCAGGTGGATGTAGCTCACGACGGCAATATTGGTGTTGAAATTGCCTTGCGCGGCACTCACGATGTTGCTATCGTGGACTGGATGCTGCCGGGGAGAGATGGACCTGCGATTTGTCAGGCGATTCGCTCTGCTCGTCTGCCGGTCGCGATTTTGATGTTGACCGCCCGGACACAAGTGGAAGACCGGGTCGCAGGTCTTTACAGCGGGGCAGATGACTATCTTGGAAAACCATTTTCTTTCGATGAGTTGATTGCTCGGGTGCATGTATTGGGTCGCCGTTTCAACGAACAATCAGTAGACTCGTGGGAGCTGCGAGTAGGTTCGATTGTATTGGATTTGCGTTCTCACACTGCCCGGCGTGCTAATCGCATCCTGGATTTAACGAAAACCGAATGGTCCTTGCTGGAATATTTGATGCGCCACCCAGGGCAAGTGCTCAGCCGTCAGAATATCCTGGATTATGTCTGGTCTTATGAAAGCGAGGTCCAGCCCACGATGGTAGACGTGTATATTTCTTATCTGCGTGCTAAGCTAAAATCGCCTGGGCGAAAAGATCCCATTCGCACCAAACGAGGCTTTGGTTACTTCCTGGATGTGGAAAATGCTTAAAAAATTACGCTGGCAGCTCAGCCTGCTATACCTGCTTGCTGCGATTGGCCTGGTAGTGTTGATTGGCAGTGGATCTTATTCGCTGATCTTGCATTATTTTCAAAATACGAACGATCTGGCGATGCAGTATAAAATGGCGACCGAGTTCGAGCAGCTAAGTTTGCCATTGACTTCACAACTGGCGAGTGCCCGCGAGTCTTGGATTCTAAATAACGCCCAATTGGTGGTGAGCACTAAAAACACATCCACGAGTCCCGTTTCAGTGAGCGAATCTGATGATGGCGAGGCAGAAGAAGGCGGGCTACACAATGAGAAGGAAGAGAATCCTTATGAAGAAGTATATTACGATGCACGCCTTTCTGCCCTTTTTGTGCTGCCGCTAAGTGCGACCGGGGATTTGCTCTATAATCCCAATCCAGCCCCATTGCCTATGTCTCCGAATGACGATGCTCGTATATCTGCACTCAGAAACGGTTATGATTGGCGCACGGTTTCACTTGCGGATGGCACACGCGTACGGCTGCTCACCTATTTTACAAATAGCAGCAATCCGCAAATTCCGGCTTATTTGCAAATTGGGCGACTATTGAGCGATCAGGATCGGGTTCTCAGCCAGTTTCTTACTGGCTTGATACTTTTAGGGGGAATCAGCGTCATTTTGCTTGGCGCAGGTAGCTGGTGGATGTCCGGACGTTCTTTGGGACCAGCACAGCGAGCCTGGGACCAACAACAGGCGTTTATTTCTAATGCCAGCCACGAACTGCGCACTCCGCTTACTTTGATCAAAGCGACTGCCGAGTTTGGCTTGCGCAGCCATCCGGATGATACACAAGGGGATCTCTTACAGGATGTATTGAACGAAAGCGATTATATGAGCAAACTGGTGGATGATCTCCTGCTGCTATCTCGCCTGGATACTCACCGTTTGAAACTGAATCGTGAATTGATCGATATCCCCAATTTACTAAGGGAGACTCAACATCAGATCGAAAAAATCGCTGGCGACAAAGAAGTAAATTTGATTCTTGGCGAGCTTCAAGGGACAGTTTGGGGTGACTCAACCCGCATGCGCCAGGTTCTGCTGATCTTATTGGACAATGCTTTGCGTTATACACCAGGCGGTGGGGTCATCAAAATGGAAGCCAATAAAAAAGGGAAAACTGTTCAGGTGATCGTTGCTGATAATGGGAGTGGGATCGCTTCTCAACACCTGCCTCATTTATTCGAACGTTTCTATCAAGCTGACCGCTCTGGAGGCGAGGATGGGCGCAGCAATGGACTCGGCCTGTCGATTGCCAAAGCGCTGATCGAAGCGCAAGGGGGCTCTATTCATCTGGATAGTCAACCAGGCGAAGGAACACACGTTACCCTTTCTTTACAAGGTGCAGGGTAGTTTTTAGGGAGACCCAAAATAATAAGGGCTATCCTAGAAGAAAGGACAGCCCTTATAAAAATTTAGCAGGCGCTTCTATCAGATAACGCCAATTAGATCAGCCACATGGCTAAATCCATAGAGATTTTTGTCCAGTTGGTACCCAAAAGGGTGGAGCAAACCAGCGCCAGGAAGATGAGCAGTAATATCAGACCACAGCCACAGCCTGTGCAAGATAAGCCTCTCCCAAAACCAAAATTGTCCTGCAGCCAATCGAACAGCCATCCGAGCAAGAATAATTTCAATAAGCCTGCCAGACAACCGGGACGATCGTTCATTGTAACCTCCGTTATTTTTGCATTCAACCTTGTCAAATTGTCTATATCTAAAGACTTCTACACTTATCTACGCACTTGTTCGCCTGTAGTCGCGTAGCAAGGCCTATTTCTAATCACCATCCTCAGCTCTGCTAAATTTGACGGTTGCAATCTGTTTACTTTTTACAGGCAAAATCAATGTGCCATCCTCGTCCAGTGAGAGTTTCTCCAGAGCGGTTTCTGCGAGATTGGCCCGTTCTGCCTGTCCAGGAATATTCAATGGTCTCAATTTCACTTGAATGGAATCTGCAGATAGATTATAGCCGCGTACAATCCAACCACTACCATCTTCGCAGGTTTTTATGGCGCTGATCACGAATTCAGCCGGATCTGTTTGCAAGAAGCTTCCAGCCATGGGTAGGATACCAGCATGATTGCCAGCGATCACCGCTCGCAAGGGTGTGTTGAAGGCGTAAGCACTCTGAAATGCATGCTCCCATCCATCTTCATGAAAAATTAGCGCATAGTCAAATGACCAGCTCCCTAACAACTGGGCTTGCGGCGTCGGGATGATCGGCCCGGCATTCACTCTGCGACAGGGGAAATCGTCACGTGAAAGCCAACCCACGCAGCGCAATAGGGTCAGGGCAATTTCGGCCTGACCATTTTCATTTTGGCGGACTTCCACCTCGCGCAGCCCACGGTTGGCGACCATCAAGCCGATTTTACCGTTTGAGAGATCGCAGAATGCACGTTGTGGCATTTCTGGACGCGGTGCTTCGCTCCAGGAGTTATCGTGTTCAGGCAGCACCGTAGATCTTTGGACGACTTCGAAATGCCCGTCGTACGCCGCCTGATTGCCGGCTTCTTCCAAACTGAATGGTGCCGGGAAATGAACGCGCAGGCGGTGATCGAGCGCAGAATTCTCAATTTCCGTGTGAATTTCCAGGCGCGGAACCCCGGGGGCAAGACTGGCCCGTGTCAGGATGTTTACAGGCACAAGTTGTTCACTGCGTCCCAACCGGTCTGCGGTCAAACTGCGTGGGACGAGCATCTCCAGCTTCACTGTCACGCTCTGCTGCGTATTATCGATCACATATTTGATCGACTGTATGTTTCCCTGGATTTCGACATCGTTTTCAGGGGGACAATAATTGTATTCATCTCCACGTTCGCCGCCATCGATAAAACGATTCAGGCCGCGGGTCACTATCCCTGTCCGTTTATCTGTGAGCGTCAGCGTTCCATCATCAGAATTTACCTGCAAGCTGTAGAATTCATTTTCAATCGATTCGACAGGCCTGGAATTGGGCTTGGGTTTTTGAACGGGAAGTCCGGAGCGAAGCCAATAAGTGCGATAGCCGAGCGGGGGAATATCCTGGGCGATAAAATTCACTTGTGTGGATCGGATTCTGCCATGCAGAATATATTGGTTGATCGAAGTATCTGCTAATATCTGCATGACTTGAGCCATTGCGTGTGCCAGATTTTCTTCGTTTGCCTCGCCGGATTCGGAGAGTGTGGTATTGATGATTTGTGCATCTCCTTGCCGTTGGAAGCTGACATCCTGGATAGCCATGCCTTCGATAGCACCCAACCCGGTGAGCTTGCCTTCTTGAACATTCGCCAGTAAGAGCATGAACTCCTCGCGGTTCATTACCAGGTTAGCCACTTCAGATGTTCTGGTCTCTCCCATTTTTAGGGGAACCGGTTGCCCATCTGTAGCAGTGATTTCGAGGCGACGCCCATCAGGGATCTGGAGCGTGATACTGGCTGCTTCTGTTCGCTGCCAATTGCTTGGATTGAACACTACGATCGCAGCTTCCGGATTCGTTATCTCTTTAGGTGGTATCGTTTCTATCCCCGCTGCCAATAATTCCAGGCTTTGGCGTGTGATTTCTTCGCCGATCTGCTCCACCTGGTCAAAGCGAGGCTGCATCTCTTGATGAACCTGGTCGATAGAACAGCCGCAAATTGAGTCGTGCGGGTGGCAGGTCATCAAAGTGCGCCAGGCCTGGTGCAGGATTGCTTTCGGCTGGCCGACATATTCAGGCGGAATCCGGCTTGGGTCCAGATCCTTGGCAACCAGGCTTGCGATTGTGCTGAAAGGTTCGGCCCATTTTTCGAGCAGCGTTTCACAGCTATGATTGCGCTGTTTGATCCAGACCCGGGTGGAGAGCACTGCAGGGAGCAGGTTGTGGCGCCTGGATTCTCGCAGTTCACCCAAAACGATGGGGATTTCAATCCTCCGTTCTAATATTTCTGATCGAGCTGCAGATAGATAATTTGGGAGTGTTGAATGCACGAATTGATCCGGTAAAAGGTGATCTTTCGCATAGTCAGCGTTCTGGCTGGTGAAAGAAGATGGCTCGGTGTGATCATTGCCTTGCATCAACAAAATGTGAGAACTGGCCGCAAAGGGGGTGAGCGAATCGCCCTCGCGTTTGACCTCAGCCACAAAATCATCTTTCTGCAAGTTTAATAGAAGGGCGCTATTGGCGTAACTATCTCGCAGGTAACCCATAAATACTCTTGAACCATCAGGAGATTGCCACCAAAACTCGCAGGGCTGCTCGGCAAGTCCGCGCTGCAGGCTGGCTTGTTGGATGCCAAAGCCTTGTAGAATCTGCGGCATTTGCCCAATATGACCGAAAGGGTCGGGAATATAGCCGACATCCATCCGGTTGCCAAACCGTTCGGCACTGTGCCCACCTTGCAACAGATTGCGGATTGTCGCTTCCGGACTGACCAGGAATTCATCCGGCAGGATATACCAGGGGCCAATTAAGATACGACCTGATTGGATATGAGCGCATAAATCGACCTCGCGTTCAGGCCGAACCTCGAGATAATCATCCAATACGATTGTTTGACCGTCGAGCATAAAATATCTGTAATTGGGATCTTTCGCCAACAGATCCAATAAATTGTCAATCAGGTGGACCAGTTTTAAACGAAAGTTCTGATACGGAAGATACCATTCTCGATCCCAATGAGTGTGTGAAACCAGATGATATGTTTGCATGATGCCTTTTATGTCCTGTTTTTCTTGATCCAATTGTGTATGCTTTCCAAGTGTTCGTTTTCATGCCAGCTCAATCCGGCGATCAAATCCGCCAGGGTACCCCGTCCTCGCCAGGGTGCGGTCAATTCAACTTCCCATTGGGCGGGATTGAGTTTAGATACCTGTTCCAGAATCTCTCGCCGCGTATCGTGGAGTTCGGAGATCACCGTTTGTAAGGATTTCATCCGCCAATTCTCTGCTTGCTGGTCATTCCAGACCAGATCATCGGGGATCACCTCAGGTGTGAATTTACCAGACTGCGTATAGTTCGCCAGAGGGGTCAACAGAGTTCTTTCCCAGGATTCCAGATGGGCCAGCAAATCCTTGATCGTCCAGGAGCCTTCCACTACCAGTTGAGTTATTTGTTGCTCAGTTAAACCATCAATACTTTCCAGCAATTCCGCACGGCTGCGGGAGAATTCTTCCAGAGCTTGATCTTTGTCCATATAGCCTCTCCTATCGGTTTTTTAGAGTTGTTCGCATTCCACATTTTCTAGCGTGGAATTAACGGCAGCAAGATATGTGAAGGGTGATCCGCATCATGAATGATCGTCTGTAATGCCGGTACCAACTGGCTGCTTTCGGAGGTCGGATATCCAGTGTTAGTGTTGCGATCGAAGCGCGGGAAATTGCTGCTGGAGATTTCAAGGCGAATTTGGTGACCGGCCTTGAAAAGATTACTTGTAGCTGCCAGATCGATCTTGAATATATAAGCCTTCCCGGTCTCAAGCGGGCTTATTTGACCTTCCTGGCGATAACGGGCTCTGATAATGCCGTCTTGAATGTTTCTGGCGTAACCATCCGGGCCGACGTCGACCAGCTTGGCGGTAAAATCCGTATCTGGAGCACTGCTGGCCGCCCACAGGTTAACTTGGATTGGGCCGGTGATTTCGAGATCTCTTTCCAGGGGCAGTGTGGAATAAACCAATATGTCTGGACGAGATTCAATTTCGCGTTGGTCATAGGCTCCCGGAGGCAGGGCGGCCTGCCAGCAGCATAATCCGCCCCCGCGAGTTGGAACAGGATTGCGTGGATCGAAGACGAAAGTATCCACTGGCTCTTCGACAGGAGGAATGGGGCTAAGGCTTCCATCACCGTTGAGAGTGTTAGCCACCCCGCTACTGTGTAGATAGTAGGGCACGTAATGAGTGCGTGCAAGCGGCCATTCATTCTCCTCGCGCCAACGATTCTCGCCCATTACAAATATCCGGACAGGCGCTTCTTCCAGCATGCCGTTTTCATCGCCTTTCAGCCAATAATCAAACCAGCGTAGTTGAGTTTCATCGGGTAATACCAGAATCCAGGAGGCTTGCAGGCTGAAATCCACCTCGCCATTCAGCCCTTCAAAGGCACCATGAATCCACGGTCCGACAATCAGTTTTTGTTGATTACGCACCCATTCGTCCTGTGCCATAGACCGGATGTGGCTGAAATCACGCAATGTGCTGGCGATGAAAATGTCATACCAGCCACCAATATACAGTGCTGGGATCTTGACCTCTTCCGGGGGACAGGCAACCCGCTGCCAATAAGCATCAGGCTGAGGATGCTGCAGAAGATCATTGAAAAATGGGGTAATCCCTGTTTCACCGATCAGGGGCAAGTCTTTCAAAGGAAGGTGGTGGAAAGTTTTTCCTTGTGCCATGCCATCCACCTGTTGGATAAGCTGCTCCCACAAGCGTGCCTTTTCGATTTGAACAGCCTTAGGATCATTCCCCTTTAACCGCTCGATTTCCATCTGAGCCTGGGCCATTAATCCCCAACTGACGGCGGTCCCCAACGATAAAGCGCCTCCTGAATACATCATCTCGTAAGGATTGCAGAAGGTGACCGCCGGTATGATGGTCTTCAGAGCAGGAGGGTGCGTGACAGCTGCGGCCCATTGTGTATACCCTACGTAAGAGCCGCCGTACATCCCCACCTTTCCGTTTGACCAGTTCTGCTGCTCGATCCACGAAAGGCTGTCATAGCCATCCTCCTTCTCGTGAATCAGGGGATAATTTTCCCCATCAGAACTCCATCGCCCGCGCGTATCCTGGATCACAACGGCATAACCCTGTTCGACCGCCATGAATGCAAATGGGATCTGGGCAAAGCCCTTCCCGTATGGTGTTCGCTGCAGCAATACGGGAAGCTGCTGATCCGATTCGGCCCGGTAGATATCGGCTCGTAAGCGGACGCCATCGCGCATCGGAACTTCAACATCACGTTCAACCAGGATCTTTTTACTCATTGTGTACTTTCCGCGTACGTTTCTATTTTCCCACTTGCTGGGCCATTTTCACGGCTGTATAGGCATCCAAAACACCATAGCCAACTGCCGAGCTTGGATTACTGTCCGCTTTTGAACAGGAAGGTAGTGTTCCGGTATAAGGTTGGGCAGCCTGGTCAAGAATTTGCTCAGTCTGTTCGATGTCACCGATCAAAGCGGGATTCGCCGACCACATTAACGCCACGACTCCAACAACATGTGGCCCTGACATAGACGTGCCACTCTCTATGGCATATGTGTTTTGCGGGAAAGCGGAAAGCACCTGAACCCCAGGTGCAACGATATCCGGTTTAATCCGCCCACTGCCATCCGCCGTTACCGGACCAAGACTGCTAAAACCAGCTAACTGCCCGAAGCGGTCAATTGCTCCGGTTGTATAGGCGGATCCGTAGAGCGAAAGCGGCGAATTGATCGTTTCGCAAGCAGGCCCATCATTTCCCGCAGAGGCCTCGACAAAGATACCCGCCGCTCGCATGGCGTTGGTCGCATATAACAGGGCGTCAGGATCGCAGCCTTCCATCGGCGGGCAACCCCAGGAGTTGTTGCTGACATGTGCGCCCCTGGATGGATCACCATCGCTGAATGGATCACCATCCTGCGGATATGGCGCGAGCATGAACTGCATACAGTTCAGATATAAGGGAGAATCGCCCAGGTTGCGAGCCAGGTTGACGCAGGCGTACCAGGTAGCACCTGGCGCCACACCGGTGGTCTTTCCCATTGCGATTCCCAAAGTATGTGTCCCGTGCCCACCCAGATCCACCGGTGATGTGGTGTGATACCAGGGATCGAGCCAATTGTAGTCATTCTGCCCGTCCTTGCCCCTGTAACCTCCCGCCAGATCGGGATGGTCGCCCTGGACGCCGCTGTCGGATTGCCCGATCACGATGCCTTCTCCGGTGACGTGAAGTTCATTCCATACCCGATCTGCGCCAATCAAAGTCAGGTTCCAGGTGGGGCCAACAGGAGCGGTTGCATCCCCGCGCGCCACAGGAGGTTTTACCGGCAATGGGCGCAGCCTGGGACTGTCCAGAACCCGTTCAATTTCTGGTCGAGTGTTCAGCCACAGGCGCAAGATCGGGTCGGCTTGAATCTCGATTGAATTCTCCAGGTAGTAAGGTGTATAGCCAATCCTGAATTTATCCAGGGCTTGACGCAAGCTGGCCTGGCTGCTATTGGCTTGCTTGACCAGTGTCGTGTAGACAAATTTACGCCGGGCATTGTAATCTTTCATGCCGGGAGCGGAGGATAGATCGGCCTGATCCTTCAGGATGACGAAAAGACGTTCTCCATAAAATCCGGGCCGTCCATAGATTAAGTAGATAGCTCCAGCAACAATCCAGACTGCCAGGGCTGCCAACCCCAGAAAAGAAGTAAGCCAGGCAGGCTGGCTGGAGCCAGCCCGGTCGAGATCCTTATGCGGTCTGCGCCGCCCCAGGAAAAGAAAGAAAAGCAGGCTTAATATCAAACCTGTGGCTGCAGATACGCCTGCTGCCTGAAGCGCCCACTGCAAGGTCTCACCGGGCGTCCCGCTGATGATCAGTGCCAGTTCAGTCGGATCGATCAGGGTCATAGGCGCTGCAGCCGCCAGGCCAATCATCACTGCCATGATACGCACATTGGCCCCCAAACGATACAGCCCCATCAATACACCCCCTGAAACTGTCAGCACCAACATCAATAAAAGCTGCATCCCTCCGAAGTTAAAGCCGGTACCGCTGGAAATGATCAGCAGAGTCGTCCCTATCCCGAAAGCACCCAGGACGAAGTCGCGCCAGGTTCCCTCTGGCTGTCTACGAAGATCTGCGAGCATAAAACGGTCCACCAGCAGTGCTGCCGCAAACCCAAAGGACAGCGCTGCCAGCAGCTCGAGAATAATATCCAAAGGTGAGCCAAACGCACCCCAAGCCAGCCAAGGATAAGCGATCAGGCCGGAAAAAATGAGCACTGGCAGCAGCAAACCCCACGGAGAGCGTGTGGCGGATATATTTCCTGTCGGCGTCTGTTCAGCCGGTCGTTGGTGCGAAGGGCTGCGCATCCGTGCCAGCAAAACGGTCGCCCCACCGAACACCAGAGCCAGAAAGATTTGCAACACAGCCTGTAGCTGGATAGAAGTCGAACGGACCGCCTCAGCAGGGAGCAGGAAAATCAGAAAACCGGTAGCGACAGCCCAGGTTTGAAAGATGCCCTGGTAGGGAGGTCTGCGCCATACCGCGGACAATAGCAGCAGTGGTAAACCGATCAGAACCGCCTCACCAATCGTCAGCGGGATGGTGGCGCGGTCCGTGCTGGGGCCCGGTGCAGCGGATAATGTGAGAACGGTGACTGTTCGAACCCCAGCGATGATCACGATCCACAGCATCATGCCTGTGAAAAGTATCGGGCTGGCACAATCTCCTCCCCGACCTGCTTGGTTTGCATCAGATGCATAAGGTGGGCTTGATTCCATCATTCTTTCTCTCCTCCTGTATGAAAGTATCAAGCCTATTGTATCTCTTTCTCATAAATTCACCCGTTCTTGTGTCAGGGAATTTGCCTCCTCAATTGCAGCCTGGCGGATGCTGATTGGGAAGCGTCCGTGCAGCGGGCTCAAACGCGCTCCTTGAGCGGTGGAGGCCCAGAACAACCGGGCAAGTGGGCGCATGAAATTGCTCATATTGGCGGCGTGCTGCAGTTCAGCCAGCGTGTCATCATCCCAACCACCGAATAATCCATAGAAGAAAGCGTAGAGCGGGTAAGAGAACAAAATCCCAATCAGGAAGATCAGCACACTCGTGATTTGATCTCCCTGCCAGATTAAACCCGTGAACCAGCGCAGCACGGCAAAATGTGCCGCTCCCGCCAGAAGTGGCGCTGCCAGGGACTGCCAGAAGTAAAAACGTTGACGGTAGCACAAGTGATTGTTAATGATATAAGCTGCAAAATCTTTAGAAAGCAGCCCGACGAAGTATGCGATGATCAATGCCGTGATCTGGAATCTGCGCAGTAAAACCAACGCCAGCAGGATGCGAACAACTTGCTCTCCGGCGACCAGGGCGGTCTTAAGATAGGGGCGATTCGCACCCAGTTGTACATTGTCACCAACCCAGGAAGGGTATTGGATCGCTCCCCACAGAATCAGCGGCACAGCGTAGTTTGCAGCACGGACGAACTCTGGGCCACTGGCTCCCAGGATGAAGCGGTCGGCAACCGCCAGCAACACCGAGCCGATGAAAGCACTGACCATACCGCCCCATTTATAGGCGATCGCGGAATAATATTGGCTGAGTGCCTGGCGAGCATGGGAGATCGATTCTGATATCGACGGCATCAGATTATCGAACAGGGTTTGCAGGACGCTGAATGCGAAGACGAAATTTTGAGCGAGGCCCCAATTGCCCCATACCTCTGTGTAATTGACCAGACGGTTTTGAGTGATGACGATTTCCATTGCCTGCCCGCCGGCCCAGGCCACCGAGCCGAGCATTTCGAAAACACCGAAGCGAAATGCTCCTTTGATGGTTTGCCAGTCGAAGTGTGCCATGAACAACAGCCGAGCGTTGTAGCCTAGCCGCCGGTAAAGCCACAGGCCCAATGCAAAGGTCAATGCTTCAGCAGCGTAAGCGGCGATACCCAGTCCTAAGAGGCCACCCATGGAAGCTCCAAATATCGGATTCGATCTACCCCAGGCGACCATGGCAGTAACGATCAGGGGTTGGGCGATAATTGGAAAGATCAGCGCCAGACCGAGATCGAGGATTTGGGCATAATCGAAACGCTGCCAGGCCATCAAGCCGTGACGCATCACCTGGAAGAACCCCGGGATCTGGATGAAGGTATGAATGATGATACTCCAGGTGTACAACGCGTATGCCGAGCGGGGCAGCAATGTCCCCGCCAGGGCTGTAACCAGGGCTACTTGAGCCGCACCTGAGAGTGCCTGCCACCAGACGAAAACCTGGCCATATTGGATGGCTTTCTGTGGTTCACGCACCCGGTACTGCGCGAAGAATTTTATGAAAGCTGCACTTGTCCCCATGTCCAGTAATAGCCAGAAGAAATTGAAGAATTGGACGACCCGTCCCCAGATCCCTAACGCCTGCGCTGAAGGAAGGATATAAACGGGCAAAATCAAGTTCTGGTAGACGATCAATGGGATGAAGAGTACCAGCCCGAGCATGAAAGCCAGCATGAAGCCGCCCAGGGGGCGATGGAAGCCTATTTCATCCCAATCGGTACTTGCCTGGCGGGTTTCAAATTCGGTTCGGTCGATGATCAGCGTATCCAACGCTTCCGGGTGGGCCAGGCTGAAGCGACGAACGAAGAGGAAGATCGTTACCGCCAGGGCCAGCATCCCCGCCAGTAGACCAAATAGAATTTCGCGATCCCGGGCATGAGGCACCGGCGAAGCAGGGTAGTCGGCAAATGAAAGCGGCGTATTCCCGGACGCGCGCATCGTCAGGTTGTAAACCAGGTAGTTAAAATAAGCCCATTCTTGAAATTGGGGATTATTGTTGTTCAAGGTGGGGGTGAAGATAAATACTTCCCGCCCCCTGCTCTGTAGCTTTCCCAAGACCAGTGAGCTATCCTCAAAACCGAGCACCAGAGGGATCAGTTTGGAGTTCGGGCTGAGCAGTTGGCTGCGTTCACGCACCTGTGGGGCGCTGTTCCAGACGATGTCTTCTACCAGCGGATCCTGGCTGTCTTTCGCCGGGGTCAGACTCAATGGGGAGAGAATAGTTTCCAGGCTGATCTTTACACCAAGCACGGTTTCTAAATCCTTGGCTTTAATATCAGGTCCAAGGAATACAATCAGGCCTGAGCCGGCTGCTTTCAAGTTGGCGATTAATTGCGGATCGGGAATGCTGTCATTTAAAACAATGACCTGTGCTTGTTGAGGATCGCTGATGATCTCAAAATTCCTGGCCAATTCGAGCGCAGCGCGTACGCTTCCCTGTGGCCCGGCATAATAGACCTGCACAGAATCTTGCGCAGCAGCTTCTGATGTTGGCTGAAACAGGATGGAGATTGCCAAGATCAGCAGGAAAAGTTTTCGCATTGCAGGCACCTTGTTCGATTACGCGCAGATCTTATGGATTAATTTTCCGGAAGAGAGTGCTGGATTGTTCTCGTTCGAACTGGTAAAGAATATTCCTCAAAATCCTTACGCCTTCTGGCAATCGTCTCATCACAATTCGCTCCAGGTTATCACTGGGACTGTGAAAGCCTGTATCCACCCAATTCAGATCGTAAGTGCCGATCACGCTGGTAGGAATGCCGACTGACAGAAAAGATGCGCCATCACTGTTCACCGGGCCAGCAGGCCTGGCACCAGCCCCGGTAGTGGCGGTCACTGCACTGCGGACTGCATCGTTGATCTGCGCGCTGGTTGGTTCCAGGTGGAAAACATTGCCATCCAGCTCCCAGAAAACATAATCGCCATCCTGTGACATGACCTCCAGGTTGAGCGCGCTTACAGGTAGAGGCCAATCCCGATCGTGCACGTAGGCCCGCGAGCCCTGCATATTGATTTCCTCGCCGCTGAAAAGAGCCAGAGTCAGCTTGAGATTCTGCAGGGAGAATTGCCCTTCGTTTTCAGGCGGTGATGATATGTACGGAAATGTATGCTCCTGCGCTCTGCCTGCTAGCTTGTCTGAAACGATGCCTTCAGTGTTCAGACTTTCTGCCAGTCCTAATAAGATCGCGCAGGCAGCCCCGTTATCTACCGCTCCCTGGCTGGGGGGCAGCAGTCGGCCGGTTGAAAGGTTCAGCCCCAATCCCCACGCCAGGATGATCAATATCAAGGCCAGTGCAGCGCCGATCCAATAAGTCAGCCCTGTCCAGCCTGAACCCTGGGCGCGCAGCCAGCTCTCCATAGGTCCGATCAAACCCAGGATAAGCGTAATCACGATCCCCAGGCGCAGATTCTTAAGGAAGAACATCCGTTGGTGGTGATCCAGCAATTCGGTCTTGCTGTCAT
>Ga0315542_1000860_pt1 | contig 19216 bp, 14 predicted proteins | sample SalMarSW160120MG_FD_202541 | JGI IMG/M metagenome (GOLD analysis project Ga0315542, IMG submission 202541) | Salt marsh sediment microbial communities from the Plum Island Ecosystem LTER, Massachusetts, United States - Salt Marsh Sediment SW1601-20 ... | reverse complement strand
CTTCTTGGACGCGAACATCCCGATGTGGCCGAGTGCCTGAACAACCTGGCTGAGTTCTATAGAGCCCAAAGTCAGTACGCGAAGGCCGAGGCGCTCTATGGACGTGCGCTGGCTATCCGCGAGACCGCGCTGGGTTCTGGCCATCCTGACGTCGCCGCGAGTCTCAATGGTCTTGCCCTTGTCTGCAAGGCCCAAGGTCAGTACGCGCAGGCTGAGCCTCTCTACAACCGTTCGTTGGCGATTCGCGAGCGGGCACTGGGTCCCGACCATCCGGATGTTGCGGAGAGTCTGAACAACCTCGCCATGCTCTATAACGATCAAGCCCAACACGCGCGGGCCGAGCTGCTTCTCAAGCGCGCACTTGTGATTCGCGAGAAGGCGCTCGACCCCGACGATCCTCGCGTGGCCACGAGCCTAAATAACCTGGCCATTATCTATCACCACCAAGGCCAGTACGTGCGGGCTGAACCGCTCTATCAGCGCGCGCTGGAGATTACAAAGAATAGGTTGGGTCCTGACCATCCTAATGTTGCCACGAGTCTGAACAATTTAGCCGAACTGTATCGGGCCGAAGGTCAATATTCGCAGGCCGAGCCGCTCTTTGAGAGCGCGTTAGCGATTCTCGAGAAATCACTCGGCCCCGACCATCCATATTTGGCCGCGAGTCTGAACGGCCTCGCTCTGGTCTATAAAAACGAGGGCCGGTACGCTCAAGCTGGGCCACTCTACCGGCGCGCGTTGGCGATCAGTGAAAAGGCGTTGGGGCACGACCATCCCCATGTGACCACGAGCCTGAACAACCTGGCAGCACTCTACGTCGCCCAAGGCCTGTATGCGCAGGCCGAACCGCTCCATCAGCGCGCGCTGGCGATCCGCGAAAAGACGCTGGGGCCCGACCATCCCTCCGTGGCCACTAGCCTCAACAACCTGGCTATGTTCTATCATGACCAGGGTCAATACTCGCGGGCCGAACCGCTCTACCGGCGCGCACTGGCGATCCGGGAAAAGGCGTTGGGACCCGACCATCCCCGTGTGGCCACGAGCCTGAACAACCTGGCTTTGCTCTATTGTGACCGGGGCCAGTACGTGATGGCGGAGCCGCTCTACCAGCGCGCGCTGGCGATCCGGGAAAAGGCGCTGGGACCCGACCATCCCCGTGTGGCCACGAGCCTGAATAACCTGGCTTTACTCTATTGTGACCAGGGCCAGTACGTGATGGCGAAGCCGCTCTACCGGCGCGCGCTGGCGATCCGGGAAAAGGCACTGGGAAGAGAACACCCCGGTGTGGCCACGATTCTCTATAACCTAGCCATGCTATATTACAACCAAGGTCAGTACGCGCAGGCCGAACCTCTCTACCAGCGTGCGCTGGCGATTCGCGAAAAGGCGCTTGACCCCGGTCATCCGTATATGGCGCAGAACCTGCGTCATCTTGCCGCGCTTCGTTATGTCCAGGGCGAGTATGTGGAGGCGACCGGGCTCCTGAAACAAGCCTCTGTTGCCTTCGAGGCTGCCCGCCAACGAGTCGGCCTCGGATTACAGCGAGCGACATTCCAGGCTACGCCTTATACCGCGCTGGCCGGGTGCGACCTGCTCGTCGGCGACAATGCCTCCGCCTGGCCGGCGGTGGAGCGCAACCAGGCGCGCATTCTCGCCGACCTGGTCATGGCATCCGAACAGCGGGCCTTGTCAGCGACCGAAGTTGCCTACCAGGACTCCTTGCGTCAGGTGCTCGATCGCCTGGATAGCAGATTGAGCGCCGAAGATGATGCCACCATGGTGGACATCCCCGACACTGTCGTCGAGAAGACACGTATGCAGCTGCTCGAGACTCAGGCCGAGTGGAGCCGGTTCCAGCAGCAGATGGCGTTGAAATACCCGGTCACTGAGGGACAGTCCTTCACGCTCGAACGAGTCCAAGCTGCCCTCGGCGAGGAAGCGGCGATCATCGGCTGGCTCGACTTCGAGGTGCGGCCTGACAGTCTGATCAGCTGGGCCTATGTCATCCGGGTTCGTGGCCCGGTATCCTGGGTTCGTCTCGACACCGGCGCGGCAGCTCGCCTGGTCGCCAGATCTCTGCCGGACACGGGAGGTGCGACCAACGAATCCGGGTGGTCGCGACTGGCGGCGGACTATCGGGCACAACTCGTCGATCCCGCGTCCGACATGGATATCAGCCCGAGCATTACCACTGCGATCTCCGCGGCCCGCATCCATCCCGCTCTGCCGATGCTGGATGGAGTCGAGCACCTCATCGTCATCCCGTCCAGCGTGATGGCCTATATCCCGCTCGAGTCGCTCGTCGACAAGCAGGGCCGCTACCTCGGCGACCGCTTCGCCATTTCCTACGCTCCTTCGGCAACGATCTACACATGGCTCGAGGAACGACAGCAGATCCGAACTGCCCCGGCAGGGCCAGCGCGCACGCTCCTGGTCGGCGATCCCCCCTTCTGTGCGGCGCAGCAGGAGGCCATGGCCCAGGAGGAGGCCCCGGTGTTGACGGCCGCTTTGGACGGGACCGATGTCGCCGCCCTGCGCGAGGCTCGAGCCAGTGATGTCGACGCTCTGGCCAGGCTCGAGCGGCTGCCCGGGACCCGCGCCGAGGCGCGTGCTATCGCCCAGGTCGCCCCCGCACCAACCCTGCTCTTGGGTCCTGACGCCTCGGAACAGGAACTCACGCGTCTAGCGACGAGCGGCGAACTTTCCGTCTGTCGTGTGATCCACCTGGCGACGCACGCGTTCGCCGATCCGGAGCAGCCCGAGCGTTCCTGCCTGATCCTCTCCCAGGTGGATCTGCCCGACGCGTACGAGGCGGCGGTCAAGGGGGAGCGGATCTACGACGGTCGGTTGACGGTGCAGGAGATCCTTCGCGAGTGGAAGCTGGATGCGGATCTCGTGACCCTGAGCGCTTGCGAGACCGGGCTGGGCAAGCAGATCAGCGGCGAGGGGACGGTGGGTTTCGCACACGCATTTCTGCAGGCAGGGGCGCGCAGCCTGGTGGTGAGCCTGTGGAAGATCCGGGACGATGCGACCTCCTTGCTGATGACGAGGTTTTATGAGGACCTCTGGCGGCGCGCGCTACCGAAGGCCCGGGCGCTGCAGGAAGCGAAGAGGTGGCTGCGAGACTACGAGGACGCACTCGGCGGTCGTCCCTACGAGCACCCGTACTTCTGGTCAGGATTCGTCCTGGTGGGCGAGAGAGACTGAGCGAGACAGAATCCCTGGCCGACGCGGCGGCGGCTTCGTTACCGGCGAACGCACGGCGTCGCTCGTTCGGCAGAGTTGTTCTCGATATCCCGCACGTGCGAGGGAGGTTTGCAGCTGCTCGCGCACGGTGCAGTGCATGACGATTGCGGTGGGTTCGCGGCGGCGCGGGATCCCCTCCTACTGCGCCGGGGAGTTCTTGACCTATCTTCCGCGTGGTGTTCGTCATCCTCGTTCACGACCACACGCGAGGTGTCCGTGGATCTCACCCTCGTCCAGATCGCGATGCTCGGCTGTGCGGGCATCCTCGCGGGGCTCGTGGCGGGATTCGCGGGCGTGGGTGGTGGCATCGTCATGGTGCCGGTGCTGCTGGCGTTGTATCGGAGCTTCGGGCTGCCGCCACACGTGCTGGTGCAAGCCGCGATGGCCACCAGCCTCACCGTTGCCGTGCTCAACACTGGCTCGGCGGCGGCGCGTCACCAGCGGAACCGGCGGGTACTGTGGCGGGTGGCCCTTCCCATCATGCCGTCGTCGATCGTCGGCGCCTGGTGCGGCAGCTGGATCGCCTCGTTGGTCGAGGGGCGCTGGCTGCAAGCGTTCCTTGCCTGCGCCCTCGTCTTCGCCGCCTTTCGCCTGGCGTTGCAAGCCGACCGCACGGGCAGCGGCCGCGAGGCGCGCATTCGTCGCGCTCCATGGTGGCAGTGGTTGCCCGTGGGACTTGGCGTGGGCGTCTTCGCGGGATTGAGCGGGCTCGCCGGCGGTGTCGTGCTCGTGCCGGCCCTCGCGCTGGTCGGTCGGGTGCCGTCGCGCTTCCTCGCCGGCACGTCCAGCGGCGTGGTGATGGTCACCTCGCTCGCCGCCGCGCTCGGTTACATGGCGCACGGACCGGTGCCGCCGATCGGCCACAGCTTCCTCGGCTACGTCAACCCGGTGGCGGCGCTCTGCCTGGGCGTGACCGCCGTGCCGATGGCCCAGGTCGGAGCCTGGATCAATCGCAAGATCGCGGGATCGTGGTTCCGGCGCATCTTTGCGGTGATGATCCTCATCGTGGCGATCCAGCTCTTCGTGACGCTCTGAGCGGCGTCTGTCAAACCGTGCAGTTCGACCACGTCATGTAGATGAAAGCTCGGACCTGCACGTCGACACCCAGGACGCAATGAGCTGGCACGACCAGCATGCGCACGCGTTCGTGGCCACGGTGCCGAGCGTGCGCGCCGAGATCGCGATCAAAGTCCCGGATTCCGGCCTATCGTCCACCGAGGATAAGCTGTTCCACCTGTAAGACATCGCATGACAAGAGATCGAGACAATAGCAGTACATCATGGAATCGGCGGACCAGTACGGACGTGTCGGATTGCCAACCTCAGTCGGCGTCTCGCGCCATGTAGGTCAGCAGGCGTCGTGCGCGGCCGGCGACGGCGGAATCGCAGGCGGCGCGCTCGAGGGCCGCGCGGGCCTCGACCTGCAAGCCGAGTTGCAGGTCGGCGGCGCCGAGCAGGAGCCAGCTGGCAGCTCGTTCCGGCGCGAGGCCGGTCACACGACGCAAGGCGATGGCTGCGTCCGCCCAGTTTCGCTCCCCGTACTCGAGGTCGCCCAGCATCGCGAGAATCCGTACCGCCGTCGTATCAGCGCCGGCCTCGACGTGTGCGAGCGCGTCGCGCAGCACGGTGCGGGCACTGTCGGGTTCGTGGGCGCGCATCCAGGCACCGGCAACCAGCAGGCCCAGACTCGCATCCGCACGCGCATCCCGCCAGAGGATCTCGTACAGACGCGCGGCCTGACGGGGAACACCCGCGGCCACATACAGATCAGCCAGGCGTCGCCGATCGTCGTCGCCCGCCGGAGCCAACCACTGCGCGATCTGCAAACGGATCGCGGCCTCGCGCAGGTGGCCGGCGACCTGGGACAGATCGCTTGCCAGTGTCCAGGCCGATGGCTGCGCGGGATGGTCGTGCAGCATGCGCGCCACGCCCGCCGCTGCTCGCTCGGGCCGGTCCGCCTGCGCCGCTGCTGCGACGAGTGCGCGGACCCAGGCTTGTGGCACGGTATCCGGCGCGTCTTCCACCAGAGGCACGAGGCGAGAGAGTGCGCTGTCGGGCTGGTCGGCAAGGAGCCAGGCAGTCGCGCCGAAGTAGAGCAGATCTTCGGATTGATCCGTACGGCCCGTGGCGCTGGACTCGGCGTGGGAACGCCGTCGGGCGATCGCATAGCCGCGGGAAAACGCCTGTGCCGCCGCCACGTAGGCATGGCTCTCGTACTCGGCGCGCCCCAGATCACACCAGAGCGCTTGCGCGTCGGCGCTGACCGCCGTCGGAGGCAACGCGGCCGAGGCAGTCCGCAAGTGAGCGGCGGCTTCCTGCGCCCGGCCCAGATCCAGCAGACAGGTGCCGAGGCGGTAATGCAGCGCGGGATGGTCGTGACCGGCCGTGAGCGCACCGGTCAGGATCTCGCAGCCGCGCTGCGGGTCGCCTCTTTGCACGGCGATTTCCGCCCGGAAGATGGCACGTCGTACCGCCGCAGGCGCAGAGCGGAGATCAAACGGATCCGGTGACGCCGCCAGGGCTGTGGCAACGACGCTGCCGGCGAGCCCCAGGACCAGTAACCAACGCATCACTTCCGTCCCGCGTCGAGATGGAAGGTGATGGTCTGGGCCACCCAGGTGTCCACGGCTTCGCCCGCCAGCCGGCCCGGTTCGAAGCGCCAGTGCGAGACGCCTTCTCGTACGGCGACTTCGAATACACCAGGTGGATGAGCATCGACGATGACGATGTCTCCGACCGTGCCGTCGCGGTGCACGAGGAAACGCACCCGCACCTGCCCTTCGATCCGGCGCTGAAGTGCCTTGAACGGGTAGACCGGATCCGGATTCACCACCTCACGCGGGGGCTGATCGAGTTCGCTCACGTCGAAGACCCATGCGCGGTGCACGGCTGGGGCACCGAGCAACGCCGGATCCAGAACCACCGCCGGGCTGGGCAGCTCCGGTGGTGTGAGCGCGGGTACCGGCAGCTGGGGGGTCACATCGACGCGCGGCGGCTGGCGAGGCGGCTCTGGTTCGCGCCGAGGCTCCGGGCTCGGCGCGGCTCGTTCGCGGGGCGGGGTGACCAGGGACACCGGTACCGGCGGGCTGACATCCAGGAGCCGGGGCCGCTGCCCCACCAGCCGGGCACCCATCATCAGGACGGCGCCCGTGATGATCACACCACCCACCACGCCGGATCCCAGGTCGACCAGCTGCCGGGCGTTCATGGCCGCCCACCGTCCCGCCCGGCCGCCAGTGCGACATTGCTCGCCCCGGCCAGTCGACACTGGTCCATGACCAAGACCGTATCTCCGGTCCGGCTGTCCTGGTCGGCGATCACCAACACACCGGCATCCCTGTCCTCGGCGAGGGCGCGCTCGACGAGGCCACGCACCGAACGGGCGTCGACCCGCTTGCCTTCCATCCAGACGACACCGGCGGCGTCGATCGCGATCATGATCGATGCCTTGTCCTTCACCTCGGCCGTGGCCGCCGACGCACGCTCGACGTCGATCCCCGACTCCTTGACGAAACTCGTGGTCACCACGAAGAAGATCAGCAGCAGAAACACCATGTCGATGAGCGGGGACATGTTCACGTCGACGCCGCCGCTGCCACCGCGAATCGTCTGACGCACACTGATCATGATACCCCCCCTCGCTGGGCTCGGATCTCGAGGTCGCGATCGAGCAGCAGGGCCGTCTCCGCCAGGCGCACGCGTAGCTGGTGGAAGCGGTCGCGCAAATGGCTGATGATCAGCAGGCCGGGAAGCGCGATCAACAGCCCGGTCTGGGTGGTGACCAGGGCCACCGAGACACCACCGGCCAGCGCGCGGGCGTTGCCGGTGCCAAAGAAGGCGAGCACATCGAAGGTCTGGACCATGCCGAGCACCGTGCCGAGCAGACCCAGAAGCGGCGCTACCACCACCAGCACCGTGATCGCTTCCAGGCGCTTCTCGAGGTCGCGGTCCAGGGACTCGCAGCTCTGGGCGAGGATCTCACGATCCAGAGCCACATGGCCGCTGCGCTCGGTGACGAGTCTGCGCACCAGCATCGCACGGATGCCCCCACGCGGTGGCGGCGCGGTCTCGCCGCGCGCCACCGCCAGCATCTGCAACGTGTCCACGTCGCGATGCGTGTAGCGCCGCAGGGCGAGCAGGCGCTCGAGGATCAGGGTCCACATGGCCACCGACACGACGACCAAGGGCGCCATGATCCAGCCGCCCTGTTGCAGGTAGTCTGCGGTGACCTCAAACACCCGGGTGCTCCCGCTGCTGACGATCGATGGTGTTGACCAGATGCATGGCCTGCTCCTCCATGTCCCCGATCACATGGTCGGCGCGGCGCTTGAGCCACGTATGGATGAGCAGGACGGGGATGGCCACGCCCAGTCCGATCTCGGTGGTCACCAGGGCCTCGCTGATGCCGCCGGACATGAGCCTGGGGTCACCGGCTCCGTGCACGGTGATCACCTGGAAGGTCGCGATCATGCCGGTGATGGTCCCGAGCAAGCCGAGCAGCGGCGCCACGGCGCCGAGCACCGCCAGCATGGCCAGACCTCGCTGCAGAAGTGGCAACTCGTGGAGGATCGCTTCCTGCAACACACTCTCCTGGATCGCGCGTGCCTCGCCGCGCGCCGACAGTCCGGCGCGCACCACACGCGCCACCGGCGAGCGGCGACTGACACGATCGTCCACCATCCGCGCACAGGCCTGCCAGTCCCCACGCGCGGCGGCCTCATCGACACTCACCATGATGCGATCGGCGCTGGCATGGATGCGCTGCAGCCACAGCACCTTCCAGATCACGATACCGAGGGCGAGTGCGGCGACCAGAGCCAGCGGCCAGACGATCGGACCACCTCGCTGCAGCTGCTGCCACCACGACGGCCGGCGCGCGATACCTTGCAGAGCGCTTCCCCCGGAAAGGTCGAGCGGTACCAGCGCCGAGTCGCCGTCCAGGTAGTGGTCCAGTTGGCGCGTCACACCTCGCGATGGCAGCTCGGCCATGGCCACCAGGCGAAGGCTGGTCGGATTCCACAGGAGGAACCCGATCTCATCTGCGGTGCGATACACCGTGGTGAAGCGCCCGAGATGCAGGATCTCGTCCTCGATGTCGCGACCGTCGCGGCTGCTGAACGACCCGCGACGCAGAGTGACCTGACCGGTCCGTTCGATCTCGTCCAGGGCGATGCTGGCGAGGCCCCGGACGTCCTCGATGCCGGGGAAATACCCCTCGCTCAGCAATGCGTCCACGGTGTCGACCCGACCCGGTGCTGCCGCCGTCAGCGGGGAACTGCGCAATAGCGACTCGAGATCGCGGGCTGCCACGCGGATGTTGCCGCTCAGTTCACGGAAGTCGACCTCCTTGCCGGCCCACGTCCCCTGCAGCCGATCACGTCTTTCGCCCGCCACCGCCTCACGGTGGGTGAGTTCGCGCAGCTCGGCCTCCAGGGCGGCCTGCCGCGCCTCGAGCGAATCGACCGTGGCGATCAGGCGCGTACGGTCAGCGAGGATGCGATCATCGATCGCGGCGGCTTCCTCGCGCGCGCGCACGCGATCGGCCTCGGCCTGCCGCTGGGCACGCCGGATATCCTGAGCTCGGGCCACACCCACCAGGCCCGCGACCAGGCTGACCAAGAGCACGGTACGCGACATGCGGCTCACGGCTCCACGCTCCCCAGCGGCAGGTCAAGCACCCCGGCGAGCCGGCGGCGCGTGGCCATCTCCATGGCCAGACGGATACTCTCGAGCGACTTGCCCGACACCGTGCGGTAGGCGGCCGTCGCGGGATCCCAGACGCCGCCACGTCGCTGATCCGGCGTCAGCCAGAACAGAGCCAGGCGCCCAATCATGAGCAGGTCACAGGTGAGCGGCTCACCGTCGACGACGATGCCGTCCTGGTAGACCTCCAGCGCGCCGCCGTAGCTCGCCTCGATCTGCACCGCTTCGAACACGCGGCGCAGCTTGTCGGCCTGGGTGATCCCCGGATCATCCAGCTCGCGCCGCACGCGGTCGAGGCGCCGCGCGCGTTCGGTGGGCAGGAACGGAAGGTCATGAGCCACGACGCGCGCGAGGTCGCGCAGAATGACCCGCAGCGTGTCCTCGATGCAGGAGGCCAGCCGCTGCGACTCCGTGAGCCGGCGGGCGAGGTCGTCACCGGATCGCTCCAGCGCCTCGGTGCGCTCGCGCTGCAAGGCGACACGTTCCTGCAAGTAAGCGACCTGCGCCCTGGCCGCGTCCCAGCGAGTCTGCAGGTCCGCGCGCTCGGCGGCCCAGCCATCGAGATGCTCCTGCGTCGTCACGCGAGTTGCGAGGGCCTCGGCCGCGACGGCCTCGACCGCGCGCGCGGGGTCATCCTGGCCGATGGCCGCCGGTATCGCGACCTGGCAGACCAGCAGCACCAGGAGCGAGTTGCTGAAAATCTTCATGTCACCCGCCTCGCCTTCGTGCCGGGTCAGTGACGCGACGACGTCTCGGGGAATTTCAGGCGCCGCACGATGTCCTGAAAACGCGGGTCGGCCTTGAGCGCATCGGTCCATAGCTCGATGTTGATCGTGTACATCGACGGCGACTTCCCGGTGAATCCATGCTCGAGCAGATCCACGGCCTGGTCGGTGTCACCGAGGCCGTCGTAGGCAAATGCCAGGCAGTAGGGATCGACGTACTGCTGCTTGGCGAGCCCTTCCATCCGGCCGATGATTACCAACGCCTCGTCCTTGCGGCCGAAGAGTCCGTAGACACGGGCGCAGGTCGACATGACGACCTGCTCATCGTTGTCAACGAGGCGCAAGGCCTCCGTGCCCTCAGCGCAGGCTTGCGTTCCCATCCCCTTCATCATGTAGCACCAGGCGAGATGGTTGTGCGCCCAGAAGCCGATCTCGGGGAAACGGCGCTGCGTCGTGTGCAGGACATCGATCGCCTCGTCGAATCGGCGCGACAAGATCAGGCACCAGGCGAGGTTGAGGTTGGCTAAGCCATTGAGGGGGTCGATGTCGACCGCCTGGCGGGCGGCGGTCAGACCTTCGTCGTCGCGTCCCATCGCGATCAGGAACGACGCGAAGTATGTGTGGGCATCTGCATTGCTGGAATCGAGCGCGAGCGCGCGGCGATACTCCCGCTCGGCCCCGGCCCAGTCCCAGTCGTACTCCATGAGAACCTCCGCGAGTGCGAGGTGGCCGGCGGCAAGGTCAGCGTCGAGCTCCAGCGACCGCTGTGCCGCGGCGCGGGCGAGGGGAAACTCCTCCTGCGGCGAGCCGTAGCCTGCCAGGGCTCGGCACGCATGCGCGCTCGAGAGTCCGGCATAGGCCTCCGCGTACGTCGGATCGAGGTCGATGGCGCGCTGGAACTGCCCCGCGGCCTCGCTGAGGCTGGCCTGGCTCAATTTGTGGACGGCGTTCCAGCCCAGGAGCACAGCCTTGTAGACCGCGGGGTCGACCTCGCGGCTGCGAGTCAGCTGGGCCTGCTCCTCTGGCGTCAGGGCCACCTCGATCTTGCTGGCGATGGCATTGGCGATCGATCCCTGGACGTTCAGCACGTCCTTGACGGGGCGCCGGTAGGTGTCCGACCACACCATGCGATCCTGCCGCGCGGCGTAGAGCTTCGCCGTGATCTGGATCTCCCCGTCGGCGACCAGCACGGCCAGCTCGACCAGGCCAGTGACGCCGACCTTCTGTCCGATCTGCGGCAATGGATCACTGCTACCCTTGAACTGCTTCATCGTCTGGTTGGAGATGACCTTCAACGAGCCGATGGTCCCCAGACGTGTGCTGAGCTGCTCGGTCACTCCGTCGGCCCAGATATCCTGCGCCGGATCGCCCGAGAGATTCTGGGCCGGCAGGATGCCGATGGAATCGATCACACCGCTCGACTGGGGCCACAGAAGCAGGCACGAGACCGTCAGGATCGCCGCGACGCCCAGGATCGCGGCCGCACGCGTCCCGTAGCTCCAGCGCCGCCAGAGGCGGGCCAGCTTCGAGCGCGACGGTCCACGGCCAGCCGGCTGCGCTTCGCGATCCTCGGCCAGCGCGGTCAGATCCGCCACCATGTCGTCGACTCGCTGGTACCGCCGCGCGGGATCCTTCGCCATGGCCTTGGCCAGCACGCCGTCCAGACCCGCGGGAATGTCATTCGTGGCCGCGGTCAGCGGTTCCGGCTCCTGGTGCATGACGGCGTACGCCATCGCCTCGGGGTAATCGGCCTGAAAAGGCAGCCGACCCGCCAGCGTCCGGTACAGCAGAACCCCCAGCGACCAGATGTCGCAGCGCGCATCCGCCGGACTGCCTCGGTACTGCTCCGGGGACATGTAGGCCAGCGTCCCGACGAACTTGCCGCGCTGCGTGATGAGGGTCTCATCCCTCATGATCGCCAGCCCGAAGTCCAGCAGCACCGCGCGTCCCTCGGGCGTCAGCATGACGTTGGCCGCCTTGACGTCGCGGTGGACGATCCCCTTGCCGTGGGCCGCCGCCAAGGCCTCACCCACCTGGCAGATGATGTCCAGGGCGTCGGCCAGCGGCAGCGGCCCGCCCGCCAGACGCTCGCGTAGGCTCTGCCCCTGAATGTAGGCCATGGCGATGAAGGCGCGGCCGTCCGCTTCTGCGATCTCGTAGACGGGACAGATCCCCGGGTGCATAAGTGCCGCAGCGGTGCGCGCCTCGCGCATCAGTCGGACGCGAGACTCCTCGCTGGCCAGCGAATCAGGCGGCAGGAACTTCAGCGCGACGGTGCGGCCCAGCGTGAGGTCCTCGGCCTTGTAGACGACGCCCTGACCGCCCGCGTCGAGCCGCTCGGTGATGCGATAATGGGAGACGGTCTGGCCGATCATATGCGCTCCCGCGCTAGAACAGCACCTCCACACCCAGGCGCACGGTCGTCGGTGGCTGGTACCGCGTCGCCATTCCGTACGTCGGGTTGGGATCGATCTGCGCCCCCGTGTCCGGGTCCTGGTTGAAGTTGCGAACCTGGTCCTGGTTGACGGGCTTGCGCCCGCTGCCCAGGTGGAAGACGTCCGCCACCAGGCGCGGCCGCCACGTGGTACCGAAGGTCCGGGACAGGTCGTAGGTGAAGCGAAGGTTCAGATCCCACAGGGTCGGCAGGCGGCCAGCGGTCCCGCGCTGCTGCGCGAAATCGAAGAACGGCGCCCCTATGCTCGAGCCCTCCTGGATGCTCAGCGGTGTGCCCGAGGCCACGGTCACGAATGTACCGGCGGTCAAGCCCCACGTGCTGTGCCACGTGCCGGCCAGCTTGACCACGTGGGTGCGGTCGCTGGGCAAGAGGCCGTCGGCCTTGATGGTGTTTTCTCTGTAGTCGAACGAGGCATTGTAGTTGGGAAAGGGGATGCTCAGGTCCGAGTTGAACAGCCCCGGATAGTTGCCCTCGGTTCGCGACAGGGTGTAGCTGAAGCGCAGGTCCAGCCGCTCGGCCAGCGTTCCTCCCGCCGTGAAGACCACGGCTTTGTAGTCGCGGGTGGCCCGCGGGTAATCGGCCAGCTGGCCCCGTCCGGGATTGCCCCAGACGAAGGCGTCGGTGCCGGTGACGTTGCCGTCCTCGACGGCCTCGCGCAGCGTCCGGTAGACACCGCGCACTCCCACGGTCAGCCCGCTGGCCAACAGGCGCTCCCAGCCCACGCTGACCTCGTCGTAGTACTGCCCCTTCATGTCGGCCGCGATGTCCGGTGCGAGCGACCCGATGAGCGTGAATCCGCCCGTCGGGTCCACGCGCGGATCGTGATCGTAACCGACGAAGGTGAAGGTGGCGTCGGGATCGAGCGCCAGCGAGGCCGCGTAGAGGGAGAGTTCCTGGTAGAAACGACCGGCGCTCGCGAAGATCCGCTGGGAACCCGGTTCACCCGGCTGGAAGACCACGCCGATCCGCGGTTGGTACTCGTCGTTGATCTTCACCGCCGTCTTGCCCTGCGTATCGATCAGGTTCTGCCCGTCCCAGCGCAGGCCAAGATTCACGCGCCAGCGCTCACTGGCGTGCCAGCTGTCCTGGACGTAGACCGAGGGGATCCGGTTGTGAACGACGCCCCGCGCGTTCACGGTGACCTGCTGGTAGTTGTCCGACGCGTAGCGCGTCAAGTCGGCGTAGGTGAGATCGTTGTCCAGTTGGTTGTCGCGGTACGCGGCCCCGACCAGAAGGTCATGGGCACCCAGGTACCAGCGGTTGCGCAGCTCGACCGTGGTCTGGTCGCTGGTCGCATCCACGTTGGCAGGGAAGCCATCTTCGGCGGTGGCCGTAACCGCGTCGATGTAGAGGATCTCGTCGCGGCCGCGGGTGGTGGCGGGGTGCACACGGTCGCGGCGGTGGAGGTACGAGACGTTCAGCTGCAGATCGCTGCGCTCGCCCACGTACCAGTCGGCGCGCAGGTGGGAACCCACGCCGCCGGACTTGATGGTCGCCAGATAGGGGTCGGGATTTGTGAAGTGCAGCGGCACGCCGAAATAGGGACGAAAAAACGTCTCACCCACCGCATCGCGCGTCTGCGGGTCGCCCACGATCGATGCCTGCAGTTGGAGATCCTCACTTGCCTGCCAGCGCACCTTCCCGGCGAACGCCTGGCGGTCGGTCACGTCGTCGTAAAGGCCTGTACCGAGGATCTCCACTTCCTCGAAGGTGTGGGACGGGTTGTAGGCCGCCGCGAACCAGGCCTTGCCTACCGCCAGCGGCCCCTGCAAGGTGAAGCCGCCGTCGTAGGCCCGGTGATCGCCCTTGCCCGGTTCGATGGCGCCCTGCCGCGGCTCGCCCGTCAGCCGGTTGTTGGCGAAGAACCCGAACACCGAACCGTGCAGTTCATCGCTGCCCGAGAGGGTCACCACGTTGAGGGTGCCACCCAAAGAGCCGCGGTACTCGGCCTCGTAGCCGCCGCTGCGCACCTCCACCCCGGCGATGAAATTGTAGGGCAGGTCGGTACCGGTCACGCCCCGGTAGGGGTCGGTCACGTCCATGCCGTCGATGAAGTAGCGGTTATCCAGGCCGGTGGCGCCCGAGAAGGAGGCCTCGTCCCCGAGGAAGCTGACGTTCACCTCGGGCAACAGCGTGGCCAGGCTGCGGTAGTTGCGGTCGATCGGCAGGTCGCGAAACTCATCTTGCAGCAGGTTGCCGCCAATGGCGGTCGACCGCGTATCCAGAGGCACCTCCGCGGCGACGACGGTCAGATCCGGCAATTCGAACGGCGCCAAGGTGACGGGGATCCGCCCCAGGCTGGTGGTGTGCCCGAGTTGCACCGTGACCTGTGCCAGGTCGGCGCGCAGGCCGCCGGTGCCTTCCAGGTGCAGGCTGGTGATCCCGACCGGCAGGTCCTTGAGCAGGAAGTAGCCATTCACATCGCTGGTCGTCGTGGCCACGGTCGCCTGGTCCGGCGGTCCGGCGGTGACGACGACACCGGTCAGCGGGCGGCCGTCGGCGTCGACGGCGACGCCGTCGATGGCGCCGGTGGTGGTCTCCGCGGAGGCACTGGCGGTCAGGATGAGGATGGACAGCATGAGAATGGTCGCAACGTTGGTGCGCATGGAGATTCCCCCTTCCATGGCGAAAAAAGATGCGATACTGGCACCGCCGGCCGGAAGACGAGGACCGGGGGCCCGAGGATTCAGGATGGCTGTCGCGACAAATGACAGGTGCGGGAAGGTGCCTCCCCTCGATAATCGAAACCTATCACAGACCACGCGTTTGTGACCAGTCGATTTCAAGATCCAACAAGGCAGCCGGATGAGGGAATCGGTGGTCAGGTGACCTAACATCATGGAACCACATCGGCAGCATCGTACCCGGTCAGAGCGACGTCCCCGGGTGCCGGCATCGGCGCCGACCGGCGACGATGACACACGGGATCCGCGTACCATGATACGCGCATGGCAAAAGCCCTCTGGTCACCTTGGCGGACTCTCCGAACAACTCTCTCGTTCGCACCAGAAACAAGTACTGGCTTCGGGAACAGAAGTTGGTCCCCGACGGCAATCGCTGCGGTTCTTGCCGCGTCGGCACGACCACGCCACCAGACGAAGCAGGAGACGATCGCGAAGCTCAACTGGGGGAACCGATCCAGAGGCTGGGTCTAGCTGTGTTTGGACCTGTCCTCGCCCAGCGACCGTCCCTCGGCCGCAGTCTTGGCCAGTGGGGTCTTCAGGCCGGCCAATGCCTCGCGCAGGTTGCTCTTGATGTCGAGAAGCTCCTCGAGGCGCATCTTGTAAATGGTGCTCAGGTCCCTGTTCTCCAGGTTGCAGAGCACCAGCTGGCCGCCGGCCTGATCCACGGTCTCCTTGGCCTGGAGGATGCAGCCGATGCCGTTGGAGTTGATCCAGCGCACCAGCGAAAAATTGATCACGAACTTGCGACGGCCCTCGGCGATCAGATCTTGGAAATACCGGCTGGTCTTCTCGCAGTCCTTGCCTCCGTCGAATTTGCCGATCAGGTTGAACACCGTGACGTCTCCGGATTTCTTGATCAGGGTTTGCATGGTCTGCACCTCCGACCGGATAGTCTGCGCCCGTTCAGTAGCAGTACTTTCGATGCCGGGAAAAGTTGGGATTAAATCAGCACGTGGAAGTGCACGTGGCTACTGAGGTCATCCGCGTGGGCACGGTCTCAGGCCTCGTCGAGGTATTCGAGCTGCCAGCGGTCGCGATGGTCATCGCTCAACAGTGGTCGCAGCGCCAGCCTTCCCGTTGGGCCGATGGTTCGCTCGAGGTGCCGCACCTCGTCGAGCTTCCGGCGCCACTCCGGATCGCGACGGGGCGCGAATCCGGCTTCGCGGAGCATCAGGCGACCCTTCGCTCCGAGGGCCAGTTCCGCCCTGAGGGCCAGCAGGCAATACATGTCCGCGACTGCGGTGGCACAGAAGTGAGTCCGCAGGGATTGCAGGTACGATCCCACCGGCGATCGACCTAGCTCACTTGAGCGCGTCAACCGGAGGATCTCCGCGTCGATGGCGAAGCCCCGGCCAAGCCAGCGGCGCAGCGAGCGCTCGCTATGCCAGTAGACCACGGCCATGAAGATCGGCAGGCCGAGAGAGACGATCAGCACGGTCGCGAGCGGCGAGACGAGGAAGTGGTTGTAGAGCGCATGCACCAGGGCCGCGACCAGCCATGCCACCACGGTCAGCATACTCACCCAACAACCGGCGCGTACGTGGGCGGTCACAGCGAGCATGGCGAACCCGGCCGTGCAGACGCCGTGCAACCACGTGCTCTATTCGGCGGCCTGTGGCGCGGACCCGGGCGCCTTTCGCGACCAGGTCACGGTCACGTCGGTTTCGGGTGCGACGGTCGCATCGAGCGGCTTTGCCCTGCGCCCCGACCAGTGGTTCCGCGGCGGCCGTCTTGCATCCGCTTCCGGCGAGACTCGCTTCATCGTCGACCACCAGGGAAACACGGTCACGCTGATCTCGCCGATGCCTGGGCTGTCGTCCCTCGATCAGGTCTGGGCCTACTGGGGATGCGATCACCTCGAGGCCACTTGCCGGGACAAGTTCAGCAATCTGATCAACCACTTGGGCTGGTCGCGCCTGCCGGGCCGCAACCCGTTCTCCGGGAGGATCGACTGATGGCCTTCTGGATCATGGCCCTGGTCTACATCGTCGGCACGGTCCTGTACGAGGTCCTACGCCCCAAGCCGCAGTTCGACAAGCCGACACCGTCCAGCCTGGGCGACTTCCAGTTCCCTACGATCGGCGAGGGCCGGACCATCCCCGTGGTCTGGGGGACCTGCAAGCTCTCCGGCCCCATGGTGACCTGGTACGGCGACCTGCGCATCCAGGCCATCAAGGAGAAGGTCAAGACCGGGCTGTTCTCCTCGAAGGAGATCACCACCGGCTACAAGTACTACCTCGGTGTCCAGCTGGTGCTGTGCAGCGGCGAAATCGACGAGGTCCTGCAGATCCGGTTCGACGACCGCCGCCCCCCGGCCGGCTACGCCCACACGCCCGATGTCACCCAGATCAGCATCAACGCGCCTGGGTTCTTCGGCGGCGAGGACTCCGAAGGCGGAGTCCAGGGCAGCGTTTACGTTTACCGTGGGACCGCGACCCAGCCTGCCGACTCGTACCTCGAGGCCCGGATCGGGGAGAACCTGCCCGCGTGGCGGCGCGTCTGCTACGCCGTATTCCGGCGCGTCTACTTGGGCACGAGTCCCTACATCAAGGCCGTCTCCTTCGTCGTCCGCCGATGCCCCAACGGCCTGGGCCTGACCAGCGGAGCCGAGAACATCGACGGCGACGCCAACCCGGCCGCCATGATCTACGACATCCTGATCTCGCCAGCGTCGGATAACGGCCTCGGGCTCCCGGTGGGGTTCCTGGATGTGGCAGCGTTTCGTTCGGTGGGGCAGACGCTCGCGACCGAAGGTCTCGGGCTTTCGATGCTGCAGGATCGCGGCACGACGGCGAAGGACCTCGTGCTCGAGATCCTGCGCCATATCGACGGCGTCATCTACGTCGAGCCCACGACCGGGTTTCTGACGATTCGGCTCATCCGTAGCGACTACGACCCCGAGGCGATTCCGGTGCTCGATGTGGACTCGTGCACGGTGAAGTCCTTTGCACGGCCGTCGTGGGGAGACCTCAAGAACTCGGTGCGGATCGGCTACGTGAGCCGCGACGCTGGGTTCATCGAGAAGACGGCTCAGGCCCAGGACCTGGCTGGGATCGAAGTCCAGGGCGGCGAGGTTTCGCTTCAGGAGCTCACCCTCCGTGGGCTGTCCAATGCGACGAACGCCCAGCAGGCGGCCGCCCGGTCGTTGGCCGCTCTGGCCTATCCCTTGGCCACGATTACGGTCGAGGCAGATCGCTCGGCCTGGGCATTCCGCCCCGGGGCGGTGTTCAAGCTCATCTGGGATCCGTTGGGCATCAACGGCATGGTGTGCCGTGTGGTCCGGGTCGGAACAGGGCGCCTCGACTCGGGGAAGATCGAGATCGAAGCGATGGAGGACGTGTTCGCCGTCGATTGGACGGGTTACTCGACACCGCCGGACTCCGGCTGGGAGGACCCCTCTGGCGACGTCCCGGCGCTGACTGCCCAGGTAGCCCTTGCCGCACCCTATGAGGCGGTGAAGGACTTCGGCAGCCTGGCGGAGGACGTACAGCTGGCCATCACGCTCGCCGCTGCCGGGCTGACCGGGGTCTCCCTCGGATACCGAGATTACGTCTCAGACGGCGCAGGCGGATGGGCGCCACCGGTCGACGTTCCGTTCTTCACGCCGTCAGGAGTCCTCAGCACGGCGATCGACGAGCTGACCAGCGAAATCGTCGTGGCCTCGGGCCTGGACACTGACCTGGTCGAGTCCGTCAGCGCGCCTGACTTCTCCCTCGGCGTCAATGTCGCCTGGATCGTCCACGACGGGGTCGAGGAGTTCATCGCGTTCCAGAACGTGGTGCAGGGCGAGAGCGACATCACGCTGCAGGTCATCTCCCGAGGTTGCCTCGATACCGCGCCGACGGCGTTTCCCGCCGGCACGCGCGTGTGGTTCATCTCCTATGGCAGCCAGATCGTGAACATCCGCGGCCCCGTGCCGCCGACCGTCACCGTCTATAACGACATCCGCTTCCAGGCCTTCAACAACCAGAGCGAGTTCCCGTTCACGTCGTGCCCGACGTCTCAGGTTGTGGCAACCACGCCGGCGCGGTCAGCGAAGGTCTACTGCCCGACTGATGTGCGAATCAATGGGGAGAGCTATCCGGCATCGATCACGGGCGAGCTGACTGTGTCCTGGTCGCACCGGAATCGACTCGGGACCTGGAGCTATGTCGATTCCGGCAAGACCACTTCGCCGGAACCGGGTACCGAGTACGACATCCTGGTCTACGGGGAGCTCGGCACCTTAGTCCACACCGAGTCGGGGTTGACGGGTACGTCCTGGACCTACCTCGAGGGAGCAATTGTCAAGAGTTGTGTATGACCCATCAGGCGGCGGCCTCCTCCAGACCATCCACGAACCTTACTCCTTCGATCACCTTCACGAGCAGCACGTAGCCGTCCAGCTTCCGCCAGCCCTTCTG
>Ga0315542_1000857_pt1 | contig 19233 bp, 19 predicted proteins | sample SalMarSW160120MG_FD_202541 | JGI IMG/M metagenome (GOLD analysis project Ga0315542, IMG submission 202541) | Salt marsh sediment microbial communities from the Plum Island Ecosystem LTER, Massachusetts, United States - Salt Marsh Sediment SW1601-20 ... | reverse complement strand
GCGAGGCCGGGTCGTCGCCGGCGCCCGGGAGCATGGCATAGGGCGTGTCCAGGCCGCTGGTGGGAAGCACCTTCTCCGGGGTCCCCACCATGGACCCGGAGGCATCGAGGATGAACAGGATGTTCGGCGGCGCCCGCAGCTCGCGGAGGAAGTCCCTGTCGTCCGCGCCCACGGGGCGCGCCAGGACCACCGGCGCCAGAGCCAGCAGCAGCCACCACCCGATCCGGCCGCGTGTCATCTCAGACGTGGCTGTCATGACTGCCCCCTCGCTCGGTCCTCAATAGCACTGGTTCACCGCCACGAACTCCTCCTCGCGGAACGGCCACGAGGCCACATCGACCTCGACGCCGGCGCGGGTGAGACCGGTGAGGCCTCCCACCGTGCGCTCGGCCCGGGAGCGGAAGTGAAAGTGGCGGGTCTGGAATTCGGGGAACTGGGACGCGATCAGGACGCCGTTGACCTCCTCGACCACCGGCGTCGGCGGCTGGGTCTCGCAGAAGCCGTCGATCTGGACGTTGAACTCGCCCCCGAGAAGGGCTCCCTGGCCCGGGTTCCAGACGCTGGGAAGGGCGTCGTCGACGAGCCGGATCCTGCCTGGGGTCCTGATGTCATACAGGCGCAGCATCTCGATCTGGAGGTTGCAGCCGGCGTCGGCCGCATACAGCGCCTTCACCACCCAGCGGTCAGTGCCGGCGGCCTCCAGGCCGAGGGACGTCTGCAGGAGCAGACCCATGCCCAGAAAGACGAGCACCAGCGCCACCATGAGGGCGACCAGGAGGGCCGAGCCGCGCTCGCGGGAGCTCGCCTCGGCCGGGCGTGTGGTTGCAGGGGGCAGGACGGCGCGCACACTCACCTCACAGGCTGAAGTTGCGCAGGCCGGCGGTGACGTCCATGCGCCGCCACTTGGCACTGCGGTTAAAGAGGCTGAGGACGGGGTTGTCGCCCGCGATGGCGAAGGTCTCGGCCGGCTCGGTCCAGTTCCGGACCTCGAACGGTGTGCGGCCCAGGACGGTGATGCGCATGGAGGTCACCTGGCCGTTGGTGACGTCGGCGATGGTCGGGTTGGGGTTGAACGCGTCGGGCCTGCCGTCGTTGGTGGTGTCGATGCCGATGAGCACCTGCAGGGAGCCGATGTTGACGGCCACCGGCTCGTCGACGGTGCCGCCCGACGAGGCCCGCCGCCGCATCAGGGTGAAGTCCCTGCGCAGCCAATAGGCATAGGACTGGAGCACCCCCACCCGGTAGACGCTGAAGGTGGGGTCGCTGCCGGCGGCCAGGGCGGTGCCGTCCCGGTTCAGGTTGGGCCACAGGCCGGAGCCGCCGTCGAAGCCGATGGCGATCTCCCGGTCGCCTCCGGCCGCGGTGCCCGAAGGACCCCAGCTCGTGATATGGCCGACCTCGTAGACGTCCACCCCCTCGTCGACGCCCATGAAGACGATGCCCCGGTCTTTCATGGCGTCCGTGTCCCAGGGCACACCGTCCATGGGGTTGATGATGTCCGAGGTCGGCTGCCCGCTCATCCGGTGCTCGCGGATGGTGACCGTGCCGGCGGCCGCATCCACGTCCGAACGGTTGGTGAAGAAGGTGGCAGTCTCGAAGAACCCGCGCAGGATCAGCACGTCCGAGCCGGGGGCCACCTGCACGTTGCTGCCGAAGTCGGGAATGGTCACGGACCCCGTCTGGTCGTCCAGGACCTGGCCGACGATCCAGTAGTTGCCGCCGGCGGTGCGGGCGAAGGGCATCTCGGCGCCGCCGGCCATGCGCGCCGTGCGCATGATGTGGTAGGCGGCGAAGCGCACGTTCTCCTGGGTGTCGGCCAGGGCCGACTCCACCTTGGAGATGTTGGTCGAGGCATCGAGCATGTTGAGCACCCCGATCATCACGATGGCCAGGAGCGTCGCCGCCACCAGCAGCTCGATGAGGGTGAAGCCGGCGGAGTGGGTCGTGCGCGTGTTCATAGGGCGATGTCCGGAATCTTGAAGGTGCTGACCACGAACTCCCGGCGTCCGGCGAGGAAACGGTTGGTGGACGACACCCGGATGGTGATCCTCTTCAGGTGCGCACCGTTGACGGCGTCCGGCCCCGGCCAGGTGCCGGGGTCGACCGGCCCGGAGGACGTGTTGAAAACGCTCTGCCAGCCGTCGAGTCCGTAATCCTGCACCAGGTAGCGCACGATGAAGCCTCGCTGGGGGTCCGGCCAGGCGCGGGGAGTGCCCCCGGTGTCGGCCAGCAGGGCGTCGTCGAAGGACAGGGAGCTCATGTCCTCCAGTGTGCGCCGCGCCTCCGAGGCGAGTACGGCGTAGCTGTAACCGGAGGCGTTGGTGAGCTGAGCGTGGGAGAACAGACCCGCGATCCCGAGGGCCACGAAGGCCAGGATGAGGATGGCGATCAGCAGCTCGACCAGGGACATGCCGCGCTCACGTCCGCTCCCCATCAGTACCTCCAGTGGTTGCGGCTGTCGTCCCATTTGTCCGTCTGCGGGTTCTTCATCTGCTCGATCACGGTTCCGGCGCCCCCGTAGACGAGAAGGCGGAACTGGTTGCCCTTGAGGTCGGTGAGGACAATGCCTCCCTGACCGGCGCCCATCTCGCGCGAGTCGTCGACGACGGCGACGCCGCTCGGCAGGAAGAGGATGCCCAGCGGGCCCGAGGTGGTGCCGAGCCGGTACATGGGGAACTCCGAGTCATCCGTGAGGCTGAAGGCCGAGCGCAGGGTCCATCGCCCCACCACCCGCTCGGTGCTGTCGAAGTCCTGCCCACCGTCGGCATCCACCCACGCCACCAAGGTGCCGACGCCGCCCACGTTCTGCATGGACAGCGCCACCGGCTGGCCGCCCTTGATGGCGTTGATCCTCGCCACGGCCATGGACTGGCGGAGTGTCTTGACCTGGGTGAGCATCTCGGCGCGGATCTTGGCTCGGATGAGATTTGGGATCCCCACCGTGGCCAGCAGACCGATCAGGACCAGCACCGCCATCAGCTCGAGCAGTGTGAAGCCGGCCGCCGGCTGCAGGCGCCGCACCTGCGCGGGGACCACCGCCCCTGAAGGTGTGCACTGACTTTGCATCGCTTCCAGCTTCGCGCTCCGCCCGACCGCCGTCAAGCACTCACGCCGGACATTGAAAGAGCTTTAACATGGCCGCCGCGGCGTCGTCAGGGTGCGCCGCCCGCTCCCGGCGGTCGCCGGGCTAGCTGTTCAAGGCCAGGTCAAACACCCACACCCGACCGGCCAGGTCCGCGACGTAGAGGGACGAACCCTGCCGTGCGACACCCGTCGGTGTGATCCCGGAGCCGCCGAGATCGATGCGGCTCACGACACCTCGTCGCACGACGAGGAGCGCCTTCCCCGAAGTATCCGAAGCCAGCCACAGGCCCGGCGCGACCACGGTGACCTGCGGCCTCGCGTAGAAGTCTGTCCATGCACCAGGCAGGGGCACCACCCTGCGTGCGGCCCCGTCCCGGTCGAGCTCCTGGAGCCGGTGATTGCCGGTGTCGCACACCAGCAGCGAATCCGGGTCCAGCCAGGTGATGCCCCCTGGCTCCACCAGCTGACCCGGCCCCTGGCCGGGTCCCGAGATCACCCTCGCCTGGGCGGCGGCGCCCCGGGATTGGATGAGCACGATCCGCTTGTTGCCGGTGTCGGTGGCGGCGATGGTCCCGTCCGTCGCCACCGCCACGCCCCGCGGCCCGTACCAGCCCCCGGGGGGTGCGGGCAGGTCGCGGACGACCCCGCTGTCCACGTCCAGGAGCCGGAGGCGATGGTTCCAGGTGTCGGCGATGACCAGGAGCCCCTCCGGCGTCCACGCCACCGCCTCGGGTTGGCTCAGGTCCGGGGGCACCTTCGCGTCCAGGGGCTTCCCGTCGGGCGCGAACAGGTGCACCGTCGACAGCCCCGCGTCGGCCACCGCCACGACGCCATCGGCGCGCACCGCCAGTCCCCGCGGCTCGCCCAACCAGCCCTGTCCGAAGACGCGCGCCGCCTTCACCGGCAACGCGGAGCTGATGGCGGCGGGAACGGCCGCCGGCTGGGCACCGGGCGACTCCTCGCCGGTGGCGTGCAGGACGATCACGTCCGTGGAGCCGATGATCCCCCACGGCAGGCGCAGGAACACGTAGCGCAGCACATCCGTGATGGACGGCGAGCTGTTCTCCATCAGCCACCAGGCCCGCAACGGCAGCCTCTCGGATACGTAGCCGGGGCCCAGCCGCCTGCGGACCTCGGCCTCCTGCTCGGGGTTGCAGACCACCAGGGGCGGCCGCAGGCCGGGGCGCGGGATGTCCCACCATACGGGCACGTGCCGCCAGTACCAGGTCAGGGGCCAGCCGCCGTCCCCGGACACCGCCGCCACCGGGTCCACGCCCTCGGCACCCAGCCGCTGGCCCTCCCGCACCACCGGCTGCAGATCGGGACAGGTCTGGACATACGTGAGAGCCTCCACGCGGCGCCGGTTGGGCGAGACCTCGTCGAGAATGAAGCTGGCCGTGATGGTGCAGGCCACGGTGGCTGCCAGGCCGAAGCCGGCGGCCGTCCGCCCCCACCACCGGCCGCGGGGCGAGAAGGTGTCGGCGAGCTGCGCTCCCGCCAGGGGGAGGAAGGCCCACACCTGGTGTACGGTCAACCACGGGACCTTCTCGCGAAGGTAGGCGTACATCGCCACCGACAGCACCGCGAACACGAACAACGCCCTGTCCATCAACCGCAGCCGCCGGTGGTGCCGGACCACCCACACGAGGGCGGCGCCCACGGTCAGGAACTCGTAGATGGCGAGACGGGGGAGGTGGAACCACCAGGGACCAGCCACCCGACCCATCTCGTGCTGCCCCCACCAGTAGGTGATCGCACGGCCGGGGAAGAACCAGTCCTCCGGATGGGCGAAGAAGACCGTGAACAGGGGCACCACCACCACCACGGCGGTCGCCGCCGCGGTCAGGATCCCCCACCGGTTGGCGACCAGGAAGCGGACCGTGGCCGGAAGCGCGCGCCGGACGCCTTCGAGGAGGACCATCACCGCCCAGGTCGCCACCACCAGCGCCGCGGTCACGTAGGCATTCTCCTTGGTGGCGAAGGCGAGAGCGGTCCAGATGCCGAACCACACCCAGGCCCGGCTCGAGCCGTGCGCCGCACGCCACGCCGCCACCGCCGCCGCCGAGGCGCAGAGCAGCTCGAGAATGTCCATGCGCAGGAAACGCCCGTAGAAGAGCATGGTCGGGGAGAGGGTGGCGAGCAGCCCGGTCCACCACGCGGCGCCCTCGCCCAGGGGCCGCCTCAGGGACCAGGCCACTCCCAGGAGCAGGACGCCGGCCACGGCGATGGGAAGCCGGGCCGTGAAGTCGCTGTCCCCGGCAACCAGGAAGGTCCCGGCGGTCAGGTAGTAGAGGAGCGGGCCGTGGTAGGTGGGGTCGTAGCGGTAGATGCCGTGGGTTGCCAGGTCATAGGCGGAGTGCGCGTGGATCGACTCGTCGTGGTGGAAGGAGCGCCCCCCCAGGCCCCACAGGTGGAGGAGGAGGGACAACGCCAGCAGTGCCAGCCACGGCCACCTGCTACGCACCCGGCTCCAGCCCTCGCGGTCCACTCCGAAAGAGTACCGCAGCGCGCGGGGCGGTGGGAGTGGCTGGTGGGGCATGAACTATGCTGGAAGGCGCCCCATGGTCACTTCTCGTCAGCCCATGACCAACAGCACGCCCACTCGCTCCCATCTGCCTGTCGCCGTCGCCCTGGCGGTCAGCCTGCTCGCGCTGGTGGGGATCGCCACCACCATGGCCATCGCCGACGACGCTGCCGGGCGCCCCTGCCTGGCCGTGCTCGCGCCGGTGGTGAACCTGCTCATCGCCGGCGGGAATCGCCTCGTGGCGCAGCCGTGGCCGCTGCTCGACCGCCCCGCCATCGCGGCCGTGGTCGCCCTGGCAGGCGCTGCCACGATGGCGGCCTGGCGGCGGCGCGACCAGCCCTGGGCCGCCGCCCTCCTGGCGGCGGCGGCCTTGGCCTTCGCAGGGGAGCTGCTGCTGCTCCACCGGTTGGTCGCGGGAGGCGTCGTCCTGCTCGCCCTGGCCGCCATCGCCACCGTGCTCGCCGCCCGCTCGGAGGCCGCTCCCTTCGCGCTGGAGCGCCAGCCTCCCCCGCCCGTGGCCTGGGCGGAGGCAGTCGTGGTGCTTGGCCTGGCCGCACTGGCGGCCCTGTTCCGCTTCTACGCCCTCAACCGGGTGCTCGACTACTTCGAGGGCGAGCTCTCGCCCTACATGGTGGGGGCCACCAACCTCGGTGGCATGCTCCCCGCGAACGCCGGCATGCACGGTCCCTGGGCGCCCCTCGGCCTGCTCTACTACCTGCCCATCTACCTGATGACGCACCTGGCCGGGAGCACCGTGCTGGCGGTCCGCCTGGCGTCGGCCATCATCGCGATTCTCACCATCGCAGCCGCCTGGCTGCTGGCGCGTGAGGTCGCCGGGCGCCAGCCCGCCCTGGTCGCCGCTGCCATCCTCACCCTGGACCCGCTCCAGATCGGCTGGGGGCGCAGCGACGTCCATCCCCACGGCGTCACCGCCTGGCCGGGCCTGCTCCTGGCCTGGGCCACTCTGCGCATGCTGTCGAAGAGGAGCTGGGGCTGGTGCGCGGCGGTCGCCGCACTGATGGCGCTGTCCTGGTTCCAGTACCCCTCGGGCCAGCTGGTGGTCTTCGTTCCCCTTCTCGCTCTCCTCGGGCTGGCGATCAGCGGCGCCGGCGCGGTCCGCTCCCTGGGCTACCGACTGCTCCTGCTGGCGCCCGGCCTCGCGGTGTGGGCGTTGGGCTACCCCCTCCAGACCTGGCTGGCGGGGGGCCATGCCCGCTCCCCCCTCGGCTACCTTGCCCGCCTCGGGCAGCGCTTCTCCGGTACCGGTTATGGAGCTCCCGCGCCGTCGCTGTGGTCCTATGCGGGACACCTGCTGGACAACGCGGTCGACATCGCAACGGGGCTCTTCGCCGACGTGCCCCACCTCCATCACCAGACCTTCCTGCCCCAGATAGGAGGCATCCCCGCGCGCGCCCTCCCCTTCTTTGTGGCCGGGCTGGCGCTGCTGGGGCTGGCAGGGCTGTTCGCTCGGCGCCTCACAGCCTCCACCGCGGTGCTGGGCGCCCTCCTGGTGACCACCGTCGCCCCCAGCCTGCTCTCCGACCTGGGCAACGTGAAGCGGGCCGCGGTCTTCTTCCTGGTCCTCGAGATCGTGGCCGCGGTCGCCCTGGTGCAGGTGGTGCGCGCCGCGAAGGTCGCCTTGGGGCCACGGGGCGGGCACGCCGCCGTCGCGGCCGTGGGCATCGCCTTCGCTGTCTGGACGGCGGTCGCCGCCAGCCTCTGGTTCTCGGGCCATCCCTACCGATGGGGCATGCCGCCCGAGGTGGAGATCGTCGAGGGGGTTGCGCGGAGGCTCACTCCTGGCTCCCTCGTCCTTGCGGGCATCTGGGACGGCTACCTGCCGGGCAAGCTGACCTATCTCCTCCTCGACACACTGCGTCGACCCGACATGCAGCCGATGGCGTGGCTCGTCACGGACACCGGCAGCGCCCTCTGGCAAAGGCTCGCGACCCGGCCGACGGCGGCCTTCCAGGAGCTCGCCACCCGTCCCTGGTACTGGTGGTGGTCGGGCATGGACCGGCTCCTCCCCGAGCCACGATGGGACCTGGGGTGGCGGCGGGTGGTGTACGTGATCGAGCAGGACGAGAACACCCAGCCCCAGCTGGAGCGCATCCGCGACTGGTGCCCGGACGTCGAGGTGGAAGACATCAGCGCCGGAACCCAGGCCAAGCACGAGTTCCTGCTCGCGGTGTGTGCGAACCCGCGGCTCGCGCCGCCGTGATCGTGGTCGGCGCGTCTCAAGGGACCAGGCGCTCATCGGTGAGCCAGGTGGCGAGGGCGGCCGCCACCACAGCGTTGCCGTGGGCGGTGAGGTGACAGTGGTCGAAGTACAGCTCCTGATGGCGCTGCCGCCAGTCAGCCCGCAGCGCCGGCAGCAGGTCGAGGCAGGTCAGGTCCAGGGCCTGGCACATCTCGAGAAAGCTCTGCTGGGGACGAAAGTCGTCCACGGTGCCCTTGGCCTGGATGTGGATGGGGAACAGGAAGACGGCGAAACGCTGTCCGCGCTGTCGCGCCGACAGGGCGAAGGTCCGGGTCAGGGGGCGGAGCACCTCCCAGAACTGGGGATTCCAGGCCAGCCCGAAGTCGTCATGGGCGTTGTAGACCTCGAAGTCGAAGGCGTCGCGCGAGTGGTACATGTCGCCGGTGCGGAGGGCGCGGCTGGCGCGGAAGCGCTCCTGCCAGTCGGGGTCGATGTCCGGGATGGTCTGCTCGGCCCAGAAACGGATGCGCAGCCGTTCGAAACGGTTCACGACGAAGCTCGCGAAGCGGCTGGAGGAGTACGGCGGCCGCAGGGCGCGCGCGTGGAACCGCTGGCCGTTCTGGGCATCGTTGAGGTACATCCCCACCAGCACCAGGTCGGGGTCGACGGCGTCGCGCACCTCCAGGTAGTGGTACAGCTCGTCCGAGGTGCTGGCTCCCGGCAGGCCGGCATTGATGACGACCACCCGGCGCGGCCGGTCGGCCAGCTTCCCCTGCAGCATGGCGGTGAAGGTCTCTGCGAAGGGCAGGTAGTCACCGAAGGTAATGGAGTCGCCCATCACCAGCACCCGCAGCTCGTCGGGCCCCTTCGGCCCCAGCTCGGGATGCCGGAGGCCGAGGGAGTCGGTCTCGATCACCACGTCACGGTGACTGAGGACGTGGTCGTGGATGGTCGCCCGCAGGTAGGGGTAGAGGCGGACCCCGTGGCGACCCCCCCAGTCCTGGAGCACGTCGATGCCATGTTCCTCCTCCCGTTCCTGCGCGGGACGAGGTCGCGCGGCCAGCTTCACAGCCGGTTCGATCTCGACCAGCTGGGGGGGCGGCACCACGATCCGCGTCACCAGCTCACCGGCGACCAGCGTCACCAGCAGCGCCGCAGCGGCAAGCCCCAGCTTGCTGAAGCCACGCAGTAGTCGGCGCCGCAGCCCGCCCGTCCCGCCCTCCGTCTTCACTCCGACCCGTCTCCCATGGATGCGGCGGCGACGTCGCCCTCCACTCAATGCCGGCCCCTGTCTGACGTCCTCGTCGCCCGCGCAATGGCGGCGCACAGGGTATGGACGCCCCCGGCACGCGCCAGCACCTCGGCGGGCGGCGCCATTGGGGAAACGGTGTCAGGGTCGTCGGCCAGCATCACGGTCGGCACCCCGAGCTGCGCCGCGAGAGGCTGTGCCGAGCCGTCGGGGAGCTCGGTCACGGTCACCAGCGCTGTCGGTGACCACTCGGCCGCCACCTGTCGGGCCGCCTCCAGAGTGGTGGCGTGGCGTACCTCGAGGCCGTCCACCGCCAGGGCCTCCAGCAACCGCGCCGCCTCGCGACCATCGTCGTCCACCAGCAGCACGCGCCTCCCGCCGGCCTCCTCCCGGGCCTCGCCCGCGACATGGGCGGGCTCCTCCAGATCCTCGTCGGCGGCGAGGGGCAGCCGCACCACGAAGCGGCTCCCCTTGTGGTCGGAGGAGACGTCGATCTCGCCGCCGTGGTCGGTGACGATGGCGTAGACCACCGCCAGGCCGAGGCCGGCGCCACGCCCGCGCCGATTGCCGGTGAAGAACGGCTCGAAGAGGTGGGAGCGATGCTCCGGCGGGATGCCGGGACCGTCGTCCGCCACCTCGAGAGCGGCCCGCTCACCTTCCACGGAGATCGTGACCTTGACCGTCCCGGCACGATCGGCCACCGCGTCGCGAGCGTTGAGGACCAGGTTGAGGAGGAGCCGCCTCAGCGCCGCCGGGTTCGCCGTCACCGCCACCGGGCGCCGTGGCGCGACCACCACGAGATCGACACCCTCCGGCATCAGGCGACGGAGCATGGCCTCCTGGGCGGTGACCACGAGCCGCAGGTCCACGGTGCGGGGCGGCGTGCTCTCGCGACGGGCGAACAGCAGCAGCTCGCCTACCACCTCCGCCCCCTCCTCCGCCAGGTCGCGGATGGCCGTGGCCGCCTCGCTCAGCGACTCGGGCTCCCGCAGCAGCCAGCGGACGTGGAGCTGGATCGCGGCCAGGAGATTGTTGAAGTCGTGGGCCAGCCCGCTCGCCAGGGTGGCTACGGCCTCCATCTTCTCCGCCTCCCGCAGCCGATTCTCGGTGCGGACCGCCTCGGTCACATCGCGCGCCACCAGGATGGCGTGGTCGAGCTCCAAAGGCGAGCTCAGCGTGCACTCCAGCAGGCGCCCGCCGCTCATCACCCGCCAGCCGGCGCCGTCCCCCTCGCCGAGCTGCTCCCTGACGCTCGGTCGGAGCGACTCCAGATGGCGGCCCAGAGCCTGGTTGGCGAGCACGATCTCTCCCGAGGGGTCCACCAGGGCCACCCCGTCCACCATGGCATCGAAGGTCCGCCGCCAGAGCTCGCCCAGCCGACGGACGCGATCGGTGAGGTCATGGATGGCCATCAGGTAGCCGGCCTCCGCGGGCTCACTGGCCTTCCGGATGTGGAGCTCGACCTCGGCGAGCTCTCCACCGGGCAGCAACCAGCGCGCCTCCACCACGCCCTCCGTGCCGCTCGAGGTTGCCGCGTCCGCCAGGCCGGCGGTGTCGACCTGGTCCACGAAGTCGGTCACCGCACGGCCCACGGCGGCTGCGGGGGCGCACCCCAGAAAGGACGTTGCCGCCGGGTTGGCGCCACGGATCGACAACGCCCGATCGAGCTCCAACAGGGGCGTGGGAGACGACTCGAAGAGATCCCGATAGCGTTGCTCTTTGGCGATCAGGAAGCGCCGTTGCTCCGCCAGACGCAAGGCCATGTCGTTGAAGGCCTGGGCGAGGTCCCGCACCTCGCCGGCCGCCGCCCCGCCGGCTGGCGCCAGCGCCTGAGAGCCCTCGGGGTCGAAGGTGCGGACGTGCTCGGAGAGTGCGCGCAGCGGCTTCGCGACGCGGCTCACCAGGTCCATGCCGACGAGGAGCGCCAGGCCGAGGGCGACGCCGAGGGCGGTCACGAGACGCACCGCCGACGCGGCGAGATGACGGTCCATGCGCCCCCTGGAGACCAGCAGCACGACGTGCATGTCGTCGCCGTGATCCGACGCGGGCCGCGGCACGGTGACCCGCTCCTCGACGCGCAGCAGGTCGGCCTCCAGCGCCGACGCCTCCGCCAGCGACGGGCCGTACCGCCACAGGACACGTCCGTCCGCACCCTGCACCTCACCCGCACGGAGATCGCTCAGCGAGGCCACGGCAAGGTACTCGGGAGCACCGCCCTGAGCCGTCGCCACCGCCAGGGTGCGCGCCAGCAGGCGCGCCTGCCCCTCCAGCTCCTCGTCGAGGATGCCGCGCTCGTGCCACAGCACCAGCGCGCTGACCAGCACCAGGGTCACCACCAGCACGCCGAGGAGCCAGAGCAGGAAGCTGCGCCCGATGGTCATGGACCGCCCACGCCTATCCCGGGGCGCGGGATGCGCTCGTCCACCACGGCGCGGCGCCGGGCGCCGCGAGGGATCTCACGCCCGGACTCGGAAGACGCGCCATGGGTCGTCTGCGACCAGGGGGCCCGTCAGAACTCGGAGAAGTCGCCGTCGAAGACGTCGGCCAGCTGCCGCATCATGGCCGTTGAAAGGCCCGCCGTGATGCCCGCCATGATGGTCGCACCCTTGGTACGGCCCACCAGGTACCCCACCAGTCCGACGCACACCACTGACCCGAAGGGGTGTCGGCGCACCGTGTTCCGCCAGTCGATGGTTCCGCCCAGGAGGCTGTCGAGGATGGTGTCCGCATCGAGCGGTCGTGCGCCCTCGTGGGGCGTCTCGAACGGGGCGTTCCCGTTCTCGGCCTCGCCACCCTCTGCCGTGTCGTGCCCGTACTCTCCGTCCATGCCGGCCGCCCCTACTCCCTGGGCCGGGTGACGTAGCCCACCAGGAACCCGGCCGCCAGGGCGATCAGGACCGACTTGCCGGGGTTCGTGCGGATGTACTCCAGCACCTGATCACCCCGCTGCTTGAAGTCGACCTCCGCCACCTTGTCCCGCGCCTTGCCGTAGAGCTCCCGGGCACGGGCCACGAGGGCCTCGTACTGGTCCTTGCTCTTGGCGTAGAGGTCCTCCGCCTGCTCCCGGCTCTTGGCCGCCAGGGTGGTGGTGCGCTCCCGGGCGTCAGCCAGGTACCGCCTCGCATCCTCCAGGTACACCCGGGTGCGGTCCGCCGCTTCCTGGCTGCGAGCCTTGGCCTTGCCGAAGGCGTCCTGCATCACGACGCGAGCGTTGTCCATTGCCTGCTGCGCCTTCGCCAGCGCTTCCTTGACTCCGGAGACCCCGCCTTCCACTCCTTCCGCGACTTCCTGGATTGCTTCGTCGACGCTCGTCTTTTCCGTGCCTGCCATAGGAACCTCCCGTAAGACAACCATATTACGGTCACGGCGTCCGCCCGTCCACCGTGGCGGCCCACCGTGATGAGCCTGGATCTCGCCGAAATCACCCTCGGGAGTGCCCCGAGGCACTCACCGCCATCCTTCGGAGCCCATGCCCCCCGCCCCACCCGCCCGCGGGTCTCGTGACGCCGGGGCATCCACGCCCTGCACATTGCGAATCGCCAGGTGCAAATTCCCCACCCCTCCTCGCACCGCGGGGCGGATCGCGCGCTCGCCCCGCACTCCCACAACCAGCGGTGGCCCGTCGCCCCGCGACCCGGGAGGCAGTGGTCCGGGGGCCCGCCAGTCGATGGCGGCGGCCCATCCACGATAGGATGGCGTCTGGGAGGACACGTGGAGATCTCCATTCTCGGCGCCGGCCGTTGCGTGACCGGGTCCAAGTTCCTGCTTCGAACGGACAAGGTGGCCGCCCTGCTCGACTGCGGCTTGTTCCAGGGCCCTGCCGAGCACCGCCGCCGCAACTGGCAGCCGCTCCCGTTCGCAGCGTCCAGGATCGGGTCGGTGGTGCTCACGCACGCCCACATCGACCACTCCGGCTTCCTGCCCCGGCTGGTGCGACAGGGCTTTGCCGGTCGAGTCTTCTGTACCAAGCCCACCAAGGCCCTGCTCCACGTGCTGCTCCCCGATGCGGCCCACATCAACGAGGAGGAGGCGCGCTACGCCAACCGCAAGGGCTACTCGAAGCACGCTCCGGCGCTGCCCCTCTTCCGTCTCGCCGACGCCCGCGCCGCGCTTCGCCTCCTCGAGCCGGTGCCCTTCCAGACCTGGACCGAGATCGGACCCGGCATCCGCTTCCGCTTCCACCGCCAGGGGCACATCCTCGGGGCCGCCGCGGTGGAACTGGAGACCAAGGTCTCCGGCGGCCAGCGCAAGACCGTCTACTTCTCCGGCGACGTGGGCCGCTACGGGGTCCCCATCCTGCGCGAGCCGGAGCCCTACCCCGGCTCGGATCTGCTCTTCTTGGAGAGCACCTACGGCAATCGCCTCCATCCCGGCTCCGATCCCAGGGAGCCGCTGACCGACGAGATCCGGGCCGCCATCCGCAGGGGCGGGATCATCCTCATCCCAGCGTTCGCGGTGGACCGCACCCAGGAGCTGCTGTACATGCTCTCCGAGCTCATGATGGACGGCGAGCTCCCCAACCTCCCCATTTACCTCGACAGCCCCATGGGCATCGAGACCACCGCCCTCTACTCCCGAGCCACCACCGAGCATGACGTCGAGATGCGGCAGCTCTTCTCCGAGGAGATCAACCCCATGCTCCCCCCCAACCTGGAGGTCACCCCGTCCAGCCGGGACTCGCGCCGCCTGAACGCTTTGGACGGACCCGCGATCATCATCTCCGCCTCGGGGATGGCCACCGGGGGCCGGATCCTCCACCACCTCAAGCTCCGTCTGCCCGAGCAGCAGAACACCGTGCTCTTCGTCGGCTACCAGGCGGCGGGCACCAAGGGCCGGCGCCTCGTGGAGGGGGAGCGCGAGATCAAGATCCACGGCCAGTGGGTTCCGGTCCACGCCCAGGTGCGCCAGATCTCGGGCATGTCCGCCCACGCCGATGCCGACGAGCTGCTGGTCTGGCTGAGCCGTCGCGACCGCGAGCCGGACCGCGTGTGCCTGGTGCATGGCGAGTACACTGTGCAGCAAGAGTTCGCACGACGATTGACGGACGAGCTCGGATGGCGAGTGGAGATCCCAGACCTCGGCGACACGATCCGGCTGTGAGCGACGTCGAGCGCATCCGCCTCGGCGCCCACCTCACGGTGCGCGACTTCGTCGCCGACCGGGGCCTGGAACGCTCGGCCGCCCTGGCCTACATCTCGTTGCTCTCCCTGGTGCCGCTGTTGGCCACGGTGGCGGCCCTCTACCGGGCGTTCTTCACCCTCCAGATCGACCGTGTCATCGAGCTCATCGCGGTCTTCTTGCCCTACGAGCCGGGTTCTGACGCCCTGGCCACCATCGCCGGCACGCTGATCGACTTCGTGGACCGCGCGACCCGACTCGGCTACGTGGGCTCCCTCGTCTTTCTGGCCATCGCGTTCCGGCTCTTCCTGTCCGTGGAGCAGACGTTCAACGACATCTGGGGCGTCGGCACCCGGCGCACCGCCGCGGTCAGGGTGTTCTCGTTCACCATGCTGGTCTTCTGGGGGCCGGTGGTCATCGGCCTGGGCTCGTCGGTCCTGCTGTGGATGGGCCATCAACCCTGGGCCCCCAGCCAGGCCCTCGTCCTGGGGGTGGGCCGGGTCCTCGTGCCCCTCCTCGGGCTGACCATGGTCTACTGGCTCGCTCCCTACACCAGCGTCCACATCTCGGCCGCGGCCGCCGGCGCCGCCGTGGCCACGCTGGGCCTGCAGCTGCTGCGCCTCGGGTTCGTGTGGTACCTCCGGTTCTTCCCGGAGATCAACATCATCTACGGGTCCCTGACGCTGGCGGTGCTCTTCCTGGTCGTGCTCTTCCTGTTCTGGCTCCTGGTGATCCTGGGCGCCGAGACCGCCTACGTGGTCCAGAACTTCGACGCGCTGCGCCTCGAAATGGGGGGGCAGCGGACCCTCGGGCGCCACCCCGTGGTCGCCGCCATGGCCGTGCTCGCCGAGTGCTATCGGCGCTCCGCGGCAGGTCAGCCGGCGCCCACCCTGGACGAGCTGGAGGCGGCCCTCAAGCTGGGCCACCGTGCGGCGGGCAACATCGTGGGTCGCCTCCTGGACGCCGGCCTGCTCGCCCTCACCGGACCGGCGCGGGACGCGTTCGTGCCCGGCCGTGATCCCGCCAGGCTCACCCTGGGCGATGCGGCGGCTGCGGCCGGGGAGGCGCCCCTGGAGCACGCTGCATCCGATGACCCGGCCCTGGTACGGCTCCACGTCCTGCTCGCCGACGCCGACGCCGCGCGACGCGAGGTGCTTTCCCGCAAGACCTTCGCGGACCTCGTGGCGCCCCCCGACTAACGTCCCGCACTTTCCAGCTCGTTCGGAATATCAGAGGGAGTGCCAGACACCCCGGCGACGCACGTTGCCACGTCAAAGCCGGTGCCAGGCACCCCGTCTTGATTCGATAGTACGCAGCTCGCTTCATCCGAACGGGTGCCTGGCACCGTCTCTGGCCTGCCCAATGCCAAAGGGTGCCTGGCACCGTCTCTGGCCCGCCCAACGCCAGACGGCACCTGGCACCGTCTCTCGAGCTGCGAAGGCTATTCGCCTTCGTCCTCGGCCTCGGGTTCGCCCTCGGCCGCCTTCTTCTTGCGAGCCCGCTTGGGCTTGGCCGCCGCCTCGGGCTCCGGCTCGTCTCCCGGCTCTTCGGCGGCTGCGGCCTCCTCGGGCTCCTGCTCGGCGACCTCCGCCTCTCCGGCGCCCGACTTGCGGGCTCCGAACATGCCCTTGGCACGGTCCATCAGGGATGGCTTGCCGCTCCCGCTCTCGTCATGCTTGGCGGGCTCGTAGTCCACGAACTCGATGATGGCGAGCTCGGCGTTGTCGCCCCGGCGCCTTCCCACGCGGAGGATGCGCGTGTAGCCGCCCGGCCGACCGGCGAAGCGGGGGGCGATGCTGTCGAACAGCCGCGCCACCACCTCCTTGTCGCTCACCATCTCCAGCACGCGCCGCCGGTTGGCCAGGGTGCCGGTACGGGCCAGGGTCACGGTGCGCTCGGCGAGAGGACGCAGCTCCTTCGCCTTCGCCAAGGTCGTGGTGATGCGCTCGTGAATGAGGAGCGAGGTCAGCTGGTTGCGCAGCATGGCCGTTCGATGGGCGGTCGTCCGTCCCAGCTTGCGACCGTGGACACGGTGTCTCATGGATCCTTCTCCGGTTGGTCCTCGGCGTCCCGCGGCCCCAGCCGCCGGCGCCGAGCTACATGTTCAGGTTCATACCGAACCCGAGACCGAGCGCCTCCAGCTTCTCCCGGACCTCCTTCAGCGACTTCTCGCCGAAGTTCCGGATCTCCACCATCTGCTTCTCGGACCGGCTGACCAGGTCGCGCAGGGTTCGGATGTTCGCGTTCTTGAGACAGTTCATGGAGCGAATCGAGAGGTCCAGGGTCTCGATGCCCTGGTCGAGGATGCTCTCCTCCTCCTGCTCGGCCTCGTCCTCCACATCCTCGACGAGCTCTTCAGCGCCGCCGAGGCGGGTATAGATGTCGAGGTGGCCCTGGATGAGCTGGGCGGCCTGGCTGAGCGCCTCCTCGGGCGTGATGGTCCCGTTGGTCCAGACCTCGAGCACCAGCCGCTCGTAGTTGGTCATCCGGCCGAGGCGAGCCATCTCCACCCGGAAGTTGGCCTTGCGCACCGGCGAGTGGGCGGAGTCCACGGGGATGAAGCCCACGTCCAGGTCCTCGGTCTGGTTCTCCTCGGCCTGCACGTAACCCCGGCCCGGCGCCACGCGCACGGTCATCTGCAGGCGGCCGTCTCCCGACAGCGTGGCCACGTGCACGTCGGAGTCCATGATCTCCACCAGGTGCGACCCCTGGAACTGACCGGCGGTCACCTCGCCCGGGCCCTTGGCGTCCAGGGTCATGAAGGTCGCCTCCTGGCCCTGGACCCTGAGAGGGATCTTCTTGAGGTTCAGGATGATGTCCGTGACATCCTCGACCACGCCGGGAACCGCCGAGAACTCGTGGTCCGCACCTTCGATCTTGACTGCGGTGATGGCCGCCCCCGGGATGGAGGACAGCAGCGCCCGCCGGAGCGCATTGCCGACGGTGGTCCCCCACCCGCGTTCGAAGGGCTGGGCGAGGTATCGGCCATGGATCGCGGTCTGCTCTTCTTCGTCCGCCTGTACCTGGGAGGGTCGCTGGAAGTTGTACCAGATCATTCAGCCTCCGCTCTATCGGGAGTACAGCTCGACGATGAGCTGCTCCTGGATGGGGAAACGGATGTCCTCGCGGGTCGGCAGCTCGAGCACCTTGCCCTTCGCCGCCTCGGCCTGCAGCTCCAGCCAGGGAGGGACTCCACGGCCCTGGGCGAACTCGATCGCTTCCTTGATGTGCACGTTGCTCTTGCTGCCCTCGGCCACCACGATCTCCATCCCGGGTCGAACCCGGAACGACGGGACGTTGACCCGCCGGTCGTTGACCAGGATGTGGCCGTGGCGCACGAGCTGGCGCGCCTGGTTGCGCGAGGTCGCGAAGCCCAGGGAGTAGACCACGTTGTCCAGCCGCAGCTCGAGCAGCTGGAGCAGGGTCTCACCGGTCACTCCCTTCTTGCTGCTGGCGGTGGCGAACGTGCGGGCGAACTGGCCCTCCAGGAGGCCGTAGATACGACGCACCTTCTGCTTCTCGCGCAGCTGCAGCCCGTAGGCGCGCACCTTGCGTCGCCGCCGCGACATCCCGTGCTGACCGGGGGGTGTGTTGCGGCGCTCGATGGCGCACTTTTCCTTGTAACAGCGCTCGCCCTTGAGGAACAGCTTCATGCCCTCACGGCGACACAACCGACAGACAGGTCCTCTGTAACGTGCCACTGCTCGCTCCTCAGACCCGGCGCCGCTTGCGGGGGCGGCAACCGTTGTGGGGGATGGGGGTGACGTCGCGGATGCTCCTGATGTCCAGCCCGCTGGCAGCGACCGCCCGGATCGCCGACTCGCGGCCCGGGCCGGGTCCCTTCACCCGCACTTCGACGCTCCGCACGCCGTGGTCCTGGGCCTGCTCGGCCGCGTTGCGGGCGGCCAGCTGCGCCGCATAGGGCGTCCCCTTGCGTGACCCCTTGTAGCCGATCCGTCCACCGGAGGACCAGCACACAGTGTTGCCGCTGGGGTCCGAGAAGGACACGATCGTGTTGTTGAATGTGGCGTGGATGTGGGCCACGGCGTGGGGGATGTTCTTGCGTTCCCGCCGGGTCCTGCGCGTACTCTTGCGTTCCTTGGCCATAGCTGCTCCCGCCTACTTCTTTCCGACTTTCTTCTTGCCTGCAACGGCCTGACGCCGCGGGCCCTTGCGGGTCCGAGCGTTGGTGTGGGTCCGTTGGCCGCGTACCGGCAGGTTGCGCCGATGGCGGGCGCCCCGGTAGCTGCCGATCTCGATCAGCCGCTTGATGTTCATGGCGACCTCCTTGCGGAGGTCTCCCTCGACCTTGCCCTCTTCCTGGATCACGCGTTGCAGGCGCAGGATCTCGTCCTCGGACAGGTCCTTCACCTTGATCGCCTGGTCCACGTTGGCCCGGTCCAGGATGGCGCGGGCGCGCGAGCGCCCGATGCCGTAGATGTAGGTCAGACCGATCTCGACGCTCTTGGTCGAGGGCAGCTCCACACCAGCGATTCGTGCCATGCCTCGCTCCCCTTATCCTTGGCGCTGCTTGTGCTTGGGGTTGTCACAGATCACCCTGACCACCCCGTTGCGGCGCACGATCTTGCACTTGGCGCACATCTTCTTGACTGACGGACGAACTTTCATCGCCGCCCTCCCTACTTGTAGCGATAGGTGATGCGTCCCCGCGTCAGATCGTACGGAGAGAGCTCCACCAGTACCTTGTCGCCCGGAAGAATGCGGATGAAGTGCTTGCGCATCTTTCCCGAGATGTGCGCGAGCACCTCGTGACCGTTCTCGAGCTCGACCCGGAACATGGCGTTCGGGAGCGGCTCGATCACCGTTGCCACCACCTCGATGGCTTCTTCCTTGGGCATCACGACTCCTCATCGATGCCGAGCACCCGGTGGCCGGCAGCCGTAACTGCCACCGAGAACTCGAAATGGGCCGCGAGTTTACCGTCTTCGGTCCTCGCTGTCCAGCCGTCGTTGTCGATCCGAACCCGCCAGCTGGACTCGGTGATCATGGGCTCGATGGCGATCACCAGCCCCGGCTTCATGGCGTGTCCGTGGCCGG
>Ga0315542_1000851_pt1 | contig 19296 bp, 18 predicted proteins | sample SalMarSW160120MG_FD_202541 | JGI IMG/M metagenome (GOLD analysis project Ga0315542, IMG submission 202541) | Salt marsh sediment microbial communities from the Plum Island Ecosystem LTER, Massachusetts, United States - Salt Marsh Sediment SW1601-20 ... | reverse complement strand
CGATGTTCAAGTAAAAATTATAAATTCATCTAACGGGATTTTAATTAATAATACCATCTCTTCCAATGTAGGCTCAGGAATATACTTAATTCGTAGTTATAACAATTCGGTTTTAGATAATGTAATTGTAAACAATACTCATATTGGCGTTGGATTAAATGAAAGTGATAATAATATTCTTAAAAATAATAAAGTACTATATCATGGCAACGAAACTATAAGTGGATTCGGGATTAGCTTAATACTAAGCAATAATAATAGCATTTCGAAAAACAAGGCATCATATAATACTGCAATTGGAATCCTTTTATATAATAGTAGTTATAATAATATTACTTCAAATTCGGCTCATAAAAATTATCAAGGCATTTTATTAAGTCATGGTTCTAATTATAATAATGTAATTGGCAACGATTTAAGCGGCAATGATTACTGTTATAGCGTGGATAGCGATTCTAAAGGAAATATGCTCACAGATAATTACTGTGGATCGATAGGATTCGAATATTACTTCTTTATTATCATATTCGGGATAGTTTTTATAGCTTCGGTGACGGGGCTGATTATTGTTGTAAGAAAACGTAGAAAAATTAAAAAAGAAGAGAAAAAATTAAGATAAATTTTATCTTAATTATAAAATAAATTAATTTTTATATTCTAATTAGCATTATCGATAACTTCCATGAGCTTTGGGAAGATTCGGGGATAATGAACCGCCATACAATGAATTCCATCAAGTAAATTCTTCTTTCTGAGCTCAGTAATGAATGGTTTGAAGAATTCATAATTAGCTTGATCATACGCTTCTTTCTGCATCTTCTTATCGGTATAATCTTTTTTAATGGATTTCCATCGAGAGAGAATGTCTTTTGGAACACTCACACCTGGAACAAATTCATCGAAACCTTTAGCTATGGCATAGGATTTCATTGGGAATATTCCAAGTAAGACTGGAACTTTATATTTTTTAATTTCAGTTAAAAATTCAATAGTTTTATCTAAGTCATAAACGACTTGGGTTTGAATAAATTCTGCTCCAGCCTCAGCTTTTCTTCCAATCTTTAAAATTTCTGATTCTACAGGGTTAGCATTTGGATTTGCTGCACCCCCTACATGTAAGGTTGGAGGGGCTTCTATCTCGTGACCATTAATTGATCCTTTATCAACCATCTCTCTTACGAGTTTTATTAATGTTGCTGAATCTAGATCGAAAACGGGTTTAGATTCTGGCATATCACCTAATGCAGTATGATCTCCCGTTAAAGAAAGTACATTCCGAATACCTAAAGCATGTGCCCCCATCATCATACCTGCTATACCTAACTTATTGACATCTCTAACTGTTAACTGCCAAATGCATTCTAAATTAGATTCTTTTTGGATAAGGTGGGTTGCTGCCATACTATTAATAGTAACAATTCCTAATGGACTATCAGTTACATTAGCCGCTACTACATAAGGAGCCATTTCCCTTGCTTCTTCAATCGTATGGCTGAGGTCCGTCGTCTTTTCAGGCTCAAGTTCTCCCGTTAAAATGAATTCACCATTTGCAATTTTTTCCCCTAATTTTGAATATACTTTTTTCACTGCCATGATTAATCTACCTCCATACAACTTCTCTTTGATGTCCTGATTCACTCCAATCAACAGGATCACGAAGTTTAGAATAAAGATCTAAACGTCCCAATTCTTTCAATCGTTTATATATCAAAACCCAACCGCAATCTCGCTCATAATTCCCAACCTCGCATTTCCCATCAACCATACCGCCACAAGGGCCATTCATGAGCGATTTCGCACATGTAGTAATTGGACATATTCCACCAGTTTCATTCAAAAGACAATCCCCACACCCACGACATCGCATGTAAAAACGACCGATCCTTTCAGTCATCCCCATAAATTCTGTATTTGTGCCAATAAAAACAGGAATCTGTGGAAATTTTTTCGCAAGCACGTCTGTAATGCTCGCTACTCCTAATCCACAACTTAAAGTTAAGATCGCGTCAGTTTGCTCGAGTTCTTCTTCAATTTGTCTAAAATCTTTTTTCATTACTCTATTATCACATACTTCTTCAGGTACGATTACGGTAGTTATATTAAATCCTTCCGCTTCTAATTTTTCCGCCATTTCTTTAGCTCCTTCCGTACCCCCCGTTTGGCACATAGCAGCACAACTTGCACAAGAAACGATTGTGATATTCTTAGTATGCTTTATTGCGCTTAAGATTTCCTCAAAAGGCTTTTTTGTGGTAATTATTGTCAAGTTTCTTACCTCAATATTGAATTAATCAATGAGACTTATATAGAAAATAAAAATTAAGAACTGCATTAAAAGTTAATTATTAATTTTGATAATTCGTATGACAAATTATCTAAATGCAATGACTAATTCAATAATCATTTGTATAATATTCTTCATAATTTTTAGGTTTTTTAAAATAAAACTAAAAAAAATCGAATATCTAAAAAAGCTAAAATAAGGATATTTTTAAGTCTTGAACCTTGAAAGCTATTTTGAGTCAAAATATTGTTTATAATCCTTACTGGTTGCTTTCCTGACTGAGGATGACAATCCACAATTTTCACAATATTTATTTGAATCCGTAAATGATGAGCAATTTTCACAGAAATACTTGTACGTCTTTTTATAAAGCTTGATTCGTTGTTTAAATTTTTTTTCTACTCTTGATTTAGGTTTAACACGTACATAATAGAAAATGACAATTATTGAGACAAATGCGATTAAAGAGATTATAATTATGATGATAATCATATCTGTTGTTAATAAAGGTAATGTTGTTAACCCTTTGGCATAATAAATATCTAATTCATTATTTCTTCCATCTGTCCACACCACGTGTGGAATGTTATCTTTATCTAATTGTGTGGCAAAATATTCACCTGGTCGCATAAAGTCACTTGAAGTAAATGAATCTGCTATTACAATTTGATCTGAAAAAACTGGTTTATCCCTGCTTGTCCCGTTAAATTGAAGTGTACGATAGTAGGGCCGATAATAACCATTAATTTCGTGGTAATATACAAAGTGAAGTTTTCCTTCAGAATCTATTGTTAAATCAGGGTTCCATTGATTCCCTTGGACAGAAGGATTAATCCGAATTCGATTACTCCATGTCTCACCCCAATCATCAGAATAACGCAAATAAACGTCAAAAGTGTCATAAACTTGATCGTATTTATCCGCCCAGACCAAATAAAGGCGACCAAAAGAGTCAAATTTGATTAATGGGAGTGTAACTTTACCTGGAGATTCAATAGCACTGTAATTTCCATCAACATTAATCATTTTTGGTGGTTCAAATGAAATGCCTTTATCAGTGCTTTTAGAGAAATATATGTTCCCTCCTTCTGGAGGGACCCAACTCCAGGCTACAAAAATATCATTTGAAGCATTCACGTTAATGTAAGGACCCAAGAAATATTGATCTGATCCAATTATAGAGAACTCTTCATAAGAATTACCACGATCCAATGAACGAGCAATTTTAACTGTGGCATTTCCATTTTCATCTAAGTCAACATCATCGTATGCTAAATAAACGATATTATCTTCCCCCACGACAAATGTTTCCTTATCTGCAAAATACGTATTATTTGTAGCTTTTACTGGCATCCAATTAACTCCATTATCATTGCTTTTAGCAACAGTCATTTGACTCAAGTATCCTCCATTCGGGTTGTTGAAATAATTAGCTTCATATTCTAAATAAGCATAATAAAGCGTATCATTATACCAATATAACCAAGGATCCGATTGACGTGTAAATAATCCACCATACATGGGCATGTCATAGGGAGCACTCCATGATGCTCCATTATCAAGAGAACGCACAAAACTTACTCTTGCTCCCCCACCGTAATGTGTTTCTGCATTTTTCCAACCCGCAAATAGAACCCCAGTATCCGAAATAGCCATTGATACTTCAACATGATGTGCATAATTATTATCATCAGTAGATAGTAATATGTTGTTTGAAAAGCCAAGAATTTTCTTCTCGCTAGCTTCATTTAAGGGGAAACTACATGATAGAACTGGATTCAAGGAAACACTCAAAAATGGGACTATAAAAAAAAGACATAAAACTCCATAAAAATAATTTCTCTTACGCATTATAATTTAGGGGTTGTTTTTTCTTAGAAAAACCAAGTAAACTTATATTCTTTATCAACTAATTTTGGTCTTTTTAAGTTTAATTTCAAAAAAAAGAATCTGTTCATCTCATTCTTTAGTAACTTTAATGGAAATTCTTGAACAAAGGCAGTTAATATTATTAAAAGATGGTGAACAATAAAAAGCTAAAATTCACTATTCCACCGATAAGTAAAGCAAGGCTTATTTCTAAGAATGAGATTTGTATAGCGTACTTCCAACTGGTTTGTTTAGCAATAATGATAATTGTAGCAAAACAAGGAATGTATAGCATTGTAACTAGACTAAAAGTGATCATTTGGAAGGGATTCAGCAATTGCGTGATGGTCAAGCCAATATTTTCAGCAAAAATTGCTAGTAATACTAATGTAAGTTCTTTTCTTAAAATTCCATAGATAAGAAATATTCCAGTTACTGCTGGCAAACCTAACCAAAATACTGTAATAGGAGATAAGATGAGATTAACAGGTTCTAATACACGGAACAAGAATAAAACCTCTAAGATGATCCCAAGGATTATAATAATTGGAAGCGCTCTAAAAATAAATTCTTTGGATCTTACCCAAGTTTGTTTAAATATTACCTTGTAATTGGGGGTTCGATATGCATGCATTTCCATTATTAGTTCCGTGCAAGCACCAGGCATTGTTTTATTTAGAATTCGTCCCACAATCAAAATTGTTCCGAAGTTAATAATAAATAAAACTAATACCCATCCGAGGCCCACATATCTCCCAACTAACCCCATAACGACAGTCATTACAGCTGCACATGGAATAAGTGAAGTTAAAGCAATTGAGATCTTCTTTTCTCTTTCAGTCTCCATGATCCTACATCCAGCACAAGCAGGGACATTACAACCAAATCCTAAAACCATTGTAATTACCGTTTTACCGTGTACTCCTAATACATGCATTATTTTATCCATCATAAAGGCGGCTCTAGGGAGATATCCTGAATCTTGTAATAATTCAATAGTAAAGAAAAAAGGTATGACATAGACCAAAACTCCTGATACTGCTCCTATAAATCCCCCCATTGCTCCATCCCATAAAATTTTAACTAAAAGATTAGTATCAGGAAATAATTCATAAACTTGTGCTGTCCACATTGAATATGAATTATTAAGTAAATCGCCTAAATAATTTCCAATTGTGAACGTGAATAAGTAAATCCCCAATAGCACCATAATTAATATAAAATATCCCCAAATAGAATGAGTAGTAAGATGATCAACAATATCAGCAAAGTTCTTCCCTTTTATACCTTCGACTTCTTTTTCTATTAATACTTTTTCAGTTACTTTAATTATATTGTTATAGATCTCCGAAGAGATAATAGTATTAATATCCTCTCCATGTAATTCTTCTAATTCATTTCTCAGAGATTTTATCTTATTAATTACTGGAAAGTTTAACAGCTTTTCAACATAATTAATCAAATTATCATCATTTTCCAATAATTTTATAGCAAGAAACCTAGCGGGATACTGAGATTTAGATTCAAAATCAGAGAGATTATTCAATTCTTCAATTATTATATTTATTTTATCCTCAATTTCCTTTCCAAAAGAGGTCAAATCTGGTGATGGAACACATTTATTCCTATTTTCTACCAAGAATATTGACTCTTCCAGTAGCTTATGAACGCCAACTCCATGGACAGCAACTATAGGAACGACTGGACAATCAAAAAATTGTTTTAATTTCTTGAAATCCAGATCCCTTTTTCTTTTTCTTAGTAAATCCATTTGATTGAATGCAATTATTAAGGGGACTTTCAATTCCAGTAATTGAAGAGTTAAAAATAGGTTCCTTTCCAAGTTGGTGACATCTACTACGTTGATTATGAGATCTACCTCATCAGATACGATATATTCTCTAGATACAATTTCTTCTAAGCTAAATGTAGAGAGAGAATATATTCCGGGCAGATCGACTAAGTTAAAATGATAACCTAAGAATTCTAAGTGCCCTTCCATTCGCTCAACAGTTTTTCCAGGCCAATTTCCCACTGTTTGGGATAAACCCGTAAGTTGGTTAAATATCACAGATTTTCCTACATTAGGATTTCCAGCAAGAGCGATGTTAATTTCATTATCATATTTAACTTTTGATTTTTTATTAGGTGGAGTGTGACAACTCATTACTATTACCGTTGGGATTTATATAAATTAAAAAGATTAAAATTAGCTAATGCAATTATCTTTACAAAGAACCATTATTTTGTTAGCTAAACCACGACCAATAACAAGAGAAGTACCTCTTACGATGATTTCTAAGGGCCCATTCCATGGTGCTGATTTTTTTTTAATAATTTTAGTACCTGGAAATACCCCTAGATGGGCTAATCTTTGTTTAGCTCTATATCCAGCTTGAATCTCTACGACCTCAAGTTGCTCCCCTTTCTCGCAATCAGTCAAACATTTTAAAAGGGGCACGTATTTTTTAGTGTCTTGTTGGATTAACCTATGTCTTCTATGTCTACCATGCATTTTTAGGTTACCTTTCTAGTAAAAATATTGATTGAAACCTTTTAAACTTGTTTGTTATGTCTAATAATGATTATTTTATCTTCGAGGAAAAGGTCAAATGATCATCCTTTTCTTCAATAATAAGCGGGATTATGTAGTTTAAAATTCTCTTATTATGTTATCATGTAATTATAACGAAAAAGAAAGATTATTGATAAAAAAGAATAAAAATTTAATTATTCAAAACGCTATAATAATAGCATGGATGATAAAATTCTTGCAATCGGAACTGCAAGACCCCCGAGCAATGAGCCTAATGAGGTTATTTTCTTGAAATAATCCTTAATATTTTTGGTTACTTTGATGGCCCTCGTTTTTCCTTCAATAATAGTACCGTCTTCTGACATTAAGAATATTTGGATTGTTTGCTCTCCCAATTCTCTTGGCTCTAACGTTAACCATGTAGTATCCCCATTTTCTAGCATATTCGAAAGTACTCCCGCGATATCATCCCCTTCAGAAGAAATAAGTGGAATTGAACTCCCTGGAATGATAAAAGTTCCGCGACCTTCTACATTGATATCAAGTAATACTTCACTTGGATCAAAACCGGGAGCAACAACTTTAAGCTTATATTTTTTGTCTTCAGGTGAGTTATTGTATAAAAACACCATTATATTTAGTTCGCTGTTGACGTAAGTATACTCCTGGGCACTTGAATCCATATATATTGGATCCTTCGCGATTCGTTCAATGTTATCTGCCAACTCTAATTGAAGTCGATCTATTATATTAAAAAAGCCTGGATTGAATTTTCTGATATAATCAAATAATTTATAGATGTCTTTAGTGGAAAAGTACCAAGAATTTTCAATCATCAATCCTTTTTCTATATCAAAATTAATTGAATCTACATTGATTATTTCCTTTAACTCTCGTGTAAATTGTTCAACATTTAAGACATCTTGATAGCGTAAATAATACAAGAAAAGGATCGCCTCAACAGCAAAAGTTATCGGTAATTCTCCTTCTTCTTGCTTTTTCACCTTTTCGACAAAAAGAGGGGTTAACAAGTTATTTACCCCAGCAAGATATTCATCCCATTTCAAATACGTTACAGGATCAAGGTGATCAGCAATAACTTCAGCAAAAAAGTTATCCAAAAAGATTTGGTGGGTTGTGGGCTTATAAAACTCTTGTAAGCCATTTACGTCGTGAATATTCAAGTTCAAGCTGCGAATTAAAAGTGCCAATCCAAAACCTACTAAAGCAAAACCAATAGCAGCAAATCCCAATTCTAAAAAACCAGGAACTAACACCATAAGGAGGAATAAAATCAGCGAGACAATGCAAATCAAGCTAATGAATTTTAAGAGATTAGTCACTCTTTTTACACTATTAAAAAGTAAATCGAATCCATCCAAGGAATCAATTGGCCTCCCTCTTTGACGCTCAAAATTTAAACGTAGTTTTAAGGATTTTTCAGTCGTGATTGCCCCATTGATTAGTATCAATGAATTTATACCATAGATTAAGAGAACCACTATAAATACTATCTGTAAAGTAGCATCTAAAATAGTATATTCCAATATGGTTAGCACAGCCATTACTACTAAAACGAGTGGTAGTATATAGAGTAATAACTTACCCCACTTTGTCATATAATTAACTAATTTTCCCTGTCTTCGCTCTTTTTTAATCACTCTATGGAATTGCTTTTCTAAATCTCGTTCCATGTCAAATTACCTTTTAAAAATATAAATATCGTATAAATTGAAATATAGACTTGATGCTTAAATTATTATTGAAAATTTAAAAATTAAATTAGAGATTAATTTGATTTGATCTCTTTTTTTTTATCAAGAATCTTAGTAAAAAGTTCATCTTCATTTTCAGGAGGGATATAAACATCCAGCTTTTTTATTAGTTGGATGGCTTCTTCCGGACAACTCGCGACACAATTTCCACATCCAATGCATCTTCTTTTATTTACCTTAGAGATATCATTTTTCATCTTAATTGCTTCAATTTGACACTTTTCTAGGCAAATACCACATCCCACGCAACTATCCTCATCAATTTCTGCAAAATAATTAGTAGAAAAAAAGTCAATGGGTTTGGGAAACTCTTTCAAATTGGTTAAAATTCCACAACAACATCCACAACAACTGCAGATGAATTTCGGATCTTTGATATTTTCTGCCTGAAAAACCAATCCCTCCTCTTGATTTTTGCGTAAGGTTTCAAGAGCTTCTTCACGACTCACTTGCCGACCCCATCCTTCACTAACATACATCTCAGCCATCTCACCCATTCCAAAGCACGTTTCTAAGCGAGATGTTACTTTACACGTTTCTCCTCCCATTTTATGAGCTTTCCGACAAATGCATTCCATTAAAGCAAAAGGACCATTTGAATTGCTTATAATATTTTCTAATTCTTCATACGAAGGTAACCCATATTCTGGAGAAATACTTGTTTCCACTGGAACTGTTCTGAATTGTGAAATTTTTGTTCCAAATAATTCTATTCCAAATTCTTTCCCCGCATACTCACTTATATCTTCTAAAAATTCTGGAGTAAGCCTTTTCAACTGATATTCATACATTCCAATAACAAGATAAGCATTTGCATAATGCTTTTCTCCATCAACATTTCTATAATGTATCGCTCCCTTGCTAACCATAATGTCTAATCTTTCTTTTAACTCTGAAACACTCATCTTCGTTTTGGATTTTTCATATATCTTATCTAATGGTTCAAATTTATCCGTCAAATATGTAGCTATCAAAGCTTCTTCAGGATCGAATAAATGTTTTAAAATTCGAATATCAGCTCCCGATTTAGATGCAGGAAATCCAATAGGATATTTATCGAGATGTTCACGTAAATTTATATACAATTTTTCTGAATTTAATTTAGATTCCAAAGTATTCTACCCTTCTATTTATTAAAATTGCGAATATTAATTAAGATACCCCAATTTTTAACATTTTTCTAATTTATGATACTGCAAGTTTATTAAAAATAAATATTTGAAAATTATTTTATTACGAATTCTATAGGATTATCCATTTCAGATAAATTTAATTTTATTATTTGTTTAATAACTATAATTTTTTCCGATTTTTTTTCAATTTTGATCATTAAAAAATTAACAAATTTTCGATTATGTTGACTTTTTTCAAATATTTAATTCTTATTATTTTTATTTTTTAGTCAAAAAAAGTGCAAAAAAAGTCATATTACGAATTCTTCATAAACTCGAAATGATAAATATGGGATTTAATTCCCCGTATAATTGAGAAATCCGGAATTCGTCATTTCTTTTCTCAAATGAGTCGACTTTTCAAAATTACGCTTGAAATCGTAGATTCCGTGAAGGAATTTATCCCAATACATTTAAATATCAATCTGTTCATTCATAATTTAATAATAAAAAATTAAAGAGTGATTAAAAAAATGTCAATATTAAAACTTCAAGAAAAAATTTCTGTATTACCAGATGAAAAAGTCCGAGAGGTCTATGCTTCAGCAAGCAAATTAAGTTTAGATACTATAGAAGAATTAGCTCCTTCATTATTGAGAATATGTTTAGCATCTGAAGGTAAATTAAAAAATGAATTAGGCAGGGTAATTTTCCATCTTCAAAAGACTGAGAGATTGAATACTCGAATTGGTGTTGAAAAATTGCTCCATGGCGCCTTGAAAGTAAATGCAAAAGCAACTTTTAAGCTATTAGAAGATTCTGATGATGATGCCAAAAACCTTTCAAGCGAAATAAAAAACCTTTTACAAGAATAATTAATTTTTTCTATAATTCTTCCTTTTTTAATTGTTTGCATTTTCGAGATTTATATCTTATAATTTAAGAGATAACATCATAGAACTTGCTTTTATAACTTTTCTGAACTTGCTAAAATTGCTTTTATGCCATTTCGATGAAATTCAACAAGTTCAGGGAGACTTGATATGATTGCCATCGGGGTTTTGACTGGTAAAGGTATTTTAAAAAAACTCTTATTATCATCAATTAAAATGATGCCAAAAATTTCATTTAGACGTAATGCAATGCCTTTCAAGATTCTAAAAGAATGATCCTCAAACTGATCGGGAGATAATGTATTTTCAATATTTATGAGAACTTGTTTAATAATTTCAAATGCAGGCGTTTTAAGTTTATAAAATGCTATATTATGTGGTTCTGTAACCTCCATTTCAAGATTTTCGTTAAACAAGATAAATTTAATGTCAATATCCTTACTTCTTTGAGCAAGCAAGGAGAAAATACGCTTATCATAATAAATTTGGGGAAAAAAAGAAGTAAAGGATTTTTTAGCAGAATTAATAAGTGTGAAAATGTAATCCTTGAGTTGTTTTTCTCCAGCAACACCCATAAAGGGAATATCCTCGGCTTCTTCTGTATTATATAATTTATCAATTACTTCCAAGCAATTTTTTGTTTTTTCTTGAACTGATTTAGAATAATCCAATAATATTTCTTGTATTGCTTCCTTTGACTTTATCATATATAATTTCTTCTTCCTATGAATTATGTTAATTAATCCCTTTTGATTTAACTTGACAGTAGTTTCATAGATCTTAGGTTGAGGGACTCCACTATATTTATGAATTTCCCGAGCACTTAAAACATTATATTTGATTAGTGACTCAAGAATTTGTGCTTCATACTGGGTGAAATCTAGTTCTTCAAGGAGTTCAAATAAACGATCCATTATTTAATTCATAATCTTTTAATAATACTTACTACTTAAGTAGTATAATATTTTAATTTATGCGTTATCAAAAAATGATAGAATCAATTTCATCTAACTCAAATAAAAACGATATAATCATCGAATTCAACAAGGTGTTTAAAAAATATCCAAATGTAATGGCCTTAGAAGATATATCATTCAAGATAAAAAAGGGTGAAATTTTTTGCTTAATTGGTCCTAATGGAGCGGGTAAGTCAACGACGGTTAAATTAATAACTGGACAAATTGCAACAACAAATGGAAGAGTATATGTTAATGAAAAAGATCCCATTAAAAATAGAAAAGAACTTCTAGGCATTTTTGGATTAGTACCACAAGAAATCGCATTATATACTGAATTAACTGGAAGGGAAAATTTAGAGTTCCATGGATGCTTATATAACCTCTCAAAAGAAATCATGAATCAAAAGATAGATCAATTGTTAGAATTAGCAGGATTAGCTAACCGTCAAAAAGATCTGGTAAAAACTTATTCCGGTGGGATGAAACGAAGGTTGCAATTAATTCGAGCATTGTTACATGAACCGGATATTGTAATTTTGGACGAACCTACATTGGGAGTAGATGTTCAATCGCGGAATGCAATCCATAATTACATACGAGAATTACCATCTAAAGGTAAAACCGTAGTATTAACTACTAACTATATGGAAGAAGCAGAACGACTTGCTGATAGGGTAGTAATATTGGATGGTAAAATCATTGAAGGTCCTGGAAGGGTTTTAGAGATTCAGGAATCTGTTTTTCCAAATTCAATAATAGAATTTAAAATACAGCATGATCTGCTAAAAGATGATTTTATCAATAAATTTCTGGTAGAAAATTTAAGTGGAAACATAATTTCAGAGAAAAATGTAAGCGATACGCATATTTTACTCCAAATTGTTTTTAATACCCCAAAGATTGATTACATTTTTAGTGAATTTATTTCATATATTAAAGCTCATGGTATAAAAATTGAAGAATTCACGTTAAAAAGACCAAATTTAGAAGATGTATTTTTAAAACTAACAGGAAAAGAATTTAGAGAGTGAAATCAATGAGAGATCGTATGCGCAACCAAATTAAGGTTTGGCTTTCTAATTTTGCTGCAATCATCAGAAAAGATCTAATCTCTACAAAAAGAGTGAAAAAATACTTTTTCTCTGCCGTTATTCCTCCTCTTGTCATACTAATCATGTTTACAGCATTCTTACAGGTTAGTAATCCGGAGACATATACTGTAATGGTTGTAGATGAAGACAACACGCACTTATCTGGAGTTATGAAAGGTTATCTCGGAAATATTACCAGTGAATTTGCACCGTGGTTTGAAGTGGTAAATGTACGTTCCTATAACGAATCGCTAAAATTACTACAAGATTATAGATATTTGGGCCTAATTTACATACCGGCAGGTTTTCAAAGTAATATAACATCAGGTATACCAGGTTTAAAAGGAACAATTTTTCTAATTGTTCAAAATATCAATAATGATTATGTTAAAAATTATATGCAAAGATTAGATGAAGCAGTGCTGACTTTTAATCAAAATTTACATTTATCCCCTGGTTCTGTAGATGATTTCAAAATTAATCTTGATTTACATTATGCTATCGATCAACCAGTAAGTAGTCTGAAAATGATAACTTTAGGGGTTTTATCGATATATGGAATCATATGTGGAATGCTTTTTGGAGCCTTAAACATTGCAAAAGAATTTGAAGATCTTACCATAATTGAAATTGCTAATAGCCCCGTAAGTCGAACAGCATTTCTCGCTTCAAAACAGTTAATTGCGGTGTTACTTGGGGGAATAATTTTTTTAATTTTTGCTATATTGATGTTTATATTAACTCAGATTCAATTTCGGGGGAGCTTCTTAATTATAGCTCTCGCTTTTACCTTATCTACATTGATTCATTCTGGTATTGGTTGTTTAATCGGATTAAAGTTAAAAAAAACAATGCCAGTTATCTTAACATGCATTATAACTTCAATGTTATTATGGTTTTTTTCTGGGGGATTTGCACCATTAAAAATTTTAGGTGATACCGTGGTTTTTGTTTCTCGGTTTTTCCCTTCAACATATTGGACAGAAATTCTAGTTAGTGAGACTTTGTTTCCAATAACCTCCTACTTACTTCCACGCATTACAATTTTAATAATTCTTTGCATAGCTATCACATTAATCTCATGGTACATCATCTCAAAGGAGGGATTTAAACAATGAGCAGATTCAAAAAACTTTCGATCAGCTTAATTGCTAAAGAAATAATGAAAAATCTCAAAATTATGATTCGGGGTCCTTCACGTACAATTCTCATTACTTGTTTAGTTTTTCCTTTAATTTATCTCACGTTCATGACGTTAATCTTTGGAAGCATAAATTTCAATTTCCCAATTGCTGTTGTTCTCCCAAATTTCAACACAGATGCTGAAGTTCAAGACGCCTTAAATTCAAACTCAATTCCCAATACGCAAGAATTTCTGAATTATTTAAATAATAATAGCTATGTCGGTGACACAATTGTGAAGAGTCACGTAGTAGCAATAGGATCCTCTTTACATGAATATGAGGATAAATTGAAAACGCAAGAAATTTCCTTAATCGTGAGATTACCTTCAGGATTTGAAAATTCAATTGCCCAACTTAAAAATGGTACCTGGTCAAATGGTCAAGTAAACATCGAATTATGGATTTTAAACATACATGAAGATTACCAAAAGAATATTTATTTTGGATTCGAAAGGAAATTAAAAGCATACTATGATAATATTTTAACTAATGAAACAGAAATTTCTTATATTTATAGAGATGCAGTGTCAGATCGCAATACTTTTCCGCGAATGTGGACTATCGGTTCTGGAGGATTAGTATATTTATGTTTATCAACTTCAATGATTATTGGAGCTTCCTTTATTTTTAATGAAAAAAATGAGCTCATGAGACAAGAATTAGCTATTGCTTCGATTAAAAATCAAGCGTTAACTTACACTGGAAAAATTTTTGCAACTTTACTTTTGACTATAGCCATCAACTTTACAATAGGGAGTATTGTTATATTTTTCTGGGTAGGATTGCCAATGCCTGCTGATTTTTTAGGTTTTATTCTGATCACCATTGCAACAGTTTCAATTGGAGCACTATTCGGATCTCTTTTAGGAGCTCTAATCCCCGAACAAGTTTTTACAGTTCCAATTGCTGCGTTCATCGGTTTAGCCACATTATTTCTATGTGGCGGATTTACAGACATCGAGTTATTTGATCCTACATTAAGAATGATTGTACAATGGATTCCATTTACTTATTCATATAGTATCTTCAAGAGTAGCATATTAACAGGGGCATTTCCACCGATATTCTATATAATTAGTCTAATAGCATATATCATAATCTTTGCTTTCTCAGGATGGTATTTCTATAAAAGGTTTGTCATCAAATCTAAATAAATTCCTTACTTTTTATTTTCTATATGTTCTTTTAGTTATTCTACTCTACCCAATTTTAACATTAACTAAACCATACCTGGTTAATTGTTTCTTAAATCAATTAGCTTTAAATAAATACTTCATGCGATATAAGAATAAACTATATTATAATTGAATCACGTTGATTTATTATGGAGGAGAAAGATAAATCTTCATCTGATGATCTTGAAAAAGCGTGGACCTATTACGAGAAGATTCGAGAATCTCTAACAGGCTTATATGAAATTCTCAGTATGAGTATGGATGAAAATAACATCTTTTATCAGTGTGCAGTAGATAATTTAGAGAATCTAAAAGATACAATATTGGATTTGCTAAAACAAGATTATAATCCCAAAGAAATCCAAAAAAAGTTAAGAGATTTGGAGTTTAATATTAAGAAAAGTTTATTTTTTGAAAAAGACAAAGAAGGGTTAGAATAATCCTAAAGTGGAGATTTAGAAAAAAAATCATTCTATTACCATTTGGATTGAAATCTTTTTATAATTTTGGTTCATTGGAATAATTAACCCACCAAGATTTCATAATTATATTCATAAAAGCCGGTTACTAAGCAAATTTTTTGTCTATTTACAATTAATAAAATAACTGATTTTGAAATACATTCGGACAAGAATTAGTGCAAAATAATAAAATAAAAATCATTTTATTCCTTTTCTAATAATAGGAAAGTGGGGATTAAAGTTGACAAAATTCAAGTATGAGACGAATGTAATAGAAAACATCATGCAAATTAAAATTGATGTTCCTTACAATGTGAAATTCGTGTGTTTATATTTGTTTGAATTGAACGGCAAAAGGATATTAATTGATTCCGGAATGAACTTACAAAATTGGGATCAATCATTTTATTCGAGTTTAGATCAGTTAGGAATTAGTGTAAATGAAATTGACTACTGTATAATCACGCATATTCATACAGATCACATCGGAATGATTAAAAAACTTAAAGAGAAAAATGGGAATTTGAAAATTTTAATGCATGATGTTGCATATCGCATCCTTAAATGGGAAAAAGATGAAGCAAATCAAGAACAATTCAAAAAGGAAGCTCAAGATGCTGCGAATCTTATGATTAAATATGGGATATCTAAAGAACAAGGAAAACTGGTTTATAATTTCTTTACTCTGTGGCCTCGATATATAGAATATCAAGAACCTGATCAAATAATTCACGATGGCGATATTTTCTTAGATAATTTAGAGGTAATTTGGACACCGGGCCATAGTTTTGGCCATATCTGTATTTTTAATAAGGAAAATAAGTATTTATTTTCAGGAGATCATATTCTTTCCCGAATCAGCCCCCATATCGGGGCATATGTAATGAATCCAGACTTAAGACGAGAATATGAAGGATCTCATTTTGATAATATCTTAGCTCATTATATAAATTCATTAGACAAAATAGACAAGTTAAATCCTAAAATCATCTTTCCGGCTCATCAAGAAATAATATATAATCCACATGAAAGAATACAGGAAATTAAAGCACATCACGAAAATAGACTTAGCGAAATTTTAGAAACGATAAAATCAAACGAGTTAACAGCTTTTGAAATATCTCAAATTCATTTTGGTAAAAACCTGGATCAGATAAACTCATATCTCGCTTTAAGTGAAGTACTTAGTCATCTCATTTATTTGGAGCAGAATGGTAAAGTCATAAAATCTGAAAAGGATGGAATATATTATTTTAAAGCAATCTAATTAATATTCATTTTTCTCGACGAAGAATTTTTTATTTTATATACTATTCCGATTAATGAAATAATAGCACCTACCATCCCGCCTAATAAAAAAGTAAATAGGTCAGACCAAATGAACATCTTATAGAACATAGTTATTCCCAGAATGATAAATCCAATTAAGATTCTAAGGAGATATTTTTTATCAACTATGAATAAATAATGTATCAAATAGAAAAAGAGAATTATTGCATGACCGCTGAAAGGTATCAGTAAAGTATAACGAGTGAGAGCGATTAATCCAACTATTATGCATTGAATTAAGAGTAAATATGACTTTTTTCTCTCTTTCTTTATCCAAAGCCAGCAAATTTCACCTAACAATATTCCATAAGTAAAAAATACAGGGATCATATAAATGGGGGGCGTTCGGAGATTTAGAGTTTCAATTGTTGTATTGACGAGAGGATATCCAATAATTGTGAAATATAGGAGTGCAAGTAAAGTTAGAATGAGTCCTGAACCGTAAATCACTAACCATTCGTTTGTTTTCATAATATTCATACCATTGTAATTAACTTTTCTGGATCTAATAGTCTATTACCTAAATATATGAAAAAAAGCCATAATAAGGAAATCAATAAGGTTAGAAACGATATAGAAACAGCATTTATGAAGGAGGGGTTAAAGATTTGGATTATTATTATTCCTAAAACAGGCGTGATTAATGCACCGCTAATGCTTTGAGCACTCTTCATATCCTTGGCACGAGAGCTTATGATCACGCTAATTTGGATATTTAATAATGCCCAGAATGGGGCTAATAAAAATCCAGTAAGCAAGATTGAAGGGTCCGTAAAAAAAAGGATATTTCCCTCTAAATATGGAACTATCATAACGTTAATAATAATTCCTAACGTGATAAAACACGCAAAGCTAATAAGTATTGAAGGGACAAATGATGCTAACACTTTTCCTAATATTAATTCTGTTTTATTTATCGGTAAAAGTAAAACGCTTTCCATAGTTTTCCTCTCTTTTTCACCAGCAAATGAATCGGATGAGATAATTATTGGCATCATCCCTGGGATGAATAAAAATAATGGAAGCACCAACATTTTTATAACCATTATCGCTCCTGCTAATGCATCATTATACTGAGGAGGAATATTGTATAATCCTCTAAGAGTAGCAGGATCCCCAAACTCACTTATAAAGCCACTTGGATCGACGATAATTCCAATTAACATAAAAATTGGAAGCAAAACCGTAAAAATTATCGGAAAGACACTCATAATTGCTAAGATTTCCTTCCTTTTAACAGAAGTTTTCCAGTCTTTCTTCATTATTCTGATGCTGTTTTTTAATTCCATGTAAATCACTCCTTACCTTCACCCATTAATTTTAAATATATATCTTCAAGGGAATGGACAGTTCGTTTAATTTCTAAAATATTTGCATTCTGCAATACTAATTCTTTCACAATTTTCGGTGTGACTTCATTAACATCATCAGAATAAAAGTAGATTACATTATCATCAATTCGAAAACGCTTAACATAATTCATATTTGTCAAAATTTCATCTAAATTATTTGGTAGGGGTTCTTTAAGAGTACATATCATTTCTTGAGTTTCCCAAAGTTCTTTTCCTAAGTCACTTGGTTTTCCAATTCGCTTTATTTTTCCAGAATCAAGGATCGCAACTCGGTCACATACTTTCTGGACCTCTTCTAAGTTATGGCTATTGATGAATATAGTTCTATCTTCACTTTTAAGTCCTAAAATTAGATTTCTAACTTGTACCGAAGCAGCAGGATCAAGTCCGGCTGTAGGCTCGTCGAAGAATAGTATTTCAGGTTCGTGTAAAATTGTCCTAGCAATCGCTAATCTCTGTTTTTGCCCTTTAGAGAGTTTTCCAGCTTTCATGTTCTTTCGTTCTTTTAATCCCATTTCTTCTAATACCGTATCAATTCTATTATTTAAATCAGTAAGATTGAAAAAACTTCCATAAAATTGCAAATTCTCGTATAAGGTGAGATTTTCATAATTCCCATGATTTTCAGTCAAAAATCCTAAGTTTTTTCTTATTTGATGAGCGTCTGAACTAGTCACCTCTCTATTTTTGATTACTATTCTGCCAGTATTTGGTCTTAAAACGCCAGCAATACAACGTATGGCAGTTGTCTTTCCAGCACCATTAGGACCTAATAATCCAAATATCTCGCCTTTCGTAACCTTTAAAGATATACCTCCTAAAGCCCAAATTTCTCTATTATCTTCAGCATGTTTCCACTTTTTATTGAAAAATACTTTAGATACATTTTCTAATTGTATGACTGATTCCATGAGCATAAGTTCTTCATTGATTAGATCTAATCTAAATAAGAGTTCGTTTATTATAAATTGCATCTAAATTGTATCTGACACATCATTTGAATCTTATTAATGAAAAATAATATAGCTCTATTGCCTAAAACGTGAATAGTTGTAAAAGAAGGTTTCAAATTTATAAAAATAAATAAAGGTACCTATTAGCCTTTAACCGGGCCTTTAATTGGCTTCAGAACAACACACACCCTTTCCACGGATTTCACATCGCTCCTCCCGCGAAAACTTTCAACCAGAGCATCCAATTCGGTGATCTCTGGTACATTCACTTTTATTAAAACGCCACATTGCCCCGCTAAGAAATAGACCTCTTCGCATTGGGG
>Ga0315542_1000850_pt1 | contig 19298 bp, 30 predicted proteins | sample SalMarSW160120MG_FD_202541 | JGI IMG/M metagenome (GOLD analysis project Ga0315542, IMG submission 202541) | Salt marsh sediment microbial communities from the Plum Island Ecosystem LTER, Massachusetts, United States - Salt Marsh Sediment SW1601-20 ... | reverse complement strand
TAATCACGCCGATAGCGATGGAGAAGGAGTTACGCTTTGCGATTCGTGAAGGAGGCAGGACGGTCGGCGCCGGCGTGATCAGCGAGATCATCGAGTAAGAGGAGAAGGGGATGATAGCAAATCAGAAGATCCGGATTCGCCTGAAGGCCTATGACCACAAATTGCTGGATCAGTCGGCTGCTGAAATTGTGGAAACTGCAAGGGCGACCGGGGCTCGAATCGCAGGGCCGATCCCGCTCCCAACTGAGATAAACAAGTTCTGTGTATTGCGATCTCCACACGTGAACAAGAAATCAAGGGAGCAATTTGAGATTCGGACACACAAGCGTCTGCTGGATATCCTCGAGCCGACGCAGCAGACGGTGGATGCACTGATGAAACTGGACCTTGCTGCGGGCGTGGATGTGGAGATCAAACTGTAGCAGAAAAATGCACAATTGCGTCTGTTTCTGAGAGTTGTGGAACGCACTGGAGATTTTTCTCATGATTGACAAACTTTTCGGCAAGAAATTGGGTATGACGCAGTATTTCCTCGGTGAGGGGAATAGTTGTCCGGTGACTGTCCTAAAAGTCGGTCCCTGTGTTGTGACCCAGAAAAAGACCCTGGGCAAAGAGGGGTATAACGCGATTCAGGTCGGATACGGCCCCCAAAAAGAGAAGAGGGTGAACAAGCCTCTTCGTGGGCACTTTAACGCCGCGGGAAAAGGGTATTTTTCAGTGGCGAGGGAGATTCGGGTTGAAGACCCTGAGACCTTTGAACTTGGCCAGGAGCTGAAGTCTGACATCTTCCAGATCGGCGAGCGAGTGCAGGTAACTGGTATCAGCAAGGGAAGAGGATTCAGTGGTGTCATGAAGAGATGGGGTTTCTCGGGTGGGAGAAAGACGCACGGGTCCCGTTCACACCGCGTTCCAGGATCTATCGGTTGCAGTGCAACGCCCGGCAGGGTTCAGAAAGGAAAAAAACTCCCCGGAAGGTACGGAAACGCCCGGGTCACCATCAAGAACCTGAAAGTTGTCGATGTCCGCCCCGAGATGGATCTTATTCTGGTAAAAGGAGCTGTTCCCGGGAGCCGGAACAGCCTTGTGGAGATACGGAAAATCTGAGCATAGTTGGGTAATTTAAGGGGAACGAAATGACCACGGTCGACGTGTACAATCTTCAAAAAGAAAAGATCTCTGATCTGGAATTGCATGAGGGTATCTTTAATGTTCCCGTAAAAAGGCATGTGCTGCACCAGGTGGTATTGGGACAATTGGCAAACAGAAGAGCCGGCAGCGCTGCCACGAAGGGCCGGTCGGACGTAAAATCTTCGGGCACGAAATTGTGGCGTCAAAAGGGGACCGGAAGAGCTCGTGCTGGAGTCGCATCTTCCCCGACCAGGCGAGGAGGGGGGGTTGCATTCGGACCATCACCCCGGGACTATACGCTCAAGATACCCAAGAAAGTCAGGAAGGCGGCCATTCGTATGGCCCTCACAGACAAGGTACAAAACGGGCAATTGTACGTGCTGGAAGATTTTAGTCTTCCCCAAATCAAGACCAAGGAATTCGTTCAGGTTATGGATCTGTTTGAGGTGAAAAAGGCGCTCATCGTTACAGAAGAAAAGAATACTGAACTGGAGAAGTCCTCGCGAAATGTGCCATGGATAAAAGTCATGCGATACGAGGGTCTGAATGTCTATGACATTTTGAAATTTGATTTCCTTTTCGTGGTAAAACATGCCATTGGAAAGATAGAGGAGGCATTGGTGGCATAGTGGATATCTATCAAGTAATCAAAGAACCGCACATCACTGAAAAGGGAAACCTCCAGAAGGAACTTTACAACCAAATAAGTTTCAAAGTCCACAAGAGGGCCAATAAGATCGAAATCAGGCGTGCCGTAGAATCCCTGTTTAAAAAGAAAGTGGTTGAAGTGAGGACGATGAATGTGCGGGGAAAGAAGCGGCGGATGGGGCGCTATGCCGGAAAAAAGGCGGACTGGAAAAAGGCTATCGTTACACTGGCGCCCGGTGAGAGCGTTGAGTTCTTTGAGGGCGTATGATGCCGGCGGGCCTGAAGGATATTGAAAAGCGCTAGACTGCGGAGAGGAATATGGGGATCAAGATTAAGAAACCAACTTCGCCGGGCAGGAGATTCCAGACCGGTTCCACTTTTGAGGAGACAACTGGGCGGAAACCTGAGAAGAGCCTCCTGCGTCCTTTGAATAAGAAAGGCGGGAGAAATGCCCTCGGGAGGGTGACGGCGAGGCACAGAGGCGGCGGCCACAAGCGCAAGTACAGGATTATCGATTTCAAACGGAACAAGGATGGTATCCCTGCAGTCGTTGCGTCCATAGAGTACGATCCCAATAGATCTGCGAATATCGCTTTGCTACACTATGTGGACGGGGAAAAACGCTATATTATTGCCCCCAATCGGCTGCAGGTCGGTGACCAGGTGACCTCCGGAGCAGGCTCGGAAATCCGTACGGGAAATATGGTCCCCCTGCGGGAGATCCCTCTTGGAAGTCACGTCCACAACATAGAACTCAATGTCGGGCACGGCGCGCAACTGGCCAGGAGTGCGGGAAGCTATGCCCAGCTTATGGCCAAGGAAGGGAAATATGCTCAGATCAAGCTCCCTTCCGGAGAAGTTCGTATGGTTCTCCTGGACTGTAAAGCGACTATCGGCCAGGTAGGAAATCTGGATCATGAGAACATTTCCTTGGGAAAAGCCGGCCGGAATCGATGGAAGGGTAAGAGACCGCATGTACGTGGTGTCGCCATGAACCCTGTTGATCACCCCCATGGAGGAGGAGAGGGAAAATCATCAGGCGGCAGGCACCCAGTCACTCCCTGGGGTGTCCCCACGAAAGGGTATAAGACACGCAATCGAAAAGCCAGTGACAGGCTGATTGTGAAAAAGCGGAAATAGGTTTTTGCAGTGCGACAACACAGGTGCGTTGCCGCCGGAATCAGAAAACCTGGGTGCGTAACATGGAGGTCATCGGCTTTTTTTGCCGTGGTGTAGGAGAGTCAACCGTGATTGGAAGATTAGAGGAGGATAGGTTTTGCCGCGTTCGCTAAAAAAAGGGCCTTTCATTGATGATCATCTGTTGAGAAAGGTCCACGAGACCAATGAAACGCAGAGCAGGAAGATCATCAAGACGTGGTCCCGAAGGTCGACCATTCTGCCGGAATTCGTGGGGCTGACCTTTGCGGTTCACAATGGGAGAAAATTTCTGCCTGTTTTTGTCACCGAGGATATGGTCGGGCATAAGCTGGGTGAATTTTCACCGACCAGGACCTTTTATGGACATGCCGGTGATAAGAAATCAAGGCTTAAAGGAAAGAAATAGACGTGGAAAATGGAAACAAGAGCTGAAGCAAAATTTGTGAGGATTTCCCCTCGCAAGGTCCGGCTGGTCATGGATCAGATTCGGGGAAAAGGAGTTGAAGAGGCTTTGGGTTTGCTCTCATTCGCTCCTCAGAAGGGTTCGCGTATTCTGAAAAAGCTTCTTGATTCGGCAGTGGCAAATGCTGAACAGAATAGCAATGTCGATGTGGATAGCCTTTATATTAAGGGGGTGTATGCGAATGAAGGCCCCATGTTGAAACGATTTCGTCCGCGTGCCCTGGGGCGTGCCACGAGGATACGGAAAAGGACAAGTCATCTGACGGTCATTTTGGACAGCAAATAGACCGGCTTTTGCACCGGGTATCCGGGATTGCCGGGAAAAAGGCTCTTTGTTGCGGAGGTGAATATTGGGACAAAAAGTTAATCCAATCGGATTTAGGCTGGGCGTGAACAGAGACTGGGATTCCAGATGGTTTGCCCTCAAGGAATACAGTGATTTTGTCCTCGAAGATTATACCATCAGGAAGTTTTTGAAAGAAAAATTGTCCCAGGCTGGGGTCGCAAAGATTGAGGTTGAGCGGGCGGCAGGAAAAGTGAGGATCCGCATTCATACGGCTCGACCCGGTATCGTGATCGGCAAGAAGGGTTCTGAGATTGAGGCACTGAAAAAGAGTCTGGAAAATAAAATTAAGCGGGAAGTGATCGTCGATATCCAGGAAGTAAGAAAACCCGAGCTCAATGCGCAGTTGGTGGCTGAGAACATCGCGTTGCAGCTGGTGCGAAGGGTGGCCTTCAGACGCGCTATGAAAAAGGCGGTCAGTTCCGCCCTGCGATTTGGTGCGCTTGGAATAAAGATCGCATGCGCGGGCAGGCTGGGCGGCGCCGAAATGGCGAGAAGAGAGTGGTATCGAGAGGGGAGGGTGCCCCTGCATACGTTGAGGGCTGACATTGATTACGGATTTGCAGAGGCCTTTACAACATATGGGGTTATTGGCGTAAAAGTGACCATTTTTAACGGTGAGATATTGCCTGATAAGAGTGAATAGGAAAAATCGATGCTGAGTCCTAAAAAGGTCAAATATCGGAAGAAACAGAAAGGGCGGGTAAGAGGCAAGGCATACCGGGGACGGACCCTCGCATTTGGAGATTATGGCCTCCAGGCGTTGGAATGCGGCTTTATGAGTGCACAGCAGATTGAAGCCGCCAGAATCGCCGTTACCAGGCATGTGAAGCGTGGTGGAAAAGTCTGGATTCGAGTCTTTCCGGACAAGCCGGTTACCAAGAAACCCGCCGAAACTCGAATGGGAAAAGGGAAAGGCGCCCCTGAAGGGTGGGTCGCTGTTGTGAAGCCGGGCAGGATCCTGTACGAATTGGAAGGGGTCGCGGAAAATGTTGCTTCGGAGGCCTTCCGTCTTGCCGGTCACAAACTGCCCTTTGCGACAAGATTTGTAAGCAGGAGGGCAATAACCTCATGAAGGCAAGCGAATTGAGAGAGTTGACACGGGAAGAATTGTGGGAAAAGAAGAGGGACCTGAGTCAGGAACTCTTCAACCTGCGACTTCAGAAGGCAACCGGCCAATTGGGGAATACGGCGGTGATCCCAAAAACAAAAAGGGATCTCGCAAGGATCAATACGGTGATAAGGGAACTGGAAAGTTCTGGATCTTGATACGTCTGTGAGGGAATGATGACAGAAGGTGGTGTGCGTAAAAGGCTGATAGGAACCGTCGTCAGCGATCAAATGGATAAGACGGCTTTGGTGCTCGTAAACCGACTCACTCGACATCCTGTGTACAAGAAATATATCAGGAAGAGGAGCAAACACATGGCCCACGATCCCTTGAACCGGTGCAGAGTCGGGGACAAGGTCCAGATTATCGAAACCCGGCCCCTAAGCAAACGGAAACGCTGGCAGGTTGTGGAAATTCTGGAAAAGGGAAACACTGAGATCTAATGTGAGTTGTGATGGATTGTTATTGGAGCTGTTCAAATGATACAAGCACAGACAAAACTTAAAGTTGCCGATAATTCAGGCGCCAAGCTGCTTTCGTGTATCAAGGTGCTTGGAGGATCGAGGCGCAGATACGCAAGTATCGGAGATATCGTAGTGGTTTCCATCAAGGAAGCAATGCCCAATTCGAAGGTGAGGAAGGGTGATGTGGCTCGCGCCGTCATCGTACGGACCGCAAAAGAAATCAGACGACCTGATGGAACATACATCAAATTCGATGATAATTCCGCCGTATTGATCAACCAACAGAAGGAGCCAGTAGGAACAAGAATATTCGGACCCGTCGCCAGAGAGCTGCGGGCCAGGAATTTTATGAAAATTATTTCACTCGCGCCCGAGGTTTTGTAAGAACAGTCTGGCGAAAATGAGCTTCCTGCCTGCGCAAGGTGTACCATGCAAAACCTTTTCCAAGATTTGGCGCTGCGCTGGATGAAAAAACTGAGAAGCGATGGGAATGAGGAGCAAGGTACGTGGGAAAGAAACATCCTGGGATAAAGAAGAACGATAAGGTGATCGTCATCACAGGGAAAGAAAAGGGCAAAATCGGTGCTGTCCTCAAAGTGGACCCGGAAAAGGGGCGGGTAGTTGTCGAAAAGGTCAATGTTGTCAAGAAGCATGCACGGCCCGGTCCCACTACTGCTCAGGGTGGCATTATTGAAAAAGAGGCGCCGCTTCATATGTCCAATGTGATGATAGTCTGCAATAAATGCACTGAGGCGACCAGAATCGGCGTGCGAATTCTTGAAGACGGATCAAAGGTCCGGGTTTGCAGAAAATGCAATGAGCCGATTGATGAATAAATCATGAGTAAAGTCTTGGAGAAGGTGTGGAGGTTTTTCTTTGTCTCGTTTGAAAAATAGATACCAAAATGATGTTGTCCCTGCCATGATGAAAGATTTCCAGTATAAAAGCATTATGGCAGTGCCTCGTATATCCAAGGTCGTCCTGAACATGGGAATAGGAGAGGCAATTCAGAACATAAAGGTTCTGGACTCCGGTGCGGAGGAATTGACTTTGATTGCCGGACAGCGCGCGGTCGTGACCAAGGCAAAAAGATCCATCGCGAGCTTCAAACTGCGTCAGGGCATGCCCATAGGGTGCATGGTTACTCTTCGGCATGATAGAATGTATGATTTCCTGGATAAACTTTTCAATGTAGCACTTCCGAGAGTGAGAGACTTTCGAGGCCTCTCAGACAGGGTCTTTGATGGACGCGGAAATTGTTCCATCGGGATTAAAGAGCATATTATTTTTCCTGAAATTGATTATGATAAAATTGATAAGGTTAAGGGCCTGAATATCTCGATCGTAACGACCGCAAAGTCCGATGAGGAAGGCCGTTATCTCTTGAGAGAGTTGGGAATGCCCTTCAAAGGATGATAGGGGAGGTTGCTTTGGCGAGGAAGGCATTAATTAACAAGGCAAAGGGGAAACAGAAATTTTCCACCCGTTATTACAACAGGTGTCCCATATGCGGGAGGAGCCGGGCATTTCTGAGAAAATTTGGAATTTGCCGAATCTGCTTTCGAAATCTGGCTTCGAGAGGAGAGGTCCCCGGGGTGATTAAGTCAAGCTGGTAAACGTGGATGGAAATGATTTCATTGGTGCAAGGAGTAGAATAAATGACTATGACAGATCCCATTGCGGATATGTTGACGCGCATCAGGAACGCGCTGAAAGCCGAGCGGGAAACGGTGGATATTCCCTGTTCCACTGTGAAGACAAACATCGCCAAGGTTCTGAAATCAGAGGGATATATCAAGAATTATAAAATAGTGTCGGACAAGCGGCAGGGAGTGATCAAGGTCGTTTTGAAATATGACGAAGGAGGGATTCCTGTCATTCAGGGTCTCAAGAGAGTCAGCAAGCCGAGCCGGAGGGTCTATTCCGGTTATGATGAAATCCCCGAGGTCTTGAACGGGTTCGGCATGAACATTGTGTCGACTTCCAAGGGACTCATGAGTGATGGCCATGCGCGAGAGATGAGGCTTGGGGGCGAAATCATCTGTTCTGTCTGGTAGCTCTCCCCGAGGGGAATGTTTTTGGGAAATTGCGGGAGCAGAATTTGAGGCAGGAAGTTTTAGGAGGTTTTTCATGTCACGCATAGGCAAGAAGCCTATTTCCATACCAAATGGGGTTGAAATCAATCTGAGGGAAGGGCTTTTAACGGTAAAAGGCCCCAAAGGCAGTCTCATGAGGCAGATGCAGTCCAGGGTCGCTCTGACCATTGGAAAGGATGAAGTTACGCTTTCGGTGAATGACGAATCGAGAGAGTCGAAGGCATTACACGGCCTGTCCAGGATGCTTGTGGCGAACATGGTTACCGGGGTGAGCAAAGGCTTCGAAAAAACACTTGAAATCGTAGGTGTTGGATATCGTGCGGAGCTGCAGGGGAAGACCGCCGTACTCAGCGTTGGCTATTCTCAACCGGTCCATTTCGAACTTCCTGAAGGGGTAGAGGCAAAAATTGATAAAACTAAGATCATTTTGAGCAGTATCGATAAGGAACTCCTGGGATTGACCGCTGCAAAGATCCGGGGCATCAGAGCGCCCGAGCCGTACAAAGGGAAGGGGATCAAATATGCCGATGAGGTGATCAGAAGGAAAGCGGGAAAAACAGGCGTGAAATAGTCCGGCTGAAATCCGTTGAAAAGGCCGGGAGAGACAGAAGAGGGAAAAAATGAGTACGGTTTACAGTGCAGAGGCACGCTCGAGAAGAAAAAAAAGGGTCAGGAAAAAGATACGCGGTACGGCTGATCGGCCGAGACTCTGCGTTTTTCGAAGCGCGAGACATGTGTATGCGCAGATCATAGACGATACGGGAGCCCGAACTCTTGTGGAGGCGTCTTCTGTATCAGGAGATGCACGTTCAACAATCGGAAAGAAGGGTGGAAACAAAGAAGGGGCGGCTATGGTTGGAGCTCTTGTTGCTGAACGTGCCCTGCAACAGGGGATTAAGAGGGTGGTTTTTGACCGGAATGGGTTTCTGTATCACGGACGGATAAAGACCCTTTCTGAGGCCGCGCGTGAAAAAGGTCTTGAATTCTAAACGGTGTGACGGCCTTGCAAACCGGGACATGAGGGAGAATGCCATTGTTTAAGGAAGATCAGGAACTTGAACTTATAGAAAAGGTTGTTCATATAAACCGGGTTGCCAAAGTGGTTAAAGGCGGACGGCGATTCAGTTTCAGTGCGCTTGTGGTTGTTGGGGATGGGAAAGGAACGGTGGGAAGCGGACTTGGCAAGGCCAATGAAGTTCCTGAGGCCATTCGGAAAGGCGTCGAAAAAGCAAGGAAGGACATGGCGAGCATTCCCTTGTATAATACTACAATCCCCCATGAAGTCATTGGGGAATGGGGCGCAGGCAGGGTCCTCCTGAAGCCGGCGAGGCCAGGTACCGGTCTCATCGCCGGCGGAGCGGTGCGGGCGGTTCTCGAGGCGGTGGGTCTGCAGAATATCCTCACCAAATGCCTTGGATCGCATAATCCGCACAATCTCGTGAGGGCGACCCTGGAGGGACTTCGATCGTTACGGAGCCCTGAAGAGATCGCGCGTCGCAGAGGCAAAGCGGTTGAAGAGTTGATGACCTCCTGAAAAGTCCGGAGACGGGCTTTTTGCGGTTCCATCAAGAATTGCTGAAATAATCATCTGCATTTGGAAAAGGTTTTCATCATGGGGGACAAGATCAAGGTCACTCTTGTGAGGAGCGGTATCGGAAGGAAAAAAAAGATACGCCAGACCCTCAAAGGACTTGGGTTGACCAGACTGAACAAGACGGTGGAATTGGAAAACACTCCCGCTATTCGGGGAATGATAGAGAAAGTGTCATTTCTTATCCGGATCGGTGAGAATTGACAGTAAGGTATGGTACTATGAAACTGCATGATCTTTCACCTGCCAAGGGCTCAAGAAAGAAGAGGAAGAGAGTCGGGAGAGGTCCTGGCTCAGGCCATGGAAAGACATCCTGTCGTGGTCATAAGGGCCAGAAGGCGCGCTCAGGAGGTGGGCCTGCCCGGGGGTTTGAGGGGGGACAGATGCCTCTCCAGAGGCGGCTTCCGAAAAGAGGGTTCACAAATCTCTTCAGGAAGGAATACAACATTATAAACGTGGATGACCTGAACAGGTTTGATCCGGACGCGCAGGTGGATCTGGAGTCTTTGCGGGCAAAAGGGCTTATCAGAAAGAGAAAAGACGGCGTCAAGCTGCTGGGCAACGGCCAAATGGCTCACCCTGTGGTGGTGAAGGTACAGAGGGCCAGCAGGGCAGCAAGAGAAAAGGTTGAAGCCGCGGGTGGAAGAATAGAAATCATATGAAAGATCCTGAGGGTCGAGGAGAGAAGAGACATTGATCGGCGGTTTCCAGAATATTCCCAAGATTCCTGAGCTGAAACGGCGCATTTTGTTCACCCTTGCTATGCTTGCCGTATACCGTTTGGGGTGTCATATTCCGACTCCCGGCATTGACGGTGCGGCCATGGCGGCGTTTTTCGGGTCAAAGCAGGGGACTCTTTTCGGCCTGTTTGACATGTTCTCGGGCGGGGCGCTGAAGAGAATGTCTGTTATGGCCCTCGGCATCATGCCGTATATCAGTGCCGCTATTATCATTGAGCTCTTGCAGGTGGTGGTTCCCTATCTTGAGAAGCTGAAAAAAGAAGGGGAACAGGGGAGAAAAAAAATTACGCAGTATACCCGGTATGGGACCGTGTTTCTCTGCGTTATCCAGGGATTCGGTATTGCTGTCGGTCTTGAGAGAATGTCAAGTCCCGGGGGCGTCATGGTGGTCCCGGTCGGAGGATGGGGGTTCAGGATACTCACCGTGATGACTCTGACCGCAGGAACCACATTCCTCATGTGGCTGGGGGAGCAAATCACGGAGAGGGGAATCGGGAATGGAATTTCCCTCATCATATTTGCCGGAATTGTCGCGCGGTTCCCTATTGCAGTGGCAAATACGTTCCGGCTGATGGGCACCGGAGAAGTAACCCCATTTTTCATGGCCTTGATCGTGGCCTTGATGGTGGCAGTGCTTGGAGTGATTATTTTTGTGGAAATGGGCCAGCGAAGAATCCCGGTTCAGTACGCAAAGCGGGTGGTCGGGAGGAAAATGTATGGAGGGCAAAGTACGCACCTTCCGTTGAAAGTGAATACTGCCGGGGTTATTCCTCCCATTTTTGCATCATCCATCATCATGTTTCCGGCTACGATCGCCAATTTCCTGAGCGCAAAGCAGCTTCCTTGGCTTCAGAAAGTAGTCGGCTATCTTGCGCCGGGACATATAATGTACATACTGGTATATGTCGCGTTTATTTTCTTTTTCTGCTATTTCTATACAGCAGTGCATTTTAACCCAGTGGATGTGGCCGACAATATGAAGCGGTACGGGGGATTTGTCCCGGGGATCCGGCCAGGGAAAAATACGGCTGATTATATTGACAGAGTTCTGACCAGGATTACTTTTTCCGGCGCCATATACGTTTCAGCCGTTTGTGTGCTGCCGCAGATACTGATTTATAAACTCAATGTTCCCTTTTATTTTGGTGGAACAGCGCTGCTGATCGTCGTCGGTGTGGCGATGGATACCATGAACCAGATTGAATCTCATATGCTGACACGGCATTATGAGGGATTTATGAAGAAGGGGCTCGGGAGAGCGAGGTAATTTGCCGGGAGATGCGGAGAAGTTCCTCCGGGCGACAGGGAGGCATGTCTGATCATGAAAGTACGGCCGTCAGTTAAGAAAATATGTAACCATTGCAAGATCATCAGGCGAAAGGGTGTTACCCGCGTCATTTGCGTCAACCCCCGACATAAGCAGCGTCAGGGGTAACGACGGGAACCATTTGCTGGAAGGAGTATGAGATTGGCTAGAATCGCTGGCGTAGATTTGCCGAGGGGAAAGAGGATCGAGATCGCGCTTACCTATATTTATGGGATAGGGAGAAGTTCTTCTCAGAAGATCTTAACGGAAGCAGGTGTCGACTGGGACACAAAGTCAGATAACCTGACTGATGAAGAAATAAGCAATATCAGGAAAATAATCGATGAGCATTTCAAGGTAGAGGGTGATCTCAGGCGCGAAATCTCCATGAACATCAAGCGGTTGATGGATCTGGGCGCATACCGGGGATTGCGGCATAGAAGAGGGCTTCCCGTCAGAGGGCAGAGAACGAGCACCAATGCAAGGACGAGGAAAGGACCTCGAAGGGCGGTCATGGGGAAAAGGAAGAAATAATTTCTGAGGGAAAAGCATGGCAAAGACCAGGAAGAGAAAAGGAAAATCCAAGAAAGAAAAGAAGAATGTCCCTTCCGGGATTGTACATATTCAGTCCACATTTAATAATACCATTGTCACCATTACGGACAACGAAGGGAATGTGATCGCCTCCTCCAGCTCCGGCAGGGCAGGTTTCAAGGGATCAAGAAAGAGTACCCCCTTTGCTGCGCAGCTCGCAGCGCAGGATGCCTTGCAACAGGCAATGGAGCAGGGATTGCGGGTTGCTGAAGTGAGGGTCAAGGGACCTGGTGTTGGTCGTGAGGCGGCTCTTCGGGCACTGCAGGTAGACGGATTCAGTGTCAGCATGATTCGGGATGTGACACCGATACCGCACAATGGTTGTCGGCCACCGAAGCGGCGGAGAGTCTAGTAAGAATTACCGGGTATTTCTTGTTGATGAAACAAAGTGCATTGAGGAGGGTCAAGTTTGGCCAGATATAACGGTTCACTGTGCAGGTTATGCCGTCGGGAAAACCTGAAACTTTTTTTGAAAGGCGACCGGTGTTTCGGGGACAAGTGTGCATTTGAGAGACGTCCGTACGCACCGGGTCAACATGGACAACGGCGGGGCCGCAAGTTCTCTGATTATCGACTTCAGCTCAGGGAGAAACAGAAAGTAAAGCGCATCTACGGTGTTCTTGAGAAGCAATTCCGTGGATATTATTACCGGGCTGAGCGGCAAAAGGGAATTACCGGCATTAGTCTGCTGATGCTGCTCGAGTGCCGTTTGGATAACGTGGTGTACAGGATGGGGATGGCAGCTTCACGGAATCAGGCGCGGCAACTTGTCCGGCACAATCACTTTCTGGTAAATAATCAGAAAGTAAACATCCCTTCATATCGGGTTTCACCCGGGGATGTGGTGGAGGTCAGGGAGAAGAGCAGAACAGTGCAGCAGATCCTGGACGCTATGGAGACGGTGGTCAGGAGGGGAATTCCCGCCTGGATTGATATCGAGAAGGAAAAGTTCAGGGGAGTTTTAAAGACTCTCCCGAACCGTGAAGACCTGACAATGCCCATTCAGGAACAACTCATCGTTGAGTTATATTCCAAGTGATTTGTCCCGGGACCGAACCTTCTTTGGATGAATTACTATTAACAGAATAATTAGGGGAGGCTTTTTTGAGAGATCTGAAAAGCAAAAACTGGCGCGAGCTAATCCGGCCCAAAGGAATTGAAGTCCAGCAGGAATCCTATACAAACTTTTACGGGAAGTTTGTATGTGAACCGTTGGAAAGAGGCTTCGGTATCACCATTGGCAATTCCTTGCGGCGGATATTGCTGTCTTCTCTACAGGGAGCCGCTATTGTTTCAGTGAAATTAGACGGCGTCTTGCATGAGTTCAGTACTGTTCCCGGAGTTCAGGAGGATGTTACGGATATCATCCTGAACCTCAAGGAGATCAAATTGAAAGTCCTTGAGGGAGAGGAAGCGGTGGTGCATCTCTCAGCAGAAAAAGAGGGGGCGGTCAGAGGGTCGGATATTGACACCCATGGTCTTGTGGAGATATTGAATCCTGACCAGCATATCGCGACCCTGAACAATGAAGCAAAACTCAATATGGAGATGGTCGTGCGCTGCGGAAAGGGATACGTCCCTGCCGAGAGAAACAAGGCAAAAGACATGGATATCAATATGATCGCAATTGATGCCATCTTTTCGCCTATTCAAAAAGTGAATTTTGTGGTGACGAACGCGAGAGTGGGTCAAATCACAGACTACGACAAATTGACCCTCGAGATCTGGACTGATGGAAGCGTATTGCCTGACGATGCGCTGGCATATGCGGCAAAAATTCTGAAAGAACAGATGACCCCCTTCATTAACTTCGAGGAAGAACCCGAACCGGTTGAAGAGGAAGAAGAGGAAGAAGAGGAGAAACTGAACGAGAACTTGTTCAGGCCCGTTTCTGAGCTCGAACTTTCGGTGCGGTCCGCCAACTGTTTGAAAAACGCAAATATTACCTTGATCGGGGAACTGGTTCAGAAAACAGAGCAGGAAATGCTCAAAACGAAGAACTTCGGAAGAAAATCCCTTAACGAGATCAAGTCTATCCTTGAAGAAATGGGCCTTTCTCTTGGGATAAAACTGGAGAACTTTCCCCCCGCAGAACTTCTCAAGGAAGATATTGAAGAGGGAGAAGAAATGGAAGAGGAAGTGAAAGATGAGGCATAAGAAGGCGGGCAAGGAATTAAGCCGAAATACGAGTCATCGAAGAGCCATGCTGAGGAATATGGTTACTTCTTTGATGAAGCATGATCAGATAGAAACAACAGATACGAAGGCAAAAGCCATACGGCCGATTGCTGAAAAAATGATTACCCTCGCAAAACGGGGAGACCTCCATGCCAGGCGCCAGGCACTTTCCTATATGCAGGATAAATCTGCTACCCATCGGCTTTTTGAAGAAGTGAAGGACAGGTATCTTGACAGACAGGGCGGGTATGTGCGAATCGTCAAGAAAGGCTTCCGGAAGGGTGACGGAGCGCCTGTCTCGATTATACAGCTCTTGCCGGGCGATGAAGGAACAAAGGGCAAAAAAAAGAAGGAAAAAAGAAAGAAGGCAGTGAAGTCGCCATCCACGGCGCCACCTATACAGAACAAGGAGAAGGCCGCATCATCCGTGGCTGAAAAAACTCCCCGGAATGCAGAGGAGGGAAAGTCGACCGGTAGTACAGAAGTTGCCGATGTACCCAAGGGAAGCAAGTAGGATTGATTCCCCTTTTTTGTTGAGCAAGAACAGAAATCAGGAAAGTATTACTGATCTATGGTTGAAATCGGGACTATACAGAAACCTCCTTGCCATTTTTGTTGGCAAGGAGGTTTTTTTGTGTGAGAACGCTAAAAGGAGTCATCAGTGGTAGAATTCAATCATAAGGATCTCTTGGGGATGGGACAACTGTCCGTGGAAGACATTGAACTTATCCTGGATACCGCTGAATCGCTAAAAGCCATATCCACCAGGGACATCAAGAAGGTGCCTACGCTCCGCGGTAAGAGCATTGTCCATTTTTTTTACGAACCAAGTACCAGGACGAGAACGTCCTTTGAGATCGCCGCAAAGCGGCTAAGCGCCGATACCGTAAGTTTATCCGCCTCGACCAGCAGCATGGTAAAAGGCGAGACGCTCATAGATACGGCCAGGAATCTCCAGGCCATGAACCCTGATCTCATCGTGCTCCGTCATTCATCAACCGGGGCCCCGCATCTGCTGGCCAGAGAAATCAGCGCCTCAATCATTAACGCGGGAGACGGCATCAATGAACACCCGACGCAGGCCCTCCTTGATCTCTTTACCATCAGGGAGCGGAAAGGAAGGATCAGGGGCCTGAAAGTGGTTATTATTGGAGATATCGCCCACAGCAGAGTAGCGAGGTCCAACATCATCGGTTTGACCAAGATGGGTGCTGAGGTGACGGTAGCAGGTCCCCCGACGATGATACCCGTCGAAATGGAAACTCTTGGAGTGCAAGTAGTTCCGAATCCCCGGGATGCTGTCATGGGAAAAGATGTGATTATGCTCCTCCGTATCCAACTGGAGAGGCAGAGTGCGAAAATATTTCCGGGTACGAGAGAATATGCGAAATTTTTCGGGCTGGACCGTCAGCTTGTTTCCCGCGCCAAGAAAAACGTTATCGTAATGCATCCCGGACCCATCAATCGGGGAGTGGAAATCATTCCGGACGTGGCGGACGGCCCTTATTCCGTTATCCTGGATCAGGTGTCAAACGGGGTTGCCGTGCGGATGGCATTGCTGTATCTACTCATCGGAGGGAAACAAAGTGTCGATCTTGATTAAAGGGGGAGAGCTGATCAACCCTGAATCAGGGACCATTGAACAGTCCGACATTCTCGTTGAACGAGGGAAAATTTCAAAGATCCTGCCACGGGGAACTATTGAGGAACAGGGGCCCCGGCTAACCACTATTAACGCAACAGAAAAACTGGTCGTTCCCGGGCTTATTGACATGCATGTGCACCTGCGGGAACCGGGAGAAGAGTATAAAGAGTCAATCGCGACGGGCACCATGGCGGCGGTCGCAGGCGGGTATACGTCTGTAGCGTGTATGCCGAATACGAAACCTCCCAATGATTGCAGGTCAGTGACGGAATTTATTCTCCGCCGAGCCAGAGGGGCGGGTTTGGCCAGGGTCTATCCTATCGCCTCAATCACCATGGGCCAGAAAGGCCTGGTGCTCTCTGAGTTTGGGGACCTGAGAGAGGCAGGGGCCGTCGCTGTTTCAGAGGACGGATACTCCGTCGTGGACAGCGAGCTGATGAGACGGGCCATGGAATACGCGAGATACCATGGGCTGGCAGTTATCTGCCACTGTGAAGACAGAAGCCTCTCCGAGGGAGGGGTAATGCACGAGGGAGTCGTGTCTACGCGAATCGGCCTCCCCGGCATCCCCGCTGCAAGTGAAGAAATCATGGTATTCAGAGAGATTTGCCTGGCCAGGTTGACCGGTACGCCTGTACACATCGCTCACGTGAGCACAAAGGGCTCGGTGAGTCTCATCCGGAAGGCAAAAGAGGAGGGAATACTCGTTACTGCGGAGACAGCACCGCACTATTTTGCCTTGGATCACCATGCGCTTATGGGATACGATACTCGCTTCAAGGTAAACCCCCCCCTTAGAACACCCGCAGATGTCCAGGCCGTCAGGCAGGGTCTGGCAGACGGGGTGATCGACGTTATAGCCACTGATCATGCCCCTCACAGCGCCATCGAAAAAGACGTGGAATTTGATCGGGCCGCGTTCGGTATGATCGGGCTCGAGACGGCCTTGCCAATGACCTTGTCGCTTGTGCGGGAAGGGGTGCTCGGGATGGTGGAAGCCTTCCGGAAAATGACCTGCAACCCGGCAGGAATTCTCGGTATACAAGGGGGAGGCATAAAAGAAGGAGCACCGGCGGATTTGGCCGTGATAGATGCAGATATCGAATACGTTCTCTCTGAAGAGGATTTCCACTCCAGAAGTAAAAATTCGCCGTTTATTGGAATGCCTTTAAAGGGCAGGAACGACCTGACCATGATTGGGGGTAGGATTGTCTGGCAAGAGAGCGGCAAGCATACTGGTTGTTGACGATGAAAAGAGCATGAGGGAGTTTCTGGAGATTCTGTTGACCCAGGAAGGGTACGAGGTGACCCTTGCGGAAAGCGGAATCAAGGCATGCCAGGTGCTCGACAAGGACGTTTTTGACCTGGTGGTCACCGATATCCGGATGAAAGATGTGGATGGAATCGATGTATTGAAAAAAAGCAAGTCCGTGCAGCCGGGAACCATGGTTGTCCTGATTTCTGCATTTGCAACTGCTGAGACAGCCGTTGAAGCCATGAAGGAAGGGGCCTATGATTATATTCCGAAACCCTTCAAGGTGAATGAATTCAAGGCAATCGTGCAAGAGGCCCTGTTGTCGAAAGAAAGGCCTGTTGAAGAGCAAGAGACATCCGGCGGCAAAAGGCGGCATCATTTTGATCTCCTGGTGGGAGAAAGCGAGCCCATGAAGAAGGTCTATGACCTCATCCGCCGGGTGGCGGGCACCAAGACAAATATCATGATTTCCGGTGAAAGCGGGACCGGGAAAGAACTGGTGGCACGCGCCATCCATAACCTGAGTTCCAGAAAAGAAATGCCGTTCATGGTCATAAATTGTGCGGGCATTCCGGAAAACCTCATCGAGAGTGAATTATTCGGCTACAAGAAAGGGGCTTTTACCGGAGCTGCCAATGACAAAAGAGGACTTTTTGATGTGGCCGATGGGGGCACCGTTTTCCTGGACGAGGTAGGGGAACTCTCACCCGCTATCCAGGTGAAGCTGCTGAGAGTCATCCAGGAGAGGACCTTCACTGCTGTCGGTGGTACAGAGGAAAAAAGCATAGACGTACGATTCATCTGTGCCACGAACAGGGACCTGGAAAAAGAGGTTATCGAACAGCGGTTCAGAGAAGACCTGTATTTCAGGCTTAATGTCATCCACATTGCCATGCCTCCACTCAGGAAAAGAGAAGGCGACCTGCCGCTCCTGGCCCAGCATTTCCTGGAAAAATATTCTATCGAATTTGGGAAAGATATCAGGAAGATTTCCGCCTACGCCATGGATATTCTGAAGGAATACCCCTTTCCGGGAAATGTCAGGGAACTGGAAAATATCATCGAACGGAGTGTCGCCCTTGAGACATCCAATATTGTGCTTCCCGAGAGCTTGACCCTTTCAAGCCTCCAGAAAGAGAGGAAGAACCGGCGGGAAACGGATCTTACCTCCGAGGGTATCGACCTGGAAAAGGTACTGGAGACCATCGAGCGGGAGTATGTGCTCAAAGCCCTGAGAATAGCTCATGGTTCGCGGCAGGATGCGGCCAGGCTCCTGGGGATCAGCCTGCGCTCCTTACGGTATCGGATGGACAAGCTTGCATTGAATTCTGTAAATGCGGATATTTGACTTTTCTCTCCCCTCCTTCACCATTAATCCGCTCCCAAAAAACATCTCCTTTTGAAGAAAGGGCAGGGCGTTCCTGAAAAGTTCTGACAAAAAATGTCAGGCTGCGGACAAAAATCGTCGCGCGGAGGCTATTTTTCTCTGCATTGGGCAAGGTGGATTCAGCCTCCGCCTGCTCCTGGCAGGATATAACCTGTTAAAATGAAAGTAAAATGCTGCTGCTATGCGGTTGCAATACGCTCTTTGGCACACTATTTGAATCATCTACGCTGCAAAAAGGACTCAAGAAAATCAGCGTGCGGTCGATTGTAGAAGAGGCATTGGTAATTGGTTGAATTGGCATGTGACTATGAGGGATATTGATCCCGGCAGCGCAGCGTTTCTACCAGGTAACTATTTCACGAGTCTGAAACGAAAGGAGGTGAACAGCAGTATCAGGAACTATCAAGCGCTTTGATGTTATTTGATGTTATAGGTGTCATTTGATCATGATCAACTGATAAAAAATGTGGAGGAGAAAATGTTAACCAAGATGAGAACAAGCAATGAAAAAGGTTTTACCCTGATTGAATTGATGATCGTTATCGCGATCATCGGGATCCTGGCGGCCATTGCCATCCCGCAGTTTTCCGCGTACCGGCAGCGGTCTTACAACTCGGCAGCCGAGGCCGACCTGCGGAACGCGGCTACGGCCCAGGAGGCCTACTTTGTAGATAACTCAACGTATTGCGGTACAACAAGTACCCTGATCGGTGGTACGTATGGCCTTTACTTGTCCAATAAGGTTGTTTTCGAGATTGGCGGTGCCAACAACCAGTCGTATTCGATGAGCGCGTGGCATCCTTCGGGAAGTCACAGCTATATCATTCGCGGTCCTGGTGGCTCCATAAGCGAATACTAATTCAGGAGTTGGCTGGGAGAAATGAGATTGGAATCACTTCTCCCGGCCATTTTTTCCTCTAGCCAGTAATCCGATACAGGGAGACAATTGCAGTGGAAAAGAGATTTCAGAGCGGTTTCACCCTGATTGAATTGATGATCGTTATCGCGATCATTGGGGTCCTGGCGGCTATTGCCATCCCCCAATTTTCAGTCTATAAGAACAGGGCCTTTAACGCGGCGGCCATGGATGATTTGAAGAATGCCGCGATAGCCCAGGAGGCCTACTTTGTAGATGAATTCACGTACACCAATTCCACGTCTGCGCTCATCGGTGCAACCTATGGCTTCTACG
>Ga0315542_1000849_pt1 | contig 19301 bp, 19 predicted proteins | sample SalMarSW160120MG_FD_202541 | JGI IMG/M metagenome (GOLD analysis project Ga0315542, IMG submission 202541) | Salt marsh sediment microbial communities from the Plum Island Ecosystem LTER, Massachusetts, United States - Salt Marsh Sediment SW1601-20 ... | reverse complement strand
TAAACCCGCAGTCTCCTTTTTGACTGGCGCCTGATTCGTACTTGTAATAAGGTTTTGACCCTCCAGCCTGAAATTCTCAGGATCAGAAGGTGTATACTGGTATATGGACGTACCGGGTTTGAGTCCCTCTTTGATAATAACGTTCTTTTCATTTGATAAACCCAGCACCACTACCTGTTTGGTCTTATGCCTTGTATAAACAAATGGTATACCGTCTGCACCCGTATGGACACATTCAAGAGGTACGAAGACTGCATTATCAACTTTTTTTATAAGGATCTCATTATTTGTTGTCATGGAAGGTCTAAGCTCAGGGTTATAGCCATCAATTTTGCAGTTAACCTCGAACATCTTGGAATCAGAGTTGGGCAGCTGTTCACCTACCCTGGCTATACTAACTATTTTCCCTGTAAATGCTTTCTTTGGAAATGCATCTACTTTAATATTGACCTCCTGTCCCGGCTTAACCTTGCTCACATCTATTTCGCTTATGAAGGTTTTCGACAACATTGTTGACAGATCGGGAAGTGTAGCCACCGCCATATCCCAGGGATTAAGTGATGATCCTGCTTTTCTCTTGGTGCCGTCTCTGTTCTTTTTATAGACAACCATGCCAGGAGAAGGGGCAACAATGGTGAAACCTTTCAGATAGGTCTCCAGATCCTCCACCGTTCGATTCTGGATATCAATATTGATTTTGATATTATTTATCTCTTTAAGTTGCTGTGCGGCGCGCAGCTTGTACAGCTTTTTCTGCTGAATGAGCTTCCTTCTTTCTTCATCAAGGGCTATTTTAGCCTGCCGGATTGTTGCGGGGGGTTCATATTTTGACTGATCAAGAGTTATCTGGGCCTCTTCCACATCAAATACCTGGTTTTTGATCGCATCCCTCAGGTCTGTAAGAGCAACTGCCGTATCCAGAACCTTCATCTCAAGATCAGAATCTAGGTTTTTGAGGTTCTCCTGTTCATCTTTCAGGGTGTTATCGAAATTTGTTCTGTCAAGCTGCGCTATATAATCACCTTTATTCACAATAGTACCTTCCGGAACCATATCGGTTATCTTTATATCCCTGAAATGCATTCTGCTATGCCTTCCTCCCCGTCTGTTGTTCCTGCTCTGAAGTGTTGGCCCCATGATATCTGTTGAATGCTCAGATACCAGTTCTCCTGCGGCTGTAACAGTAACCTTAAACAGCCCCTCTTCTGCTTCTGTATACATGCCGGAAACCTTCCTGTCAGAAGCCATTCTGTTAAATACAATAAGTCCGGTTATCGCAATAACAATTCCTGAAATGATTAATATACTCTTTAAATTCTTTTTCATTACAAATCTGTTTTATAAGTCTCACATACTTATATAACACAAAAATAGCCTCATTGTCAAAAAAACACAAATATATTGCTTGGAAACAGACAGAAAAACGATGATATATATCTATAAACGTCTCAATAATAAATATATAGTACTTAAAATAATTACATTGACATATCGGTCTTCAAATATAACTAATGTTTCTTTCCGAGTGATAACAGAAGGTTATAAATTAAAGATATATCTTTTATAACTACCATTCCCAAAGAAGATTATTTTTGGAAAATCAGTAATAAATGATAAATTACCCTGGATATTATTTGCTTCAAATGAAAAAGCTGACTCTTCTAATATTCCTTGCGATCTTTACAATTTCCGCAGGGGCACAAACAAATAGCTCACTGATATATGGGAATGCATTAATTAAAGACCAGAAGATGCAGAAAGCCGGAACGGTGTTGATAGCTGTTGGTGGAGCAGCATTATTTACTGGGAATATAATGTACTGGAAAATATATAATGATTACGGCAACAACGATGTTCCAAGAGACAAAGTGAATAGATCGGTGGATATAATGGCCGGCGGAATTGGATTAATGGCTGTTGGAATCCCGCTGCTTACAATTGGGAAATCGAAGGAGAGACATCTTAAGATTGAAGCTGAATTAATCAGGTTTAGAAATTTTGCTTCTGCTAATGGCTTTGGATTAAAGATCAGATTTTAATATTGTGTAAAAAAATCAGATTTTATTTAATAGAGTAATTTGAATGAAAATCAAGGAAATAAAAAGGTTCAGTAAAAGGGTATATAATGCTGTATTAAAATTATTGCCTCAACTTGATTCCGGCCTGGAGTACCCTACAAAGCAACACTTTAAAGGAATTTTAAAGTCTGAAAGGACTCACTTTTTCATTGCTGAACTCGATAATAAAGATATTGTTGGTATGCTGACAATTGCCACTTATGATATACCTACGGGAAAAAAATTCTGGATAGAGGATGTCGTTGTTGATGAATCACAAAGGGGCAGGGGATTTGGCAGGGAATTAATTCTATTTGCCATTGAATTTGCAAGAGCATCAGGAGCTCATACAATTGAACTGACATCAAGACCATCGAGGGTAGGAGCAAATCAGTTGTATCAAAATGCCGGATTTGTCATTAGAGAAACCAATGTGTACAGATATTTCCTGAAATAACAAAATATTCGAACTTTTATAAATTCATTTTGCCTGATTACATGTTTTATTTGTGATCACTTTATTGAATTAGCAACTTATTCACTTAAATGTAACATTAAGTTATCTAAAAAGAGACATTAGTGTCTTTATCTTTTTTTATGTTTGCCTTGAAGCACTAATAACAGATTCAGTATTATTGAACAAGACTATGCTATTGCTTGTTATAATGAATTAGCTGTTTGAACAAAAAACTTGGAGAAACTTCATGGGAAAAAATTTTAAGAAAATTCCGACTTTAGATGATATAGTATTCGAACTCAGGAATAAGGAATACGGAGCATACTTATTGCGTAAGAAGTACAGTAGTAATGTCACCATATCAATTCTAATAGGCATCATAATTATATCAACTGGTATTATCACACCTTATCTGGATGCAAAAGCTTTGGAAAAGCGGCAGCATCATACTGAAAGACAGGTAGAGATCAAAATGGAGAATCTCGATCAGCCTGATGAAACAATTGTGCCTCCGCCACCGCCGCCTCCCCCTCCAACAGATGTTGTTCAGCAGGTAAAATATATACCTCCTGTTGTGGTAGATTCAGTAAAACCTGAAGATGCTCATAAACTTTTGACTGCTGACGAGGCGCAGACCAACGTTAAAAATGATGACCCTGTCGAAGTTAAGGAAGTTAAGGAAGAGGTGCAGGACAAGGAGTCAGAACCTGAACCATTTCTTTTTGTTGAAGAGATGCCGATACCACCAGGAGGGGTACCAGGTCTGTATAAATATATCGCTGAACATACAAAATATCCTGAGATAGCCAGAGAAAATAATATTCAGGGAAAAGTATATGTAAGATTTTGTGTTACAGCTAAAGGGACCGTTGAGCAGGTCAGTATATTAAAAGGCGTAGATCCATCACTGGATGCTGAAGCTATGAGGGTCGTCAAATCGTTTCCGAAATTTACGCCAGGTAAACAGACTGGCGTTCCCGTGCCGGTATGGTTTAATGTGTATATTAATTTTCAGCTTAATTAAGTTTTTAACAAGAATATTGAGGAGGCTGGCAGTTGTTTTTGGGTAAAAAAATATTGCACCCAATGATTACATACTTCATTTTCGGAATTAGCTATGCATTAGCCTGTGTTGTACAACCGGGTCCCTTTCAGGCTTATTTGTTATCTCAGAGTCTTGCGAATGGCTGGCGAAAAACTCTTCCTTTAGTATTTGCTCCTTTGATAAGTGATTTGCCGGTAATCATTTTGGTTTTACTCGTTCTTACAAATGTTCCTCATTTTGTATTACCCCTTCTGCAATGCCTGGGAGGAGTGTTTCTTCTTTACCTGGCTTATAACACTTACCGGACATGGCGTACATCCGATAACAACAACAAAAACAATGTCTCCGGCAATATAAGCTTAATTAAGGCAGTTACGGTTAACTTGTTAAATCCTAATCCGTATATGGGCTGGAGCCTGGTTATGGGACCCCTGCTGATAAAGGGCTGGAATGAGAAACCCGCAAATGGTATTGTTTTATTGCTCGGATTCTATAGCTCAATGATTATCTATTCCGCAATTATGGTAATTCTCTTTGCTGCTGCCGCGAACCTCGGATCCAGAGTAAATAGAATATTAACAGGAATTTCAGTGATTGCCCTTCTGCTTTTTGGAGTTTATATGTTGTGGTCGGGGATAAGAGTATTACTTTGAATTTAAGGATTTGGATGAAGCACGTTTTATTCTTAATTTGTATTCTTTTTATACTAAATGCAAATGCAAATGCAAATAGATATGCCATATCCTTTGGTGGGACCTCAGACATAACCAGAAGTAATATACCTTATTAGAATGGGACATTTTAATTGGAAAGGAGAATGGATTTCAGAAGAATCTCCATTTGAAAAAGCAGGTGAATATTCTTTGAAGCAGGATTTGATAAAAGAATTAATGGCAGTGGCCAGAAAATATCAGGGTATTATTAAGGATAAAACGATTGCAGAAGCCGCAAATGAAGTTGTTAAAAAATTCAGATCGTTGAAATAAGTATAAGAATTCCTGACATTAATAACAAAGCCCCCGGCGCTTTTATGACAGGGGGCTTTGAAGCAACTTTAGATGTTTCTGATTTCACCATTAGTGCTAATCAAAGATCTGAAATATTATCGTTTAAGTCAAGTAATTACGAATGTTTTCATCTATGGATTCAGGCCTTTTATCAAATATTTTAATGGGTTTACATAAGCTGTCAGTAAAAATTATACCATAAATACCTGTTGATAAGGGAAGTGAGTAATGTGAAAACGGTTTTCCCAATTTTAAAAGAAAACAAGAATGTCGAATGCCGAACCCAGCCAAAAGCAATGGCAAGCATTATCGAAGGCTACAACTATGACATCTTCCCTGACAATTTCATCAAATAATAATGCTCAAACATTATAATAGATATCCAGTACAGCAGTTTTCTTATTATAATTTACTCTGCGGATCCTGACCTCTTTAACATCTAACCCGGTTATTTCGGCAACGTTCTTTACTAGCTCAGATTTATTTTGCGGTTTCAGCATTTCAAGGTTATTATAAATTATGGGATGCGTATTGTACTTGTCTTTTTTGGCTTTTCTGTCTTTTTTAGTTTTTTTGGTTTTTCTGGTTTTTCCGGTAAGTAATATCTCGAGAATAAATGCAGAAAGAATAAGCAGGAGATTAAAGATAAATATCCCCAGCATAGGGAAATTTACCCACTTAAATGAATTGACAGCTGAAATGGCAATAACAGTAAAGAAATATGCCATATCTTTTACGGTCAGGTTTCTTGTTCTGAACCTGAGGATTGTGAAAATGGCAAATAAGCCAATTGCCATTCCTAATTGAGCGCCAGGCATACCTGCGTTGAATACAATTGGCAGCATGGAACCCAGAACGAAGATCACTATGCCCATCAGGAACAAGCTGAATACATACATTCTCTTTTTCGAATATCTGTAATAGACTACCCCGATAAGAAGAGAAAGAAATACAAGGTTTATTAAAAACCTCTCGATAATAGTCCAGAATAGCGGACTATTCAGATTGAAAAAGTCATTATACATAATTGATATTTTAAGGTTAAAAAATTTACATCTGATAGGAAATCCTGTTTTTCATATTTGAGAATTGAATAGATAATTATTTGCTTGATGACTGATTCCCTTTTATTTAAAGTAAATATATGAAAGGATACGATTCAAGTCAACAGAAAGACAAAATAAATAGGCAATGATTTTTATTTGATTTTTTTTCTAAGTTTTCTCTAAAACAAAAGAACCTTAGGGAAGTCAATCCTTAATGCAACGGACACTAAAACCATATTCTAAATTGGCAAAACTAGCTATAGTTGCAGAAGTAGCGTCGAATCTTATTATGATAGTATTATTAAATGTTGACGCCCACCATTCGCCAAATTCCCCTATCCCATAAAAAGGGTAATTGACTATATATCGTGATCCTCCAGGGAGGGCTGTAAACCTGCTTTCATTTGTTGCTCCAAGATTATAACTTCCCCAATGTATTGGACCAGTTTCTTTCAACGGACCTCCGGCAAGATATTCCCCACCAAAATAATTTATTAATATCTGCCATTCTTGATAAGTTGGCACATGCCAACCTATAGGACACAATTTCCCGGTGCCTACTGCATAGTAATTATATAATGCTCCGTAAGTATTTTTGTTATATATTGAATCGTTATCATACCAACAATAAGCTCCGGTAGTTAGACCACCCCAAATAATATTATCTTTTATGTTTTGAATCTCACTGCCATCATTATATTTGGTCGTTTTAAGATTTTCCTTCATCCAAACTTGATTTCCTATTTTTTCAATGTTGTAAACATTCCCATCATTATCACTTATTATATCTGATATATGAATTGTTCCTGAACGCATTGCCCAGTTGTTAAGGGGATTTGGATCGGTCAGAGTTGAGTAAGGTTGTACATTAAAGAAAACATAGTAATCTCCTAACACTCCAGGAGGAATGGTAATATACGGATTTAAATCAGGATATGACCAATCAGTATAGGTACCAGAATTTATAATAAAGTCCCATCCTGCCTCAAAAATTTTAATGTCATCACCATCTCCAAAAGTTGTATTTTGTGAAAGATAGATTTCTATTATCACATAGGTGTCCAATGATGTTAAGTTCTCCGGGCCATTATTGGCCAACCGGAATGAAATAGTATCAGGATGTGCGCCGACCATGATTGTCTGTGGTAAGAAGGATACATTTGATAATGCTAAGTCAGCATATGCATTTTGAGTTGTAAAAACCAAATCATCTCCATAGAAAGTACCATCTGAATTTATTGCCTTTATCCTGAAATGGTAAAGTTGATCAGGCATTAAGGAGGTCACAAGTGCACTAACACTTATTGGTGAATTTCCTATAACTGGACTCTGAGGTAAGGTTAAAGTTGTTCCATAAGATATTGATGTACCATATTCGAAAGTAACAGTTGTCGATAAGTTATTTGGACAAACGATGCCATTTAGTGTAGCTGTCCTACTCTGAATTATTGTAGCTGGAGATGTAGTCGCTACATTCTGAGTTCCAAATGTCCATATATAATCAGTTGATAATGAAATATTAGCTAATGTTTTGACACTGGTCGTTATTGTACATGTATATGTTTTCCCCGCTAAAAGATTGTTTGTAGGAGTGAAACTTGCTGTCGAACCTGAATAGGATACTGCACCTGGAACTGATGTCTCTCCATCTTTTAGATAATAAGTTAATGTTGTAATTGATGAAGGATCCATTTCGTGATTGAAAGTTGCACTAATACTTGTGTTCAGCGGCACATTAGTAGCTTCTTTTGAAGGATTTGTCGAAATGACTGTCGGTAGAGAGTCAGTGGTAAAATAAATCTCATCTCCATATACAATATTCTTTCCATTACTTAAGTACGCTTTAACGTAGTATTTTGTCTTTGGTTCCAGATTTACTAAATGACTTGTATAATCTCCAATAACTGCTTGCTCTTCAATTTTTGTTATTGAAGTAGACACTGACACATTTGGGGTTTTAGAATAACAATGACCTTGAAATGTATTTCCTTCACCCAGGTCAATACAATACCCTGATATTTCTGCAGAAATTGTTGAAATATTGGTTATTACACCTGTTTTTACCATCATTACCTTTTCAACTTTTTTGCAAGTAGTAATAATGAAAAACCCGAATAATAACAAAATCAAGATTATTTTACTTCTGAACATTATTATATCATTATGAGTTTCAAGAAACCTTTATTATTGATCTTTAAGAATGAAAATAAAATCACCTCCTTCATCACCAACATCTTGAATCACTCCAAACTGTGGGACAGCACTGCTATTATTTATTACAGCCATCCTGAAATTACTGAATAATTGCTCCGAGGATAGATATTTTTCTAAATTGTTTTGCAATCTATCAGTCAAGTATTTCAAAAAAACACTCTGATCCGGCACTTCTGAAAGAGTTCCACTTGTCATCGCCTTTCTGCTGGGTAATGAATAAAGTTTATTTATAGCGACTGAAGCATCCATAAAAACACTGCGTGTTTTTAGAATTGAGCCTCCAAAACATGCATCACTTATTAATAAGGTATGCCTTGATTTTATCTCACGAAGATAATCTCGTAACGTACTGTTTCTGAACCACGCAAGTTTACTGTTTTTTGTAGCATCAGAAGGTAACCAGTAACCAATCTCAGAAGCCGCATCCCATACACCATGTCCAGCATAAAAGATTAAAAAATTATCAATCGGACTGACTATTTTTGCGAAATAATCCAGCGCATCTACTATTTCAGCTATAGTTGCATTTCGAAGTAACTTAATATTCTCTTTTTGAAAAGTATATCTGGAAGTTATTATACTATAAAATAGTTCAGCATCCTGGATAGGTCTATTAAGTTCAATAATAAGAGGGTCCCTGTAATTGTTTATTCCTATAAGTAAAGCATAGTATTTACCATCTACTAAAGGTGCTACTTCAGCGACCATTGGGTGATAATCAACTTTGAACGATATATTACTCCCAAGACCATTTTCAGATATAGCTTTAATGCATATATTATTTATTCCCGGGATAAGATAATGAGCAATGTTAAAAAATCCAGCCGCATTGACCTTTAATTCATTATTGTTAAGTAAAAGAATCGTTTTTTGTTTATTTGAGTTCAGCCTACCTTCAAGGTTAATTTTATTCTCATTCCATATTAGAACCTTTGTCGTATCAACATTTATGTTTATAAGTTCAATTTCAGGAGCTTTGGATGGTTCCGATTTTCCATCATTAATTGTTTGGTTTAATTCTGAAGGTTTCAGAACATTTGCCTTCTTATTATTGAATCTAATGGAAGCCTGTCCACTGCTGACAACCTGAGAAGATAAATTTACCATTTGGAACAAACAAATGCTTATAATGAGAATTTGTTTTTTCATTATTGCAAGCTTTTAAAAGTCTAACCTTAATGATAATAATAAGCGGCCATTAAATGGGCTGGCTGAAGGATTAAGAGAAATCTTAGCATGTTTTATTGGCTGATATTTTTGGGGTGTTAATACTACCCATAAAACATTGAGAGCCCATGCAGATGCGGCAGAATATAACATAATAGTAGAAATATCAAGTTGTTTCTGAGTTTGATAGTAAAAATTATTCCTTTTTATTGGATCTTCTTCCTTTACGTATAAGTCATAGCTATCATGGTATTTCTTATTGTATAAATAGCTCCCTGTAAGTGTTGCATAAACAGCTACTCCTGTCAACCACCAAGGTTTACCTTTATTTATATTTGTTTGTCCCCAGCCTGGGAAAACCATTGACTTGATAATCATTGAGCCTTTATTATAAGATTTTATATATTTTTCTGCTTTAACCTCAACAAATATTTCTTCATCAAGGTAAATGGAATCCTGTTCAGGTGACCAGATGATCTTTTTGTTTTTCCCGACTTTAATATCGTCACCAATATCTCCGGTAAGAGATTTAGCATCAATTATTTCTCCGTTTGAACTTTTTATCTCGATCCATATATAGAATTTATCAGATGAATGTTGGGATACAATATCATAGAATATTATTAATCGATTCCCATCAAGCTCCAGCCTTGGTTGAGTTAGTTGAAAATCCTGAGCTAAAGATTTAGTCGCAAGAATTAGGAAAATTAAAAAAAGAGAAAACCTTCTTATTTTCATATATCTTTGATTATGATATAACAATATGATCTTCTTCCTATCAAATCTAATAAATATAAATCAAAAAATGCTTTTTCAAGGTGGAAAAAAGAAGAAAACAAAATTGATACACACATCCCCGAACTTGATGATGATCAAAAAAATTAGCTATGAATATGCAATGCATACTGAACTGAACTGGTCTCTAAGGGGAGATGTTTAAACTTTATTTAATTCAATTAATGTTACTGTAACTTTGGTAAAATACGTATTTCCAAATAAACTTAACCCTATACAAAATAAATGAAAACCTCATTTAGAATCTCAGGATTAATCTTATTTATTCTTTCAATAATATTTATTTATTCCTGTAAAAAAGAAAAGGGAGAGGTGCCTGCTTTGATTACTTCTGAATAACTGATATTACAGGAACAACGGCTTTAAGTGGGGGGACTTTAATCTCCGAAGGATCTTGTACCATAACTGCCAGAGGTGTTTGCTGGAGCACAGCTATTATGCCAACCATAGCAGATAACAAAACTACAAATGGGGCCGGTGCAGGCAGTTATACGAGTATTATGACTGGTTTGAGTATTTCAATAACTTATTACGTAAGAGCTTATGCTACAAATAGTGAGGGCACAGGGTATGGAATGTCAATGTCTTTTATAAATACGATTTGTAAAACATGCGCCCAAAAGAAATATGATTCAAGTGGCAATCTCATTTCTGAGGGATCAGACGCAGAATATTGTGACTCAGAATTATTAAAAATTGAATCTACTCCAAATGTTGTCATATTAGGTGTTACTTACAAATGGATCTGCAGGTAGTTATCAGGTTCCTCTTTTGTCTCAAAAACAAAGAAATATGAAGGAAGTCACCCTAGTCAAGACAAGGGCAGCTATTTATAAAGAAAGTCAAATAGTTGAATGCCACGCCCTATCTAAAGCATTCTTTTCTATGACCTGAATAAAAACTGAAAAACAAACAAGGATTTGCTTGTAAAATTACCACCATTCAATTATCATCATAATTCCTCTATATATATTGTACCTAATTAGAGGCAGAGTGAATATTAAAAACCGTGACAATCTTTTGAATTATACCGACCGTGTTAGCTGCTGATTATTTGATCATTTTAAGGATGATTAAAATGAGAAATTACCCCTGTTCTTTTGCCAATAGAAAAAAGTACTCAATTTTCTTTTCAGATGTCCTTAGTCTATTTAGTTTTTTTAATTGTTCTTCATCAACTTTTATTTCAAATGATCTCTCATCACCACTTTTGTTGTTCTTAAGTTTTAGTTCAATTGTATACATTGGCCTGAGTATTCTGAATTCTGCTCTGCCGCTTGAAAGGTCCAATGGTTCAATCAAACCCTTTTCATAATTAAATTTTTGGACTTTAATTCTATGTTTAAAAGGTAAGCCTTGAATTACGGTGATATCTAATTTTTTTGAACTTTGTGACCTTTTTGGATTTCCGTTACTGGTAAATGAAAAGGGTTTTATGTGTTTTATAATTCCTAAATGCTCAAACTCAGAAAGCCACATATTTAAAACGTTTGTAATAACTTCAAATAAATCTCTTTCTGATCCATCATCCAGTTTAATAAAAACAGACTTTTTAGTATCCCAATATTCACCTTTTCTATCATTGTACATTGTATTAATAACCAATTCATATATATTATCTAAGTTTGAAATTTTAGGTGTATATCTTGTGATTGTTTTATGTTTTGATAGGTTAACTATATCTCTTAAGAGTTCATAATCTGGACATATTGTTAAGTACTCCTGAAATTTCTTATTTTGACCTTGTGGTAAGTGTTCATGTAAATGATAAAGGATAGTGGCAACATTTAAGGCAGTTTTCAAGTCGTTGCTTTTACCGACTTTATGTGAATTCCTGATTTTGGCATAATCCTGATAGGTAACCAAAACATTTTCAACAAAATATTTTTTCAAATCTGAGAACATTGATTATCAATTTAGAGGTTCGTGCTCATGTCTTCCAATTAGTTTAAAAATTTAATATGTAATTATGATTTTGTCACTATATAACCAAAATTAGAAATTCTTCTCCCCAAAATCAAAAAAGATTTGTTGCAGGCCTCGAAGGATTTTAAATTTGACTTGACCGTGACTGAAAGCACTTATCAGATTCAGTGAGACGGGAACCCGGCCTTAATAGGTCGGGTTCTTTATTTTATTAAACCTTGACTTTAGTGTAATGATAGCCTAACTTTGTTTAGCTAAACGCCGATAGTCTTTTATGTGAATTGATATTCTTGAAATTCACATATATACATTATGAGAACTTTTCATAATCTGAATTACATTTTAGTACAATTAACCAATTTTATTAACTAAAATCAATCCATTATGAAAACAAAGACAATCTTATTTCTATTCCTGTTAATGAGCATAGGGATGACTCAACTTTCCGCACAAACCATAAAGAAAGGTGCGATGATTGCTATCAAAACTTATGTCTTTACTCTTCAACCTGATGTGACCATGAATCAGTTTCAGGATTTTTGGATTAATAAATACATTCCTGAAGTTGAAAAGTGTTATCCTGGTTTAAAAATATTTCTTATGAAGGCCAATAGAGGAGATAGAAAAAATCAATTTGGAGAAATATGGTACCTTGAATCTCTTCAGCTAAGAGATAAATACTGGCCAACTGAAGCTGATGAAGCAACAAGTGAATATGCAAAAGCGGCTGAAGAAAAATTGAAACCTATTAATGATGAGGTGGGGAAACTCGTGCTCCCTTTAGTTTTACCGGGAATAACCGGAGGAAGTACCGACTGGATCGTTATGTAACATTACTTGCAATTATCGCAGCGAAACAATCCGCCCTCTGTCATAAATGGCAGGGGGCTTTTTTAATAGTTGACTATTTCCAAAGTTTTGAATAAAAAAGGCCAGTTTATCAATTTGAGGTACAATTACGGGGAAACAAAAAACCCAATTATCTGATAATTAGATAACTGGGTCTTTGAATTGTCGGGGTGATCTGACTCGAACAGACGACCCCTTGCACCCCATGCAAGTGCGCTAGCCAACTGCGCCACACCCCGAAATTTATATTCAACCAACTATTAATCTTTCTGGGCAAGTGCGCTAGTCCCGAAAAACAAAGAATCTGTGATTCTTATGTTTTTCGAGGATCCTCGAAAAATATGCAAATTGTAAATTTGCTATTTTTCGGGACCAACTGCGCCACACCCCGCTTTGACCTCCGTAGCCTTGGCGAAGGAGGTTAAACTTCTGTAAAAATAGTCAACATATTTGATTCTGCAAACTTCGGGAGATATGCTATATTGCATTTTTCAGCTTTCAAATGCACGATTGGTAGCAATCCGGTCTTTAACTTTAGTCGCAGATAAAAGTCAAAAGTTATGTATATTTGCAGTCAAAATTAAGTAATTCAGATATGGAAATATTTAAACCCGTGGATCTTCAGAAAGATTCACATAATAATACTGATATTGAGAGTGTTGAAAAAGTTAAATGTCTTATTATAGGATCGGGACCAGCCGGTTATACCGCTGCTATTTATGCCGCCAGGGCAAATCTTAATCCGGTTCTCTATACCGGATTGGAGATGGGAGGGCAGCTTACCACAACTACAGAGGTTGAGAACTATCCAGGATATCCTGAAGGAGTGACCGGACCTGTAATGATGGAAGATTTTAAAAAACAGGCCGAGAGATTTGGCGCTGATATCAGGTTTGGTATTGCAACCTCTGTTGATTTCTCTGGGAAAAAACATAAAGTCACTATTGATGATAAGAAGATAATTGAAGCGGATGCTGTTATTATTTCAACAGGGGCAACGGCTAAATATCTCGGGTTAGAGTCCGAGGTTAAATATGCCGGAATGGGTGTTTCTGCATGCGCTACCTGCGATGGTTTCTTTTACCGGGGAAAGGATGTTGCGGTTGTTGGAGGAGGGGATACAGCAGCCGAAGAATCCACTTACCTTGCAGGTTTATGCCGTAAGGTTTACCTGATTGTAAGAAGAGATGTGCTAAGAGCCTCAAAAGCAATGCAGGACAGGGTTTTAAATACCAAAAATATAGAGATTTTATGGGAACATCAGGTTGTTGATCTTTTCGGGGAAAACGGAGTGGAAGGAGCAACTCTTGTTAAGAAAAAGGGTACTGATGCTGAAGAACTGGTTAAGATAAAAATTGACGGATTCTTTCTTGCTATCGGACATACTCCTAATTCTGAAGTTTTTAAGGATTTTCTTGAAACGGACAAGGTAGGATATATTAAAACCATTCCAGGGACTTCGAAGACAAATGTACCAGGGGTTTTTGCTGCAGGCGATGTTCAGGATCCTCATTATAGGCAGGCAGTTACAGCTGCAGGCTCAGGGTGTACCGCTGCTATTGATGCTGAACGTTACCTGGCAGATTTAAAATGATATTATTTATTCTTTTATGAAGACTTTTAAAAAGACATTCAGAATAAATGCTGAACCATCTGATATCTATTCCGCAATAACAAACCCATATACAATAGAATTGTGGTCAGGTTATCCTGCTAAAATGAACACAGAGCCCGGAAGCGAATTTTCATTATGGGAAGGAGATATAACCGGGAGGAATATTGAATTTGTTCAGGATAAAAAAGTAGTTCAGGAATGGTATTTCGGAGAACAGACTGAAAAATCTGTTGTTACGATTTCCATTGTGCCTGATGGTGAAAATTCAGAGGTAACAGTTGAACATTCAAATATACCGGATGAAGAGTTCAGCAGTATTGCTGAAGGATGGAGAGAGTATTATATTGGCGCAATAATAACATTCTTCAATCCGAATTTCTGAATAATACTAAAGCTGTTTCTTTATTACTGATATTCATTCTATTTATTAAATTTATCCGTTGAAATTCAAATAATTCGGAATATAATGAAAAAGATACTAATATGATTAGTTGCTATTAGGCTCCAGGGAATTCATCAGACTGTAAATATCTTCAACGCATGCAACCACAAGAGTCCCTATGCCTTTGAAACATAATGTATTAGAATAGACTTGAATTTTTTTATTCCATTTATTTATCCATGACAATATATGGAGGTTTATAAACCTTCTGATCTCATTTCTCATTTCAATCCGGCAGGCTTTATCATCAAGAACAATATATTTATCGATAAGCAATGTAAGGAAAAGCAGTTCAATGCCAAGGTGATCATCTTTTACTTTTCCTTTGAACTTAGATTCCCACCCGTAATCGGCATAAAATTCAGTAACACTGGTACCATTAAGACCTGAAACAGATGTTACTTTTTCACTGTAAATTGATTCATATGCAGGTGCAAGAGGCATATTTTCCATTCCAAATAACCTTGTATAATCTTCAATAAGCTTTTGACTGCAGGTAGATTTGTCGACACATGACTCCCTCAGTTGTGATGCTGCTTTTATAAAATTAGGATTTGAACTTGAAACAGGCAGATTTTTTATAATTCCATTTTTCCAGAAATCAATAACGCATTCCTCTGATGGTTCATACATAATCATGGTTCCTGCAAAATAAATAAGCATATTATAACCCTTTAAAATGTTATGTTCCTGGCTATTTAAGACCATTGTTATCAAACTAAATTGCAAACAAATACAGAAATTAAAACAAAATTGAAGTCTCAGGAATGACTATTTTGAATATATAACCCAAATAATACAGGATTTGTTCGAAATGCTAAAAAAAAAGCTGCATATGAATAATGCAGCCTATATCATTTAACAGTACTTACTATTTATTAAAATCAGCAATTTCGTCGGGATATACATTATTATCAAGCTTTTCCTTTATTGTCCTGAATACTTTTACCGTATATTCCACATCTTCAAGTGAATGAGCCGCTGTGGGTATGATACGTAACATAACAACATCCTTTGGAACAACAGGATATATAACAACTGAACAAAATATGGCGTAATTTTCGCGCAGGTCAAAGATCATCTGGGTTACCTGTGTAAGCGGACATTTCATAAATACAGGTGTGACAGGCGACTCTGTATTACCCAGATCAAGTCCTGCATCTCTCAGACCCTTCTGGAGAGCTTTAACAATTATCCACAGTTTCTCTTTATATTCCGGGTGAGTTTGTAACAATTCAAGCCTTTTGATTGCGCCTATTGTCATAGCCATAGGCAGCGATTTGGCATATATCTGCGATCTGAGGTTGAAACGCAGGTAGGTTATTACCTCTTTTGTGCCGGCAACGAATGCTCCAATGCCGGCCATCGATTTGGCAAAAGTTGCAAAATAGACATCAATCTGATCCTGAACGCCAAAATGCTCACCTGTGCCGGCACCGGTTTTACCCATCGTGCCAAAGCCATGAGCATCGTCAACAAGCAGACGGAAATTATATTTCTTTTTGAGAGCAGCTATCTTATCAAGTTTTCCAAGGTCTCCTGCCATTCCAAAAACGCCTTCGGTAATAACCAGGATGCCGCCTCCAGTCTGTTCAACCAGTTTAGTCGCTCTCTCCAATTGTTTCTCGCAATTATCAATATCATTATGATGGTATACGAACCTTTTTCCCATGTGAAGCCTCAGCCCATCCATAATACAGGCATGTGATTCCGAATCATAAACAATAACATCGTGCCTGTCGACAAGTGCGTCAATTATCGATACCATTCCCTGGTAACCATAATTGAGAAGGTATGCAGACTCTTTTCCTGTAAATTCCGCAGCCATTTTTTCGAACTTCTCATGCATCGAAGTCTGTCCCGACATCATTCTGGCTCCCATAGGATAAGCAAGACCATATATCGCAGTTGCATCAGCATCAGCTTTCTTGACTTCCGGAAGATTCGCCAGCCCCAGATAATTGTTCAGGCTCCAGTTAAGTACCTCTTTCCCCCTGAATTTCATCCTTGGAGAGATTTCTCCTTCGAGTTTTGGAAACATGAAATAACCATCGGCAAATCCCGAATATTGCCCTAATGCGCCCTTGTCTGATTTAATTTTTTCAAAAATATCCATTATGATCTGATTGATTGTTAAAATTTTCACAAATGTAGAAATAAACAGTCAGACAATCATACCTATTTATACCTAATTTGGCGTGGGTCTGTTTGCACCAGTACTCGGGATAATTTAAATGTTTCCTGAACCCGCAGAAGCCTGCAGTAATAATAAAAGCATAATTGTTGCGTTTTTATCTCTGATATCAAATTATTTCAGTAATTTTGCGCAACAATTTTTTTTATGAAGTTCAGATTATATTTTGTCCTGATAATTTTAATACTTGTAAGTTCCTGCGGCGAGTATGAAAAAGTACTTAAGAGTACTGACTTTGAATTAAAGAAAGCAAAAGCTAAAGAGTATTTTGATGCCGGTCAGTACGTTAAGACAACGGAACTTCTTACTCAGATTCTTCCAAGGTATAGAGCTACGGATGAAGCAGAAGAGCTAAACTGGATGAATGCCCAGGCATATTTCGGCATGAAGGATTATTACGTGGCAGCAAGTTATTATAAATCATTTGTTGACCAGTTCCCTTTTGGAAAACATGCTGAGGAAGCTAATTTTATGGCAGCATTTTGCGACTATAAAATTTCACCGCGCCCTGAACTTGATCAGGAGAATACCAAAAACGCTATTGAAGGATTTAAGATTTTTATGACAAGATTCCCTAACAGCCCGAGAGTTGAGGAGAGTAAAAAGTATGTTTCTGAGCTTGAGGACAACCTGGTGGAAAAATCATACCTGAACGCGAAGCTGTATTATGATATGAAGCAATATAAGGCAGCTGTGGTGGCTCTTAACAACAGTTTGAAAGAGTACGCTAATTCGAAGTACAGGGAGGAAATGATGTTCCTTAAGCTAAACTCTCTTTTCCTGTATGCTGAAAAGAGCTTTGCAATCAAACAAAAAGAGAGATATCAGGATACTCTTGATGATTATTATTCTTTTATGGAAGAATTTCCTAAATCGCACTACTCAAAAGAGGTAAATAGTATCTTTCAGAAAACAAATAAATTTCTAAAACCAGTAGTTCCTGAGAACGGAACAAATAATCAATAAATATATGGATTACAGAAAATCAGCAGCGCCAGTAACAACCGTTACACGTAACCTTGATCTGATGACCCAGGGGACCGGAAATATTTATGAGACAGTAATTGTTGTTGCTAGAAGAGCAAACCAGATTGCAGTTGAAATGAAACAGGAACTAAATAAGAAGCTTGAAGAATTTGCATCTTATAGTGATAACCTGGAAGAGGTATTTGAAAACCGGGAGCAGATTGAAATTTCTAAATTTTACGAAAGACTTCCCAAAGCAACGCTTATAGCATTGCAGGAACTGGAAGAGAAGAAAATTTTCTTCAGAAATCCTGATTCAGTTGTCAAATAGTGGGAAAAATAAATAATAATGCTGAAAGGCAGACACATACTTGTCGGTGTAACCGGGGGTATTGCAGCATATAAGACTGCAACTATCATCCGGTTGCTTGTTAAGGATGGAGCTGAAGTGAAAGTTGTAATGACTGAACACGCTAAAGAATTTATAACTCCCCTTACACTGGCAACCCTTTCTAAAAACCCGGTACTGACAGAATTCTATAATCCGGATAACGGTGACTGGAATAGTCATGTTGACCTCGGCATATGGGCCGACGTGTTACTAATAGCCCCTGCTACAGCTAACACCATTGCAAAAATGGCAAATGGTGTTGCAGATAATCTTCTGCTTACAACTTATTTGTCAGCCCGATGCCCTGTTATCGTAGCTCCTTCAATGGATGTGGATATGTTGAATCATCCGGCTACAATAATTAATATTGAAACTATAAAAGCCTTCGGTAATACTATTATCGATCCCCCTGAAGGTGAACTGGCAAGCGGACTTACAGGAAAAGGCAGAATGGCGGAGCCTGAAGATATTGTAAAGGAAATTAAAAGCGCCTTTACAAAAAAAAAAATCTTTAAGCCTCTGAAGGGCAAGCATATACTGATCAGTGCCGGACCAACGCAGGAACCTCTTGATCCTGTTCGTTTTATCAGCAACTATTCATCGGGGAAAATGGGTATTGCACTGGCTGATGCAGCTGCTGAGTATGGTGCTATAGTTCATCTTGTTCTTGGACCTGTAAGCCTGTCCCCATCGGTCAGTTCTGTAAAAGTAACCCGGGTTACTACAGCAGAGTCGATGGCTTCTGAATGCATATCATTATTTCCGGAATGCGATATAGCTATTCTATCAGCAGCAGTAGCTGATTTTACACCTGTTGAAGTTAAAAACAGCAAGATTAAAAAGGCAGAAAATGACCTGGTTATCAAATTTAAACCAACAACCGATATAGCTCAGACCCTTGGAAAACTAAAAAGAGCTTCCCAGGTTCTTGCAGGGTTTGCACTTGAAACAGATAATGAACTGGATAATGCAAAGGGAAAGCTTATCCGTAAAAACCTCGATCTGATTGTGTTGAATTCCCTTAAGGATAAAGGTGCCGGTTTTGGTAACGACACAAACAAGATCACAATAATTGACAAAAACAATAATATTGATAAATTTGAGTTGAAATCTAAAGAAGAAGCTGCTGA